>Ga0334722_10003177_pt1 | contig 17908 bp, 15 predicted proteins | sample C3_bottom_MG_FD_207210 | JGI IMG/M metagenome (GOLD analysis project Ga0334722, IMG submission 207210) | Sediment microbial communities from Yellowstone Lake, YNP, Wyoming, USA - C3_bottom | ecosystem: Environmental > Aquatic > Freshwater > Lake > Sediment | place: USA: Wyoming | collected...
CGGCTGTTTTCACTCAATTAGGAAAGACTACTAAAAGTCGCGTTCCCAATAAATCGTAAATCCAGAGTCATAAATCAAAAATCATTATCCTTAATTCCTTTTGCTATTTCAAGCTATTCTTCCTACCTTTGTGCCGTCCATTTCGCCCCTCGAGGGCGATTTTTATTTATAGAATATGGAAAAGCAGCAAATTAATAACAGAATCGAAGAAATTGTAAAAGCTCACGGTTTCATACTGGTTGATCTGGTCCTCCGCGGCGACAATCATCTGCGAATTATTGAGGTTTTTATCGATGGCGAAAAAGGAATCACCGCCGTTGATTGCGCTAATGTGAGCAGGGATCTTACCGAAGCAATTGATTCGGAAAATTTAGTCGAATCGAATTACCGGCTGGATGTTTCATCTCCCGGTGCTGAACGTCCGCTTAAATTTTTGGTTCAGTACTATAAGCACATCAACCGGAAATTTGAAATTGAGTATCTGGAAGAGGGCGAAAAAAAAATAACCGCCAAACTTCTCCGTATCGAAGATGAAAATCTAATCTTCGCGGTTAAGGATGCGGAATACAAAATAGATTTTAAGAGTATTACCAAAGCAAAAGTTTTAATTAGTTTTTGATCACAGAGGAGTAATAAATGAACACCGAAATAGTAGAATCCTTTGCTCAAATGGTCCGCGAGAAAAGTCTGGATAAAGACGTTCTTGCAGGTATCATAGAAGAAATCTTTGGGATTATGGTAAAAAAGAAATTTGGTTTAGAAGCCAAATATGATGTTGTTGTTAATATGGACAAAGGAGATATAGAAATATTTCTTGAGCGGTCTATTGTTGAAACTGTGAATGATCCCGCAACAGAAATCAGTATTGATGAATTGAATGAAAAAGGAAATGAAGACGGACTTGAAGTAGGCGAAGATTTCGTTCAAAAAATTGAATTGCATGAATTTGGAAGAAGATTAATAAACCTTGCGCGCCAAAGTTTGAATCAAAAAATTAGAGAGATTGAGAAAGATATAGTTTATAACGAATATGTTGAGATGCTTGGTGAAATTGTTGTAGGAGATATTTATCAGGTAAGAAGAAATGATGTATTGGTTAATCATAATAAAAACGAATTACTTTTACCGCGGCACGAACAGATTCCTCGCGAGAAGTACAGAAAAGGCGATACGGTGCGTGCGGTTGTTAAGGATGTTAAAAAAACTCCGAACGGACCGGTAGTTTTAGTTTCGCGTGCGGATAATCTTTTCTTAAGAAGATTATTTGAAATCGAAATTCCGGAAATTTATGACGGTGTAATTGAAATAAAAGGTATTGCGCGCGAACCCGGTGAAAGAGCTAAAATTGCTGTTGAATCGAGCGATCCGCGTATTGATGCCGTAGGCGCTTGCGTTGGTATGAAGGGTGTTCGTATTCATGCAATTGTACGCGAGTTGAACAATGAAAATATTGATGTTATAAACTATTCAGAAGATCCTGTTGTTTTCATTCAAAGATGTATTGCCCCGGCAAAATTAAAACAGATCGAAGTTGATGAAGAAGCAAAGAAATGTGTTGTAACTGCCGATAGTGATCAAGTATCGTTAATAGTAGGACGAAACGGCGTTAACATTCGTCTTGCAATTAAACTAACCGGTTACGAAATAGAAGTAATAAGATTAGAAAAACCATTCGAAGAATATGACGAAGATATTGAGTTGATAGAACTCAGAGAAGAATTAGGCACAGAGATGGTTGACTTGCTGATCAATAACCGGTTGGATACAGCATTGGAAGTTCTAGCCGCCGGAATTGATAAGCTCAAAGAAATTGAAGGGCTTGATGAAGAAAAAGCTAAACAGATAATTGAAATTCTTGAAAATCAATTTGAAGAAGAAGAATAAACAGAACACTTAAACGGATAATCATACAATGCCGGACACTGCTAAAGAAAAAAAATTACGTCTCTACAAATTTGCTGCGGAGTATAACCTTTCTACCGATTCGTTGGTGGAGCTTTTACAAAAGAAAGGTTACGATGTAAAATCGCACATGTCTTTATTGACCGATGAAATGGTTACGGAAATTAAATCATTCTTCAAAAAAGATATTGAAAAAGCAGAAAAACATTATAAGAAAATTTCTGATTTTCAGAAGAAAAGAACCGAACACGATGAACCCGAAGCTCCGGTTGAAACTGCACCAAAGGTTGTAGAAGAAAAACCTGTTGAACAGAAAATTGAAAAAATTGAAAAAGTTGAAGAAGTTCAGGTTGAGCCGCCTGTTGTTGAAACTATTCAGCCGGAAGAACCTGTTGAAGAAGTGCCGGAACCTGTAGTTGAAGAGCCCGTTGTGCCTGTTGAAGAACCGATGGAAGTAAAAAAATCTTATAGAACAGAAACCGAAATAGCTCTCGAAGGAAGAAAAAAAGGTTTAACAATTGTTGGTAAGGTAGATCTCAAACCACGGCGTGATAAAGTTGAATCTAAAGAAGCGCCTGCTGTTCAAAAACCTGCACAACCATTAACACCGGCTCAGGAAGAAGCAGAAAAAAATAAAAAGAAAAAGAAAATTCTAAAGACAAAGAAAAAAGCAACTGTGCCGGGTCAAGCACCGGAAGAAGTTACGGTCGCTAAGAAAAAAAGAAAAATTAAACGTCTTGAAATTGATAAGCGTGAAGTTGAAGATGCAATCAAGAGAACTCTTCTTAGTATTGATGAATCCGCAGTCGGCGGAAGAGCTTCTGCAAGAAAGAAAAAGAGAAAAGAGAAAGAAGAAATTCAGAATCAAATTCTTCAGCAGAAAGAATTAGATAAGACAAAAATTAAAGTAAGTGAATTCATTGCGGTCAACGAACTAGCCAATTTAATGGGCGTTTCTGTGAGCGATGTAATTCAAAAATGTATCGGTCTAGGTCTGATGGTCTCTATCAATCAGCGTCTTGATGTTGAAACCATAACCTTGATTGCCGATGACTTTGGGTTTGAAATAGAACTTGAAGAAGAATATCAATCGGATGTTGATGCTGATGTTGCGGATCCGGAAGAAACACTTAAATTCCGCCCCCCTGTTGTTACAATTATGGGACACGTAGATCACGGTAAAACTTCTTTGCTGGATTATATACGCCGCGCAAATGTTGTTGCCGGAGAAGCCGGTGGTATTACACAGCACATCGGTGCTTATAAAGTTATGATTGATGAAAACAGACAAGTAACATTTTTAGATACACCGGGTCACGAAGCATTTACTGCAATGCGCGCACGCGGTGCCCGCGTTACAGATATTGTTGTTTTAATTGTAGCGGCGGATGATGCCGTGATGCCTCAAACAGTTGAAGCAATCAATCACGCACTTGCTGCCAATGTTCCGATAATTATTGCCATCAATAAAATTGATAAACCAAATTCCAATATTGAAAGAATTAAACAACAGCTTGCAGAAAGAAATATTTTGGTCGAAGAGTGGGGCGGAAAATACCAGTGTGTTGAAATCTCCGCCAAGCTTGGAAAGAATGTTGATCTCCTTCTAGAAAAATTAGTTCTTGAAGCTGAATTGCTCGACTTGAAAGCAAATCCTGACCGTTTAGCGCGCGGAACAATTATTGAGTCTCAGCTTGATAAAGGAAAAGGTGTTACGGCTACAGTTCTTGTCCAAAAAGGAACATTGAGAATTGGCGATCCGTTTATAGCCGGTGTTGTGCACGGACGAGTACGCGCAATGTTTGATGAGCGCGGTAAAAAAGTTTTTGAAGCCGGTCCTTCAACTCCGGTTCTTGTTCTTGGATTTGAATCTGCACCGCAGGCGGGAGATATATTCCATATTGCTGCATCGGAACGCGAAGCGCGTGATATAAGTTTGAAACGCATGCAGATAAAACGTGAACAAGATCATCGTCAGGTTCATCATATTACTCTTGATGAAATTGCAAATCAAATCAGCCATGGCGGATTTAAAGAATTGCCTGTGATTGTTAAAGGTGACGTTGACGGTTCAATCGAAGCATTATCCGATTCGTTGATGAAATTGTCTAACCAGGAAGTTTCAGTTCGTGTAATTCATAAAGCGGTCGGCGCAATTTCCGAAGGTGACGTTCTTTTAGCTGCAGCTTCGGGCGCAATAATTGTCGGATTCCATGTAAGACCAAATACAAATGCGCGTAAACTTGCAGAATCTGAGAAAGTTGATATTCGTCTTTACAATATTATTTACGATGCTATCAACGAAATTAAATCTGCTCTTGAAGGAATGCTCTCTCCGGTAGTTTCCGAAGAAGTGGTTGCAACTCTTCAAGTCAAAGATATTTTCAAAGTGCCTAAAGCCGGTACTATTGCCGGATGTTCTGTTCAAGACGGAAAAATTATGAGAAGCAATAAAGTCCGTTTGTTCAGAGACGGTATTGCGGTTTACGAAGGCGAAATAAGTTCACTAAGAAGATTTAAAGATGATGTGCGCGAAGTTGAAAAAGGATTTGAATGCGGTGTAAGCATTGCCAACTTCAATGATATTAAACCGGGCGATATAATAGAAGCTTTCAAAATGATTGAAACCAAGAAGAAATTAGAGTAGAAATGTCTCATAGATTAGATAAAGTTTCGAGTCTTATTAAAGAAGAACTCAGTTTAATTTTCCTTCACAAACTTCAGGATCCCAAACTGAGTCTTATAACCGTTACTAATGTTAAAGTTAGTCCGGATCTAAAACACACAAAAATTTATATCTCTGTTTTTGATAAAGAGAAACGTGAAAAAGTTTTAGAAAGCGTTAACGAACTTAAAGGTTTGATTAGAACTCAACTAGCCGGAAGAATCCAACTAAGATTTGTTCCGGAACTCCATTTCTTCATAGATGATACATTAGACTATGTTGAAAAAATGGAAGGATTGTTTAAAAAAATTCATGAAAGCGATAGCGAAAAACACGATAGCTGAAATTGATCCGGATTTTGTTGCCGGTGAAATTATTCTGATTGATAAAGCTTTCAGAAAAAGTTCTTTTGATTGTGTTTACAAAGTAAGAAAAACAGTAGGCGTAAAAAAAGTCGGGCATGCCGGAACTCTGGATCCTAACGCAACCGGATTGGTAATAGTTTGTACCGGAAGAAAGACAAAAGAAATTTCTTCAGTTCAGGATTTGGCTAAAACTTATACCGGAATATTTACGCTGGGAAAAACAACGTCATCTTTCGATGGCGAAAGTAAATTTGATTCAGAAAAAAGTTACGAACATATTTCTGAAGAGCAAATTCTTAAAACGCGCGATCTGTTCATCGGAAATATTTTACAGATGCCGCCGATGTTTTCGGCAATTAAACATAACGGACAACCTCTTTATAAACTTGCCCGTAAAGGAAGAGAAGTTGAAAGAGAAGCGCGCAAAGTTATTGTTACTAAGTTTGAGATAACAAAAATAAATTTACCCGATATTCATTTTGAAATAAGCTGTTCTAAAGGAACTTATATAAGAGTAATTGCTCACGATTTTGGTCAGCATCTCGGATGCGGGGCTTACTTAAAAGAATTGAGAAGAACTCAAATTGGTGAGTTTAAAGTGGAAGACGCTTTTACACTCGATGAGTTCAAAGAGTTTGCAAAAAATTATTGTCTTGTTCCACAATTGAATTGAAATGAAAGTTTATACTGAAATTTCTGAAAATATAGATGCAAAAAACGCGGTTGTAACCGTTGGATCATTTGATGGGTTGCATAGAGGACACATCAAAATTCTTAATGAAGTGAAAAAAACTGCCGCCGGAAAAAACGGAAACAGTTTTGTAATTACTTTTGAACCGCATCCGCGTTTTGTTCTTTCAAAAGATTTTGACATGAAACTTTTAACCTCGCTCGACGAGAAAAAAGAAATTCTTGAAAAAGCCGGAATTGAAAATTTGATGGTGATAAACTTTACTAAAGAATTTTCACAGCAAACATCGGATCAGTTTATCAAAGGTTTCATTGTTGATAAGATCGGTGCCGCTCATATGGTCATTGGGCACGATCATAAATTCGGAAAAGACCGTTTGGGTGATGTAAATATTTTAAGTCAGGTAGGAAGGCTCAACAATTTTGATGTAACCGATGTATCTGCAGAAAGTTTGAACGGCGAAATTATCAGTTCAACAAAAATCAGAAATGCACTGGCTGAAGGGAATATTGATAAAGCCAATTTATTTTTAGGAAGAAATTATTCTTTTTCGGGTAAAGTTGTAATAGGTGCTCAACGCGGAAGAACGCTTGGTTTTCCAACTGCAAACATTAAGCTGGATGAACCGAGGAAAGCAGTCCCCAAGAATGGTGTTTATGTTGTTAAATGTTATTTGAAAGAGGAAGAACATATTGGAATAATGAACCTCGGGTACAGACCGACATTCGAAAATAAACACGAACTGGTTCTCGAAGCTCATCTATTGAATTTCGATCGAGATATTTACGGCAGTGAGATGAAAATAGAATTTGTGAAACGGTTACGTGATGAGAAAAAATTTGATTCAAAGGAAATGCTTATTCACCAGATAGAAAGTGATAAGCTTGAAGCACAAAAAGAAAAAATAACTAATTAATAAACTCCGGTTTACCCCGCGAAGAGCGGGGTTAATTCTGGGGTTATATCGAACAAACAAATAAAGGAGCAGTAAAATGGCTTTATCAAAAGAAGAAAAACTTGCGGTAATCAAGAAATTCGGTAAAGGAGAAAAAGACAGCGGTACAACCGAAGTCCAGATCGCATTGTTAACGGAAGAAATTAATCGTCTTACAGGTCACTTCGAAGCGCATAAAAAAGATCACGCTTCAAGACGCGGATTGATGCAGATGGTTGGAAAGAGAAGAAGACTACTTGATTATCTTGCAAGCAAAAACATCGAAAGATATCGTACAATAATTAAAGAATTGAACATAAGAAAGTAACGGAGTTTCTAAATGGTTTATACCAAAGAAGTACAAATAGGAAAACAAAAATTAATTTTTGAAACTGGAAAACTTGCCAAACAAGCAAACGGAGCCGTAATGGTTCGCTACGGCGATACTATGGTTTTAGTTACTGCTGTTGCAGGCGACCTGCGTCCTGATGTGGACTTTTTTCCGCTCAGTGTTGAATATAGAGAAAAAGCATTTGCTGCCGGTAAAATTCCGGGGGGCTTTTTCAAACGAGAAGGAAAACCTACAGATAAAGAAGTTCTCAGTTCACGTTTAATCGATAGACCAATTCGCCCATTGTTCTCTGATAATTACAGAAACGATACTCAAGTTGCCGCATTCGTTTATTCGTATGATAGCGAGAACGATTCGGATGTAATTGCCGCTTGCGGTGCTTCGGCTGCGCTCGCAATTTCAGATATTCCTTTTTTAGAACCGGTCGGCGAAGTTCGCGTTGGAAGAATCAACGGCGAATTCATAATTAATCCTACTCTCAAAGAAACTGAAGAGAGCGATCTTGAATTAGTTATTGCCGGAACGGAAAGTTCAATCATGATGGTTGAAGGCGAAGCAAAAGAATTGAGCGAACAGGTAATGCTCGACGCTCTAAAATTTGCTCACGCAGAGATCAAAAAAATTGTCCAGGTTCAAAATGAATTACGCGAACTTTGCGGCAAACCTAAAATGGTTGTTGCTGAAAAAGTTGTTGACCAGAATCTGTTCAATGATATTTCCGCTTTAGCTCATGATAAATTCAAAACGATTGTTTCTTCTGTTCTTGCTAAAGAAGAAAGATCAGCACAGAACCATGCATTAACGGATGAAGTGATTGCTGCTCTTGCTGAAAAATATCCGGAACAAGAAACTGCCATCAAAGAAATTCTTCATGATATGGAAAAAGATTTGATGCGCAAAAGAATTCTTGAAGACGGGCTTCGTCTTGACGGAAGAAATACAACTCAGATAAGACCGATTACGGTTGAACTTGGATTGCTTCCTCGCGTTCACGGAAGTGCATTGTTCACACGCGGCGAAACTCAAAGCTTGACTACTTTAACATTAGGCGCCAAAGGCGACGAACAAATTATTGACGGGCTTCAGCCGGAATATAAAAAACGGTTCCTTCTTCACTACAATTTTCCTCCGTTCAGCGTTGGCGAAACCGGAAGATTTTCCGGAGTCGGTAGAAGAGAAGTGGGACACGGAAATCTTGCTGAACGTTCTCTTAAAAATATTATTCCCGCTGATGATAAATTTCCATACATCGTTCGCTTGAATTCGGATATTCTTGAATCAAACGGTTCATCTTCTATGGCAACTGTTTGTGCAGGTTCGCTTTCGCTTATGGACGGCGGCGTTCCGATCAAAGCTCCAATTGCAGGTATTGCAATGGGACTTGTTAAGGAAGATGATCAATTTGCAATTCTGTCCGATATACTCGGAAACGAAGATCATCTTGGCGATATGGATTTCAAAGTTGCAGGTTCTGAAGCCGGAATCACTGCTTTGCAAATGGATATCAAGATTCAAGGAATCTCTTATGAGATTATGGAAAAAGCTCTTGCTCAAGCAAAAGAAGGTCGTTTTCATATATTGAAAATTATGAATGAAGCAATATCAACTGCACGTCCAAACATTTCTAATTATGCGCCAAGAATCTATACAACCAAAATTCCAACCGATAAAATTGGAACTGTAATTGGACCCGGCGGAAAAGTAATTCAGAAAATGCAGAAAGATTTCTCTGTTGATATTAACATCGAAGAAGATGGAACTGTCAGCATTGCAGGTCAAGATGCGGCTCTTGCCAAAGCGGCAAAAGAGTATATCAAACTTCTCGTTTCCGAACCGGAAGTTGGTAAGAATTATACCGGTAAAATTATGAAGATAACAGATTTTGGTGCTTTCGTTGAAATCTTCCCGGGTACACAAGGACTTCTTCATATTTCACAGATTGACACAAAGCGAATTGCTAAAGTAACAGATGTATTGAAAGAAGGAGAAGTTGTTAAAGTTAAGTTGATTGCTATTGAAGGAGGAAAATTATCTCTTTCAAGAAAAGCACTAATGAATGAAACACCTGCTGCAGAAGATGCAGAGGAAAAAGAATAAATTATTCTAATGATGGAAGGGTCAGAAGACCCTTCCGGATTTTTATGAAATTGTCTCAAAAATATTTTTTTGGAATCACGCCAGAATGCCGCCGGCAGACTAGTGTGATTTAAGTTGGATTTTTCATTTCATGGCTACGTTGAAATGATATTTACACTTTTTGAAACAACATCATACAATTAAGTATTGCAAATTGTTTTTTTGGAAGGGACTGGTAGAAATTTTAAATGAAAGTCGGCAACCTCGATATTGGCAATAAATTATTTTTAGCCCCGATGGCGGAGGTAACCGATTCTTCTTTTCGTAAAATTTGTAAAGAAATGGGTGCGGGAATTACGTTTACACAAATGGTAAGCGCAGAAGGAGTTATCAAAAATAATTTTGAAACGCTCCGTCATTTCTCATTTAACCGTTCAGAAAAACCAATCGGTGTGCAGGTTCTTGGCAACGATCCGGAAATCCTTTTTGAAGCCGCTAAAGAAATTTCAAAGCATAAACCGGATTTAATTGATCTGAATTGCGGCTGCCCTGTAGAAAAAGTTTGCTCTAAAAATATGGGCGCTTCTCTGCTTGATGATCCTAAAACTATCGGTAAACTTGTTCGTAAAATGGTTGATGGTTCTAACGGCGTTCCAATCTCGGTTAAAATCCGTTTAGGCAAAGACAGATCGCGCATCAATGTTTTTGATAATGCAAAAGCAATTCAAGATAACGGCGCCTCGTTGATTTTTGTTCATGCAAGAACGCGCGCAGATAAATATGATACCAATGCAGACTGGACCTGGCTGAAAAAAGTTAAAGAAACAGTAACCATTCCGGTTGTTGGCAATGGCTCAATGTTTTCGCCCGGAGATATAAAGGAGATGATAGATTCAACCGGATGCGATTCCGCAATGATAGCGCGCGGTGCTCTCGGAAATCCTTTTATCTTCTCCAGATTTAACACATTGATGGAAACCGGTATTGATCCCGGCGAACCGGATTCTTCCGTTGTTAGCAAAACTGTCTTACATCATATAAATAATTTAGAAAACGAATTCGGAGAGTTCATTGCTCTCGATAAAGCTAAAAAACATTCTATCTGGTATTTCAAAAGTCATAGTGGAGTAAAATTTTTACTCGACAGAGTATTCTCCATTAAAAATTTGACCGATCTGCGGGCGCTTATTACAGAGCACGCAGATAATATTTTGCATACTCCAATAAATATTGATGAGCATGCGATAATTCACAAAAAATTTCAAAGGAAGGTTCTTTTCTGGTTAGCCGAAGAAAATGCTAACGTTACCGGTTAAGAACAAAAAGGTTTTAAAATGAATAAAGAAATAATTATTAATTCGTCAACATCGCAGAATCATGTTGCCATAACCGAAGACGGAAATCTAGTAGATTTCTTTGTCGATCATCCGGAAAAGCGTAGAATGGTCGGCGATGTTTATCTCGGCAAAGTTGCCAGAGTAATGCCCGGTATTCGTGCCGTATTTATTGATATTGGTATGAAACACGATGCGTTTCTTCACTTCTCAGATATTGGCGAGCGTACAGAAGCATTACAAAGTATGCTGGATGAAGATGACGATACTGATGACAGCGATGACAATGAAAAAGAAGAAGACGGGGCTCAGCCATCTGCAGAAATAAAACAGGCTCCTCCAAAACCTGAACAGAAAGATCACCGTCAAATTACAAAGCTCCACAAAGGCGAAGAAATTTTAATTCAGATTATCAAGGAACCTGTTAAGGATAAAGGAGTTCGTTGTACTTCTTCAATTTCTATTCCGGGAAGATTTTGTGTTCTTCTTCCGCTTGATGATAAAATTGGCGTTTCAAAAAAGATTTATGATTTCAGAGAACGGAAAAGATTACGCCGTATAGCACGCGGAATTCTTCCTTCGAATTGCGGATTGATAATTCGTACTGCGGCAAAAGATCAAAGCGAAGAATCTCTTTCCGGCGATTTGAAATATCTTGTTAAGATTTGGGAAGATATGCAGGAAGATGCCAAGAAGCAGGAACCGCCGTTTCTTCTTTACAAAGATTTGAGTACAACAATAAGTGTTATTAGAGATCTATTTACACCAGATGTTTCAAAAGTATTCGTTGATTCGAAAAAACTTTTCAAAGAAATTCGAAATTACGTTCAATTCATACAACCGGCTTTAATAGACCGGATAGAGTTATACAAAGAAGATCAATCGATTTTTGAAGCATTTAAGATTGACGAGCAGATAAAAGGATTGATGGGAAGAAAAGTTCCTCTTCCGAGCGGAGGACATATTGTTATTGAACATACCGAAGCAATGGTTGTTATTGATGTTAACAGCGGACGTTATGCAGCAAAGAAAGAACAAGAATTGAATTCGCTTAAAACCGATCTCGAAGCTTCGCGCGAAATCGTTCGTCAATTACGCCTTAGAGATATCGGCGGATTGATTGTAGTAGATTTTATAGACCTTGAAGATGAAAAGAACCGCAAGAAAATTTACGATGAATTGAAAAAAGAATTTAAAAAAGACCGCGCCAAAATTGCTCTTCTTCCGATGACAGAATTTGGTTTGATGCAGATAACACGCGAGCGTATTCGAGAAAACATTTTGCAGTCCATGAATGAAGCCTGCCCGTATTGTTTGGGAACAGGATATCTGACTAAGAAATCAAATTTGATGCATGAGATTGATCACTGGTTAAAGAGGTTCAAAGCAGAAGGTAAGGGAACATCGCTAACATTGAAAGTTCATCCTTCGCTTGGCGAGAAATTAAAAGAAGGTTTCATTTCTCCGCTGTTTAAAATTCAGCTAAGATATTTTGTTCGTTTAAAACTTGTTGAAGATGAAAAAATGAGCCCGCAACATTTTTATTTCATCTCCACTAAAACCGGTGATGATATAACAGCTGATTTTGTTTAAAACATATTCCTAATTAACAATATTAATATGTTTTCATTTTTTACTATTTTTCCATTGCGAAAATTTATTTTCATGATAATGAAGGCACTCATATGAAATTTTTTATAGATACTGCGAACATTAAGGAAATTAAAGAAGCCGCTTCTTATGGTTTACTTGATGGCGTTACTACCAATCCTTCACTTGTTGCTAAAGAAGGAAAAAACTTCCGCGAACTGCTTGACGAGATCATTAAAATTGTTGATGGACCGATCAGCGCAGAAGTTGTTTCCACCGATTACGACGGAATTATGAAAGAAGCGCACGAGCTCGCTAAAATTCATAAAAATATTGTTGTCAAAGTTCCTCTCATCAAAGAAGGAATTAAAGCCGTTAAGTCGTTGAGCGATGAAGGAATTAATACAAATGTTACATTATGTTTCTCGCCGTCTCAAGCTTTGCTTGCGGCTAAAGCAGGTGCTACTTATATAAGTCCTTTCGTTGGCAGACTTGATGATATTAGTCATGATGGTATGGCTTTAGTTCAGCAGATTGTTCAAATATATGAAAACTACAATTTCAAAACGCAAGTGCTGGTTGCTAGTATTCGTCATCCGCTTCACCTTGTAGATGCAGCATTAATGGGTGCTCATGTTGCAACAATGCCATTTGATGTTATTGAAAAATTATTCAAACATCCTCTCACCGATTTAGGGTTAGAAAAATTCTTGAGTGATTGGAAAAAATCAAACCAAAAATAACTATGAAAAAGACAAAATTTTATTCTGTACACGAAAAACTTGGCGCTAAGATAGTGGATTTTGCCGGATACCAGATGCCGGTTCAGTATTCATCAATTATTGCAGAGCACAAAGCTGTGCGCACATCGGTTGGTGTGTTCGATGTTTCCCACATGGGAGAAATATTTATCCGCGGAGACCGCGCGTTGGATTTCGTTCAACATATTACAGTTAACGATGCTTCTGTTCTAATAAACGGAAGAGTTCAATACTCGGCAATGTGTTATCCTGACGGCGGAATTGTAGATGATCTTCTTGTTTACCGCATTAGCGAAAAAGAATTTATGCTTGTAGTAAATGCTTCAAACAAAGACAAAGACTTTGCCTGGATGAAAGAGAATAATCAATTTGGCGTTGATATCATTGACGAAAGTGATGAATACTCTCTGCTGGCTGTTCAAGGTCCAAATTCAAAAAATGTTGTGGAAAAACTTTGCGATAAGCAGTTAGATCTGGAATACTATTATTTCTTTTTTGCAAAAGTTGCCGGCATTGATATGATTGTTTCGCGTACCGGATATACCGGCGAACTTGGCTACGAATTATATTTCAAAGGCGGGGAAGCTGAAGCAGTAAAAGTTTGGAATGATTTATTTGAAGCCGGAAAAGATTTCGGTATTCAGCCTGTAGGTCTTGGTGCACGCGATTCCTTACGACTTGAAATGGGATTTTGCTTATACGGAAATGATATTGATCAGACTACAAATACACTAGAAGCGGGACTCGGCTGGATTACAAAATTGAAAAAATCCGAATTCATCGCTAAAGATGTTTTGCTGAAAGTAAAAGAAGACGGATTGAAAAGAAAATTAATTCCGATTGTTTCGGACGAGAAAGCATTTCCTCGACACGGGTATGATTTATCCGTTGATGGAAAAGTTGTAGGACATATTACAAGCGGAACAGTAAGCCCGGTTCTTGACAAAGCAATTGCACTCGGTTATGTTGATTCTCAATATTGTAAAGAAGGAAATAAAATAAATTTTGTAATCCGCGGTAAAGAAATTCCGGCTGTGGTTTCCAAACTTCCATTTGTAAAAAATTAATCCATAAGGTTTTATTCTCAAAATGAAAATTAACGTCCATTATTCAAATCTGCATTTTGACGATCTTTATTTCAGCGGAAAAACTTCTGTTGTTATAGATATTCTACGCGCTTCAACTGTGATTGTTACCGCACTTGCTAACGGGGCACGGGAAGTTATACCAGTTAGCACAGTTGATTTTGCCATGAAAGTTTCCGGTAATGCTTTCGGCGGACAGACAATTCTTAGCGGAGAGCGGAATACAAAAAAAGTTGAAGGTTTTAATCTTGGTAATTCACCTTTAGAATATACACCCGATGTTGTTGCAGGCAAATCGATTATTCTTTATACTACCAACGGATCGAAAGCAATTGTTAAAGCAAAATTTTCCGAAAATCTTTTCATCTGTAGTTTTAATAATCTTCCGGCTGTAGCAAATCATCTTTTGCATCTTAACAAAGATGTAGAAATAATTTGTTCCGGAACCAACGGAAATTTCAACTTAGAAGATGCAGTATGTGCAGGCAGACTTATTAGCGAAATGGATAAAGTTAGCACAGACCTTGAAATCAGCGATTCCGGAAGGGCGAGTTTGGTCTTGAATAAATCTTTTGGTAAAAGTATTTCTAAAATGTTGAAAGAAACCGAACACGGACAACTCTTAATTGAGAATGGTTTCGGGGCTGATATAAAGGAATGTGCGCAATTTGGAACTACCGATTTGATTCCGTATTATATTTCCGGTGCTATTAAGAAGTTAGAGACTGTAACGGCACAAAATAATCTTGTTAACGAACCCAAAGTTTCCTAATAATGCCGAAGAAAAATAAATCAAAAGAAAGTTCTTCTTCTGCGGGAGAAAATTTTTTTGTCGTTTCTCCGGAAAAGAAAAAAAAACTGCTAGCCATTTTTTTAATTGTTGTTGCTCTTCTAATTTTTCTTAGCATTCTTTCTTACTCGCGTGATGACGAATCCTATTTCCCATATAATTTTTTAGGTTTGTTCGGAGTTTTTAACGGCAATCCCGAGCTGATGAATAAAGCCGCAACAACTCATAACTGGCTTGGAATTTTTGGCGCTTACGTTTCCTATTTTTTTGTTCGCTCAACAATCGGTTATTTCTCTATAATTTTTCCAACAATAATGTTTCTGTGGGGCTATACTGTTTTAAGCAAAGAGAAGAATTATAAACTGGCACTCTACTTTTCTAATTTTCTTCTTGTAATTGGAATTTTAATCTCAACTTTTTTCGGAATGCTTCAATACACGCCGGAAATAGCTCTGTTCGTAGATTATCATGAACTTTCCGGAAAAATCGGATTTTTCTTCGGCACTATAATCAGCAGATTACTTGGCGGTCTTGGCAGTATAATCTTTTTAAGCGCTTCAATTCTTGTTACGCTAATTATAGCGTTCGATTTTAAATTCAGCTCGGTAATCGAATTAATCAAAAATTTATTCCGTGATAAAGAGAAAGAAGATGTAAAAATTGTAGCTCCGCTTAACACAGATGTTGAAAGCAATCTTGACAAGATAAAAAGCCTTCGCGGCGACAGTAAATTAAAATCATTATTCAAAGCAAAAGAAGAAGATGCTGAAGAAGAAGTAGTAGAGCCGAAAACAAAAATAACGATTGTTAAAAAAGATCAAGCAGAAAAAACTCCGGCGCCGGTTACTGAAAAAGCTTCCGACTCGAAAACAAAAAAAGGGGAAGCCAAACCCAAAGAGGATGATGATATAATTCCGGCTATTGATAAAGCGGCAGAAGCAACAATGCCGGATCAATGGGAAGAAAAAATTGAATACAAAACGCCCACAATTAGTTTGCTTACCCCGCCGGATGATGAAGAAATAAAAGTTAATGAAAGTGAATTAAAGCGTAACGCCGCTCTGCTAAAAGATAAACTGGCTTTATTCGATATTCAGATTGATGATATAACTGTAACGCCCGGTCCGGTTGTAACGCTTTATGAAATTGTACCGGCTCCCGGTGTAAAGATCAGCCGCATTGTAAGTCTTGAACATGATATTGCATTAGCGCTTGCCGCACGCGGAATTAGAATCATTGCTCCTATTCCCGGCAAGAGCGCAATAGGTGTAGAAATTCCTAATGCTCATGCTTCCATCGTTAGAGCGAGTTCGGTTCTTAAAAAAATAGCTGAGTCTAAAGACGAACTTCCCTTAGCGCTTGGTAAAACAATTTCCGGCGAAGTTTATATTACAGATTTGGCAAAAATGCCTCATATGTTAATTGCCGGGTCAACCGGTTCGGGAAAAAGTGTCGGCATCAATATGATCTTGAACAGTTTGATTTATGCAAAGCATCCATCAGATGTAAAGTTTGTAATTATTGATCCGAAAAAAATTGAATTATCTTTCTATAAAAAACTCAGTAAACATTTTCTCGCTGTCTCTCCGGATCTGGAAGAAGAGATAATTACAAATCCCTCTAACGCACTTCTGGCTTTGAAAGCAGTCGAATATGAAATGGAGAAACGTTACGATAAACTTGCTAAGGTGGGAGTTCGTAACATAGTTGATTACAACAAAAAAGTTTTGAATCCGAAATCGCGCCCAAAAGATACTGATGAAATGAAGCATCATAAGATGCCTTACATTGTAGTTGTAATTGATGAGTTGGCGGATTTGATGATTACATCCGGTAAAGAAGTTGAAGAACCAATTGCGCGTCTTGCTCAGCTTGCCCGCGCTGTTGGAATTCATCTAATACTTGCAACGCAAAGACCGTCAGTTAATGTTATCACAGGAGTTATAAAAGCAAATTTCAGCGCGCGGATGGCTTATCAGGTTGCAACAAAAATTGATTCCAGAACTATTCTTGACATGAACGGCGCAGAACAATTACTTGGAATGGGCGATATGTTGTTTTTGCCGGGAGGAATGCCTAAACCGATACGAATTCAAAATGCATTTATATCTACAGAAGAAGTTGAAAAGATTACAAATTTCATTTACGTTCAGAAAGGTTTTTCAAAAAGATATTTTCTTCCTTCTCTTTATGATAAACGGAAAGAAGCTCAAGGCGATTTTATGAGCGATCTCGATCCGATGTTTGAAGAAGCAGCACGTGTTATTGTACGGCATCAACAGGGTTCGGTATCATTACTGCAGAGAAGATTAAAACTGGGTTATTCGCGTGCCGCAAGAATTGTTGATCAGCTTGAACAAGCCGGAATTGTAGGTCCGTCTGAAGGAAGTAAAGCACGTGAAGTTATTGTTGATAGTGAAGAACAACTCGAAACTATTTTGAGATCATTATAAAATGAAAACGAAAATCTTCATATTCATCTGTTTAGTTTCATCAATAATTTATTCGCAATCCGCAAACGATTACATTAAAAAAGTTCAGAACAAGTTCAATTCGATAACCAATTTTACGGCAAATTTTTCGCAGAATTATTTTGACGCTCAGGGTCGTGACCAAGGAAAAAGTGCCGGTAAATTTTCATATAAAAGAAAAAATAAATTTATTGTAGATCTAAAAAATCAGTTCATTGTTTCCGACGGGCAGACAATTTGGAATAACGATAAACGGTTTAACAGAGTTGTAATAAGTAATCTATTGGATGACCCGACATCGTTTTCGCTTGAACGGTTTGTGTTTGATTATCCGCCTCTCTGTAAAAATAAAATTGTAACAGAAGAATCGTCAAAGGAAGAGGTGTGCGTTGAACTTACTCCTAAAGATCAAGATATGGAATTCAAGTATGTTAAGATTTGGATTACAAACGATGGAATGATTTCGAGAATAGAAGTTCTTGACCGCGGCGATATGCGTTATGCTTTTCGGTTCACAGATCTAAAAATAAATCAAGATTTACCGGATTCACGATTTACGTATTATCCTCCCAAAGGAATAAAGATTATTGACCTCAGGTAAAACAAATAATCAACTGGCAAAAGTAGCAGGTTATTTTTTCCCGGTCATCCTTACCATTTTGTTTCTCTATTTTGCTTTTAAAGGTATTGATCTTCAAAAATCACTTTCACTAATTGCACAATCTTCCTTGTTGGCAATTTTTCTTTATGTAGTTGTCTTTTTTGCTTCGCATCTTGCACGCGCGCTAAGATGGCGTTATATGATCAAGTCTGTTAAGAAAGATGTTTCTACATTTCATCTTTTCGGCTCGGTTATGGTAGGATATGGAGTGAGTTGCGTTATTCCTCGTTT
>Ga0334722_10003178_pt1 | contig 17907 bp, 13 predicted proteins | sample C3_bottom_MG_FD_207210 | JGI IMG/M metagenome (GOLD analysis project Ga0334722, IMG submission 207210) | Sediment microbial communities from Yellowstone Lake, YNP, Wyoming, USA - C3_bottom | ecosystem: Environmental > Aquatic > Freshwater > Lake > Sediment | place: USA: Wyoming | collected...
TTGCACGAGCGTGATTTTCACCATGGCCGAATCATAGGTGCGAAGATAGAAGGCCAGAGGAAGCGCCACGGCGAGAAGCAGCAGCGACGAGCGCAGCCAAAAGCGCCAGGCGTCGAGATGGAGTTTTGAGAGGTTCATGGATTTCTCCGGATCGCGGATTGCGAGGCGAACGGGGTGATGCAAACGGAAGACGGGCTGTCCGAGCATGATTGGCTTGCGGGCCCGGGGCCCAAGATCGAGGCCGAAACCGAGATGAGGAACGCCATGCAGCCGAAAGCCAAGGCCAGCGAGGGAATCTGCAGGGGTCTCCAATCGCCGGCAAAGTCAGAATGCGATGACGGCTTGGGCGAAACAGCGGCGGCCAGAGAGCGTTTCAGCGCTGACTTTAAATTCGTGGGAGTGGTTGGAACGGACAGTGATTTTAAACCGTGGAGCGTTTGCCTCCAGGCCGAGGCCTCTCGCGCGCACGTGTCGCAGGATTCCAGATGGGACGCGACCAGGCGGGTCTCGAAGGAGATAAGCCGCTCCAGGACATAAAGGTCGAGAAGACTTTCAACGAGCGCGCAAATCATAGGATGTTCCTCCGGAGGATAGGAGTTTTTCGCGCAGGAGTCTCCTCGCGCGGAAAAGTCGGCCGGCCACGCTTCCGACCGGCCAGTTCAAGATGTCGGAGGCCTCCTCGTAGCTGCGGCCCTCGATGTCGATCAAGACGAGGCAGGCGCGGAAATCCGCGGGAAGAGCGTCGAGTCCCTTGGAAATCAGGGCCTGCGTTTCGGCGCATTCCAAGGCGGTCTCGAGCGATTCGTCCGGCGCGGAGGGGGACTCTTCGAGGGGGATTTCCCTGCGGCGGGCTCGGCCGCGGCGGCCGTTGAGGTAAACCCGGTAGAGCACGCGATACAGCCAGCCGCCGAAGTCGAACTGGGGGTCGTAAAGATCCGATTTTTCCAGCGCGCGCAGGAAGGACTCCTGAACCAAGTCCCATGCGTCCGTCGGGTTACCCGTCAGCCTGAACGCGGCGGCATAGGCTTGATCGGAGTGCTTCTCGATCAGAGCGTCGATGGGAGTGCTCATTCGGGGCGACAAGACTTCTGCCTGCACCCTGATTCTACACCGGCGGGCACGAAAAAAATACAGGGGGCGCCGACTTAGTCGGCGAGGTTCACCTGCACCGGAGCCCGCTCGAAGCCTCCGGCCTGCAGGAGGGCTTGGGAGCGGTGCCCTCCCAGTTTGGCGATGAGGCCGTCCGGCAGGGTCTGCAGGCGGGTGTTGTAGGCCGTGGCGATGCTGTTGAAGTAGTTGCGGGCGAGCGCGATGCGCTGTTCCGTCTCGATGAGGTTTTTCTGGAGATTGCCGAAGACCTGGCCGGCCGTCAGCTCTGGGTAGCGCTCGGCGAGTATCTTCGCCGTGGGCGCGCAGGCCTTGGGGTCCTCTCCGGGTTGGCCGGGCGGCGTGGCGGTCATTTGCGATCTCAGCTGCGCTAGAGAGACTTGTGTGTCCTGCTCGAAGCGCTGCCAGCCGTCGACGACGTTGACGAGGTTTGAGATCAGGTCGTGGCGGCGCTTGAGCTGCACGTCGATGTTGGACCAGGCCTGCAGCACCCTCTGGCGCAGGCCCACCATGCCGTTATAGACCGCCCAGATCCCGCTGAGCACCCAGGTCCCGAGAAAAACGGCGCCGGAGGCGATGAAGGCCGGGGAGGTCACGACCTCCTGCCAGTCCGGGTGATACTGGACCATGAAGGCCCTCAGGGCCACGCCCCCGAAGCTCAGCGTCAGCCCCAGCGCTCCCAGCCCCCACTTTTGCCAGCCAAGGCCCGTGCGGACCTCCGCCTCGGAGCGCGTGGAGATGAGAAACATCGGGGCTTTCTCGTCTTGGGCGATTTCGGCGGCGACGATGTCCTTGCGTTCCCGGGCTTGGCCGACGACGTAGAGCGGCGTGTGGACGACAATCGCCTCCTCGACGAAACGACGGATGTGGTCCGAGCCTTCAACGGAGCTTCTAGGACCTTTTTGGTAGTAGAGGGCGTCGTCGCGGCCGCACTCCTCCGAGAAAGTCTCCACGGGCTCGACCTTGGCGCCGTCGGGATCGACTTGGACGACGCCCTCATCGTCTTTCAGGTAGAAGGGCTTCTCCTCGCCGCCCGTGGCGACCGTGTCCCAGCCGGTCTCGGTGTAGTGTTCTATGTGCGTGTTCCCCTTGTCGTCCCTGACGAGCCGTGTCCTCGGCCTCGTCCATTGTTCCTCGACGTTCCAGGTGTAATAAACTGATTTTTTTCCGCTGAGATGCCCGGTCAAGGGCTTTTCAGTCTCCGCCGTTCCCTTCAGTTCGACGAGGCCGATGAAGACCCCGGCGGTCTTGGAGGTCGGAAGATCGTCGATCAAGCGACGACGATTGGAGGCCCGCAGGGTTCCCCAGAGGCAGAGGGCGGCCAGAAGACCTCCGATGTATGGAAAGAATTCAGGAAGGTCCGGCATCTGGAAATTTCCGTAGCGGTCCATGAAGGGCCAGGTCTCCATGCCCATAAACGCGGGCGCAAAGCGCAGTCCGAAGGCGGACTTGCGGATGGCCTCCAAGGCGGTCTTGCCGGAGGCTCGGAGGGTTGCGGATGGGACCGCGCTGAGAGCTTTGGAGTCGTGGGTCGCGGGTTTGGAGGCGATGGGAGCGGGCTGAGGCAACGACGAGCCCCGAGGGGTGTTGCGTTCCGTCGGGAGGACCCCCACTGCGACGGACGCAAAGGCTCGACGGTCCAGGTCTTGAGTCGTGCGTCCTGGGTTTTGTTTCTCCAAAGTTCCCCGAGTGTTCGTTGGACCAGCCTGAGAATTTTGGGGGATCGAGGAGAGCAGGTGCGACGATTGTCCTTGCTTGGTGATCGAGGGGGTGCGTTGGGTCTGCGTTGGAGCGTTCGTTGAGGATGATTCGCGCTTCGGCGACGGCGCCAGCCTTGATTTTTTGAGCGCGAAAGACTTCTCTCCGGCCCGCAAGGCCTCAAGGCCCGCGGCGGAGACCGCGGGCGGACCGCCGCTTGTTCGTGCGCTCCAATCCTCGGTCGCGCGCCGTATCTGCTTCTCGACTCTCTCCGAAAAAGCAGCGGAGACGTTCGCCTTCGTCCAACGCGCCGTCCGGGCCAGGACCTCTCGCGCGGGGTCGTTCCGCGAGAGAGACTTCGTCAGGGCCATGTCGAGGACGGCCCATTTCGTGGCACTCAGGGCCGCCTGGTCCTCCGCCGCGGAGTTTAGGGAGCGGCTCACGGCCTCCTCAAGCCGCTGCGCGAAGGGTGCGGCCTGCAGGGCTTGAGACTGCGCCGCCAGAGGCTGGAGGACGTCGCCAGGCGACGGCAGGACAAGGGGTTGATAGGAGGGTGAGTTGAGAAACGAGAGAATCGCTTCACCCTGCTGGGCGCCAAGGCCGGAGGAGGCCGCGGCCAGGGCGCTCGCCACGGCCTGGGTCGGGGGCCTCTCCACGGGACCGCCGGTTTTGATCGCGCCGCCTTGAGGCCAGGACTCGACCGACAGACCTGCGAGCAGCGCTGCGGCGATAACAACGAGGGGGCGTTGTCTCATGGGAGGGGCCTGCGAAAGTATAGGCCCGGCTCGGGGATTCGTCAATGGTCGAGACCTCCATGGCCAGTGGGGGGTGAAGCGGTCATAAGGCGCACCGTCGAGGTCTTCCCCAAAGATTGCGTTTCCATCAATTCCACTTTCGCCGGGAAAGTCGAATTCATGGAAACGCAATTTCTACTGCGCTGGAACCAGTGGAATGAACGGCTATGCAATCAGGAGGCCGCTGGAACTCAGGTGCTTCAAACCCCCATGAACGTGGGGTCGGGGCTCGTCAGTGGCGTGTTCAGGGCGGGCACTTGGCGCAGATAGAGGCGAACAGCGCCGTGCTGAGATACCGGTCTCCCCGGTCGGGCAGGATCGCGACGATTGTGCCGGACTTCAGCTCCTTGGCCTTCTCGATCGCCGCCCAGGCGGCGGCCCCGCTGCTCATCCCGACGAAGAGTCCTTCCTCCAGGGCCAGGCGCCGCGCGGTGGCGTAGGCGTCTTCATCCGTGATGGTCCGCTTCTCGTCGAGAGAGGCGGGGTTGAATATTTTCGGAACGATGGATTCCAACATATTCTTGAGGCCCTGGATCTTGTGCCCGAGCCGCGGCTCGACTCCGAGGATCGTAATCGACCGGTTGTACTCCTTAAGCCTTCGCCCCGCGCCCATGAGCGTGCCCGTCGTCCCCATGCCGGCGACGAAGACGGAGACTTCCCCGTTGGTCTGCTCGTAGACCTCCTTGCCCGTGGTCTCGTAATGCGCCCGGACGTTGGCCTCGTTGTCGAACTGGTTGGGCATGAAGACCCGGTCCTTCTGCTCTTCGTAGAGCTTGCGGGCCATGCGGATGGCGCCGTCGGTGCCTTCGTTGCCGGGACTTAAGATGAGCTCGGCTCCGAAGGCCTCGAGGACCTTGCGCCGCTCGAGACTGACGCATTCGGGCATCACGAGCTTGACCTTGTAGCCGCGGGCCGATCCGACCATGGCGAGGCCAATCCCGGTATTGCCCGATGTCGCCTCCAGGATCGTGCCGCCTTTTTTGAGGAGACCATTCTCCTCGGCGGTCTTGATCATGAAGTGCGCGATCCGGTCCTTCACCGAGCCGCCGGGGTTGTTTCCTTCAAGCTTGGCGAACAGTCTGACCTTGGGGTTGGGGTTGATCTTTTCAAGCAAGGCAAGCGGCGTATGTCCGATGCAGTCGATGACGCTCATCAGATTTTTCCTCGCTTGAGCCCCTCGAGGGCCCGTCTATCCGTCGGACTGATCAAGAGGACCTTCCGGTAGAACGTGTCGGCGTAGGGCTTGTTTCCTCCGAGTTGGAGGCTTGAGGCCAGGCCGACGAGCATCTCCACGTCCGTCGGGTAGAGCCGAACGGCGCGGAGGTAGAGATCCGCCGAATCCTTATAGTTCTTTTGGAGGTAATTCTGCCAGGCGAGCTGGGAGAGGGACTTGTAGTTGTTCGGATCGACGGCAAGAATGCGCGCGTGGGTCTCCATCGTTTCCTGAGTCTTTCCGGCCGCCGCCAGCGGCAGAAGCAGTCCTTGGAGGGGTTCGATGGCCTGATGCTCGATCCGGGCTGCTTCCTGGTAATAGCGGGTGCTTTCGTTCCAGAGCCCCAGGCGATATGAAAGCCAGCCAAGGCGGAGGTTCAGCAGGTAGTTGTCTCGCCGTGAGGCGATCGCCTCCTTAAGCGGCAGGGCGGCCGCCTGAAGGTCTCTTCCCGCTTCGGCCGCATACGAGGCGGCGAGCGCCTCGGCGAGCGGGTCTGCGGCCGCGGCGGGGGCGGAGGGCGCAAGGGCCAGGATCGAGCCGAGCAGGACGTTTTGCATCATGGGACATCCTCCTGAACAATGGTTTTTCATCATGACGACGAGCCGAATCGATAGACGACGCCGGCGACGAAGACGTCGGCGAGATAGTCGATGTCCCCGCTCGGCGTCGAAGCCCGGACTTTGTCCCTGCCGGCCAGGCCGTAGAGGGAGCCTCCGCGGAACGCCCACGACAGCCCGGCTCTCCAGCCGCCTCGATACACGTCGGGGGTGTTGGCGGCGACCATCCCCCAGTTCTCGATGGCGAGCGTCTTTTGGCCGCTGTAGCCGGAGAGGGTCAGGAAAACATTCCGCCAGGGCCCGAGTGTTGCGGAGGCGCTCCCCGAGTCCAGGGTCTTGGACGTGCGGCCGTTGCTGATGTGCATGAGACTCAGCTCGCCTGAAAAAAATCCGGTCAGGCCTCCGCCCAGCTGGGGGGTGAACTGCGTGACCTTGAAATCCTTGTAGCGGGAGGCGGCCGCGTAGCCTCCGAGCGAGAGGAACGCGCTCGGACGTTCGGGCAGGGGTGTTCGGTAATCGAGTCCGCCCGTGAGGACTCTTCCATGGTCCGTGGCCGGGTCGTTGACGCTGATGAGGTTGCAGTCGGCGATCAGCGTCAGTCCGGGACGTGGGCGATAAGACAGGGACGTGTTCCATTCGCGCTGGGCGATGTCTGGGTTCGGAGCGTTCCAGTCGATGTTGGTCCGTGTGTGCGTCAGCGTCGCCGTCCAAAGGGTCTTGTAGCCGAGAGAGAGCGGAAGGGCCCAACTGATGCCGCCGGTCTTCAGCGGCGTGTTCTTGTAGCGGAGCAGGGCGAAATACGGGGACGCCTCCAGCGAGATCGTCGAGATCATGGCCAGGCCTTGGAGCGCGGAGCCGTTCGACCTCTGGATGTCCAGTACTCGGGTGAAATAGGTTTTGGCTTCGTTTCGGCGCTCCAAACGGAGCTCGCACCAGCCGAGGCCGAGCAGGGCGTCGATGTCTTGAGCGTTTGCGTTCAAGACCCTGAGATAGGCCTCGGAGGCTTCCGGGAACTGCTCCCGGCTGAAGGCGTCGGAGGCGAGGCTGAGGTTGGCCATACGGTTTGAGGCGTTGAGCTTGAGCAGGCGCTCGGCGTAGATTCGCCAGTCCGGCTTATGACGCTCCAGCGCCAGGCTGAGGAGACCCTCGATCGGCGCCTCTTCTTGAGTTCCGAACGCATAGGCGATCTGGTAGTAGGTTTCGGCGGTGTCGAGGTCGCCCATCCGGTGGGAGAGGGCCGCGTAGCGAAGCACCAGCGCGTAGCGCTCGAGGTGGCCGGCGATCAAGGGCTTGAGGACCGCCCGGGCTCCGGCGGCGTCTCCCCGCGCGCTGAGGGCCTCCGATTGGGAGACGGCGTCTTCAAGAGTCCGGACGTCCGAGGTCTCTTGGGCCCGGGCCGACGTTAAAAAGACGAACAGGAGCCAGGTCGGGCTCAGCATGAGAGGCCCGTGCGCTCCGCGACGAGATCGACGGCGGCGCTTCCCCCGCTGACGGAGATTTTCAAAGGACCTTCCTCGGGCGAAAAAACCGCCTCAGCGCGCGCGCGGCCTATCGCAAGGGGGATCGAGGAGATGATTTCGGTTTTCATCGAGATCAGACCGGGGGCGTCTTCCTGCCCGCGGATGAAGCTTCGTTCGAGCTTTATGCTCCAGCCTGGGATGAACGGCAGGATGAATTCCGCCCCGAACCGGAGGAGTCCGCCGAGGAACGGACTTAAGGGAAGTTCATCGGACCAGAGGAGTCCTTCCTCGTCCGTGAGGGGCACTTTGGACGCGCCGAGCAGAAAGGCGAACAACAGCGAGCCGGGTTTGGCCGAGCAATAGTCGAGATAGAACATCTCGTCCGTCCTATGATAATAGAGCCGGGTGCGGTCCAGGACCGATTCGAGATAGCGGGAGCCGTCGAGATCGATGCCGGCAATCAGAGCCTCCTTGCGGCGGCCGCGCGCCGTTTCGACGTCGAAGCCGTAGGAGTTTCCGGGAATGAAGTCGAACGCCGCGCTCATCTTGGGGGAGGCCGAGAGATTCTTGACCCGCTCGCCCTTGCGCGGCAGGGAGTTCTCGATGAGTCGGGGGGGCCCTCCGAGGCGGAGATAGACGGCGTAGGCAAACGGCAGGGTCTTGCCCCCGGGTTCGGGAGTCGTTTGAACGTGATGGTGGAGGTGGGGGGTCGGCGAACGTCCGGAATTGCCGCAGAGGCCTACGATCTCGCCGATTGCGACCGGGTCGCCCGTGCGGACCTTCACGGAATCCTTCTTCAGATGAGCCAGTAGGGAATAGGAGCCGTCGTCGTGGCGCAGGGAGACATGGTTTCCCCAATTTCTGCTTGTGTCCACCGCGCCAAGGGCGTTGTCGGCCGTCCCGTCGACGGCAAGCGCGACGATTCCGCGCTGAGGGGCCAGCACGGGGAGCCCGAAGGCGGGATAGGCGGCGAGGTCCTCGGCAGTTTTCGGCGGGGCCGCGGCGGGGAGTGAAAAATCGACGGCGTGACGCCAGGGTCCCTTGTGCGTGTACTCGCCGTCTGCGCCTTGGGCGACGTCCCAAGCGCCGAGGATGGGAAGCTTCAGCCACGCGGTCTTCGGCCGAAACCGCATCGTCCGGGAGCGGGAGATCGCGAGGTTCTCCTCCGGGCTGCCCGGCCACAAGACGAGTTCAGGCCCGGTGTTGGCCGTCCTCGTCCTGAGGGCCAGGATCGCCGCGCAGGTCGTCACCAGGAACGGCAGAGCCAGCGGGCCGAGGGCCGATGACGTCAGGAGCGAGTCGGACCAGAGGGCGATGGGCACGCAGAGGGCTGCCGCCGCGGCGGCGAGCAGGTAGGAGCGGCGCGAGGGCACGCAGTAGATCCCGCCCAAGGCGATCGCGCAGATCGCGGAGTTGAATCCCGTAAACGCCGATGGTCCCGCAGGCGAAAGAGCCCCGCCGGCGGAGGCGAAGAGCGCGCCCGCTGCAAACCCCACGATCGACAGGGCGGCCGCGATGCGAGAGGAGTAGAGCAGGCCCGCGAAGACGAGAAGTCCCGCCCAGAGGCCGCCGCTGAAGAAGACCGCGGAAATGGCCGAAAGGTAGTCGGCGAAGAACTGCGGCGAGGTCGCGGATCGGCTTAAAGGGACGGAATAAGCGTCGGGCGGGGCGGCGAAGGCGGAAAGAACGAGGCTGACGAGCACGAAGCCGAGGCTCATCTGGGGCAGCGCGAGAACGCCTTCAAAAAGGGATTGAAGCGCCGCCGTGACCAGGACCGCCATGACCGCCGCCGTCACCAGGGCGACGGCCAGACCCATCGAGGGCGGGATGATCGAGGCAAGCGCGAGGCCCACGAGGAGGGCATTGACGCCGTAGAGCCCGGCTCGTATGCGGCCGCGGTCGAGTCCCGCCGCGCGCGCGAAGGCGATGGCCAGCACCGCGCAGGCCAGGCCCGAGAGTCCTCGCTCCGGCCGCAGGAGGGTCGCCGCCAGGAAGAGGAGAGCCGCCCCTCTCTTGCGGGAGAAGTAGACCCCGGCGTAGGCGTTGGAGAGAGAGTCGAGCAATTCCATCATGGCCGGTGGCGCGGAGAGGGGCCCTTAAGGCGCGCGGGCAGGCGTTCGGGGGCCGTCATGTCCTCCAGGGTCTCTCTCTCTCGGATCAGCTCCGCTTTGCCGCCTTCCGAGAGGAGCACGACGGCGGGGCGTTCCGTGATGAACTGCATCCATTGCGTCATGTTGTAGGCGCCCGCGTTCTTGATCAGGAGGAGGTCTCCCCGCGCCAGGGGCGGCAGCTGGACGGACTCCCGGACGACGTCGATGTCCATGCAGGTCGGACCGTAGATCACGGTGTCTTCCATCATGCTGGAGCTTTCGGTCGTTAGGGCGATGTCGTGCTTGTACCAGAATGCCGTAAATAGACTGTTGACCCCCGCGTCGATAACGAGGGCATTCTTGCCGTCGGGCAGGCGCTTGGCGGCGAGAACGGAGGAGAGCAGGCTTCCCGCCTCGTCGACGATCGCTCGGCCCGATTCGATGTAGAGATCAGGCATGTCCGCCGGATTTTTGCGTCGCTTCAGGATCGGTTCCGTCACGCAGGCGGCGTACTCGTCGATGGAGGGAGTCAGGTGCTCTCCCATGAGGTAAGAGGACCTCAGAGTGTTGATGGAGGCAAACCCCCCGCCGCAGTCGAGCCATTCGATCTTGACGCCCAGCTCGCGTTTGAGCGTCTCCGAAAAGTCCAGGAGCTTGACCATGGCCCGTCGGTAGGCGTCCTTGTCCAGGATGAACGTCCCCAGATGGCAGTGGAGTCCCTTCAGCGCCAGCGATTTCATCCCGCGGACGCGCCGCGCGGCCTCCAGGGCCTGCCCGGACTCCAGGTTGAAGCCGAAGTGATGCCAGGGCGGGTAAACCCCCGCGTCGAGGTTGATCCGGATACCCATGGGAAACCGCGAGTGCGGGCTCTTCTGGGAGGCGGCCGCTTTTTCAAGCATCGCGATGTCGTCGAAATGATCGGCGTGCACGATCGCGCCTTCGCGGACGGCGCGCTTCAAGGAATCCTGGGTCTTGGCCAGGCCGTTGTAGATGATCTTGGAGCCCGGCATGCCCAGCGCGCGCGCCATCTCGTACTCCAGGGGCGAGACGACCTCGGCCCACGCCCCTTCCCGGTGGAGGAGGGCGCGCACGGCCTTTAAGTAGTTGGTCTTGTAGGACCAGGCTAAGGTCGCGCGGGGGTAGCGGTGGTCGAAGGCGCGACGCGCGGCACGGATTGAGCCGAGAAGGGTCTTCTCGGAGATGAGGTAGAGGGGCGTGCCGAACTCCTCGGCCAATGGCTTGAGGTCTACGCCGTCGAGGGCGCTTAAGGGGCGCTGCAGACAGCCGCGGCCGAACTTATTCATGGAGCCGGAATGATGCCGGAGGATCTGGGGTTTTTCGTATCTCATGGCCGTTTCGCCTCTTGGAGGGCTTCTCCCCGCGTCATGATGCTTTCCAGCCGGCCCACGGGCATCACGTGGTCCGTCGCCGCGCGCACGAACATGACGCCGGTTTTGTAGGGTGGGAGTTTGCGGACTCTCTTGCCCAGGGCCAATTCCAGGCAGGCGTACGGCAGGTTCTGGCCTGCGCCCTGGGTCAAATAAACCCAGGCCGGGAAGCGCGGATTGATCTCGAGGATGTAGTACTTTCCACGGGATTTCATGATCTCGAGTTCAAGCGGGCCCCTCCAGCGCAGGGCGGCGACGGCGTCCGTCGCCAGCGCCAGGAGCTTTTTGTCTTCAATCGTGACTCCGGCCCAGGCCTTGCCTTTGTCCGAGAGCTGCATCTTCCTCATTGGGACGGCGCCGAGGACGCCTCCCTTCCCGTCGCCGAGGGCGCAGACGTCGTACTCATCGCCCGGGATCGCTTCCTGGAGGATCACCGGCAGGCCCCACTTCAGGCGGACCTTCTCGAAGTGCTCCGCGGCCTGCCTGGGCGTGGAGGCAAGGAACGCTTCGTAGAAGAGTCCTTTCACGTAGAAAGGCAGAGGCAGTCCCGAGTTCATCGCGGAGGCGGCGTCGTAGACCGCGCGGGACCTGGGGACGGGGAGTCCGTTTTTCTTGGCCATGGCGTAGAGCCGGTCCTTGGCCCGAAGAAGGAATTGCTCCTTCGTCGGCAGGAACGTCGCCACGCCCAATTTTTTCAGGCGGCCTTCCGCCTGGATGACGGGCAGAAGCTCAGCATCCAGCGTGGGCATCAAGACGTCGAGGCCGCCGGCCTTCTTGATGCGGGCGAGGCGGTTGAAGAAATCCTCCTCGCCCTGGGAGGGATAGGGGATGAGGAAGACGTCGTCGGCGACGCCCTCAAGGAAATTGCCGGATTCCAGGGCGTCGTAAGCCAGGCCGACGATCCGGCCGCGGAACTTGGGGTGGGCCCTCAGCGAGCGGATGACGCCGACGCCGGGGGCGGGGCTTTCGCCCGCGATCATCCCGGTGACGGCGACGACGGGGGCCGCCTCAGGCAAGGTCGAGCCCCTTCAGGGCGAGCAGGAAATCGTCGACGTCGTTGGCCGCCGAGGACAAGTCGAGATCGAAGTCCTTGGCAAGGCGCGCGGCGACTTGATCGCGGCTCTTGCCGGCGCGCAGGAGGCCGACGATCTTAAGCCCCGTCTCGTTGAGCGAGAAGGTCGAGCCGGTCTGCGGATCGAAGGCAAATCCGCTCTCGTTGACCTGAAGACGGTCTATTTTACTTGAGGGCATGCGCTTCCTATCACTCATGAACGGTTCCGGACCGATTTTATTGTATTGGAGCCCGGTCCGGATTTCCGGCGCAGGAATGTCGCGGCGCGTCCTTCCGCGGGAAGCCGGAAGCGGTGGAGCAGGGGCTCGGGACAACTTCCCAGCATGGCGTCTTGGCAGGCGAGCGGGACTTTCTCGTAGCGGCTTGCGTCGATGCGCTGAAGGATGAACCGGTAGACGTCGACGTCCCGTCCGGGGCGCTTGTCGATGAGGTCGGGGCGGATGACGATCCAGTCGGGTTTATCGTCCAGAGGCCGGCCCTGGAAGGCGCCGACGATCTTTAAGCCCGTGTAGAACTGGAGGGGGGCGTCGCCGTAGGTGATCAGTACGGTGTCTGAGGGCTTGGCGTGCTCCTTCAGATGCCGGGCGATCGCTTGGGAGCAGTCGGCGAATTCATGGGTGATTTCGTGGAGCAATCCCGCCAGGGGGAAGCTGACCGGGCCGATTTTGGCGTAGGCGTCGAGCTGTCTTGCTCCGAGGGTGTCGGTGGCGCCGAGAGGAATTCGATGGAAGACGTCGCTGCCGAGCAGCAGGATGAGGAGGACTCCTCCGAGCGCCCGGTTTCTTGAGAAGGCCCAATCCAGCGTCAGGGCCAGGAGGACCGCGCAAAGCGGCAGGAGCGTCGTAAGGTAGCGAAACAACAGCCAGGGAGTCAGCGAGAGGTAGAGGAGGTACGCGCCGGAGCAGGCAAGCAGGAAGACCGCGCGTCTTTTGAGTGGAGGCTCAAGGCCAGCCGGATTTTCTTTTCGTAACAGAATCCAAGCCAAGAGGACGACGAATGGAAGGGGGGAGAGTTGGGTGAAGAAAAGTCCGACGTATCCTTCCAGCATTTTGGCGGAATGGGCGGCCGAAAACGAGCCGGTTTTCCCGAGGACGTCGAAGAAGATGATCCCGGGGATTATGGCGACGGCGGAGGCGCCGAGGGCGAGGACCAGCCTCTTGAGGGAAGGCGCGCCGAGCCTGAGGATCGGGACGCAGAGTCCAAGGGCCAGCAGAAGCCCGATTGCGACGAGATAGTTCGTATGGAACAGCAGGGCCGCGCAGAGGGCCAGGGCGACGGGGGCCGCCCTGGGGCTTCTCTCCAGCTCGAAGAGCGAGAAGAAAAGGCCGATCGTCAAGAGATAGGCGAGGGAGTACCAGCGCGCTTGGCGGCAGTGAAGGAGAAAGGGAACGGAAAGACCGAGGAGGAGGGCGCTGAGGCGCGCGACTCTCTTGGAGTCGAAGCTCCGAAGAGCGAAGGCATAGGTCAACGGGAGACACAGCAGCCCGAGGAGGGCGAAGGGCAGTCGGGCGGCGACCGTTCCGATCCCGAAGAGGGCCATGGAGCCCGCGGCCATGTAAAGCTGAAGCCAGGGAGACCAGCGCCAAAGCCCGTCCGGGCCGAAATCCTTGCCGACCTCGCTTGAGACCAGGTTGACGCCGTCAAAGACCACCGGCCATTTAAAGCGCAGGATGTTCTTGGCGAGCATCGCCGTCTCGGCTTCGTCCTGCCAGAGGTCGCGTTTGCCCAGTCCCCAGAAGAGAAGAACGGCGCAGGCGATGAGGACCCCCGCCAAGACGGGATCGACGCGCGGTCGTCCCGGCCGGTTCTGATCCATGGGGATTCATCTTATAATATGCCGTGCTTCGCTTCCGGGCCTGGGCCTTGCTGGCCGTCCTCCTCCTCCTGGGTCTGGCACTGCGCCTGCCCGTCGCCGGCGTGCCCCTGGACCGCGACGAGGGAGAATACGCCTACATCGCCCAACGCTGGCTTCAGGGCGAGGTCCCCTATAAGTCCAGCTTCGACCAGAAGCCCCCGGGAGCCTTTGCCGCCTATGCGGTCCTCGAGCGTTTCATCGGGGAGAGCCCGGCCGCCCTCCATTGGGGGACGCAGGTCTACTCGCTGACGACGGTGGCCCTGGTCTTCTTCCTGGGGCTTGAGCTTTTCGGCGCGGGGGCGGGCTTGGCCGCCGGGGCGTTCTGCGCATTCCTGATGGCGGACCGTAGTTTCCTGGGGCAATCCGCCAACACGGAAATCTTCATGATCGCGCCCCTGACCGCGGCTTTTCTGGCCGCGCTCCGGGCCCGCGAGCGAGACTCCTGGCGCTGGGCCCTGGCCTGCGGTCTTCTCTCCGGTTTGGGACTGCTGTTTAAGCAGGTGGCCATCACCAATATTGTTTTCTACCTGGGATTGTTGGTTCTAACACGACGACGAGGACTTTTGACCGCCTCTTTTCTTGGTGGTATGGCCGTTGCTCTTATCCCTGTTGCGGCGTACTTCTGGTTCGTCGGGGCTTGGAAAGAGTGTTATGACTGCGTCATCGGCTATAACCTCCGATATTCCTCGGATATTCACTTGGCCGCCTACCCAGCGGCGTTTTGGAAGAGTTTTTCTCCAACATTAAGTTCTCTCGGTCCGATCTATCTTCTCGCATTGGGATGTCTTTCTCGTATGAGGGAGCCTTCCGTTCGGCTTATTGGGGCTTGGCTGGCGTTTTCGTTCTTGGGGGTCTGTTCCGGCGGATTTTTCCGGTCTCATTACTACATGCAGATCGTGCCCGCCTTGGCCCTTCTGGCCGGCGCCGGCGCCGAGGCCCTGGCGCGGCCGTACTCCAAGGCTCGCCCTTGGGCTCTGCCGGTCTTGGCGGGAGTCGTTTTGGCCTGGGGTGTCATGTCCAACTCCTGGTATTACGGAGCCGGTTCTCCCGAGGAGAAAAGCAGGAGACTTTTTGGGGCCAATCCTTTTCCCGAGTCGGTCGAGGTGGCGCGTCTGATTGCCGAGAACAGCACCAAGGATGATGGAGTGTTTGTCTTCGGCTCCGAGCCGCAGATCCTCTACCTGGCCCGACGGCGGAGTGCCAGCCGCTACATTTTCGCCTATCCGCTGTTTCGTCCTTACTTGGACACCGCCGAGCGCCAGGCGGAGGTTCTTCGGCAGGTTCGGGAGAGCAGCCCTAAGCACATCGTGACGGTCTTCGTTCATACTTCGTTTTTGGCCTCGATTCGAGCGCCTCTGGGGATGTTTTCGGAGATGCGCCGAATCTTGGAGGGCTATCGTTTGATCGGGGTGATGGAGACCGGCAAGGAGGGTCGCCCGGCCTTGCGCACCGGCGAGGAGGCTCGGCGGCTCTGGGAGAAGTCGCCCATGTGGTATGACAAGCCGATCTGGGGCTCGCTTGCGGTTTGGGAGAAAAAGGGATGAAGCCGAAGGTGAAAACACCCGAGCAGCCTCGGCCCAGTTCCTGGCCGGCCGTCGCGGTCGCCGTCGTCGTCCTGTTCGTCTTCTTCCCGATCCTTAAGCATCAGTTCGTCAGCTGGGATGACGACGGCTTTCTTTACTTAAACCCTTTTTTCCGCGGTCTCGGCTGGGCGCAACTGCGCTGGATGTTCACCACCTTCCACCACGGGCCCTATCAGCCCATCGTGTGGCTGAGCTACGCCGTCGATTATCTCCTTTGGGGGATGAACCCCGTCGGCTTTCATCTGACAAGCCTCCTCCTCCACGCGGCGAATGCCGTTCTGGTCTTCCTTCTTGGTCGCCGGCTGATGAGATCGGCGGATTCGGAGGCAAGCGAATCCTCTCTGACCATTGCGGCCGCCGTTGCCGCTCTGATCTTCGCCCTTCATCCCCTCCGCGTCGAACCCGTGGCTTGGGCCACGGCCAGGCGTGATCTGATGAGCGGGACATTTTTTCTTTGCGCCCTGCTCAGTTATCTTCGCTCGCCCGAGGCCGCGCCTCCGTGGCGGCGTTGGACCTTCGTTTTCTATGTCCTGTCTCTCTTAGCCAAGCCCATGGGGATCGGCCTGCCTTTGGTCCTCCTCGTTCTCGACGTCTATCCCCTGCGTCGCGGGCTACAATGGCGGGAGAAACTCCCCTATTTATTCCCCGCCGCCGTCGCCGCCGCGTTGGCTTGGCGAGGTCAAGTGGTGACCGGGGCTGCGGCCTCCTCCGAGGTCTTCGGACCTCTTCAGCGCGTGGCTCAGGCGGCCTATGCCCACGCCTTTTATCTTGCTAAGACCGTCTGGCCGGCGGGCTTGGCGCCGATGTATGAGCATCTCCTCCATTTCGATCCCTTCGCTCCTCTTTTTTTGACGGCAGGCGCGCTGGGTCTGGCCCTGGCCGCGACGGCCTGCGTTTTTCGGCGTCGCTGGCCCGCGCTATGGTTTGGGTGGCTGTCGTATGTCGTCCTTCTGGCGCCGGTCCTGGGCGGCGTCAAGTACGGAACCCAGCTTGTCGCCGATCGCTATTCCTACCTTCCGTGCCTGGCCGTCAGCCTTTTGGTCGGAGGCCTTTTGCTCCCGGCCCTCCGCCGTTGGCCCCAGAGGCGAGTCGCGATGGTCGCCGGCGTTTTGCTCTTAGCGCTTGGCGCTGCAAGCCGTCGTCAGCTTTCGTATTGGCGAGACTCCGAGCGCCTTTACCTCCGGGTTTTGGCCTTAGATCCACATCAGGCGACGGCGCGAAACAATCTGGGGCTCGTGCTCGACGCCAAGGGGCGGACCGAGGAGGCCTTGGAGCAATACCGCCTGGCCTTGGCGGATCGTCCGAGGTACGCCGCCGCGCGCAATAATTTCGGAGCGGTCCTTCTGAAATCCGGGCGCTTGGGCGAGGCGGAGGTCCAATTTCGCGAGGCTCTCGCGCTTGATCCGAGCCAGTCGGACCCCTACGACAACCTGGCCCTCATCAGCGCCTCACGGCGGCGTTACGACGAAGCCATGGAGCTGTTTGCGGCCGCCCTGCGCGTCAACCCGAGCGACCGCAAGGCCGCGCAGAACCGCGACTTGGTCCTTCGCATCCGGGCCGCGGAAGCCCGGGTTCGCTGATCAGCCAAGCCGGAGCCAGCGCCTCCACCAGCTTTTGGGCTTGGAGGTCTCGGGGGCGGCCTGCGGGACGGGGATCGCGGACGCCGCGACGGAGGCGCTCGCTTTGGGTCTGCTCGGAGGGGGCTCCGAGACCTTCTTCTCGATGGCTAGTTCCAGCACCTCCGCGTAGTTCTTCACGGCTCGGAGCTCCAGCTCCTTTCGGATCTCGGCGGGGATGCCCGCGATGTCTCCCTCGTTTGCGGCGGGATAAATCACCATCTTGTAGCCCATGCGGTGGGCGGCCATCACTTTCTGGGGAAGGCCACCGATGGGTAGGACGCGGCCCGTCATCGTGACTTCGCCGGTCATGGCGATGCCGGCCTTCACCTTGCGGCCGGTCAGGCGGCTGATGAGGGCCGTCGTCATCGTGATGCCCGCGGAAGGCCCGTCGATCTTGCCGGCCGGGGTGAAGGCGATCGAGATGTCGTTCTGGGTGAAGTCGAAGTCGATGCCGAGCTTGGCCGCGTTGGCCCGGACATAGGCGTAGGCGTTGTCGGCGGAGTCGGCGATCATCTCGAGCATCTGACGGCGGATGTGGAGGCGTCCGTTCCCGGCGAACGTGACGACCTCGACGTTCAAGGTGCTGCCTCCCAGTTCACTGACGCCCAGGCCCGTGGCCACGCCCACGTCGTTGTCCGCCGCCTCTCGCTGCTTGTGGGTCGGAACTCCGAGGTACTTCTCGATATCATAGGCCTTAATGGTTCCCGGAGCCTTCTTGCCGAACTCCACCATCACGGCCGAGATCTTGCGCAGGACGCCCTCGATCGCTTTTTCCAGGGTGCGCACGCCGGCCTCGAGAGTGTAGCCCTCGATGATGCGGCGCAGGGCATCCTTGCTCAGGGTCGCCTCTTCCTTAGTCAGGCCGGCGACCTTGAGCATCTTGGGCACGATGTGGCGCTCGGCAATGCCGATCTTCTCGAGCGGAGTGTAGCCGGAGAACTCGATGATCTCCATGCGGTCTCGCAGCGGCCCTGGGATGGCATTGATGTCGTTGGCCGTGACGACGAAGAGGATGTCGGAGAGGTCGTAGGGCACGTCAAGGTAGCGGTCGCGGTAGGTGCTGTTCTGCGCCGGGTCGAGAATCTCAAGGAGGGCGGCCGAGGGATCGCCGCGGGTGGAGTCTTTGCCGAGCTTGTCGATTTCATCGAGAAGCATGACGGGGTTGGCCGTGCCGGCCTCCTTCATCTTCCGGATCACCTCCCCCGGCATGGAACCGAGGATGGTCCGACCGTATCCGCGAATATCCGTCTCGCTGCTCGTGCCTCCCAGCGAGATGCGTACGAACTTCCGGCCGAGGGCTGCGGCGATGGAGGAAGCAATCGAGGTCTTGCCCACGCCGGGGGGGCCCACGAAGCAGAGGATCGCGCCCTTTTTAGAGCCGGTCTTCTTGCGCACCGCGAGGAACTCGATGACCCGTTCCTTGACCTTGTCGAGCCCGAAGTGATCTCGTGCCAGGATCTCGCGGGTCTTG
>Ga0334722_10003179_pt1 | contig 17904 bp, 15 predicted proteins | sample C3_bottom_MG_FD_207210 | JGI IMG/M metagenome (GOLD analysis project Ga0334722, IMG submission 207210) | Sediment microbial communities from Yellowstone Lake, YNP, Wyoming, USA - C3_bottom | ecosystem: Environmental > Aquatic > Freshwater > Lake > Sediment | place: USA: Wyoming | collected...
CCCCGTTCCTCGGTTGTACCGCCGTGGCTTATTTCGTCCTGCACTGGTCGGCCCCGGCCAGTTGGCTTACCGGGGTGGCGCTCTCAACCACTTCGGTGGCCGTAGTTTACGCCGTGATGCTGGAGATGGGGCTTAACCATACCACTTTCGGAAAAACCCTGCTGGCCGCCTGCTTCATAACGGACCTGGCCACTGTGATAGCGCTGGGCCTTATCTTCGCGCCGTTCACGTATAAGACCGGGGTCTTCGTCGCCGTTCTTGTAGCGGTTTTCCTGGTGCTGCCGCGGCTGACTTCCAGGTTCTTCGCCAGTTTCGGCGGCCGTCCCTCCGAGTTGGAGGCGAAGTATATACTCCTGTGCCTGTTCGCGCTCGGCGGTCTGGCCCTGTGGGCCGACAGCGAACCGGTCTTGCCGGCCTACCTGGTAGGCATGGTGCTCGCGGGGACCGTGGGCAAGGACCATGTGCTGGTGCGCCGCCTGCGCACGCTCACTTTCGGCTTCCTGACGCCGTTCTATTTTATCAGGGCCGGGTCGCTGGTTTCCGTGCCGGCGCTGATAGGCGCTCCGGTGGTTTTCCTGCTGCTTCTTGGAGTTAAAGTCTTCACCAAATTCGTGGCGGTTTACCCGGCCTCGAAGTTTTTCGGCAATAAGAAAATGGAGAGCATGTACGTCACCCTGCTTATGTCCACCGGGCTTACTTTCGGCAGCATCGCGGCCCTTTTCGGCCTCACCCATAACCTGATAAGCACAGCGCAGTATTCCTACCTGATAGCGGCCGTAATAGCCAGCGCCGTGGTGCCCACCATGATAGCCAACGCCTTCTATATGCCGCGCCACCTGCTGGCGGAACCGGGCAGTCAAACTATATTGCCGCAGAGCGCGGCGCAAGGAGCAAAAGCATGAAAAACATCGTGATGGCTTACGATACTTCGGAACAGGCGAAGAAGGCTTTCGACTTCGCCGCCGAGATGGCGCAGAAATACGGCGCGCAGCTTACCGTGCTGTCCGTGGTGCGCCCACCGGAGCCCGCGGAATCGGTAGAGACCGGGGCCATGCTGGAAGAGGCCTCGCATATTTACGCGGCCGATTTTGCTAAACTAAAAAAGAAAACGGCCCCGCTTAAGATTAAAGCGAAGTTCGAGGTCGCTATAGGCCACCCGGCGGAAAAGATAATACAGCGGGCCAATGCGCTGAAGGCGGACGCAATAGTGATGGGGCACCGCGGCAAATCCCTGATGGAACGCTGGCTGCTGGGCTCGATCTCCAAGCGCGTCATCAGCTACGCACACTGCACGGTAATAGTGGTCAGATAGAATGGAAAAAACTTTCATGGTTTTTATCGGCGGAGGCATAGGCGCTTCCGCCAGGTATTTAACGACGCTCGCGGCCGGCAAGCTGCTGGGCGCGGATTTCCCGTGGGGGACCATGATAGTGAACCTCGCCGGCTGCTTCCTGATAGGGGTGGCGCTGGCCCTGGCCGAAAAGACCGACCTTATGCAGCCGCAGCTGCGCCTGTTCTTTGTCACCGGCTTCCTGGGCGGGCTGACGACTTTTTCCAGCTACGCCATGGAAAGCGTGGTGGCCGCGCGCGGCGGTTTTGTGATACCGCTGCTCAATATCGCGGTCAACAACGTGGCCGGGTTGGCGCTTGTCGTCTCCGGCCTCAAACTTACAAGCAGGTTCATTTAAGGGGGACTATGCCTTTGCCTTATACCGTGGTCAGGATCTACACTTCCGAGGAAGCGCGTTACGAAGGGAAACCTCTTTCGCACGCGATAGTCAATTTCGTGCACGGCCTGAAGATATCGGCCCGCTGCCTGGTAACCAAGGCGGTCGCGGGCTGCTACGAGAACGGCGAAATAGCCACTTTCGGCGTGGAGGTGCTTTCCTACAACATGCCGCTGGAGATAACCGTTATACTGCCGTCCGGGGAAAAGGGCGCCGTTCTGCCGGTGCTCGAACGCATGTCCGAGGACGGCATAATGACGGTGGAAGAGCGTGAGGTGCTCTGGCACAAATCCCGCAAACAGCTGATCCCCAGGCAGGTAAAGGTGCGCGACATTATGACCACCAGGCCCGTAAGCGTGCCGGCATCGGCGCCGGCCGGGGATATAATTAAAATTCTTTCGGAGTCCAAATTCCAGAGTATACCGGTAACCGCTCCGGACGGGCGGCCCGTAGGCATAGTGACGCAGGGAGACCTGCTGCGCCGCGCAAAAATGCCGCTGCAAATGGGGCTTCTGACCGAGCTTGCCTCGCATCATCTAAAGGCGCTGGAGGATATTCTGGCCGGTTTTTACGCCAAGGACCTGATGAGCGCTCCGATCGTCGCCGTAAAGGATGACGAGCAACTTTCCGCCGCCGTAGAGACGATGCTGAAAAATGGCCTTAAGCGGCTGCCGGTGCTGGACAAGGCCGGCAAGCTGGCCGGCATGATCTCGCGGCTGGACGTTTTTAAGACCATACTGGACAAAGCCCCGGACTGGCAGGCTCTGAAGCGCTCCGAGGTGATCCTGAGCAATGTTAAGACCGTGCGCGAGGCCATGCGCCATGACACCCCCGTTCTGCCGCAGGACGCCCCGGTCTGGGACGCGGTAAAACTGATAGAGACCACGGACATAAAGCGGGTGGCCGTGGTGGGGGAGGGCGGGAAACTGCTGGGGCTCATCTCCGACAGCGTGCTGCTGAACGCTTTTTCGGCGCACAAGGCGGGGATCTGGGATTATTTCGTGAGCAAACTTTCCTTTACCGCGGCCGGGCGGCGGCACAAGGAATTCCTGCGGGCGCTGCGCGCCAAGACCGCCGGCGAGATCATGCGCACGGATATTTTCTCGCTGCGCGAAGATGATCCCATAGACGAGGCCATCAGACTGATGGTGGCCAAACAGCTTAAACGGGTCCCGGTCCTGGACAAGGACGGGGTATTCAAAGGAATGCTCACGCGCGACTCCATCCTGCGCGCCGGCGCGGCGAAGTAAAGAGCCGCGGCCTGACTCCGCGCACCACAGTTATTTCAACAGCAGCTTTTGCATCCGTTCCACGTCCTTGAGATAGTCCTGGCTTTTAAGCAGCCGGGCGTGGAAGTCGTCCCCAAAAACCTTGCCGGCGGCTATGTCGGTCGGGTAATGCACCCCGCCCACCACGCGGTCGGCCGCCATCTCGTCCGCCCTTTTTAAGAACTCTTCCCTGCGCTCAGGCGCGATATCCCCAAGCACGTCCACGAATATCCGGGAATACGAGGCGTGACCGCTCGGATAGGAATACCCTTTGCTTTTATATATGCAGGACTGCACCTCGGCGTAACCCTTGAATGGCCTCAGCCGCGCATACCGGTTCTTCATGTTATTGATGGCTTCGCCGGCGTCATAGTCCAGGTGTTTGAAGAACTTTTTAACCTCGGGCGGCAGCGGCGAAGGGAAGAGCGGCTTGTCGCCCCAGAAGAAATCATAGTCCGCGTCGGCGGTGGCCTGGGACCTGGCGCAGTCCTGCGGGGTCCGCTTTTGCTGCCAGTCCAGCACCGCGGCCAGGTCGGCTTTCTGGGCCTGCGAATCCAAAGCGGGCGGCGGCTGGAAAGCGGAGGTTTTGTAAACTTCCGCGTTTACATAGAAGGGCGAGCCCGCAACATGATGCGCCGCCCTCTCTATCGGAGAAATAAGGCGGCCGCCGCAGGCACCCAACGAAAGTGCCAGCGCCAGCGCGAGAAAATATCTGTTTGTTCTGATCATGGTATGAACCATCCTTTTTGCTATTTCTTTCTCCGCCGCACTATGGCCAGGTTTTCAACCGCCTGGTTCCTGATAATGCCCTCCGGGCAGTATTTAAGGCATTCTTCGTAACAACGCGCGGCTTCCCGCGGCTTGCCGGTGGCCTCGCAAAGCAGCCCGCCGGCGAAGAAGCCCTCGGGCGAGAGCGGCTCGCGCTTGGCCGCTTCGGCGAGATTAAGCCCGGCCTTTTCAAATTCACCGGCGCGTATATAGGCCCTGGCCAGGTTTATCTTGAAAATAGCTTCCCAGGGATTCAGCTGTACCGCTTTCTCGAACTCCGCGATGGCGAGTTTAACTGAATCCATTCTTAACAACTCGCAGGCGATATTGTTGTGGTTGAACCCCGCCCAGGGATTAGGGCCCAGCAGGCGTTCCCGCTCCAGTTCCGCCTCGGGTGTGGCGTAGCGGGCCGCGGTTTTGCTCATACCGCATTTACTTTTCTTGCCCTGCACAATGACGGCGAGACGCGCCCGCAGCGGGAGATACCTTATATCTATTTTCTTTCTTCTCGCGCGCATATGATCGCTCCGGCCTCAGGGTTTCTCTTTTGAGTCCGCTATTTCTTCTCCGCCTGCCGCAAGATGCCGTGTGTCATTAAGGCCATGTATTACCCAGATGCCGTGCTCAAAGCGGACCTCGCTTACAGAGGCCGGCGCAAGCTCAAACTGGCGGAAATGGGACAGGTCCAGCTCCAGCAGACTGCACAAGATTGTTCGCAGCGTGACATGGTGTGAGACTATCGCCACGGCACCCATGGCGCCGCCGCTGACGCGCCGGAAGGCCTGCCAGGCGCGGCGCTGTACGGCCTCCAGCGTTTCGCCGCCGGGGAATTGCACGTCTTTAGGCTCGAACAGCCACCGGTCATACTGGACCGGCCACTTCGCTTTCACTTGTTTATGGGAAAGACCTTCCCATTCTCCGCGGTCGATATCAGCGAAGCCCTCATCCCCGGCAACGCCTTTCGTATTCCCGGCGGCCTGTGAAACGGGGGCCGCCGTTTCAAGTGCCCTGGCCCTGGGGCTTGAGTAAATGAACTGCGGCGGGGTGGCGGCGAAATACCGGCCCAGGGCCTGCGCCTGCCGTTTACCGGTAGCGTTAAGCGGCACTTCGGAGGTCCCTCTGAATATGCCCAGCCTGTTCCACTCCGTTTCCCCGTGCCTTATCAGAAAAACCTGCGTCATAGAATATCTCCGGTTTTATATCGGGCCATGCCCACTATCTAGTCCAGCCTTTTTATCCTTCCGCGCGCGGGGGCCTTGGCGACGGGCGAGGCGGCCAGGTACTGCGCCATGGCGTCGCGGACGTTGACCAGCGTGTCCTTTATGTCCTTGCCATTAGTGAATTCGCGCCCGCCGCTGCCGCCGAAGGCCAGGTAATTATTGGTGGCGACGAAGAACTCTTCGTCCGGCTTTATTTCCCTGCCGTCTTTCTTAAGCCGTACCTCCGTAACTTTCCCGGCGGCGCCTTTTTTAAATTCTACCGTAAAACCGGAGATCTGCATGGCGCTCCTGCTGCCGTCGTGCAGGTTGTAGGTCATCAGGCTCTTTATCTGCGCGCCGGTCATCCTGAGCGTCACGATCGTGTTGTCGAACGGCATCATCTGGTAGAGGTCGCGGAGCTTTATCTCCCCGCGTTTGATCTCCGCCCTGATGCCGGCCGTGTTCTGGAAAGCTAATTCGGTGCCGGCCTGCGCGCGGGTGGCGTCGCACAGCCAGTTGCCTATGTCCGAATCCAGCCCATCCGCGCTGAACCCCAGGTCCGTGTCCGCGTGGCCTATTACCTTGCCCATTTCCCGCTCTACCGCTTCGCTGTAGCCGGCTATGGTTTTAAGGGCCAACGGGTCTTCGCCGGTTTCATCCGTCCAGAGCGGCAGCAGCGCCACTTTTATGTCCGACAGTTTTCCGGTTTTGTCGTCGAAAGTAAGGTCGGACTTTGTTACATAAGCGAGCTCGGTGCCGCTTTCACCCAGCCAGACGCCCGACTCTTTGTCGTAATAACCCTTAAGCAGGCCGGTATGGTTATGCGCCCCGAAGACAAGGTTTATCCCTTTTGCGGCCCTGGCTATGGCAAGGGTGCTGTGCGGCGCGGCTTCAAGGGTCCAGGTGGAAACGTCCACCGTTTTTAAGGCCAAGTCATAGTTAATGCCCACATGCGCTAGCACCACTATGGCGTCGGGCTTCTGCCGTTTTATTTCTCCAACCCATTTAGCTGTTTCCGCCGCTTCGTCTCCGAAGGTGAGATGTTTAACATTGGACGGCAAGGTGGAAGTGGCTGTATGTCTCCCGGCTATGCCTAGCACGGCTATTTTTTCGCCGCCTTTCTCTATGATCACATACGGCTTAAGATAAGCTGCCGGCTTCGCATCGGCTTTATAATAAACATTCGCGCCTAAAAAAGTGAAGGTCGCGCTTGAAACAAGAATCTTAAGATTGTCTTCACCGTAGTCATAATCATGATTCCCAACTACGACAGCCCCGTAGCCGAGTTGGTTCATGAGCGTCACGCTGGCCATACCTTTGGTGAGCGCGCCTTCCGGAGTGCCCTGGAACATATCGCCGCCGTCAAGCAGTATATATGGGTTCGTCTCTTTTTTCAGCAGCGCGGCCAACGCGGGGAAGCCGCCTATCGCGCGGGCGGGATTAGCTTTATTCCACCTGGCGGGCCGGGCCGAATACCAGCCGTGCACGTCCGTGGCATGGTAGATGGTTATGGTCTTGGCCGAAACCTGGACGGCAAATAACAAGAACAAACCGGAAAGAATTGCAGATACTCTTTTCATATTTCCTCCTGCTAAGCTAAACTACTTTGTACGGTTAAATCCGCCGCCTATAGCGCCAGAATGACCGCCCCGGTAACTATCAACGCCCCACCGGCGCACTGTTGCCAGGTCAGGCGTTCATGTAAAAACACTACAGCTAAAATAATGGCGAACACGACGCTGAGTTTGTCCACCGGCGCCACGCGCGAGGCTTCGCCCAACTGAAGCGCGCGGAAGTAACACAGCCACGAAAGTCCCGTGGCCAGGCCGGAAAGTATCAGGAATAGCCAGGTCCGCCGGGTAAACATCTGCAGCGGCGCTATGCCCGTAGTCGCAAAAGCGATGCCCCAGGTGAAAACCAGCACCACGGTAGTACGGACCGCGGTAGCCAGGTTGGAATTTACGCCTGAAATGCCGACCTTGGCGAGGATGGCGGTTATGCCCGCGAAGAACGCGGATAATAAAGCCCAGAAAAGCCAGCTGGAGGTTTGTGTGCCCATAAAAATAAAAAACTCCCGCGACAGTATCGCAGGAGTTATCAGCGTTTAAGCGGTTCACGGCCTTGCGGCCTTAGGCGAACTCCATCGCCTGCTAATATTATAGAATATCTCCGCGGGAACGGAAAACATAATGGCCATCATCAACGAGATAATACAGTACCTGTTCAAATTCATCGACCTGTTCCTGCATTTGGACAAATACCTGGGCGCCGTCATACAGGACTACGGCAACTGGACCTACCTCATCCTCTTCCTGATAATTTTCTGCGAGACCGGGTTCGTGGTCACGCCGATACTGCCCGGGGATTCGCTGCTCTTCGCCATAGGAATGTTCTCCGCCGCGGGCGCTATAGATATTTCCAAGATCTGGCCGCTTTTGGTCCTGGCCGCCATCGCGGGCGACAATGTCAATTACGCGGTGGGGAACTATATAGGGCCCAAGGTCTTCCATTACGAGAATTCCAGGATCTTCAAAAAAGAATATCTCCTGAAAACCCATGCCTTCTATGAGAAATACGGCGGCATGACGATAATATTGGCCAAATACGTGCCCATAGTCAGGACTTTTGCGCCTTTCGTGGCCGGCGTGGGCGCCATGACCTACCCGAAGTTCTTAATGTTCAATGTGGTGGGCGGCTTTACCTGGGTAACGGTCATAATGCTTTCCGGCTATTATTTCGGCAATATCCCGGTGGTAAAGAACAATTTCACCCTGGTCGTGCTGGCCATAGTCTTCGTTTCCATACTGCCCGGCATCATAGGCTACCTCAAACACAGGCAAAGCAGAACCGCCTGACCGCCCACCAGCCAACACTTCCTCTTGACAAGTCAATTGGGTCTGGTATACTATCCACGCGCCTGTTCTTCGGTTTTTCCTCGTAAACACAGCAAAACAGCCGGCGCTTATAGGCCTAAAGACCTATTGCATCCAGGGTCCAAAGACCTTTGTAAGGATCGCTTCCGGGAGCGACAATATATATAGAAGGTTGACATTGGTCAATGTTTATGAAAAAGAATATCCTCTTAATACTGTTCTCGGCGCTGACCGCGCTTATAGTCAACACTATGGCGCAGGGCTCGCTTGAGGACATCTCGGCCGGAGTGGAGAGCATAAAGGCCGGCGGCTCCGCTTCGCCCGCCGCCGTCCCGGTCCCCGTGGCCGTGGAACCCGCCGCCATAGCCGCCCCGGCGGCCGGCGAAAGAGAATGGCTGGTGCTGGTGTTCATCAACGGCAGGAACAATTTAGCGCAGGCCGGCAAAATGGACGTGAACGAGATGGAGATGATCGGCTCCACGGACAAGGTGGCCGTTACGGTGGAGCTGGGGCTCCTTAACGACCGCGGCAATTCGTCCAGGTTCTACATCGAGAAGGACACCACCCCCGGCGCCGCCAACAAGAACGGGGCCATCACCTCGCCCGCCATAAAAGTGCCCGGCTCCGATATGGGCAGCTGGAGGCATTTCTCGGATTTCGCAAAATGGTCGTATCGCAAGTATCCCGCCAAAAAAGTGCTGGCCATCCTCTGGAACCACGGGTCGGGCCGCGTCGACATCGGCGGCGCTGACAACACCGGCTCGGAACTGGGCATAGCCTACGACGACCTGACCAAGAATTTCATACGCAACAAGCAGCTGGCCATGGCGCTTAAGGATATAGAGGGCGCTATCGGCAAAAAAGTCTCCATCTACGCCTCGGACGCCTGCCTCATGCAGATGGCGAGCGTGGTCTACGAGATGAAGGACGCCGTGGAGCTGATAGTGGGCGCGGAAGAGATAGTGCCGGGCGCCGGCTTCCCGTACGACGGCATTTTGATGCACCTGACGGCCGACCCCGGCATGAGCCCGGAAGCCCTCAGCTCCGTCATGGTTAACGATTTCTTCACCTACTATAACGGCAGCGGGGAAAACACGACCCTCTCGACCATAAAACCCTCCGCGCTGCCGGAATTCACCCGCCTCCTGAACGACTGGGTGCGCGCGGCCGCCATCCCTACTCACAGGAAAAAGATCCTGGAGGCCGAGGACCAGGCCCTGTCTTTCGAATACGGCTATAACGGCAACGACACGGTGGGCAATACCCGCTCCAAAGACCTCTACGATTTCCTGGACCTCGTGGGCAAAAAAGCGGACGCCTCCTCCAAGGTCCGCGCGAAGGGCGAGCTCCTGAAAGATTTCATCGCCACCAGACTGGTGATCTCCAACAAGACCACCCAGGCCGGAAGCGATTACGACAGGGCGAAAGGCCTGGCAGCCTACTTCCCCAAAATGATCTACGACTCCAGCTACGACGAGAATTTGTTCGCGCGGGATTCGCTGTGGGACGACTTCCTCAAGTGGAAGCTGGACCCCTCATACAAGATAAAGTAGGAACGATCTTATGAACGCGGCAGCCGTAAAAACAAGGGCGGGCAAGGGGCTCCTGATAGCGGCCCTCCTGTGCTTCGCCGCGTTCAGCGCCGGCGCGCAGGAACTGAACAAGGCCGAGACGGACAAGCTTAACGCCTACGAGACGGCCATCAGCAGCGCCGATCCCCTGGGTGCGAAGGCTTTCCTCGCGGACACCGATTTCACCGACCGGCTGAAGCTGGCCGCGCCCGAGAAAGCCGCTGCCCTCAAGGCCAAGGCGCAGGCCCTCAACGACCTGGAGACCCTCCTGGACAAGCCCTGGCGGGACAACGAGGAGATGGCGCTAAGCCGGGCGCTCTCCCTGAGAATAGACTTCAACAAGCCGCTGGAGAAGATCGGCATCGGGCCCGCCCCCGGGAATCTGCTGCCCTGGATGGCCAAATATAAGAAATACTCGGCCCACAAGGAAGAGCTGGTAAACAAAGCCATAAGGCAGTTCGAGGTCATATTCGGGACCAGCCCGGCGGCGGCCGCCAATAAGCCGTCCTGGGAGGTAATGACCATACGCGAGCGCAATGTTTTCCTGGCGGAAAAGGCGAACAGGACGCTTGAAGGTCTGATCGGAAGCGAAACCTCGACCGACAAGGCCTACCGGGACAAGCTGAAGACCGCTGAAATTTTCAAATACCTGGACCCCTCCGGCCAGGGCCGCTACCAGCGCTATTTGAGCCAGCTGGCCGCCGCGGACGCCGCTAAGGCCAAGCTCTCGCCGTCCCAGCTGGACAAGATCAAGGACCAGCCGATAGAGCAGCAGATGTATCTGCTGGGCGGGCTCTTCGATAAAAGCAAGACCCGGGGCGCCGTGAACCTGGAGCGCAAAGTGGACGCCTCCCGCCAGTCCAAACCCGGCGAAACGCTTTCCTTCCAGAACAACCAGCTCCTGGCCGGCATGCTCCAGACTTCGATGGTGGGAGAGGTCAAAGGCACCCTGGCCGGCGATAAGATCATCAAATTCTACAATTCCGGCGCCAAACTCAACGTGGCCATAGAATCCTGCCAGGGCTGTTACGCCAAATACGAGCCCTCCAGCGGCAAGATAATACTGGACTCGGAAATGATCCAGCAGTATATGCGCGTCAACAACCTCACCGCCGAAGCCCTCTTGAAGGACAAGGCGCAGGTGGCCGCCCTGGCCAAATACGCGTCGCCCATCTTCGTGGAAGAAGCGACCCACCAGATGCAGCACGCCTGGGCCGACAAAGCCAACGTTTACAAACCCTACGTTCAGGAAGACGAGATCGAAGGTAATTCCATGCAGGCGCTCTACACCACCGAGAAGATGCGCAAGGACCCCAAGTTCAAGGACCTGTTCCTGAAAATGGAAAAAAGCACGGTTTACGCCCAGAAACGCATGGAAACCATGGACAGGTTCAACGAGGGTCCGGTTAAATTCGATAAAATGATAAGGCAGGTCTATTACTACGGCACGCCGTCCTTCGACGCGGCCTCTTCGCAGATACTCTCGGCCATCTCCGCGGAACTGGAGCGCAGGAAGACTTTGGACGCGGCCGCGCTGACGGAGATAGAGAAGAGCGGCGTGGAGCTGAAAGACGCCATGGGCATGACGGTCCAGGAACTCTCCGGCTCCGCGGCCGACATAAAGACCGCGGCCCTGAAGAAGATACAGGACGACCTGCTGCACGCTTCCGTTTACACCGGGCATTACGAGAGCGCTTCGGACTGGACCGGCTCCATGCTGGGCGCGGTACAGACCTCCCAGGGACCCAAGTCAAAGGTCGGGGCGCTGTAAATTATTTATGCTGAAACTGTTGCTGTCATTTTTTCTTTTGAGCGGCTGCTCCTACGCGGAGGATAATGCCCCCGCCGCGCAGCCCAAGGCCGCCGCGGCCAAGCCGGCGCAAAGCGCCGCCGCGAAAGACCCGGCTTACGTTATGGAGCGCTTCACCTGCCTGGTGCCGGCCGGCTGGGAGATCTCCAGGGACAAGGCCTCCGAAGCGAAGAACAAGATCTATGAACTGGGACTTATCGGCCCCCGGGCCGAGAACGCGCCCGTCATGATCTACGCGGCCTACTACGCCAAAGACAACAGGGATTTCAAGACCTATCCCGAATTCGTGACGCGCAATTCCAAGGACGCCATCGGCAGGACCGAAACGCCGACCAGGAAATACTCAGCCGTAACGGAAACCACGCTCGGCGGCAAAAAGGCGCTCGCCTTCGAGCGGGAAGTAAAAGAGTTCCTGCACCCGGAAAGCACTTCCGAAGAATCAGTACAGGTCAGGGAAAAATTTTACGTCCTGCCGGCGAAGGAAGGTTTCTTCGTCCTGCATTACTACGCCCCGGTCTCGGCTTTCAACAAACACCTGCCGGTCTTCAAGAAGTTCCTCTCGACCTTCAAACCCCTGTAAGATCTTAACGCGCGGCGCGGCACGGAACCGGCCGCGGCGTTCCGCGTTCTATCTTTACATTTTTACGGGACAGGGGGTTAGAACTTGCAGCTGAGGCCCAGTTTTTTGGTGATATCCAGGTCGCCGAAAGGGGTGAAAGAATAATCCATCTGCAGGCCGGCCACCTTCAGGCCGAAACCGCCTGAAAGACCGGCCAGCTTGGCGCCGCCGGAGGCCAGGCTGGCCCCGTAGCCGCCGCGCAGCGACATCGGGCCGAAGACCGCGTACTCGGTGCCGACGCTGAAGTCGGTCTGCCGGTCGAACACTAGGCGCTTGACGTCCACCACGATGTTCATCACCGACATGGCCCTGAGCGAAGCGCCGGCCGAGACCGACAGAGGCAGGGGATCGCGCTTGTCCAGGTATTTAAGACCGGGGCCGAGGTTCCGCACGGTCGCGCCGAAGGACAGCGGCAGCGACGACATAGAGCGCACCACGCCGAAGTCGACGGCGAAAGTTTCGGCGCCGTAACCGGCTATCTCGCTCTGAATGAACTTGGCGCCCAGGCCTATACTGAGATTTTTGCCCAGCTGCCGCCCTGCGGCCAAAGCCACGGCCTTATCGGAAGCGCCGAAGTTCGCGCCGGCCTCGCGGCCGGCCCCGCGGCTCTCGAAGGTCCCGTGGTCCAGCCTGGTGAACGAGAACGCCGAATTCCAGCCCTTCATGGGCATCGCGAACGCCGCGAAATCATAGCTCCCGCCCATCAGCCAGCCGGCGTGCATAAATGACAATTCCCTCTTGTCGCCGTAAGCCAGACCGGCGGGGTTATAATAGATCGAGCTCGCGTCGCCGGTCATGGCGGTATAAGCCGAGCCCATGCCCGAAGCCCTGGCCCCGGCGCCGATATTGAGGAAGTCCGCGCCGGATTCAACGGCGCGAGCTATCATGAAGGACGGGGTGAAGATGAAGGCCAGGGCGAAAGCCAGGACATAAGGGCGCGACAGCCAGTAGATCGCGGCGTTCGCGAAGTCCTTTTTAATTTCTGCGTCCAGGCATTTCATAACGTTACCGTTCCACTCTACCTTACCACCGCGAATTTACCGCTCTTCTTCACTTTCTTGCCGTCCAGCGACACTTCGGCGAGGTAATAATAAACGCCGCTGGATAAATTCGTGTCCACCGGGGTCTCGTAGGCTGGAACGCCGTCCACGGCCGACGGCGCTCCGCTCGCCTTACGCTCGAACACCAGCCTGCCTGATGACGAGTAGACCTTTACCGAGAAAGAGTCCCCTAAAGAAGCGTCCACGTGCAGGACCGGCTTCGCCCCGCGCAGGGCCGGGTTGGGGAAAGCGTAAGCCTTCCCGACCGTAAAGACCCGTTCCGACGTAACCGCCTGGGGAACATCGGAAGCCATGACCTGGTAGACGGAGAAATGCGTAGTGTCGGCCCTGACCAGCCGCTCCTCTTTGGAGACCCTGGAGGGCAGTTCGTCCCATTTGCCGGTACCGGCGTTCCAGTACGCTATCCTGAGGTCCTCTTCTTTGGTCCCGGCCGGTATTTTAGCCGGGTCATAAGCCAGCGAAAGGGTCACGGGTTTCGCGAACTGGGCGCCATGCGGGCCGAACTCGACGGCTTCGGCCACCGCCTGGAGCCGATGCTCCTCCATCCCCCTGGCACGCAATTTTTTCTCGGGCTCGGCGACCGCGGACGCGTCTTCCTGCTCCACGGTCATCGTCAGGTCCGGGTTGCCGTGAAAAGCTCCGGCCGGGATATCCACGCCGTCCCCGTGCGGGGACCGCCTGATACCGGAGCGTTCTTCCACCTCGGCCATGGTCCTTTTGTCGGAGTGGATGGTCCAGTTGGTGTTTTCGCCGGAGAACGTTCTTCCGCCGGAGAGCGAACCCTCTATTCTTATCGTTATCTCCCCGTCCGGCGCTGCGTCCGCGAGCGCTGACCTGCTGAATTTGAACATGGCGTATTCTATGCCGGACAGGCCCGCGAACTCCTCACTGTCGCCGGAATATATCTTGGTGGTCCACTTAGGGTCCACATAAATGGGGGTTATGGCTTCGCCGTTTATGGCGGAGATCCTGACGGTCGCGGGCAGTATCTGTTTCACGTCCGCCTCCGGCATGCCCACTATGGCGGTTACCCATTTGCCGTTGGATTTTTTATTGATGACCGCCGGATTTATCTTGACGAAGATCTTCGGCTCGGCGGCGGCCGCGGTCTTGAGATAATAGATGTCCGACTGGGGCATGTCTATGTAAGTAAGGCCGCCGCCCAGCGAATAAATATAATTCTCCGTGGCGACGGAAGCCAGCGAGAGCAGGTTCTTGGGCAGAACGTCCAGCGCCTGCCAGGCGCCCAGCGTCCCGTCGGGCAGGAACGGCGCATAATACACGGCGTTGGTAGCGCCGGTCCCGTCATAGCCGCCCATGGCGTAGATATTTTTAGCCGAGGCCGAAACCGCGTGAAAAACGAGCGGCGTGGGCAAGGAAGCCAGACCGGCCCAGGCACCCAGCGTCCCGTCCGCGTTGACGACCGAGGTATAGACGGCGGAACTTACATTGGCCACCGGCTCCCCGTTAGGGCCGTAAAGGAAAGGGTCGGAAGAGCCGCCAGCCACGTATATCCTGGCGCCGACCGCTATAGCCCTGTGGCCCAGGAGCGGGAGGGGCAGCGACGCCTCGGTGCGCCAGGGACCCAAAGTCTTATCGGACAGTATCTCCGCCGAATAAGCGCCGGCATGGGTGCCATTGCCTCGGACCAAACCGCCCATGACATAAATGCGGTTATTGACCACTACCGCGGCGTGCCCCATAAGCTTCTGCGGCATGGGGTTCGCCTGGGCCCAGCCCGCCAGGCTGCCGTCCGCGTTTATGGCGGAATAATATACGACGTCGCGCTGCCCGAACATGTTGTTCCCGCCAAGCACGTAAAGGGTACCGCCATAAACCACGGAGGCATGCATACCGAGCCCCAGGAATTCCGGCATATTACCGGCCGACTGCCAGGCGCCCAGCGTACCGTCCGGGTTAAGGGACGCGCAGTAATAGACGTTGTTAAGAAAACCGCCGGTGCCCCTGATACCGCCGGTATCGCTGACCCCGCCGGCCACGTAGATCCTGTTATTCCAGACCACGGCGCTGTGCGAAAGCAAAGCCTGGGGAAGGGGGGAGGCCGCCTGGAATTGGGCGAGAGAGGGCAAAGCGGGGGCGCCGAAACAGCCCAGGAAGGCCGCCGCCATTAACCCTCTAATGATATTACGTTTCATAGCACGTTACCAATGAAAAACCGGGTTGCCGAAAAACAACATTACAACAACATCGTTGTGATGCTTAGCTTTTCGGTAACCCGGCTGACATAGGCACTGACACTACTCTCGATTCGGTAACCCGACTGGCATCGAGACATCAGTCCCATTAGCCCCGTGGTTTTGCGTTCCCGGCCTTTCGGCATGCGGGAGTGCCTTTATCGTTCTATAAAGAGTATACCAGACCTATTGGGAATTTCAAGGCCTATTTGTTACATACAATATTATGTAATATCTATGGTTATGACGCTTAATAAGGAGACCTTGATGGCCAGCCGCCGGTATGCTATGCGGCTCATCGCCTATGGAACCCTTGTTTTGGCGTTTGCCGGCGGACCTACGGTCTGCCTGGCGGCGCCCGACGCCGGACAGCCCGGCTCCTTCATGCTGCAGCCGGCCGGAGCCAGGGGAGCCGCATTAGGTCTTTCATATGGGGCACTCGCGGACGACGTCTCCGCCGTTTATTGGAACCCTGCCGCCCTGGCCGTACTGCGCAAACCGGAACTCAATATCTCAAGGACCTGGCTGTTCGAGGATACCGATCATACATTCCTGGCTTTCGCCTATCCCCTGGGGGGCGCGGCCGGGCTGGCAGGCGCTTATGTGCGCCAGGCAAGCGCGGGCTATGAAAGAAGGATAAACCCCTTTGACGCCGCTCAAAAGTTCTCCGTCTCCAACCAGGCCTTCCTGCTTGGAGCGGGAATAAACCTGCCGTTCAGTCCCTTTCCGGCCCAGGCCGGCCTGACGCTGAAGAGCGTGACGCACGCTGTAGACCAGTATTCCGACTCCGGCTTGGGCGCCGACGCCGGCCTGCGCGCGGTCCCGGCCGCGAACCTGGCCGTATCGGCGGTCCTGCACAACATGGTCAGTCCCTCCACAAAACTGGTCTCAAGGAGCGTCAGCTATCCGTCAGGCCTGACCCTCGCGGCGGCCTATACGCGCGAGCTCACCGGCGACCTGTCCGCCTCCCTCACTTCTGGCGTGCGTAAATACGCGCATGCCCTGGCCAAGCCGTCGGCCGGCGCGGAAATTTCATATAAGAACGCGGCGGCTCTGCGGGTGTCCGTGGACGAAGACGGGCTTGTCAGCGGTATAGGCCTGGAGTCCGGCAACTATATCATTGATTACGCCGTTAAATTCCATGAACTGGCCGCCGTCCATATCATCAGCCTTTCGGTCAAATTCGGCATAACCATGGCGGAGCTGGAAGAGTATATCCGCAAAGGCATCAGCAAATTCGACAAAGGGTCGGCCGCCAGGCTTGCCGACGCTTATACGCAGAAAGCCGGGATATTCCTCAAAGAGAAGAACTATGTCCAGGCCATAAAGACGCTGGAAACGGCGGCTCTCTGGGACCCCTCGAACCAAGCCATAGCCGCAAAACTCGCGGAGGCCCGCGTAGAGATGGACTCGAGCCTCAACGCCCAGGTGATGGACCGCAACATTACTATCGCCACGCAGTATTTCGACCGCGGCGATTACGTGGCCAGCCGGGAATACTGGCAGAACGTGCTGGCACAGGACCCCGGCAACGAGCAGGCAAAACTGTACCTGGGAAAAATAGAGACCCAGCTGAGCTATAAAGAAATGCAGCGTCTCGAGGCCGAAAAGCTGGCGGCGGCGCGTCTGCGGGCCGACTCGCTGCTGGAGGAAGCCGCGGGCCTGCTGAAAAACGAAAAGTATACCCAAGCTTCGGCCAGGGCCAAAAAAGCCATGGCTTTGGTCCCCGGGGACAAGCAGGCCGACACCATCATAACCATCGCGCAGCAGGGCCTGAACCTTTCGATACAGAAACGCCTCGCCCGCGTGAACGTGCTGTGCGAGAACAAGCTTTATCCGCAGGCGCTGGAGATAATAACCACCATACTGGAAGACGACCCGGCCCAGAAAGCCGCCATGGAGAAAGAGAGTCTCTGCAGGAACGCCATGAAGCCCGGCCTCTCGCCCTCCGACGCCAAAAAGATAGAGAAGCTTTATTACATGGCCGTGGACGCATACCTGAAGAACAACTATGAAACAGCGCTGAAACAATTGGACGAGATCTTTAAAATAGATCCGTTCAACGATCCGGCCAGGACTCTCAGCGAGAAGATCAAGAAAGCGGGGAAAACGGAATGAAAAGATTATTTCTGATCTTTACTCTCGCGTTATCGGCCGCCGGCCCGGTCCGCGCGGATGACAAGCACGATACCGATCTGATCCCCGCCGATTTTGAGGTCCTGAGCGGCACCTACACAAATGTCAGGGAATTCAAGGTACTGACCGGGAGAACGGTTTTCGTGGGACAGGCCACGGGCTTGTATATCTACGCCGGCACCGTGACCATACAGGGAGTCCTTAACGCCGACGGGCGCGGCTACGCGGGCGGCGCTAATGGCGCCAATGTAGGGACCGGTTTTCCCGGCGGCCAGGGCTTCGGCCCCGGCCCCGGCGCGGGCGGGGCGGCCCAGCGCGGAGGCGGGGGCGGCGGCTACGGGGATGCCGACGGCATCGCCCCGAGCGGCGGAGCCGGGAACAGCGGCGGAGCCGGCGGGGCGGAATACAACTCCACCACTACCATTTCGATCCCGCTTTCTGCTGTTGATATTTTTATGGGCTCAGGCGGCGGAGGCGGCGGAGGAGGGGACAGCGTGAACACCGTCAGCGGAGCCGGCGGAGGAGGGGGCGGCCTTATCTACCTCGAGGCGAACTATGTGACGGTCGCCGGGACCATAACAGCCAACGGTCTTGACGGAGGGGCCGGACTGGACACCGCGGACTGTACCACCAGCCCTGGCGGCGGCGGGGGCGGGGCGGGAGGCGGTATATTGATC
>Ga0334722_10003180_pt1 | contig 17904 bp, 14 predicted proteins | sample C3_bottom_MG_FD_207210 | JGI IMG/M metagenome (GOLD analysis project Ga0334722, IMG submission 207210) | Sediment microbial communities from Yellowstone Lake, YNP, Wyoming, USA - C3_bottom | ecosystem: Environmental > Aquatic > Freshwater > Lake > Sediment | place: USA: Wyoming | collected...
AAAACCACTGAAAAACTGCCCGGCATGTCTGCATCCGGAAAGCTACTTCGAATTACTGCCAAACAATTACTAGAAAATGATTGATAGTAAGAGATCAGGCCCGGGTGTCATTTAAGTTTTTCCAGAGCAACTCTGATCCTTTTAACTGCCTCAACTAAAAGGTCATCCGAAGTTGCATATGATATTCTTATACATTCGGGAGCGCCAAATGCATCTCCTCCGACAGTGGCGACCTGGGCCTTATCAAGTAGATATAATGCCAGATCATCAGAATTACCGATCGTGGTCTCACCATCGCTCTTCCCAAGAAAATAAGATATATCAGGCATAACATAAAATGCACCCTGCGGCACTCTTACTTTCATTCCTTTAATATCTTTAAGAAGACCGCAAATAAGGTTGCGTCTGCGAAGGAATGCGTCCCTCATGATTCGTTGCGATTCTCCGTTTCCTTTAACAGCAGCAAGAGCAGCACGCTGTGCAATTGAACATACCCCTGAAGTGAACTGGCCCTGTAACTTATTGCAGGCCTTTGCAATCCATAAAGGTGCACCTATATAGCCTATTCTCCAGCCCGTCATTGCGTATCCTTTAGAAACACCATTGACGGTTATCACCCTGTCGTTAATGAAACCGAATGATGCCATGCTCACATGTTCCCCTTCAAAAATGATATGTTCATATATCTCGTCGGATATTATAAAAACTCCTTCGTGCTTCTCAACCACCCTGGCTATATTCTCCATCTCCTTCCTTGTGTAAACCATCCCTGTCGGATTTGAAGGTGAGTTGAAGATAATAAGCCGTGTCCTTTTAGTGATTGCAGACTCAATTTGTTCCGGTTTTACCTTGAAATCATTTTCCAGAGCTGCACTTACAATAACAGGTTTACCTCCGGCAAATACAACCTGGTCATAGTAGCTCACCCAGTAAGGAGCAAGTATTTCCACTTCATCACCCGGATTTACGATTGAAAGTATAACATTTATGAGGGCATGCTTTCCTCCGGCTGAAACAATTACCTGATCAGGTGAGTAGTTCAATCCGTTTTCCTTTTTGAACTTCTCCGATATTGCTTCCCTGAGATCACTATAACCAGGCACAGGCGGATATTTGGAATAATTATCGTCAACAGCTTTCTTAGCAGCCTCTTTAATATAATCAGGTGTATTAAAATCAGGTTCACCAAGACTGAGACTTATAATATCTATACCTTTGGCTTTAAGCTCCCTGCTCTTTTGAGCCATTGCAAGTGTCTGGGAAACAGCAAGTGATTTGACACGATCTGATAAATATTCCATAACTTATAAGAAAAGATTAAAGTAAAAAGATAAAAGTTTCGGGTTAAAAGTAAGAAGAAATTTGTAAAATTGTTAATTAAACATAAACCTATGGAAATGGTAGCTGACATACTGAAAATTACAATTCCGGCTTTGCTGGTGATGCTTACCGCCTGGCTTCTTCTGAGAAACATGTTAAAAAATGACCAGGACAAAAGAAGACAGGAGCTGATACTTCAAAACAGCAGGACAGTTACACCGATAAAGCTTCAGGCATACGAAAGGATAGTACTTTTCCTTGAACGCATTTCTCTTGAATCGCTGATTGTCAGGGTCAGTACATCAGATATGAATGCCAGCCAGCTGCATACAGCAATGCTGTCTGCTATCCGCAGTGAGTTTGAACATAATCTATCGCAACAGATCTACATGAGCCCTCAGGCCTGGGAAGTTGTAAGGAATGCAAGATCAAACATGATCAAGATTATCAACTCTGAAGTTGAGAAGATGCCGGCAAATTCTTCAGGCATGGCTCTCAGCAAGCAGCTCCTTGAACGTGTAATGGAACTTGATAAAGAGCCTACAAGGGCTGCAATAGACTACATTAAGGGAGAAATCGGGAGGCTGATCTGATTGTTCCTGGTTCAAGGTTCAAGGTTCAAGGTTCCAAGATTTAGCAACCTGGAACCTGGAACATGGAAAATTAAAGCAAATCAACACTTCTCTTCACGAAACTGCTTAACTCCTCCCCCCTGAGCATGTTATTTGCAAGCATAGCCAGATCAATAAGCTGTTTTACTATCTTATTATCCGATCCGAATGATTCGAGGATACCTTTCCTTCTGTTTTCTGTTTCAGCAAGTTCATTACGAAGTTTCTCAAGGTCATCTTTCTCGAGCTGACTGATTTCATCGGCTTTTTTCTTTTTATGTTCACTCTCCATAAAGTCGATCTCCTCTTTCAGCTTTTTCCTTTCAGCATCATTTTCTGACAGCTCATTTCCTTTGGTTGTATAAAGATCCTCTGATATCTGTATAACAAGCTTATGATTAGGATTGACAACAAGATTATAGCTGTCGGGCAGTTCACCGTAGAAATTCATTCCTCCACCCATCTGAGACATCTCCTTCATCCTACGCATGAATTCTGACTGTGTGATGATTATTGGTGATTCATTCTCATCGAGAGTTTCGAAGGTTACATTATATATTTCCTTCGTTTTAGACTTTACATTAAAAACGCTCTTCAGGTCATCCTGCTTCTCGGCTGAAAGCTTCGATTCCCTGGTCTCCTCTTTTTGAATAAGTTTATCAATTACATCCGAGTCAACCCTCACAAATCTTGATTCCTTGAATTTAGTCTCGAGGTGGTTAATGAGGTGAACATCAAGCTGTCCATCAAGATTCAGAACATCATAACCCCTGTTCCTGGCCTTCTCAATATAGCTGTACTGATCTGTCTTATTAGTCGAGTAAAGGTAGATCAATGTCTTGTTTTTGTCAGTCTGGTTCTCTTTTATAATCTTCTCATACTCCTCATAAGTGAAGTACTTATCTTCAGTATTCTTAAGAAGAGCAAATTTTGAGACCTTCTCATAGAATTTCTCTTCTGTTATCATACCGTATTCAATGAAGAGCTTCAGATTGTCCCATTTCTTCTCAAACTCTTCCCTGTTATTCTTGAAAATATCGTTTAGCCTGTCAGCTACCTTTTTTGTAATATGACTTGATATTTTCTTAACATTCGAATCACTCTGCAAGTAGCTTCTTGAAACATTCAGAGGAATATCAGGAGAATCAAGAACGCCATGAAGCAGCGTAAGGAACTCGGGAACAATCCCTTCAACTGAATCAGTAACAAAAACCTGGTTGCAGTATAATTGTATCTTGTTTTTCTGGATCTCTATATTGCTTTTAATCTTTGGAAAATAGAGTATTCCTGTAAGTTTGAAAGGGTAATCAACATTAAGGTGTATATTGAATAAAGGCTCCTCACCGGAAGGATAAAGCTCCCTGTAAAATTTCTGATAATCTTCATCTTTCAGATCAGATGGTTTGAGAGTCCAGGCTGGTTTTGTATTGTTTATTATTTTATCCTTACCTGTATCAACCATCTTACCATCTTTCCACTCCTTCTCTTTTCCGAAAGCAATCTCAACCGGCAGAAATTTGCAGTATTTTTTAAGAAGCTGCTCTATCTTGTTCTCTTCAAGAAAATCTTTCGACTCTTTGTCAATATGTAAAATAACATCAGTGCCCCTGTTTTCCCGTTCGCACTCTTCAATCTTGAATTCAGGGCTGCCGTCACAGGTCCATTTTACCGCTTTAGCTCCATCCTGGTATGATCGGGTTATAACTTCAACCTTATCTGATACCATAAATGAAGAATAGAAACCAAGTCCGAAATGACCAATGATTGAATTAGCCTGGTCCTTATATTTATCCAGGAAATCATTTGCGCTCGAGAATGCAATCTGGTTTAGATATTTATCCAGTTCCTCCTCAGTCATACCGATACCATTGTCTGATACCTTAATAGTCTTTTTCTTTTTATCTACGGAAACGTAAATAGTTGTATTTCCAACTTCGCCCTTATAATCACCAACTGATGCCATCGTTTTTAGTTTCTGAGTGGCATCCACCGCGTTCGAAATAAGCTCACGCAGGAATATCTCATGATCGGAATAAAGAAATTTTTTGATAATCGGGAAAATGTTCTCAGTTGTAACGCCAATCTTACCGGTTTGCATATCGTTCAGTTTTATGTTAAACATGATTAATCAGGCGATCCTGTTCAAAAGGTATGCCGTTACAACTTTGACTGACAAATAGTCACCTGAAAAAGGAGAATGGGGTCAAAAGTACTGTGGAAGTTCCATCCAGGCCAGAAAAATGAGAATCAGAAAAATAATTAAAAATCCAATCAGAGTATAAAATGAGAGATTTCTTCTCCTTCTGAAAATATTTATACCATGTTCACTGATAAGCTTTTTAACTGCATTATGAAGTCTCAGAATTGCATTTGTGTTTTTGGGTATAAATGCATCAACATTTGAAGGGATGATCCTTTTTATCTCATCCATCTTATCGCTGGTACAGACCAGGATAATTCCTGTTTTACTGTTAATCTTTTTAATTTCCTTTGTCAGTCTGCCGATCATTTCAAACTGTTCGGTCGTATCATGAGCCCCGAGGATTGCAATCTGGCAGTAACTATGTATTTTATTAAGCTCGAGATATGACATAAATTCCTCAACAGTGACAAATGAAAGAACGTTGTACCGTGATGTATCATCAAACCGCTTTCTCACGTCCTCGGAAAACCATCTGAAGTCATCATAACATATCAGATGCGTCTTTAATTTATTCTTCATAACATTAAAGCGGTTAGGGTTTATTTAATCCTTGTTTCGTGCATCAACATTCAGTTTGAATCTCCAAAAACCGTTTTCCAGTACATACGCATCATTTGAATAATGAGGGCCATAGTACCTTCTGTCGTTAATCATCTCAGGAGCGAACGGAACAAGGTGATCAAATAGTATTGAGTCATCCCCTCCGAACCTGAGAGTCATTGTAGCAGTTGCTGAATATTCAAATACCTCTCTGTAACTTCTGACATCAGATGACATAAATGAATTCATCCCGAAAGAGATCCTGTCATCCTTGTCAAAAGTAAGAATATCTATGATTTTGCGTGTAATATCCAGATTTCCGTAATCAATCCCAAGTAACATCCAGCAACTTCTTCCATTAATTATTTCCGGCATGATAGCATAGTACAGAGCCCCGTACCAATTATCAGCCGAATAGGTCGTATCGGTTTTAACCGGATCGGGATTGTAAGGTGCAGTAAGTTTATATACAATATTATGTGTAGTTTGCTTTTGCCTCTTTATTATATAGCTGTAGTACCTCCCGGGCTGATCGGTCAAAATAAGATTCCAGGTTACAATCTTTATAATTGAATCAGGGGAAGTGATCTGTCCCAGAAACCTGACATTTCCAAACCGATGCAGGAAAACAGTATCAGACTCCACGTAGCTTTCAACAATTGTTATAATTGAATCATTTATCCTTATCCTGACTGAATCATCAAAGTTTTTTGAAAGACGATCATAAAGTTTCTCCAGCTTAAACGAAACAGAAAGAGAATCGGCCTGACCGAATAAAGCCGGTATTGATAAGCACAATAATAAAACGAATAACGATAATCTTTTGTACATACTAATTATCCTTTTACTATTCCGTCCAGCAGACTTAAAATCTGTCTGCATGACAACTCTGTCTCTTCCCTGTTTATTGTAAGCGGGGGAGCAATTCTGAATGCATCGTCACAAAAAAGGAAGTAATCAAGAATCAGGCCATAGTCAGGTGCTTTTGCAACAGCTTCCTTAACATACTCAGGTTTTTCGAGCTGAACAGCAAGAAGAAGTCCTTCCCCTCTTATGCTTTTGATTACTGGATGAATAAGATTATTCCTGAAGATTTCAGACATGTTCCTGCAATTCTCCTGAAGATTTTCTTCGATTATCACTTCCAGGGAGGCAAGACCTGCTGCACAGCATACAGGGTGACCTCCAAAAGTAGTGATATGCCCTAATATCGGGTCAGATGAGAGTGATGACATAATTTTCTTTGACGATATGAAAGCACCAAGCGGCATGCCACCACCAAGCGCCTTGGCAAGAAGCAGTATATCTGGTACAACTCTGAATTTTTCCAGTGCGAACAGATGACCTGTCCTTGCAAAACCTGTCTGAATCTCATCAAAGATCAGCAACGTTCCTGTTTCATCACATCTTCTTCTGATCTTACCGAGAAAATCATTTTCAGGGTAGATAACTCCGCCTTCGCCCTGAACAGGTTCAATAATTACGCATGCTGAATGTGAATCAATCAGGTTAAGAGAATCATGATCATTAAAATCAATCTGGAGAGTATCGGGCAGCAACGGGCGGAAAGCATTCCTGAATATCTCGCTCCCCTGAATGCTTAATGCACCATGCGTGCTTCCATGATATGCATTCCTGAAATAAATAATGCGACTCCTCCCCGTAAATCGTTTGGCAAGTTTTAGAGCCCCTTCTACTGCTTCGCTTCCTGAATTTACGAAATAACAACTATCAAGTTGTGGAGGCAATAAACCTGTTAGTCTTGCAGCGTATTTTACCTGGGGACTTTGTATCATTTCCCCGTATACCATCAGATGCATATAACTGTCAACCTGATCTTTGACTGCTTTAACAACTTTAGGGTGCCTGTGGCCTGTATTACTGACGGAAACACCGCTTATCAGATCAAGATATTTCTTTCCGTCAGCTCCGTAAAGATATATTCCCTCAGCACTGACAATTTCCAGTAGCAATGGTGAAGGTGAAGTCTGACCAAGATGAGCAAGAAAAAGCTGACGATTCGTAAACATCTGAAAGGAAATATGTTATCGAGCCATAACATTTATATCATTCAGAAGAGAATCCCTGAATGATTTACCTACAGGTATACTTTTTAAGGTTCCTCCTATATTAAGATCAAGAGAATTTTCCTTAATAGTCTGGATATTGCTTTTATTAATAATATATGATCTGTGAACCCTGATGAAAACTCCGGGAGGAAGATAGTCCTCAATTGCCTTCATCGTAAAATGAATAGTGTACTTATCTTCATTCGTAGTCAGAGTAACATAATTTTCAAGTGCTTCTATATATATTATATCGTTTATTTTAAGCTTAACAAGAGAAGATCCTTTCTTAATGAATATCTCTTTATCACCAGTTGATACAGTTTCCTTATGCGAATAGTACCTCATGGTTTTATCGACAGCCTTACAGAACCTGGAATAAGAGACAGGTTTCACAAGATAATCCACAACATTGAAATCGAAAGCTTTGGCAGCATAATTCTCTCCGGAAGATATGATTATAATATTTGGAGGATTCTCAAGACTGCCTATAAATTCAAAACCGTCCATTTCAGGCATTTCGATATCGAGGAACAGAAGCTCGATATCATGTCGTTTAGTAAGGATGTTACGTGCTTCTATTGAGTTACTGTATGATCCAATGAGAGTAAGTGACGAGGATTTTCTCACAAATTCCCCGATGACTTTGCAGCTAAGATTATCATCGTCAATAATTATACAATTCATTGTTCACTTTCAATGAAGGATCGCTGAGGTAAAAATAATAAAATTTCACAGATTAAACTGAACTGTGCTTTAAAGTTGCTTTTATATATACCTTATATTATATATATGAATCAGAAATAAATAAAAAAGGGGTGAATTAACACCCCTTAAGCAATCTCAATCAGATTCGATTAAAGACCTTTGTTAAGTGCCGGAGCTGCTTTGAATTTTACAACCTTTTTAGCAGGAACATTAAGTTTAGCGCCAGTACGTGGGTTACGAACTGTTCTTGCACTTCTTTTTGTTACATTGAATGTACCAAGACCAGGAAGCTGAATCCTATGGCCTTTTTTCATAGCTTTTCCAAAAGCTGTAACAAATGAGTTCAGTGCTTTGCCTGCATCTTTGATTGAAAGACCTGCATCGGCAGCAATTGCATTAACTAATTCTTTTTTTGTCATTGTGTAGAAATTTTAGAGTTAGACCCATTTTCTTATTAATTACAAATTTATCTTATTTACAATACTGTGCAAATAAATTTTGCCGTTTTTCCACAAATAGAGCCACTTTTAGGTTAAAACACCTGTTTTTTTGGATGAAAGTCAGGTTTTTGTCATAATACCGCAATTGCTCATTACTCTTCGATTTCAGAACTTTTTTATTGTTTTTATGTTAACAATCTGTTTATAAAATCGCCATAATCCTAATTATCAATATCTTGACAATTTTATTTCAAAAAATATTGAAAAATCAAAAAAAGATTATCTTTGCGGCGGAGAAATGGCAGAGCGGTCGTCCCGATAGATATCGGGAGCGGCGGTCCTAAGCCAGCAATAACAAAGAATGACCGATATGGAGAAATGGCAGAGCGGTCGAATGCGGCGGTCTTGAAAACCGTTGTCCTGTATCCACGGGACCGGGGGTTCGAATCCCTCTTTCTCCGCCAAAGAAATCAGATCAATCCCTTCGCTTAGTGCGAAGGGATTTTTATTTTATGAAAAAGCCGAACCAGGCTTGCCTGAGTGAGGATTTTGAATAAAATAAAACCTGGCAAAGCCAGGATTGATCTGATTTTTTTGAAGCTCCCCCCAGGGGATCACTGCCGAACGAAGTGAGGCGGTAATCCTGTAATATCATGAACTCATCCCCCTGGCCCCCTTCTCTGCTGCGCAAAGAAGGGGGAATCAAGTGACCAGGCCTGTCTGAGTATCCCACCTCACTCCAATTGATAATCAATATTTAAAATCTGCTTGAGTGAGGCTTTTGAATAGAGTAAAAACCAATTCCTATGAATATAGAAACTACATTTTCACATGAATTAACTTATCGTAGCTATTTATTTAAGGCAACAGCTTTTTTTACTGCTTCAAGATGGAGATACACATCATTATCATAGACAGGATAAAGATCCCAACTTTTCTGAAGACAGGTCAGTGCTTCCTGGTATTTACCCTTCTTATATAGTCCCCATCCCTTTGTATCAAGCATATAATTGACATCGGGAGTCATTTCGAGAGCCCTGTCAATAATTTCAAGGCCTTCATCTAAATTGCGGTCGTTATCTATTAGAAACCATGCGAGATTATTGTACCTGACAGGATTTCCTGGTTCTAGTGAAAGAGCTTTGCGATAGAACTCTTCTGCCTTTTCAAGGAGACCAGCGTCTGTGTAAAGAAGCCCGAGATTATTCAATATCGATGGCTCCTTAACGGACCTTTCCTGTTCAACAGAAATATATCTGCTGATATACTTTTCAGCCTGTTTTGTTCTTCCTTCGGATAATGCCAATACAGCCTGACGGTAGATCAAACCAAAATCATCAGGAAAATCCTCCTCAGCTTTTTTATAAAGCTTCTTCTCCTTTTTAAACTGATTTGTCTTGTGATACGCATTACCAAGGTCGGTATAATTTGGAGCCCAGGAAGGTTTACAATTCCATTTTTCATAGAGTTCCAGGGATTTTTCGTATGCCGGAATCGCCTTATCATACTGACCCAGGTTTGAATAAGATCCTCCAAGCAAATAAAACTGGAATGCCCCCTGGTCATCAATATCAAGATACTGTTTAAGATACCTTATCTGTTCGCGGGGCGTTTCAAAATACTGGGCATATGTCCAGTCAACCGAGATCCTTATATTTAAAGGCAGCCTGTCACTCCTGTAATATATACTCATCAGCGTCTTCTTCCCCTCGTTGTATAATCCTTTAATTCCGTATGCGACTGAAAGATAGATGGCAGCATATTCAAATGTTGAATCCACTGCCAGTGATTTCAGGTACCAGTCGATTGCTGTCGTATAATCCCTGCTGTAGAAAGCCTTGTTCCCGTAAATGAAATACCTGTATGCTTCAGGGGAACGCGTTATGTCAGAGAATTTATAAAGGCCGGGTACTTCTTTCTCCAGCACAAACAATTCAAGGTAATTCTTAACCATTTTTTTCATGGAATCGGCAACCTGAAAGACAGAAGACTCCCTGGCAGTTCCTTCTATTTCAAAAGATTTAACCGCCTCTTCACTCTTAGAGTCTATCAGCTGTGCACTCAACCTTAATATTGATCCAGCCTGTTTTATGCTCCCGTAAACAAAATAATCGGCGTCAAGCTCCTTGGATATTTTACCGGCTACGGTGGGCGTCAGAGATGCATAACTAACAAGATTCCTTCCATTGATAAGTGTTGAAATAGCCTCCGGCTGTTTAACCTTTAATTCCCCTGATGAATTTGAAAGATATGTTATCAATATATCCTGTACACCGTCCTGCCATACATCCCAGATAGTATCATTTGTCATGTTCTGAAATGGCATTACGGCAACTGAAACAGTACCTTCTCTCCTGTACTTTTCAAGGGAATCACTTTTGAAGATTTTCGTTAAGGTAATTATCGCTGCCACAACTAATAAAGCGGTGATAAATACTCCGGACAGAATCTTTATTTTAGGTGCTTTAAATTGTTTTTCCGGTTCCTGCAGTATTTCTTCTTTTCGGATCATTTCGGCCGGCTCTGATGATAAAAACCTTTTTTTATCATCTGGAACCGGTTCTTTCCTCATCACCTGCATTATCTCTTTTATCGCATGTCCGACTTTGTTTATTTGATCGGAGTAATAAATTTTATTAATGTTATCATGTGGATGATCCTCGTCAGCCTTCAGTGGTCTGCTAACGCCAGATGCTGTCTTAAATACAAAATCCATTGCCCTCAGCACACTTCCGGTCTCCTTCTCGAACAGCTTGATGTCTTCTTGTTCGAGATCATGAATCCTTATTGGCATTATTCTGCTTGCATAGTTACCGTTCCGTAACCTGATGTTCCTGCCGTAGCGATCTTCATTTGCAAGTTTATTAAATGCAAGAAACTCGTATCTCCATGCATAGCTATTAGGGTCGCAATAGGTCTGAGAAAGGATTGGTATGAAAATAAGACACTTCAGTTTGCCTGCGAGGCTCTTATCTACATCATGGGTCTCCTGAAGCCTGTCATGAGGGTTTTCATCAAAATATATTGAGATATCTTCCTTGAAAGTAGCCTCCAATTCCCCTTTCAGGTTTTCGACAAACTTAGTTACCCAACCGTCATGCTTATTATCCTTCTGGCGGTAGGAAATGAAGATATCATATTCGTAACCGGGGATCAGACTTCCCATAAAGATAGTTTATTTGGATAAAGTTATGAAAGAGTTATATGCAAGTCAAATAAAAATCCATCCATCTTATTTCTATAAAGAATATAGATGGACTTAGCACTGTCGCTTCTCAATTAATCTTTTGAGATTATAGTCTAGACAGACCATCTCAGAACGACAATAAGGAAGATACTGTATGACCGGACTTTATATGATTCTCCGCCAAAAAATCAAGATCACTGCAGAAAGAAGTGAGGCGGTAATCCCATAAAACCTCACCCCAAACCCCTCTCCCGGGGGAGAGGGGCTTAGATATTCAACTGATAATCAACCTACCAGGCTTGCCTGAGTAATGGTCCTGAAATAAAAGCCCCCGGGAGCTGATTTCCGGGGGCTGATTTCATTGCATTATTAGGTTGCAGAGATAATTCCCTAACAAAATATCAAATAATACTCACTTACACTCAGGCTTGAAAACTTCACGCACGACAACCGGATTACCGTCCTTATCCCATTTAAAATTGTATTGGAAGTTTATAGTCATAAATAGCTTACCATTTTTTCTTATATCGGTATGTGCCACTGCAAAAGAATTCCTTGGGGAACCATCATCAAAACTTATTTCCTTCATAAGAGCAACCCAACGTAACTCATAACTACCTGTGGTCTCACCAATAAGTGTTCCTTCCCCTTTCTCATGGTAGTTCCATTTGTAAATGTCTTCTCCAACAGAAGAATTAGTGAAGAATCCATCCATAACTATCATGCCTTCGATTCGTTCAACCAGACATGGAAGGGACGGATCTGGATCTATTCCCCATACCCACTTATCATGGTTTGGTACTATAGGTTTCTGGGCGGCAGCGTTACAGTAACTAAACGCTAAAACAATGCACAAAACAGAGCATAATTTCATTGTTTTCATACATATTGGATTTTAGTTAGTAAAAGAAAGTTTGTAAGATTCTTTAAATATCAATTTCAATGATCATTATCAGCAAATTCTGATGTAAATTTCAGATACTTAAATACTAAAATCCACCTCATTTGTAACAAAAAATATTCTAATTGTAACATTATATTACTGACCCGGTGAGAAAAAGCCATTAAATATGCCTGCCATAAACCATATATTAATATTATCACTTTATACTGTTAGTAATCAAATATTTTGTATATTTCTCCTAAATGTGGAGTCCAGAGACCATCAAAAAACGGGGCGTTTCCGAAAAGCATTAAGAGTAGGGAAAAATAATTATCTGACCTATGGGAACTGTAATTTTAATTTATGTAGCAATCATTGCCCTGATGATCGTCTCTATGTGGAAGATCTACACAAAAGCCGGCAAACCGGGATGGGCATGCCTCATTCCGATCTATAACATTCTGGTGTTGCTTGAGATCGTTGGAAAACCATGGTGGTGGCTACTGTTGATGCTTATTCCTTTTGTCAACATTGTATTTGCAATCTGGATGCTGAATCTTCTCTCAAAGAGCTTCGGGCATGGCGTCGGGTTTACAATAGGGATGCTGTTTCTCTCCTTCGTTTTTCTTCCTATTCTGGGATTAGGAGATTCAAAATATGTCGGCCCTGCAGGTCAGGCGCAAGCTCCTCAGGCAACTCCTGCTGCATAATTATATCTAAAAATATCATTATAATTTACCACGGATTACGCAGAGAACACGGATCAAAATTCAGTGTCTTCTGTGAAATCCGTGGTTTACTTTTTCTATCAGTGCTGAAGTATTTTAACCGCGTTATCCCTGTAAACTTTCTTCAGAGTCTGATCATTAAGCCCGATTCCGTATAACGGCCAGTGGTAACCGAAAAGACCGGTTTCATAGAAATGTTCATCTGAAGTCTCCAGTATTCTGAAGGTAGCCCTGTATATCCTTTCATTGAAAGTCATATCAGTTCCATATACTATCCTGTCCTGGTATTTCTCAAAGAACTCCTTTACAAATTTCGGAATAGGGGCAATCTCACCAAACCTGGCTGAAACATCTGCGTAAAGATTGGGATATTTCTCAAAATAATTCCCCAGATATGAGAGATCTGCACAACAATTCAAAAGGTGAGCTGCCACAAAAATTGTTTTTGGATGTTTTTTAAGAGTGTTCCCAAACCTTTCGAGCATCTCCTCATGACTCTTGCTCCCATCATCATTTTTTATATGCCATGAGGCAGAATTCATGAGTCCGTCATTTGTGGAATCTACCTTTTCGTACATCCACTTGTCCTCTGATATGTGGATATTTACAGGTACTTTAAGTTCTGCACATTTCTCAAAAAGTGCATCAAAACGTGGATCATCAGGTAGTCTTATGGTCCTGTCTTTGAAATTAGCAGGAACCGCTTTTCCCTTAAACATTAATTCACCGACACCTCTTGCCCCCTTCTTAACACAACGTTCAAGCTCTTTAACTGCAGCTGGTCCGTAACCCGGCTGATCAAACCCTTTGTATTCAAACCCGCACCAGATTTCAAAACGATCCTTGTATTTTGAATACAAATCGTAAATGGAATCAAACCTGGCGCCTGTTGCACCTGTAAAGACTATTGATTTCTCAATACCGCAGTCATCCATTGCCTTGATCCATTCCTTAATAGTTGCATCATCCTTCGCATAAACATGGGTATGCATGTCAATTGCAGGGTATTTAGCTTTTGGAACATTAGTGACAGAGATCTTATAAATTGATACGGGCCTGTAGTTGTTCAGCAGAATGTCTTTTCCATCCTGAGCTGACAAATTAGAAATCAGGAATACTGCAATACTAAAGATCATCATACCTTTAAGGTTGTTGCACTTAGGTTTGTCAATAAAATTGTCCGGATTTTTCATATGCAGAATTTTAATGAATTATATTATAACACTTATTTATAGCTTGAAAATCAATGAGAAAAACTAAGGAAAGCATGAAAATGGTTCAGACTGAACTTCAAAATAGGGCATATATTCAAAATCATTATTCCCGTTAAGAGTGAAATGCAGAGGTTTACCACTGACAGGTTTCAGGTTTTTGATCAGTTTCTTTGGATCCATAGTTAAAGCCAGGTTGTCTTTTTCACCTTTCATATTTACATAAGCCATCAGGATCGGGCCATATTCAAGTGCAAATCGTTCGCGGTCGGGAAGTTGTTCTTCGCCGGTATATTTAGTAAGTCTGAAATCAGCCGGTAATATAAATGAGATTTTGTCGCCGTTTTTCCAGGTCTGGGATAAAGATACATAAGTCCCAGGCTTTCCCGTAGCCTTCTTTTTACCATTTATCATTATTACCATCTCTTTCGAAGCCCAGGAAGGAACCCTGATCCTGATAACCGATTCAGAAGGTGAATCGGAGTTAATTGTCAGCGTTACATCTGGTTTGTAGGGAAATTTTGTATCCATCTTCAAAGTCATTTTGCCGGAAGATGTTTTAAGATCTATCGCTGAAGGAACAAAAAGATCGACATATACTCCATCGTCAGAAACTGAGTAGATGAATTCAGGTAATGCTCCCATCATTCTTGTTCCCTGCCCTTCGCAGCATGTGCTCATCGCAAATGGCTGGCGGTCGCTCCAGTCCTTACGATCGACAAGCACAGAATGATAACGTATACCTGTGGAGCCTACCTGATTGGCTATGAGATTATTGTAAATCGATTTTTCTATCTCTGCAACATACTTCTCATCTTCCGGATTCAGAAGATGGAACCTCTGGTTCAGAAAAGCCCAGAAGACACTGCCGCAAAGCTCACCTGTATTACGGTGCAGATAGTAAGACTTTGGAGGATATAGTTCTGTACCTTCACAAATTGCAATGGAACCGCCAATATGTTCCCAGTTATTGTGATACAGATCCCAGGCTCCGGATGCAGCCTCAAGATACTTCTTCTCACCTGTTGCCCGATAAAGGTCAAGATAAGGTTCTATTGCAGTTAAAAGATAGTTATGAGGCCGGTCGTACGGGTAAAGCCATATCGCCTTTTCCTCTCTTTTCCCAAGTTGTTCCATCCAGTAATTTTCCTGAAAATAACGCTGGACTGTTTTTATATCCTCCGGTTTGCCAACAGGTGTAAAATAGACTCTGGTACTGGGTATTATTCCCTGTGAACCCTGACCGGCCCTTCTTAACATTTCGGGAAGATAAACAGAGGTATTGAACCAGTCATAGAATCCTCTCAGGAGAGGGAACGCTTTTGTGTTTCCAGCATAACCTGCCTCGATAAGTCCATGGGTAACCCATGAACGTGTATACGCACCATATTCACCTGAAAAAATCTTATTCTTCGGATAACCCATTATGTAACCATCGGGTTCCTTACATTCATCTATCACATCAACAATGAAGTTCATTCTCTTTCTCAGCTCGGGATCATCTATCCACCTGAGAGTATTTCCTGCACCCATCAGAAAACGACCAGCTTCCTGTCCGGGAAGATCCACAAACCAGAAATTGTTAAGCCGGTCTTCAAGAGGGGCAACCGGTTTTCCTGCTTTCATGCGGAAATTGCGTACAAGCTCATCATCAGTAAAAGATGTTTTCAGGTATATAATATTGTTTTCAATTGTTTTCCTGATGATACCATCATCAACTCTGACACCTCCCTTTGGAGCAGATGCCTTGTATGCAACCGGTTTCCATTTTTCAACAGGGATGATATTGTCCGGATTGTCAGTTACAACGCCTTCTCCCTGCGGACGTGGTGGTCTGGTGAGTGTTTCCAGCCCAATACTGCCCTGTTGGGAATCAGACACTTTACATCCTTCAGCAATATCGGTAATACCGGAGATAACCATAAATTTCGTCAATGCAAGCTTTTTCTGTCTGAGCCTTGTTGCTGTTAACCGGACATACCTTCCTGATACCTCTATTCCTGAGAAAGTACAAACTTCGTCACCAGGATCCCTGAAATCTTCACGGACATAATTGGTATACAACAAACCTGTTTTAAATTCAGGATCGTCCGACACTTCAATTTTAAATCTTTCAGGAAATCCTGTTGAAGCAACATATCCCCAAGGAACAACTCTGGGCAGGAGTTTTATACCTGTGATTTTCTTTGCTGAACCCAGATCGATCTGAACCCAGCGTATCTCATCATCTTTCTGTGCAACAGGCGAATCATAACCTGCTGTAAAAAATCTGGCAACCCTTTCCACTCCCATGCCTGCTTCCTTCCTCTCATCAACAGGATTATACTTAATCTGGGCATTGAGGTTAAAACAGATTGTTAAGGTCACCAGGGAAATGATTAAAACCTGTTTCCGACAAATTTTCAAACCGGGTTGCAGACTGATTTTCATAACATTATGTTTTGATGGTACTTTAACGATACGGTTTACTGATGTCTTTCGACTCTCTCAATTATTTCCATGCACATGCGACCATTATGGTAAGGACAAATCCAGTGACCTGCCTTATCTCCGGGGCTTACTTTACCATCAGCATTTACAGTCGGGAACCAACCTCCGTTGACCTTGTCAACGAAATGATCGCGTGTATAGTTCCAGCAATTGATTGAGTGGTCGAGATATTTTTCATTTCCGGAAATCTCCCAGGCATTGAAATAACCAACTATTGTCTCCACCTGTGCCCACCAGCTGCGGCTGGTATTTACATGACCTGTAGCAAGGTCTTTCTCATAAACAATACTTCCGTCAGGTTGAATGGCCTCTTCAACAGTATCAGCCATTTTTAAAGAAGTCTCTTCCACTCTTTTGATAAGCTTTTCATCACCCAGCAACGATGCCGCCTCATGAAGAAGCCAGGAACATTCGATATCGTGACCATAGGAATCAACATCTGAGGTTCTGTTCCAGTTACGATCCATAAAGTTTATAAGGTGATATGTATTTTTATCAATTATTTTGTCAAGAAAGAGCTCAACCATATTTCTAAGCCTCTCAGCCATCCGGGGATCAGGCCACACTCTGTAGAGATTGGCATAAGCTTCCATAAGATGAAGTGAAGTATTCATAGTCTTCTCATCCTTGTCTGATGATTCGCCGATCATTCTTTCGCGAACACGTTTCCAGTCGCGGCTGTACACCTCAAAATAACCGTTGTATTCCTTATCGAGGGCATACTTTTCAAATAGTTCAAATATCGCTTTGGCAGCTTCGAGTGATTCCTTATCACCTGTAGCTCTTGCATATTCTGCAAATCCGTATATAAAGAATGAGTTTGTATATATTTGCTTCAGAGTGTTTTTAGGCTCTCCTTTTGCATCTATACTGAAATAAGCTCCGCCATATTCCTTGTCGATGAAATGGGCAAGGTTATACTCTTTTGCCCTTGTTGCAAGTCTTAAATAGGAAGTGTCTCTGGTAACCCTGTAAGCTGCTGAGTATGTCCAGAGTATGCGTGCATTTAATATTCCACCTTTGTTGGCATCAGCAATTACTGAATCTCTTGAATTAACGCGGCCATAGAAGCCACCGTTTGTGTAATCGACTGTTTTTGCCGACCACCACGACAGGATATTACCGGTCAGGTTAGAAGAAACTTCAGCTTTAAGTTGTTCTATGCGTTGTTTAGTATCACTCTTCTGTTCCGGTTTTTTGCCTTTACAACCCGGATTGAGCATAATAAGAAGTGCTGCCAGCAGATAAATATATCCTCTCATTTTGATATGGTTTAATTGAATTAATAATTTGTCTGTAAAATAATAAAACGCTGAAACAATTAGCTGTTTCGCTTAATTATTACTTATGCAAATTACAAATAATAAACAGAAATAAAAATGAGAGAAAATCCCCTGATGCTATCTCCTTACATTGCGTCTGTCGGGAAGCAATGACCTTCTGCCAAATGACTTTGATCTGTTATTGGTTACCTGTTGTTTCGGAGCTTTCATCAGTTCAAAATTGACAAGAGGATA
>Ga0334722_10003181_pt1 | contig 17901 bp, 16 predicted proteins | sample C3_bottom_MG_FD_207210 | JGI IMG/M metagenome (GOLD analysis project Ga0334722, IMG submission 207210) | Sediment microbial communities from Yellowstone Lake, YNP, Wyoming, USA - C3_bottom | ecosystem: Environmental > Aquatic > Freshwater > Lake > Sediment | place: USA: Wyoming | collected...
CTTTATTTCCATAACCTGAGAGACCTCGTCCGGGAGAAGGATGTGGTGGACGAGATCATCAATGAGGAAAAAAGCCATATAATGTGGCTTTCCAAATTTCAGGACAGCTTCAAATAGCAATCACATGGACCGCTCCATAAAGATCGGAGGTGAAGCCGGACAGGGCATCCAGACCTTAGGCGACACTCTGGCTCGGGTGCTTGCAAGGGCCGGTTTTCACGTTTTTACGCACCAGGATTATGACTCAAGGATAAGGGGCGGGCATAATTTCTATCAGATAAGGTTTTCCGAAAAAGAGGCTGCAGCCCCCAGGGCAACAGTCGATATTGTCGTGGCCCTGGACCCGGAAAGCATATCCCGCCATGCGCAGGAATTCGGCAGGGACGGCCGGCTGATTTATGACGCCTCCGCCTTCCGGCAAACATATGACAACCCCTCATTTCTGGATGTACCTTTCTCAGCCCTTGCTCTGGAGCATGGGGGCAGCCGTATTATGGCCAATACTGCTGCGGTCGGCGCTGTCCTCGGAATGCTTGGAATCGGTCTGGATATCCTTACCGGCATCATCGGGGATACCTTTGCACGCAAGGGCGGAGAGGTTATAGCCGCCAATATCAGGGCCGCTTCAGCAGGATATGATTTTGCGGTGAAGAACTGCCCGGGCTGCTCCCTCGCGGAGGCTAAAACCGCTTCAGGCGGAGACGCCAAAATGCTGATAACAGGCACAGAGGCCATTGGTTTCGGCGCGCTTTCATCAGGCTGCAGCTTCTACTCCGCATATCCTATGACCCCTTCCACGGGGATAATGAACTACCTGGCCGAAAAGGCTGTTGACTGCGGGATCATCGTGGAACAGGCTGAAGATGAGATAGCCGCAATAAACATGGCCCTCGGCGCTTCCTTTGCAGGCGCGCGCTCAATGACCGGCACTGCAGGCGGAGGCTTTGCGCTTATGGTGGAAGGCCTGTCTCTTGCGGGGATGACCGAGACGCCGATCGTTATTGCGCTTGGTCAGCGGCCTGCGCCTGCAACGGGTCTACCCACGAGGACCGAACAGGCTGACCTCGATTTTGCGCTGCACGCCGGACACGGTGAATTCCCACGGCTGATATTTGCGCCGGGCACGCCTGAACAGGCGTTTTACCTGACCAACAAGGCCTTTGATCTTGCGGAAAAATTCCAGATACCGGCCATAATAATGTTCGACACCTTTCTTGCCGACTGCGCATGTACCTATGAAAAATCGGCCTTAAAGAAATACGGGCATACTGATTATCGTTTGAGGGGAAAAGAACTCTCAGGCATGGAAACATACAGACGGCACGCGTTTACCGATACCGGCGTGTCTCCGCTTGCGGCGCCGGGAGACTCGGCGCATCCGGTTGTGACGGACAGCGATGAACATGATGAGGACGGACATATCGCAGAGGACGCGGCGACAAGGGTAAAGATGGTGAATAAACGGCTTCTGCTAAAGCTGCCCCTGATAGGAAAAGAGATAGCGCCTCCTTTTTTTTACGGTCATGACGAGCCCGAGATAGTGATTGCAGGGTGGGGGTCTGTATACGGAGTCATAAAAGAGTCGGTCGACCGGCTCATGGCCGGCAGCAAGATAGCGATGCTGCATTTCAGCGAGCTATGGCCTTTCCCGTCCCCGGACAGCTCCGCCTATCTGGATATATTGAAGAAATCAAGACTTTCCATATGCGTTGAAAATAATGCGACAGGCCAGTTTGCGCGACTCATAAGAAGAGAGACCGGCTTTGTTTTTAATGCGAGGATAAACAGGTATGACGGAAGACCCTTTACCCTTGAGGAGCTTATAAGAGACCTTGAAGCACAAACAGGAGAACTTAATGCCTGAATCGGATGATTACAAGGGCCAAACGCCTGATACGGGAAAAGCGTATGATACGGAAAAGACGCCTGCATGGTGTCCCGGCTGCGGAAACTTTGCGATACTGAAGTCTTTCAAAGAGGCTATGGCAGAACTGGGCATGGAGCCCCATAGGTTTACAATTGTTTCAGGCATAGGTCAGGCCGGCAAATTTCCCCATTACCTGAAATGCAACACCTTTAACGGACTGCACGGAAGGACGCTGCCCGTTGCCACAGGCATCAGGCTTGCGAACCCTGAAATGACGGTCATGGCGGTCGCGGGAGACGGCGACTGTTACGGCGAGGGCGGGAACCACCTTTTGCATGCAATGAGGCGAAACATCAATGTTAAGCTGTTCGTCCACAACAACCAGATATACGGTCTGACAAAAGGCCAGGCTTCTCCTACGAGCATGGAGGGCATGAAAACAAAAAACCAGCCTGCAGGGGTGCTTTCAGAACCTTTGAACCCCCTGGCCCTGGCTGTAGCCATGGATTGCAGTTTTGTCGCGCGCGGGTTTGCCGGAGACAACGCGCACCTGAAGGAACTGATTAAAGCAGCGGTCCTGCACAAGGGCTTTTCGCTCGTAGACATACTTCAGCCGTGTGTGACCTTCAATAAAATCAACACCTACGAATGGTATAGACAACGGGTCTATAAAACCGGAGACGCTTACAATCCGGAAGACCGGCATGCCGCCTTTGCCGCGGCGCTTGAATGGGGCGAAAAAATACCCATAGGGCTCATATACAGAAAACAGCGCCCTGTATACGAAGACCTGCTGCCGGTCATATCAGACAGGCCGCTCTTTAAACCACCTTTGGAGCCTGCGGAATTTGAGAGGCTGCAGGCGGAATTTTACTGAAGAAATTCAGGCCCCGGACTTAAGATATTCAGCAACAGCAAACCGGTCGATTATAGAGAGGTCGTCAAATTCCGGCATCATGGAATTGGGGTTGTGTTTCCTGGGTGCCCTGATCTGCTCCATTATCCAGAAGGTGCTCCTTCTTTTGGACACGGCCGTCAGGTCCGGACCGACCGAGCCGCCTCTGCCCTGGAAACTGTGGCAGTTAAGACATCCCTTGCTATTGAACAGTTCTCTCCCGTTCAGAGCCCCGCCGATGACGGCGACGACCATAAGTAACAGGAAGGCCGAAACAACAATTATGACGGTCTTTCGTGTTTGCATAAGAACATTCTACCTAAAACTAATTTAAAAATATTCATATGACAATTCACTTTTATAATTATGCCGGCAATAAAGGATCCCGGCACAACAAGGAAACTCTTTCACTAAATACAATGATACGGCAGGTTTGTTCCTGTTTCCGGCCGCTTCCCTAAGTCCTGATTCCCTGACCGGCCGCCTCCCGCCCCGGCACAACAGCTTTGTTCCTTTACAAAGTTCAAATCTTGCTGCTATTATATAACGCTTTTTTAGGGAGAGGTGGCCGAGCCGGCTGAAGGCAACCGCCTGCTAAGCGGTTGTGGGGGTAAAACTCCACCCAGGGTTCGAATCCCTGCCTCTCCGCCATCTAAAGATGTGAGCGTCAGCATGTGCTGATAATATTTTGGATATTTTAAAGTTAATAGTCATTGACTCTTAACAAACCAAGGAGGATTTCTATGAAGAAGCAGATTTTAGCAGCAGCTTGCAGTATTGCACTTCTCTTGTCGGTGGGCGCATGCAAGAAGAAACAGGAACAGCCTATGCCGCAGCCCGGAATGCCCGGTCAGCAGCAGCAGCTTCCGCCCGGACATCCGCAGCCCGGCCAGCCCGGAATGCCCCCGGCAGGCGGAGTAACCATGCCGAAAGGCGAAACAGTAGTAACCTTGTCCGACGCTGTAAAGGGCAAATGGAAAGCGGTCGTGCTCGTAGTAGAAGACAAGACCACGAAGAAGACCTCAGAGCAGACAGTAACACTTGGCAGCGACCTGAAGATCCCCGGTTCCAACCTTAAGGTTTCTGTAAGCGACTTCATCCCTGATTTCAAGATGGACGGACTCAACATAAGCTCGCTTTCAAATGAGCCGAACAACCCCGCAGTCAGGATAAAGGTAACCGAGGCTGATAAAGAGATATTCAAAGGCTGGCTGTATTCCAAGTTCCCGACCATCCATCCTTTTGAGCATCCGAAATACGGCATCGTGCTGAAGAGCGGAGTAAAGAAGTAAATAAAGGAATTAAAGGTTTATAAGGAAAACAGGGTATAACCTGTTTTCAGAGGCATGCGCCCTTAGCTCAGCTGGATAGAGCGTCGGACTACGAATCCGCAGGTCGGGGGTTCGACTCCCTCAGGGCGCGCCAGTAAAAAAGCTTTAAAACCAGAAGGTTTAAAGGGGCTGAAGATCAAACTTCAGCCCCTTTTTTATTGGTGCTTCTGTCTACATTCTGTCTACGCTATATTCTATTCTGTCTACTTTTGTCAAAAAAAAAAGACCTTGCGGATCGGAATCCGCAGGCCTAGATTCAACCTCAAAAAAACGCCTTTCACCACTTTCTTTATAATCAGTATTCAGTTCTACGCTCACTTGCTCACAGGATTTCGTATTCCGGAGCATGGGGATAACTGTCAGGAGTACGAATGAAAATCGTGAAGCAGAAGCGCGCCTGACAATAAAGAAGTAGTCAATGTAGTCAAAACGTCACTTATCCCAAAATTAGTCATGAGCAGATAATGGCAGAGTCAAGGGCGGACACGGACATCTTTCTGACCAATACTTGATGCGCAAACATGTATTTTTGTCGAGCGTATGGGAATCCTTCAGCCTTTTGAGTTCATCCATAATCCAACTCCAAACGTCAGAGCCAGTGCTATAAAGACTTCTTAAAGCGCAGCAGACAATATCTATGGCATTTTCAGCCGGAATTGGGATTGCTGGGTATGAGTCAGGAAGCCAATCAGGACAATCTTCCAGCCGTTTTCCATTTCTATCGAAAGTGTTAAAAAATTGTGCATGGAAGTAATCATGGGCACCCGCACCCTCAGTGCTTTCGAAACGTATACCTAGTCCATGACATTTATTGTCCTCTCCTTCAGCCGTGCCTTTACCCGCAACGAGCAGACCAACTTGTGTCGAGGTCCAGCGTAATTCCCCACTCGGGTCCAAAAGAATTCCCCAGTTAGGACCAAATTAATTCCTCACTTGGGTCCAGGATAATTCCCCACTTTTTCTGACAAAAGATGCGATAAGATTTCTGACTTTAGGAAGCGGAGGTCTTATGGCAAGAAAGGACATCAGGATGGAAGAATTAGTGGAAGTGTTGTACCAGTGGCATAAGGGCCGCAATATTAGTCAGATCAAGCGGGCATTGGAACTGGACCGAAAGACGATAAGGAAATATATCGAGCTGGCGGAGCCCTATGGATTTCTACGAGACGATGAGATCAGGGATGAGCTTTACTATCTACAGTTAGCCGGAAGGATACAGGGAGGACTGAAGACCCCGCTTGGTTGTTCGGAATCCTTCAAAAAGACCGCATTATATCAGACCAGCATAGAGAAGCTGCTTGCCAAGCAGTACATGACCCCCAAGCAGGTATACCGGATACTTAAGAGGGAGCACGACTATAGCCTGAGCTATTCGAGCTTCAAGCGGTATATGAACATAAAATACCCGAAGGAGCCGAGGAACTGTCTGAGGATCGAGGTGCAAGCAGGGCAGGAGGCACAGGTTGATTTCGGCAGCGCCGGGATGATGCTTGATCCTGAGACTGGAAAGCTGAGGAGGTGCCATGCCTTTGTAATGACACTTTCCTACTGTCGTCTTCCCTATGTGGAGTTCGTGTTTGACCAGGGACAGGCAACCTGGGTGAAGTGTCATATAAATGCTTTTGAGTTTTTCGGGGGAGTTCCACAGAGGATAGTTCTGGACAACTTAAAATCCGGGATATTAAGACCGAACACCTATGACCCTGTATTCAACAGGGCATATGCCGAATGCTCAAAACATTACGGATTCATCATAGACCCGGCAAAGATAGCCAGAGGAGACCATAAGGGCAAAGTAGAGAGGAAGATCCCTGTGGTAAGACAGCAGTTTCTGTCCTTGGATGACTTCAGGGATATAACGGACGCCAATGACAGAGTCAAACATTGGTGTCTTCAGGACTACGGGATGCAGGTGCATGGCACAATAAAGAGAAGGCCATTTGAAGTCTTTAAAGCGGATGAACAGCAGTTGCTGAAGAGTTTACCTGCGGAGAAGTTCGATATGCCCCTATGGAAAGAGGCCAAGGTCCACCCTGACCATCATGTCGTATTCGCCAAGAACTATTATTCCATGCCGACCAGATATGTCGGAAAAAAGGTCTGGGCCAGAGGTGGATTGCACACCGTGCAGATGTTTTATGAGGGCGAATTGGTGAAGACACATGCGAGGTCATATGCTGAGGGAGCCTGGAGAACGTATGAAACAGATTATCCCCCGGAGAAATCCAAATACCTTCTTAAGACAGCGGGCTATTACCAGCATGAGGCCTTGAAACATGGCGAGTATGTCCGGCAGGTAGTGGCCAGGATCATGACGGAACACGCATACCGCAACCTAAGGAAAGTGCAGGCACTCTTCAGGCTGGCGGACAAATACGGATCGGAAACTCTGAACCTTGCCTGCAGACGCTGCATCTTCTATGAAGACTACAGAATGAGTACGATAAAGAGAATACTCGCCAAAGAGCTCTATAATCTGCCCCTTGGGGATGAGCTTTCTGAACAACCACTAATAACTTTCGAAGGCATATCGTTTCTACGGCCGGCGGAATACTTTAATCATGAAAAGGAGCACACACTATGAAAATAGATGGACAGATCGAAAACAAAATGAAACTTCTGAGATTGACCGGAATGCTTCAGACATTGCCTGTGAGGTTAAAACAGGCGGAAGAGAGCAATAGCGGATATCTGGAGTTCCTCATGGCCCTGCTTGAGGACGAATACGAAAGGAGACAGTCCGGCAGCCTGCTGAAAAGACTTAAGAAGGCAGGCTTTGAATCAGAGAAGACCCTGGAGGGCTTCGACTTTGCCTTTAACCCACAGATACCGGCAAAGAAAATAAAGCAGTTGGCAGGCTGTGCCTATATCGACAACAAGGAGAATATCTTCCTGCTGGGTCCAGTCGGTGTAGGAAAAAGCCATATTGCCCAAGCCCTTGGACATCTCGCATGCAGGATGGGATACGATGTCCTCTACACAAAGGCCACCAAGATGTTTCGGTATCTCAATGGCGGAAGGGCTGACAACAGCTGGGACAGAAGAATCAGGGGATACACCGCTGCCGATCTCCTGATTATCGATGACTTCGGGCTGAAGCCGCTGGCCCCGGTTCAATCAGATGATCTCTACGAAGTAATCAACGACCGCTATATGAAGAAGTCCATCATCTTCACCAGTAATAGAAGTATCGAGGACTGGCAGGGGCTATTCCCTGATCCCATTATCGCCAACTCCGCCATGGACCGGATCGCCCATAACGCACATCAGATTGTCATGACCGGGGAATCTTACAGAAATAGAGGCAAGGATGACAAAAAGTGACTTCCATAAATGCCCCAGAATCGATTATCGGCGGCAAGGACAATCTCAGGTATGGGGTGCCTATGATCCTACAACGGGAAAAACTGGCCAAAAGGAAAGGAGGTATGCTTATAAGTAAAACTTAAAAATGGACAGATCCACAGGACGAGTTTTATAATCAATCACAGAAAAAAGTGGGGAATAAACCTGGCCCCGACTGGGGAATAAACCTGGACCTCGACATCTGGTACACCAACGAGTACCTTAAATCAAACGGCACCTTCAACTGGAGCACATGGATCGCGTCTTTCAGGTTTCCGGGCTGCCAATAAGCGGGGAAAATCCCTATCGTAATTCGGGCTGAGGGCGCTGGTCGCAGCGCCCTCGCCTGCCTTATACCCTCATTGGGAGCGGAGACTTTTATTTAAGGGTCGATATTGTTGGAGAAGTCGTAGTCAAAAAACTGTGGAGATTACTTTTTTAGCTTCCTGTATACTTCATCGTCATTGCGTTTACCGACGAGAATAAGGCGAAGCGTGTCATCCTCAACGTCATAGATTAAACGGTACTCACCTGTATCGTTTCGCGGAAAAGGGAAGCCTTGCAGCTCCTTTGTGTCGTGAGGTCGGGGTTCTTCCAGAAGACTGAAAACTTTCCTGGTTATCTGCCGAAACTGTTTCGGCGGCAGGTTGTCCAGAAACTTCCGGGCATCCCTACTTACCTGAAGCTTCAGCACCCAGCTTTCCTGTGAGCCACTTTGTTGTTTCGTCCTGCGTCATAAAGCCTTTCTTTAAGACCTCTTTGGCGCGTTCGCCCCACTGGCGGTCCTCGATCTCGATCAGGCGCTGATACTCGGCGAATGATATAAGCACAGCCACAGGTCTGCCCTTTTTCTCAATGGCCACCGGCTCGCTCATCGCCATTTCTATTAACTGTCCAAATTTGTTCTTGGCTTCCGTTGCCGCTGATTGCTTCAATGTAATCACCTCATGGCTATTTTAGCTATTATGGCTATATGATACAAAATCGAATATGCATAGTCAACATAGAGCTATCATCGCCGGCCGGCTGTCTACGATTGCTCTGAAAGACCTAACTTTTCCGGCGCAATGCTACCCTTCACTGTTTGTCGCCTTTACGGCACATAAACTGGAGGGGTCCTAACTTTGTATGCCAGGCCAATTTTATCTACAAAATAAACAAAATCAGTACGTGGCGGTCTATCTTCTTCCGGTTCTCCGCAACAGGAGCCTAAAGCAAATAATTTTCCATTGTCCATAATAAATTGCAGTCTCAATCTATATCTATTAGCATCAACTTTTCTTATGTCTAATACTTTGACTCTATGACAGGTTCCAACTGATCCACAATAATGCCCCAAAACTTTACTTTTATCATCCCGATCTTCCGGTAGACTAAAACTTGCCAATCCTTCCCAAGTGCTGTTTTGCTCTCCTTCCGCTCCTTGCCATGGTTCAAACAAAAGTACCGCTTTCCTGAACTTGCCATCGTGAAGGTACCTAAAAAAATTAATCAGAGTTTTCTTCACTTGGTGAGATTCCATTTTGTTAATTTTCATGGCAACCCCAGATATTTTTGACCCTTTAATATGCCTCTTTTTTTTTATATTATCCTTTATGAGTTTTTCCATGTTCTTGTTTTTTGAAACATACTTGAGGGCGTCAGTCCCAATGTTATCTTTTGTTATTAAGCCGACACCTCTGGATATAAGAAGCTTGGCGATTTCATAATAATCATTACTAACTGCAAAATACAGAGCGGTTTTTCCGTCATAGTCCATTGCATTAATATCGCTCCCTTTATCCAGCAGAAGATTTATGACTTCCTTTCTGCTGTTCAAATCAGAAGAAGACTCGGCGGGAATATTACCCTCTGCATCGGGGGCAAATATTATTGCATCCTTTATCGCATACATAAGAGGGGTACGCCCGTCATAGTCCCTATCATTAACATTAGCGCCTTTATTAATCAAATATCCGGCAGCAACTTTATTGGCATTCCATGATGCGTACATTAAAGGTGTTCTGCCCCATTCCTCTTTTATATTGACATCTGAAATGTCGGCGCCTTTGGTTAGCAGAACATCAGCAAGTTCGATTCGGCCATTATGCACGGCAGCTAAAAACACATTTGTGTTAGGGTTGTCTTTATGATTTATATCAGCTCCTTTTGCCAGCAGCAGTTCAACAATATCTTTATAACCGGCAGAAGCAGCAAACACTAGAGGGGTTCTTCCAGAATTGTCGGATGCATTAACATCAGCGCCTCTGGCTATCAATAACTTTGCTATTTCAGGATGATGGCTGTTTAATGAATCAATTAGCGGAGTAATTCCTAATAGGCTTCGTATACTAACATCCGCACCTTTTAAAATTAATAGTTCGGCAATGTCCATTGTGTCTTCATCCATTGCAAGCATTAAGGCCGTTCTACCGTCTCCGTTACTCTTTGCATTTATATCCGCGCCTCTTGATAGCAAGAGATCGACTATGTCTTTATGCCCGAAGACTGTAGCACGCATAATTGGTGTCAGCCCGCCGGCTTGTACATTAAGCTCAGCCCCTTTAGATATGAGAAAACCCACAATTTCTTTATGCTTATTTGTAGATGCCCATAGAAGAGGTGTAAATCCTAAGTGGTCTTTAGCATTAACGTCAGCTCCATTAGAAACAAGTTCCGTAACTTTGATCAAATCACCGGCCATTATTGCAGTATATAAATCATCCCCAAAGGCATTTACCGGAAATAACAAAAACAACGCAAATACGGATAAAAACATGAATAAGCCTGCCGAAAACACTAAAAAGGTCCGGGCACCTTTACCGGCCATCCCTATCTCTCCCAAACTCAATCATCCCCTCGGCTTATGCTGTTTCACAAGCTGTCTTCCGGCATCGAATACGACCTTAATCAACAGATCATCCCCCAATATCTATCTCCATCGCCCCAAAAGTCTCGCCGAGCACATTATACGCTACCGCCTGATGCGCCTTTACCGCCTCCTGAAAGGCAAACCAGTCGCTCTGTTGATAATCGACTTTCCAGGAATAATTGTATTTGACATCCGATGTGCCTACTGTTTGCGGATCGACCTGCCGGTCTACTGCGGCATCGAACCACTGTTCCTTGTTGTATTCTGTGTAATCAGCTCCAAGAAGGGTTTTATAGCTTTCGACTCTGGCGGCCTTGCCGGCTTCCGCCTCTGCTACGCTCTCGACCTCATAACCTATTGCTTCGCCCAGATCACCCAGAAGTTTTCTCTTTTTGGCCTTTATGCCGCCCGGCTTTGTGCTCGCGCAAAAAAAATCAAAGATATTTCCTGCAGCGGCCAGTATCTGGTCCTTGTTGCTCTTGTCACGCTCCATTGATATCAGTCTTGCATCTTCCCAAACGAGAGTGGGAATATCCGGGCTGTGCATCGCAAGGGCATGGCCTATCGCAGGCCCTACTGCGCTCCAGAGTTCTCCGACAACTCCATCCAGCTGCGTCCAGTTAAATGGGTCCTTCCAGCCGACAAAGTCTCTGTGGCAGAAAGTGTCTGCGTACATGTGCGCCCCTATTCCAATCCGGTGCAAATCATTGGATTTCATCGCATCGGAAAATATTTTTCTCGCATTGGTGTTATCGGGGAGGGTGTCAAGCCTGTGATAGGCCCCGTCCCTTCTCAAAGGCGCAGCCTTGAAGATTTCTTCTATGCCGGCCGGGCAAAAATGAAACAAGGGATAGATGCTGAGCCGTTCCTGCTGGGGTTTGGTGATATCCATGGTCTGGCTTATGCAGCTTTCATATGGATTATCCCCGCCGGTAATGCTGTAAGAAACCTCATTGTCGTCGGTGTACTGGCTTGCGCAAGCGATCGTGAGAGCGTCTTTCGGCTTGAATCCGGCCCGCAACGCGATCAGGTGAGTCATGTAATAATGAAATTCAATGTCCATTTCCCAAACCCCTTAAGGAAGTTAATTAAATTAACGGTTATAGCAATTATTTTATATCTGTCCCCTTTGAAACTTTGATAATAATAGTACGATATGGGAGCTAAACACAACACCCCGAATTGCCTCATGAAAAATCGATACAATGTTAAATCGTTGCCTCAATTAGAAATCGATACAAAAAATAATTGAAGATAGTCTTCGAAAGTGAAAACACCCAAGGATTTGGCTCAGTCTGATCTTCAGGAAGGTTCGCAACTTGACCTGGCGCCGCCTGCGTTTTACCGCGGGGAGCTTCACAGAGACCAGACGATAAGTGAAGCTTGTCGCGGGGCTGAAAGACTGACGCGCCGCTGCGGAATGTATTATCATACGGCATGTTTTTTGATTCGAGGTATATGCGGTATTTGCTGATAGCAGCGGCAGCGACGATTTTCTCCGTTGCCTATTATAGCCTCTTTATCGGCGACAAGCACTTTACCAATGATGCGATAATCTGGTTCGGCATCTTCGATTACTTCATCGAAAATATGGCCGGAGGCAATTTTCCGTATTGGGACCCATTTATGACTACAGGCACGCATTTTTATCCTGTAGTGCAGGTCGAAGGGCTGTTGGATCCCCTTGTGCTGGTGTTTTCTCTTATTTACAAGTTCCTTCATATATCGCCTCTTACACTCTACGTCTATTTCAGGATAGTGCGGCTGATCATTTTTTCTGTTGGGACCTATTTCTTCTTTCGCCATATTTCAGGAAACAGCACGGCGGCCCTGCTTTCCGCTCTGGCGCTTTTTTTCGCCCTGCCGATTTCTTATTTTCGTCAAGCTGCCGTTGAGCTGATCTATTTGACCCCTTTTGCGCTGCACTCCATACTCCTTTTTATTGAAGACCCCAAAGGGCCAAAGAGATATTTGTACCTCTCATGCGTTGCGCTCGCAACAGGCATAAGCATGAACATTTACATCCCCATTCTTTACATTTTTAATTTTGTCGTATTTACGGCCGTAGCAACTGCGCTCAATATGGGGAGACTGCGAGAGACCAAGGCAAGTTTAAGCGACAGGAAATCTGTCTTGTTTATTTTGACAATGCTAGTGTTGGTCCTCTGTATGGCAGCGCCGCCCATAGCCGTTTTATTTAAGGACGCCTCGGGAGATGGAGAACTATTCCCTGTTCAGAGGCTTATTCCGGCGGCGAAGTGCTTCAAAATAATCATGGCCTCCGATATCAGCACGGACAGTATGTCGGGTCAGTTCAGAGAGGGGTTGGCGACTTTCTTTTCATCGGGAAACGTGTTACAGCTGCTTTGGCCGGACTTATCTGTTTTTAACTATTTTACTGCCGAGCGCCTGAGTGTAACCACCATGTATATAGGCATTTTACCTTTTCTTTTCAGCATTGTCGGCCTTATCTTTTCAAAATCCCGATATAAATATCTCCTACTGATATCGATGCTCCTCATTTTCATAAACGGCTTTAGCCTGATTGACGCCAACGGCCCTTACAATTTTATTCAGCGCATTTTTAATAGTCTTTTCCCAATGCTGGGGAAACTGCAGACCAGGTTCCATATCGGTTTTTTCGTGATATTCTATCTCTGCGCCCTTACATCCATGGGATTGGCCCTTTTTTTCAGGGAAGATTTCCTCAGGAAGAAGGGGCTCGCGCTGCTTTCCATATCCCTGTTAATTGTTATTCTGAAGATTTGCGTTCTCGGATACCTGAAACACAAATGGTCCGATATTCCGGGATACGATCTTTTCCTGATCTGCCAACTGCTGCTTTTGGGGCTTCTTATTTTCCTTTATAAAAGGAAACAATTTCGCGTAAATACGATGTATATATCCGTCATCATAATTATTTTTATTGATTTTCTGGCATACAATGTAAATTTCGGCTCGGCTGCGATACAGCGGTATAACTTCGTCATTGGGACGAGCGGCGGGCATTCAGCTTTATTCCGGGAATCTACGGTTTATACCAACGGTCTTGCCTATGGAGAAAGCATTGCCAAAACCAGGGGAGCCATGTCTCTCGGATATAACCACAGCTTTTTTACCACCAAGCGTTATTATGATTTTTATACCCATGTCCCCATGCATAAGCAGTATTTTCTCAACGGCGTCGTATATCCCATAGTAAGGTTTTTCCCTGTCGATGCCGTAAGAACCATCCGGGACAAGAAGGCCCTGCTTGAGTATTTCGCAGCCGGGGACCGGCAGTCGCTTGCCGATTATCTTTTTATGGAAGAAGGCGGGGCGGATAAGCCGGCTCTCTCCAAATTGGCGAACCTCGACTCGTATCAATGCAATGAGGATCTCACGCCCGAAAATATTTACGCCTTTGCTCAATTCATATCTGAAAATAAGGATGTTCAGTCATCGCGCTCGAACCCGGACGAATATCTGAACAGTCCCCTTTGGTCGTTAAGCATGAATGAACCCTCCGTGAACCGGGCAACCATTTCGGTAAGGAACATTGTCGACGGATATCTCTATTTCAACGACGGCTGGAGCAGATACTGGCACGCTTTTGACGGCGACAAAGAAATTCCGATCAGGACGGCGAACTATAATTTCAAGGCGGTCTTTCTGCCGAAAGGCGAACATACCGTCAGTTTTGCCTTTAATCCCGTTTATTATAAGGCAGGGCTTGTTTTGTATTACCTCGGCCTCGTGTCGGCAATCGGCCTAATAGGATTCTTTTACTTCAGCCGTCGAGTTAAGGACTCATAAACACCTGATTCTGAAAGAACACGCGCTCACGCGGCAATAAAAGAGTAGCGCTTTCTAAACAAGAAACCAATTTTTGCGGCAACGCTCGGGATATTTTGCCTGATTTATTCGAAATTGATATAAAGAGAGGCGGCAAGAGCCTTTTGATATTTACAGGTAAATGAGTCGGCACAGGCAGATAGATTCAAACAACCACATGCCTAAGCTGTTTATTAAAAATGCCGGACTGGAAGAGCTAGGCAAGTGGTCATAAAATCGGTGCTGCATGTGTTCTGAACGGACACACGCAATTGTTCTTGAGAGCGAGTCGTGATAGCATTTGATTATGGAGAAGCGCACCCGCATAAAACCTCTGCCCTCATCGGCGGTCAGGCCGGCCGCCAGACTCGAACTGGTCCTCAAATGCGATTCTGCCGGAAGTGTCGAAGCCGTTACCGCAGGTCTTTCCTCCATAACCGTTCCCGACGTCGAGGTCTTTGTGGTGCATTCAGGGATAGGGAATATCAGCGGTTCAGACATACTCTTTGCCGAGACCTCGGGAAGACTGATTGTCGGGTTTCAGGTCAATGTTGTTCCGGGAATAGCGTCACTTCTGAAGGCCCATGGAGTCGAAGTACGGCTTTATGATCTCGTATATACACTGATTGACGACATCAGGACTCTGGCCGAGAACCTGGCTCCGGCAGCGTCGGATGAAACAATCCTTGGAAGCGCAAAGGTAATGACCCTTTTCAAAAGCACAAGAAAGGGCATCATTATAGGATGCGAAGTCACAAGCGGCTTTCTGTCTGTGGGCAGGCATTTCCGCATAATATCAGCCATGGGGCCGGTATATTCAGGCGTCATAAGCTCCATGCACATTGGTGAAAATGTAGTTCAAAAGGCTGTTGCCGGACAGCGGGTAGGCATTAAACTGGCCGACTTTAAGAGCGTCAGAATCGGGGACATCGTGGAGACTTATAGCTTCCCGACTTCGAAAAAGGTTCCCTCGTGGAGACCCTCGGGAGTGATAATCAGGATCTAGAGACAACAATCACCTGGAATTCAAAACAAGACCGTTTGCGGGCCTTACCCCTTCGCTCCACCGCCCAGCACCTTATAGAGCGTCACCAGGTTGATAAGATCAGAACATGAGACCGGGCACGAACTCAAATACCCCAGGTCAACATTAAAATGCCGGCAAATATGATATTACTCAGCCTTTGGCTTGATCCAGACAAGGAAAGGGCAGAGCTTGCACATATTGAAGCCCGGATAGGTCTCGCCCGTGCGCGGGTATGATGCGCCGCCGTCTCTCACAGTCCTCTCCAGCATCCAGCGCACAGTCGGTTCGAGCTGATCTCCCGGCCAGATCCAGTTTATTTCGCCCTGTTCGGTCTTCCCCGCCGTATAACTGCCGCTGCACATCGGTGTGATGTTCGGTTTGCCCGTAAGGTATACCGAAGCCACACCATGGCAGGCCGAACTGTTCATTGTCATCGTCATCTGGAAGGGTTGAATATCCATAGCCGCGCACCAGTCGTTCCCGAGATGATATGCCTGAAGTACATCGCTCATCCCGTGAATGACATCGGGTTTGAAGGGGGAGTTATGCAAGGGGGCTGTAGCGAATGCCAGCAACCCGGGCTGAAGCCTTTTCTTGGTCTTTACAAACCTCTCTGCCTGGGCCATGTCTTTGGTATATTTGAGGTGGCTCTTTACCTCACCTTCGTCGAATTCCTTCCATCCCCACACGTACTTCGCATTCGAGCATCCGAGCTCTTTTATAGTCCCCAGCAGGACATCCCCTCTCTGGCGCGACGCGGCAAGGTAATGACAGAAGGTGAAGCCGTGAGCGGCCACCCTGTATTTCGCACTCTTTTTGAAATCGGCGAGTTCGTCTTCGGAAAAGAAGAACTTGACCGCGACAGGGTAATATTTCATCCTGAGAAGGTTCCTGAGTGAAAAGACGATATCAGAGCCGGACAATGTGCCCTTGTCCAGCATAGCCTTCGCAAACTCAACGTCGTTCAGAAGCATGGATGTATCAATCATGATTTTCTCCGTTTAATGAATTAATATGCATCAGGTCTAACGCTGTCAATATACCCCCAGCAGGTTGAGCGCGAGAATCAGAAGGCCTGCCACCGCGATCCTCTTGACCACAAGGGGACTTACCCTCTTAGCTATCTGCGGCGCGATGAAGCCGCCCAGTATTGCCGCCGGAAACATCAGAAGAAAAAATGTCAGGTCGAAGTTGCCGAACATATAATGACGGGTTGTACCCATGAGGGTGTTGAAAAAGATCGCCAGCAGGGAACTTCCCACTACAACATACATGGGCAGCCCCAGGCCGACTGTCATAAGCGGGACCATGAAAGGTCCGCCGCCGAAACCGAACATCGAAGAAACTATGGCTATGAGAAAACCTCCCAGACACCCAAGGATTATATTTACTTTGAAATCGTGTCCCCAAAAATTGACTATCATCGCTGCCTCCTTATGCCTTTGGCTTTGCGGCCTCTTCGGCCTTCTTTTTGAATTCCTTGAGTATCGCCTGCTCCTTTTTGTTCTTGTCCATGTAACCCGGCGTAGTCTGCCAGAACATCAGGGCTGCAAGCACTATAAGTATCCATCCAAAGACAAACTTGAACTGTTCGAGGGTTATCAGTTCGGTAAGCTTCGGGCCTATGAAACCTCCTGCAACCATGGCAAGCCCTATGGCTACGCCGAGCTTCCAGCTTATGAACTTTATCTTGGAGTAGTTATATATACCGCTTCCCTGAGAAAAAAGAACTGTCGGCATAACCGTTCCTGCAACCACAGTGTGGGGCAGCGGCCAGATAGATACCAGGAGGGGGTTCATTATAAAGCCCCCGCCCGCGCCCATGAGGACCCCGAATATCGCTATTACGAGAGTCAGGAAAAAGGGCCCGAACATGTTGACGCTTGAGCCCGCGTTAGAGAGGTAGACGTTCGGAAAGCTGATCCTGTTTTCAAACGTCAGGAGTTCAGATTTTGTATTTTTGTCCACGTATGCGATTATGCTGTATTTGCCCGGGGCAAGGCCCTTTCTTATCCTGAGTTCAGCCGTATACGTTCCGTCAGGGGTTATGATTATGTCAGATTCGAGCACCTTGTCCGGGTTTCTGAAGCGGGCCTTTACAAGCTGCATGGAACGCCGCTTGTTTTCCTTTGGGTCCATGGCCGGCATTAGGTCGCCCCTTGATCCGATAATGCTCCCCATTAAGGACGCCTGGTAGCGGTCTATCCTGATTTGTGAAGGGGCTGAATATACCGCTGTTGCACCCAGTTTTTCGAGCGCCTTTGAAAAGCCCCAGTTCTTGCCTTCTTTTTTGATGGCGTCAAGGTTTTCCCTGGAGTCCGCCGGGACGTGGAGTTTGTAATATGCGGGCATCTCTTCGGACATATACAGGATGTAGGGCCTTTTGCCGGTATCCTTGTCCACCTCTGCGTCAAAACGTGAGGTCCTGACTTTGTTTTCAGACCAGACCTCTATGAAAATAGGTCTGCCTGCCGGGGCCTTTCCGGTGACGGTTATGGCGCCTCCGTTGTCAAGGGATGTCCTGTCGATTGATGCGGTAATGGTCTCAGTTGGTCCCTCTGCCATTGCGGACGAGGACCAGAAGGACAAAAGGCATAAGAGCAGAAAAATTGCCGGACTTCTCATACAGGTGGTTACCTCCTATTAATATATTTTTCAGTCTACCTGATTACAATGACCGAGCATGAGGCATGTGACAGGACCCTCGAAGAAACGCTTCCCAGCAGCGTACGCCCGGCAGAATGCTTGCCTGTTGAGCCAAGCGCGATCAGG
>Ga0334722_10003182_pt1 | contig 17892 bp, 14 predicted proteins | sample C3_bottom_MG_FD_207210 | JGI IMG/M metagenome (GOLD analysis project Ga0334722, IMG submission 207210) | Sediment microbial communities from Yellowstone Lake, YNP, Wyoming, USA - C3_bottom | ecosystem: Environmental > Aquatic > Freshwater > Lake > Sediment | place: USA: Wyoming | collected...
GCGCGTGGCGAAGGAAACGAACGTCGCCATTTTTCTCGTCGGTCACGTCACCAAAGCCGGAGCGATTGCGGGACCGCGCGTGTTGGAGCACATCGTCGATACCGTGCTTTACCTCGAAGGCGAACGATTCCACGCATACCGCTTGCTCCGTTCGGTCAAGAATCGTTTTGGCGCGACGAGCGAGGTGGGCGTATTCGAAATGACCCAGGAAGGTATGATCGAAGTCGATAATCCCTCCGCGGCATTTCTCGCGGAACGTTCACTGGACGTGGCGGGCAGTGCAATTGCGGTGACGATGGAAGGCACGCGCCCGTTGCTTGTCGAGATTCAAGCGTTGACAAGTTCGAGCGCGTTTGCATATCCGCGTCGCACGCCGAATGGTTTCGATATGGGGCGGCTGTTGTTGCTTACCGCCGTACTTTCGCAACGAGTTGGGCTCAAGTTGGGCGCACAGGATGTTTTCGTCAACGTTGTTGGCGGTCTCAAGATCGCGGAACCCGCTGCCGATCTGACGGTCGCGCTGGCGATCGCATCGAGTTTTCGAAATCAAGTCGTCGCGCAAGACCTGGTGGTTATCGGCGAGATTGGTTTGAGCGGCGAGTTGCGAACTGTCGCGCAGGCACAACGTCGTCTGATCGAGGCAGCGCGATTGGGATTCAAGCGGGCGCTCGTGCCGCAAATGCTCGTCAAGATGAAAGACAAGCCAGAAGGCATCGAGTTGATTGGCGCGCGAACGCTGGGGCAGGCGATGGAGGTGGCGTTGATCAAGTAGAGACGTTTTATTAAACGTCTCTACAACCTCTTTGACATTTGCCAAGTCCTATGCTAAGATACGTCCACTCGAACGCACTTTTCCTATTTTATTCCCTGGTTTCCTAACTGCATTCGAATTTGTACCGGAGAGACACTCAACAAACTAGTTCGACCCTCGGCAATCCAGCCGCGAGTTTATCAGCAATCGTATTATTTTATTATTCTTGTTGAGTGTGCTTGTCGAGCGCACTCTTTTTGTTGCGGTGGGTGACCAGGAGGAGGCAAGCATGAGTATTGAATTTCTCCTCCGTCTCGTAGGCATGTTTATTTTCGCCGTCCTTGGCTGGCGCGTCGGTGTTTTGCTAGACAGTGGCGAAGGGCAAATCCGCTACATTATCGTCCTCGCTTTGGCGGGCGCGGCGTTGGGGTTGCTGATCACACCGTGGATCACGATTCGCCCCTACCTCTGGGCGCGCAAAACCATTCGCCAAATTCCCGCGCAACAACTTCTCGCCGCGACAATTGGTCTCCTCATTGGCTTGATTATTGCCGCGTTGACATCATTGCCGCTGCAATCTTTGCCCTCTCCGCTTGGATCAATACTTCCGTTTCTTTCCATGATCCTCTTTGGCTACCTTGGCGCGTGGGTGATGGTGATGCGCGAGCGCGATTTCTTTGCGATTCTCGGCGGTCGATTTGGACGGGAAGGCAGCGCAAAAACCGCATCGGAAAAATCGGTCTTGCTCGATACCAGCGTCATCATCGACGGGCGCATCGCCGATATTTCGCGCACGGGTTTTGTCGATGGCACGATGATGATTCCGCGTTTTGTGCTGGCGGAGCTGCAACACATTGCCGATTCATCCGATTCGCTCCGGCGCAATCGCGGGCGGCGCGGTTTGGAAATGCTGAACAAGTTGCAGAAAGAATCGATTGTCCCGATTCGCATCACCGATCTGGACGTCGAAGACGTGCACGAAGTGGACGACAAGTTGATTCGACTCGCCAAGAATTTGCACTGTCCGGTCGTGACGAACGATTACAACCTGAACCGCGTCGCCGAATTGCAAGGGGTGCGCGTGTTGAACATCAACGAACTGGCGAATGCGGTGCGCGCCATCGTTTTGCCCGGCGAAAGCATGAAGGTTCGCATCGTACAGGAAGGCAAAGAGTTGGGGCAGGGCGTGGGTTATCTCGACGACGGCACGATGGTCGTCGTTGACAACGCCAAGAAATTCATCGGCACCAACATCGATGTGACCGTGACGCGCATGTTGCAGACTAACCAGGGGCGCATGATCTTTGCCGCACCTGCCGACGAGAGAAAATAATAGAGCAGACTATGGCACTCCAAATTCACAACACCCTCACTCGACAAAAAGAAGATTTCGTTCCACGCACACCGGGCAAGGTAGCCATGTACGTTTGCGGACCCAACCTCTATGGACCCTGCCACGTGGGTCACGGGTTCTCGTACATCATCTTCGATACGGTCAAGCGGTATCTGAAGTTTCGCGGCTATGAGGTTCATCACGTCCAGAATTTCACCGACATCGAAGATCGGATCATGACGACGGCGCAGAAAGAAAGCACGACGATTCAATCGCTCGCGGAAAAATATATCGCGCGCTTTTTGGACGAGATGGACGCGCTCAATGTTCAGCGCGCCGATGCGTATCCCCGCGCGACGGCGGTGATTCCCACCATCATTCAAATCAACCAGGGTTTGATCGCCAAAGGGTACGCCTACCAAGTCCAAGGCGACGTGTACTTTCGCGTTCGCAAAGACCCGGACTATGGCAAGCTCTCCAATCGCGCGCTCGACGAAATGGAAGCCGGCGCGCGCATCGAAGTAGACGAGCGCAAACAAGACCCGATGGACTTTGCGTTGTGGAAAGCGGCAAAGCCGGGCGAGCCATCCTGGGACAGTCCCTGGGGCAAAGGTCGTCCCGGCTGGCACATTGAATGTTCGGCGATGAACCTGGTGGAGAATGGCGAGCAGATTGATCTGCACGGCGGCGGTCACGACGTGATATTCCCGCATCACGAAAACGAAATCGCCCAGTCCGAAGCATACACCGGTAAAAAACCTTTTGCCAAGTATTGGATGCACAACGCCCTGGTGCGGCTATCGAGCACTCCATCCGGCGAAGAGATGCACCGACATATCGGCAATACATTGTGGCTCAAAGACGCGCTCGCGCAACACGAACCCGACGCGATTCGTCTATATTTGCTTTCGACGCACTATCGCACGCCGGTGGTGTGGACGGATGAAGATGTCGCCGCCACGGCGCGCGGTCTGGAACGATTACGCGCCGCGTTGAAGGACGCCGTCGAATCAAAATCATCGACAGAGACGGCGTTCGCCCAGATGGCGAATCAAGTGCGTGAAAAATTCATCGCCGCGATGGACGATGATTTTGGCACGCCGCAAGCAATTGCGGTGCTGTACGATCTGGCGCGCGAAATCAATCGCGCGCGCGGCGAAGGCGCATCGCCGGACGCGCTAGCTCCGGCGCAAGCCACGTTGCGCGAGCTGATAGGCGTGTTGGGTCTGACGTTGAAAGAGCCAGAGTCCAAGATGCTCGCCGCCGCGCCATTCATCGAATTGCTGATCCAAGTCCGCAAAGATTTGCGTGCGGCAAAGCAGTATGCTCTCGCCGATAAGGTTCGCGATGACCTGGCAAAACTCGGCGTGACGCTGGAAGATGGATTGCAAGGCACGACGTGGAAATCGAGTTAGCCAAAAGCGTATAGCGTATGGCGAATAGCAAGTGACTGTCGCTGGTTTTGCTATACCCCATTTGCTATTCGCCATACGCCAACAATCATATGTCAGATTTCATTTATGGTCGTCACGCCATCTTAGAAGGGCTCCGCGCCAACCAACAGATCGATGAAATTCTCGTCGCGATGGGCGTGCATTCGCGCGGCGCGCTGACCGAATTGCTTGCGCTGGCTAAAACGGAAAACGTTCCTGTCCGCGGTGTCTCGCGTGAAGAGTTGGATCGCATCGCCCGCAATCATCAGGGCGTGGTGGCGCGCATCGGCGAATTTCGTTACGCCCAAATCGAAGATTTGCTGGCAGTTGCGCAAGAGCGCGGCGAGCCAGCATTTCTGTTGATGCTCGACTCGGTACAAGACCCGCAGAATTTTGGAACGTTGTTGCGGACGGCGGAAGCCGTGGGCGTGCACGGTGTCATCATTGCCGAACGGCGCGCGGTGGGCGTGACTGCCGCCGTGGTCAAAGCATCGGCAGGCGCGGTGAATCATTTGAAGATTGCGCGAGTCACCAATCTCGCGCGCACCATCGAAACGCTCAAACGTGAAAATGTCTGGGTCGCGGGAATTGAGAATGTCCCCGAAGCAAAAGATTATTCACACATGGATTTCAAGATGGCACTCGCGCTCGTCCTGGGAAGCGAAGGCGAAGGATTGAGCCGTCTCGTGCGCGAGAAATGCGACTTTCTGGTCAAGTTACCGATGTGGGGCAAGGTCGGCTCGCTGAATGTGGCTGTGGCAGGTTCGGTGATTTTGTACGCGGCTAAAGGGCAACGAGCAGAAAAATAAAACTGCGCCAATCCATTCTCAAATCGAAACGACAAGCCCCTTGTGTGTGTACAAGGGGCTTGTCGTTTGTCAGTGTCGCGTTATTCACTTTATCGAACGGCAGGTCTTCCGACAAAAACACAAACACGCGTATTGGTTGGAGAAATCCCTCTTGTCAACCTGCCTCAAATATGCGATAATCATCTCGCTGATTCCTGATCTTGGAGAGCATTTCATTTATAGTGATCTTTCTATCGAGGAGCTATTCGATGCCCAAAAAATTCCCTATCGTGTTTGTGATACTCGCTATTCTAGCGATAGCCATTACTGCTTGTTCGACAACATCCTCCACTCCTACGATTGTGCGACTGCCGACCACTACGCTTGTGCCGACACAACCCCCCTTGCCGACGCCAGTGCCACCCACCGCGACTGTGCCGCCGACTCCAACCCAAACTGCGACGGCAACCTTGACCGTGCTGCCAACTCTAATACCCACAACGGCATTGAATGCTACGCCTACAAGCGCATCCGAGCCAACGTCTACCGCAACAGCGTCGGCAACAGCGACACAGACTCGGGCACCTACGCTAGCGCCTCCGACCGCGGCGGCTCCTGGTGGCATGTTTGTTACCAGCATGCGAGTCGAGCCGAATCCGGTGCGCGGCGCAGAGCTGACCTTTTCTCCAACGTTCTTCAACAACACGGGTAGTGCCCAGAATGTAAAATGGGTGGTGTATATTTACAGAGCCGATACGCCAGGTCGCCGAATTGGCGAGACCGCCGCGCTATACATTACCATACCCCAGGGCACGAGTGAGCAAAAGGGAGCGGGTTTTTGGAAATTGGCTCTCGGTGGTCCCTGCGATTACTTTTATGCAGAAGTTGCCTACCTGGATGTCAACAACAGAGGAGTTTCTTATACAACTCCCGATGGCACTGTGTTTCAAAAAGGTTTGACGGTTTGCCCTCCCTAATTTCTTTGGACAGAATGTTGAGGGCAGAAGTTTGATTGCCTTTTGCTTTATATTCGATTGTTGAAGGAAATGGTGTGACGAAAAATGCTTGAGGTGGCACGGACGGTCGACTTCGCCCCTATTGACAGGCGACCTCTTTCAGTATACCATCCCGCCACATTGATTTGTAATGATAAGTCTGTCGAGAAATTTCGGGCTGGTCGACTAAACCCTAACGCGAGTATCCTATGAACAAGACCAACGGTACCAACCAATCATTTATTCGGAAACAATTCAACCCGGCGGTTCGCTGGATGAATCGCCTCAAGTTTCCGCAGAAATTCCTGCTAGTCAGTCTGTTGTTTATTGTCCCCCTGGCTGTCACGATGACGCTCCTGGTCTTGCGAATCAATTCCAGCATAGATTTCGCCAGCAAGGAAAAGGATGGCACGAGCTATCTGCGTCCGCTGCGCTCTTTCTACGAATTTGTGTTGCAAGGCAACATCCTCGAAGATCCCATTTCCACGGCGTCTCCCGAGATACTCAGTAATCGCGCCAAGATGGATGAAACGTTTGTGGCGCTATTCAACGCGCAGAATCAGTTGGGCAAGCGCTTGGACTCGGATGCCGGTTTTCAAAAACTCTATTCCGATTGGCAACTATTGCAAAGCCAACAACCGGATCCGAACAATGGCGATATCCCAGGCATGTATGCCCAAGTGATCGACGATGTGCGCGCGTTGCAAATTATCATTGTCAATCAGTCTAACCTGATTCTTGATTCGCAACTGGACAGCCACTATCTGATCGATGCGGTGCTCATAACCACCCCCGATCTCCAAAAGCAATTTTCAGGCGGAATTGTGATGAACGTTCCCGGTCTGGCGAAACAAGGTTCCGCCGCCGGGCGCGCCGCCGCTTCCACCCTGACCGGCTTATTCCGTTCCAATATGAGCACGGCGGCAGACGATTTTAAGGTGGCATTCGCGAACACGACATCGACCGCACTGAAAGGTCGGCTGGATGCTCCGCTAAAAAATCTTGTCGATGCGACAAACAATTTTGATCAAACGGTCGGACGCATTTGGAGCGCAAAAGATGCCGGGACGGACCCTGGGACGCTCTACGATGCGTACTACGCGGCAGGTCAAAATGCGATCCAGGCAAGTTTCAAATTGTTCGATCTCACCGTCGTCGATTTGGATAGTCTATTGGAGTCGCGTGTGGATGGGTTAGTTCAACAGCGGAACGTCACCTTGTTGCTCACCTTCGCGGTGCTCATGTTGGTTGCCTACCTCTTGGTCGCCTTCTATATGGCAGTCATGCGCACCGTCGAAAGATTGGACGCCGCCGCCAAACAAATGGTCAGCGGCAAGACGGGCGAGGAATTGGTGTTGGATAACCGAGACGAATTGGGGCAAATCGTCATCGCCTTCAACAAGATTGCCGGCGCGCTCGTCTCCCAAAGCAAGTACCGCGAAGCAGTGGTGGACAACGCGGCGGATGGAATCTTTACGATGGATGGTCAGGGTATCCTGGCTTCGCTCAATCCCGCCGCCGAGCAAATGTTTGGTTATCTCGCCGCAGACGTATTGAACAAAAACGTCGAGACGTTTGTGCCTGTCATTGACAAGTCTATGCTCTCTCGGTATATGGAAGATGCCAAGATGCGAGACCGTGACCGGCGCGAAACCATCGGTCGGCGCAAGGATGGCAGCGAATTTCCAATCGAAGTTGCCGTGACGGACACGTATGTAGGCGACAAGCGGCTCTTTATCGGAATGGTGCGCGACATTACGGACGCCAAGCGCGCCGAAGCGGCGTTGACGCAAGCCAAAGAAGCCGCTGAAGCCGCAAGCAAAATGAAAGGCACCTTTCTGGCGAACGTCAGTCATGAACTGCGGACGCCGCTCACCTCCGTCCTGGGTTTTGCCAAGATCATCAAGAAACGTTTGGATGAGGCGGTCTGGCCTCTAGTTCCTACAGACAATCCAAAGACCAAGCGCGCGATGCAACAGGTCACGGCCAACATCGAGATCATCATCGCCGAAGGCGAGCGTCTCACCGCGCTAATCAACAACGTGCTCGACCTGGCAAAGATCGAAGCGGGCAAGATCGAATGGCGCATGCAGCCCGCGATGATTTCGGATATCATCAGCCGAGCCGCATCGGCAACGTCGGCATTGTTCGAACCCAAGCCCTTCAAGTTGGCTATCGATATTGAACCGGACTTGCCGCAACTCGTTCTTGATCACGACCGCATGATTCAGGTCGTCATTAACCTGATTTCGAATGCGGTCAAGTTCACGACGGAAGGCGGCATCACCGTTCGCGCGCGCCGGGAGGGTGAGACGGTTCTAGTCAGCGTGTCGGATACGGGCATGGGCATTGCAGAAAAAGATTACGATAAAGTCTTTGAGCAATTTGTCCAGGTAGGCGACACGCTGACTAACAAACCCATGGGTACTGGCTTGGGTCTGCCCATCTGCAAACAGATTGTCGAACATCATGGCGGCAAGATTTGGGTGGAGAGTGTGATGGGCAAGGGCAGCACCTTTTTATTTACGTTGCCGATTGCCGAAGGGGCTCAGGTTGCCAAGGTTCCAACGTTAGAAGCTGGCATTCGCAAGATCAACGTCAACACATTGGTCAATCAGCTGCGCGCGCACATAGCCGCCGGAGCGGACAATCAAACGCCAGGCAAGAAAACGGTTCTCGTGGTCGACGATGAAGCCTCCATCCGTGAATTGTTGCGCCAGGAATTGGAAGCGAAGGGCTATAATGTTCGTGAAGCGCCCGATGGTCGCGAGGCGCTGGCAGAAGTCAAAAAGGAACGCCCCGACCTCATTATCCTGGATGTCATGATGCCCGAGTTGAGCGGCTTTGATGTCGCCGCCGTATTGCGCAACGATCCCGAAACGTTCAATATTCCGATCGTGATTCTTTCTGTCGTTCAGGATCAAGAGCGCGGTGTGCGACTGGGTGTCGACCGCTACTTTACCAAGCCGATGGATATGGACTTGCTCCTCGGCGAAATCAAGACACTGCTCGTGCAGGGTTCATCGAAGAAAAAAGTTCTAGTCGTGGACGAGGACTCGCAGACGGTCAAGACGCTGAGCGACGCACTCCAGTCTCAGGGCTATACCGTCACCTCCGCGTACACCGGACCCGAAGGCATCGAAAAAGCGGTGGCGGACAAACCGGATATGGTGATTGTTCGATCACTGCTCTCTGAGAAAAATAACCTCGTCAAGACCTTGCGATTTGAAAAAGGAATGGAGAACCTTCTGTTCCTGTTGTTTGAATAGTTTGATCGATGATTAAGGAGAAACAATGGGGTTGAAAATTCTTGTGGTGGATGATGAGGCGCACATTCGCTTGCTCATCGAGCAGACGCTGGAGGAACTTGAAGATCAGGGCGTCGAAATTATCACAGCGGATAATGGCGCCGATGCGCTGGAACTGATCAAAACTGAAAAACCCAACATGGTGTTCCTGGATGTGATGATGCCCAAGATGAACGGCTTTGACGTTTGTCGAACGGTCAAGCAAGAGTTGGGAATGGTGGATGTGTTTATCATCTTGTTGACCGCCAAGGGACAAGAGTATGATCGACAGCGCGGGAGTGAGGTCGGTGCCAATATCTACATGACCAAGCCATTCGACCCTGACGAATTACTCGCCAAAGCCATCGAAGTGCTTGGATTGCAAGCGTGATTCCTCAGGATTTCATTGAGGGAGAAAAGGCTTTATGCAAGTAACCCACCAACAGAATGGCGCGGCAATCGTTATTTCGATTGTAGGAAATCTTGATGCATTGACCGCGCCCCAATTAACCGACTACATTAACGGTCGCATCGGCGAAGGCAGCGTCAAGCTGATTGTCGACCTGGCTCGTTTGGATTATACGAGCAGTGCGGGTTTGCGCGTGTTGTTGAGCGCGGTCAAAGAGACGCGCTCGCGCAACGGCGACGTGCGTCTAGCCGCCATTCAGCCAAACGTGATGAAAGTTCTGGAGATGAGTGGATTTACGAGTATTCTAAAAATCTTTGCTGATGTATCGATGGCTGTCGCAAGTTATTCGTAGGGGCGGCGATTGTCTCGCCCGAACCTGGATATGATGTTCAAATATCTGCGGGTCAAACTAGAGCCGCAAAAAATCGCGCCCGATCATGGCGCGATGTCTGTTCAAGAATTGATGGGCGATTTCGCTCTGCCTATTTCTATTCGCACCATCAACGGACTGCCGATGCAAGCCAAGCAACGCATCTATCGCATGTTGATTCCCTCTGCTTTGTTGACTCGTTTCAACATCAATCCGCTGACGTGGCTTGGCGAAGCAGGCGAGCCGTTGGTTATTCTCAACGCCGACCCGGAGACGAGCGTTGTCAACCTATCGGTGAAAGACAAAGCCGATTCCCCCGATGTCTTTTTTTGCATCGAACTTGCCGATAATGCCTTCAATGGTATCGATCTCCCCTTGCTTCTCTTGAACGATCCCGCCACCGCGCGCTTCAAGACCGACTTCGATAACGATGGTAATCCGACGATGTTTGGAACACTGCGCCGCAATCTCGCCGAAGAAGAACGCGCGATGCAGGCAGGGCTTGCGCCAGGACAGATGCGTTCCAGTTTGAGCGCCTCGCAGATGGTCTTTCAACAATTGGACGTATTTCTCTTGTTCCTGGGTCACCACGCGATTTCGCTGGAACCGCTGACGTACGCTTCGGCGTGGGTGTTTGAACGGCGCGGATTTGCGTACATGCGTGGGCACAAGTTGATGGAAGACATTCATTCTGAATTCCAGCCCGGCGGCAAGTTACACAAGACACTCGACGCCAGCACTCCGTTCCGCCAGCCCGATCAATGGCGCACGGTGCGCGGGCGCGCTTGGGGAATCCACGATGGCGTTTTGTCAGCCATCGATGCCAAGTGGGATCAATTGCGGATGGTCAAACAGGTGGGGCAAAACGCAGGCGTGAATACTTTTCCTGATGCGGTATATTAAATTGCAAAATAAAATTGGACACAGACGAACGCAGATAAAAAATCCGCGTTCATCCGCGTTTATCCGCGTCCTTATAAATTTAGTTGCGGCTGTGCCGTGCGATTGAATCGAGAGTGTGATCGAGAGCGGAGTAAAGAATCTTTCATGGCTGAAAAATTCAGGACGACCAAAGCAGCGCATTTGGAATCGCTCGGTGCGTTCCGCGATTTCATCGAATCGATTTGCCGGAAGCAAGGCATCGATAGTCAAACCTGCTACGAGTTGAAACTCGCCACCGACGAGGCATGCACGAACATCATCGCGCATGGCTATGCCAACATGAATCCTGGCACGATCATTCTCGACCTGGAATTGGATGCGCGCCAAGCCGTCATGCGAATTACCGATTTTGGTCATCCGTTCGAACCCTATGAGCCAGAAACGCCGGACGTGAATGCGCTGTTGGAAGATCAACCCACCAGTGGCTTTGGCTTGTTCATCATATACAAAACGATGGACAACGTGGACTATAAAACAACCGAGGCAAGCAACATCTTGATACTCACCAAACGGCTGGCGCGCCAGAAAGCGCCGGCGTGAACGCCAACGACAATCTCACCCTGCAACGTTTGCTCCCGCGTCGCGAAGCAACCTCACTGATTCATGCGATTGGAGCGTCGGTGCCGAATATTGCGCTGGCGCTCGTTCGTCTTGATGGTGCTCTATTTGTCAGCACGGACAACTGGACCAGTTTAGCAGGCTCACTCGACTTGCCTGAGCATTTGCGGAGAATGGAGCGGGATAAAGTCCTGAACATTGACCAGTCCCGCATCTATCCATTGTTCGCCGCCGAAAATCCTGTGGGCGCGCTGGTCGCGTATGGCTCGTCGCGCAATCAAGAATATCCACTCGAACGCGCGGTGCATGCCAGTATCGCATTGATGATTACCCAGTCGCTGGAAAAACGCGACGTTGCCACCGAAGCCTTGGACCGCTTTCGCGAAATCAACCTGATCTATCGCGTGAGTGAAACCATTGGGGCATCCTTCGATGTCGACCGGATTCCTGTGTTCGTTCTGGACGAAGGCAAGCGCGTCATTCGCGCCAATGCGGGCATTGTTCTCCTGTCACCGTCGGATGGCGACGCCAACTGGGAGACGCGCGCGACTTTTGGTGACGATGGACTGGCGCGCGCGTTAAATGAATTTACCAAGACGGCGCTAAACACCCAGATGCCTAGCGACCGTCCCGCTATTGTCACCGATTTTCCCGGGACCACCGACTACGGCTCGCTGTTGTGGGCGCCGTTCAAGACCCAGGATCGAGTGTTAGGCGGCGTTGTGCTGGGACGTCTTTTGGACGAGCCGATTTTTACCGCGAGCGATCAAAAACTGTTGATGGCATTGGCGCGGCAGGCGGCGGTGGCGGTGGATAATGCGCGACTGCATCGCGCGGTACTGGACAAGGAACGCCTGGAGCATGAGCTTCAATTGGCGCGCAATGTTCAAGCGAGCTTGATCCCCAGTCACGCGCCGATCATACCGGGTTGGGATTTCGCCGCCTATTGGAATCCCGCGCGTGAAGTGAGCGGCGATTTCTACGATTTTATTTCCGGCGTCGGCGCATCGTCGTTGATAGCGCCGCGTTCGACGGACGAGACGCCGCCGATGTTGGGTATCGTCATCGGCGACGTTTCCGACAAGGGCATGCACGCGGCGTTGTTCATGGCATTGACCCGCAGCGTCTTGCGCGCGGCGACCACTTCGGGACACCTCCCTGCCGATGGGCTGATGCTCACGAATCGTTTGTTGTGCGCGGATTCGACCGGTGGAATGTTTGTCACGCTATTCTATGGACAGCTCGATCCGATTCGGAATGAAATAACCTACGTCAATGCGGGACACAATCCACCCCTCGTCTATCGCGCGAAAGAGCATCGCTTTGATGAACTCGACCGCACCGGCATCATGCTGGGCTTTGATGACGCCGCCACATTGAAACAAAAGCTGGTGCAGTTCTCGCCCGGTGATTTTGTCGTCTTTTACACGGATGGCGTGACCGAGGCGTTCAATCACGACGATGAACAGTTTGGTGACGAGCGCTTGCACGACGTGCTCTTAGTAAATCAAGCCGCATCGCCGCAGGAAATGTTGAGGACGCTCCGTGGAGTGCTGGCAAACTTTGTCGGCGACCGTGCGCAATCGGATGACATTACCATTGTCATCGCCAAGTTTGCGGGCGAGGTGATTAGTCGAGAGATTAAAATTTCAGCGGCACGAATCCAAGACCTTGAACTGTTGAGCAATTTTCTCGATGTAACTTGCGAACAGGCGCACATTCCTGAACAAGATGTTTTTGCGTTGCATCTCGCGCTTGAAGAAGTTTTTGTTAATTTGGTCACGCATGGTTACGAAAATCGTCCGTCGGGACCTGTGGACGTGACACTGCAAATCGATCCAGGGAAAGCCGTCGTCATCATTCAGGATCAAGCGCCGCCCTTTGCGCCGGAGCAAGCGCCGGAGCCACCGCTCGATCAGGTTTTGCAAACGCGAACGATGGGCGGCTTGGGCTGGCATTTCATTCGCCAAACGATGGACGAAATTCGATACGATTCGGATCCGCATGAGGGCAATCGATTGACGTTGCTCCGGCGCTTGAAGATATATCCAGCCCTAGCGAGAGAATAAACTTGTCTATCGATGAATCGCTCCTGCTTTCGCTAAAAGAATTGCCGGGTGGCGAACCGACTCAACGCGCCGTCCCGATTCTTCAGGCGATTGAAAATCGAACTGCCAAACTGGTCGCGCAGTCTCGACATGCTAACACCCGCTTTTCGGCAGGCAAGCGAACGCCAACCGAAGCGCTTGGCGACGAGCACGCCGCATCTGTCGCACCAACCATTCAAGACCTGGAACGTTACGCGGCGCGCTGGGCGAACCTCGTTCCACCCGACCCAGGTTCGCGCGCGGCGCTCGCCTTCTTGATCGGCGAAAAATATTTTTTCACGTATCATGCCATCCCGTCGCTGCGCCACGCGCTTTCGCTCGATGAGGCGGCGGTCAAGCAAATCTACGCCGAGTACTATCGCCAGTCGCTTGATCTCATTTACGCTGTCGAAATTTCGCGGCGGGAGCGCTGGCGCTGGGCATGGGCAGACCTGGCGAATCGTCTGGACAACTTGCCGCCGTTTTGGTTTGCGTTTGCGTTGACGCTCACCGAAACCGTGGGCGCGAGCATTCTTGGCTTGCCGATTGCGTTGGCGGGAGTCGGTCCGATTGCGGGCGTCATTCAATTGGTCTTGCTGGGTCTCGTCAACCTAGTCACCATAGCGGCAATTTCCGAAGCCGTCGTGCGCAACGGCGACGTTCGATACGGAAACACTTTTTTCGGACGAGTCGTTACGGATTATTTGGGTAGTGTCGGCGCGTGGATTCTCACGCCGGTATTCATCGTCTTTACATTTGTCGTTCTAATGGTATACTTTATCGGCATGTCCACCACGCTCGAAGGCGTGACGGGAATAAGCGCCGCAATTTGGGCGGGGCTAATGTTGCTGGTCGAATTGTATTTTGTGCGACGCCAAACGCTCAACGCGACCATCACGACATCGATCATTATCGGCGCGATCAATATCGGGTTGATCTTGGTTTTATCGGCGTTGGCGTTGCCGCATATCACACCGGCGAATCTGTCGTACGTGAATTTTCCGATCCTCAATGGAAAATCTTTCGATGCGTCAGTGCTTGGATTGATCTTTGGCGTTATCCTGACCGCGTACTTTGGTCACACGTCGACCGTGACGTGCGCGCAAGTGGTCTTGCGACGAGACCCTAGCGGTCGCTCGCTCATTTGGGGAACGGTATCGGCGATGTCGGTCGCCATGGTGTTGTATTCGGTCTTTGTCATCGCGGTGAATGGCTCGATTGCTCCGGCGATTTTGAGCGCGCAGACCGGCACGGTCATCAAGCCGCTCGCCGCCACCGCCGGTTCTATCGTCAATGTCTTTGGCGTGATCTATGTGATTCTTGGCATAGGCATGGCGTCGATTCAATTCTCGCTCGCGCTTTTCAATCAGGTGCGCGAATGGTTGCCCCGACGCGCTCGCGCAACCCAGGTCGAGCGAGGTGGATGGGTCAAGTGGATTTACCAGATCGCTGCGAGCCGCGAAGGCAGATTCTGGTTGAGCGCGTCGCCCATTCTGCTGGCGTTCGCGGTTATCGAATGGCAGTTGTTGAATCGACAAGAATCTTTTACGGCATCGTTGTCGTTTATCGGCGCGCTGGCGGTCCCACTCGTCGCTGGTATTTTTCCGATTCTGATGTTGGCGGTCAGTCGGCGCAAAGGCGACTATGTGCCTGGAATTGTTTTTCGATGGCTGGGCAATCCGATGGTCATTCTGGTCATGTACTTGTTGTTCCTTGCCAGTTTGTTTGCGCACGGTTTGTTCATTTGGCAAGACCCGCTTCAGCGTGCCTGTGCTTTGGCGATGGGAATACTCATGCTGGGTCTGGTTGTCATCCTGGTTCGACAACAAGTATTCGCGCCGCGCGCGATTGTGGAACTGCGTGTGGCGCATAACTCGCCAGCGCGCGCCTCGTTCCACGTCACGGCGAACGGCATGCCGTCGACTGCCGATGTGCGCTTGGGTTATGCCGATAGCGTGTCGGAGATTCAGTCCACGGCGGGCGCAGATGCGTTATTCGATAAACTTTGCTCGGCGACATTTCATCTAGCCTCCCAACCGGTGCGCGAACTCAAAGTCTGGGTTCATCAAGTCACCGCCGAGGGAGAATCCAAGGGTGTTTCCGCCTGTGTCGCGGTGCAGTCTGGGACTGAGTCTGTCGAGCGTGATTTGCCGTCGAATGGGCAAACCTTATTTCCAATGGACAATGGGACCTATCGAGTGACGATCGATTTCAACCAGCCAATTTCCAGCGGCGCAAAAAGCTGATGGTCGGATCGGACAAGGAGGAAATATGGACGTCACTGTCTCGATGCGCAATAAAATTGCCGTCGTGGTTGTCTCCGGGCGGGTGGACGCCTTGACGTGCAAAGATTTTTCAGCCAGACTGGAACATGAGATTAAAGCGGGCAATCATTATTTGGTGGTTGACTTGCATCAGGTGGACTTTATGAGCAGCGCCGGCGTTCAAGCCCTTTTGACTGCCGCGCGCATGGCGCGTGAACGTGCGGGTGAACTCTGCATGGCAGGCGCGCAACCCAATGTCAAGCGCGTGATCGACTTGAGCGGCTTGGATCATTTCGCGCATGTCTACGCCGATGTTCATTCTGCCATTGACAAGTTGAGTTCCTAATCAAGCCAGGAGTGACATGAAAGAGAGAAGAGTCGGATGAGCCGCGTCAACCTCAAGAAAATTATTCTTAAACCAGGCGAGATTCCGTTTGCCATCCTCAAGTTGATGCAATCGTTGGATCCCACCCTCTGCATCCAGGACGACAAAGGAAACGTATTGTTTGGCGATAGCGGTTCTGCGTCCAAGTACGCCATCGAAGCGGAAAGCGGAACGGTGGGCTGGGTGTTGGGCGAAACGTATGGCGCAGAATTGGCTTTTCTGTTGACCGAGTTAGTCGCCAAAGACGCGGAGAAAAAATCGCTGGCGAACGAAGTCCTGGGATTGTACCGCGAGATCAATCTACTTTACAACTTGTCCGAAAAACTGGGCACGAGTTTGGAGATTGCAACGGTGGCTCAAATTGGGTTGACCGAAGCGCACAGTTTAATTAAAGCGACGAATGGCGCGGTGCTCTTGGCTAACGAAGGAACCTCCAAGCTCGACTCCATCGCCATCCTGGGAGATCCAACGGAGACCCAGACTCAACTGGAGGGCATTGGCGATATTCTCCGGCACGTGATTACTTCAGGCAAAGGGGAGCTCAACAACTATATTCGCTTGGACCCGCGCTACACCAATCGTGGTGTGCCGGTCAGCGGGTTGCTATGCGCCCCGTTGCGCGCCAAAGGGCAAACCATCGGCGCGATTGTGTTGATGAGTGATGTGATCGTCACTTATATGGCGGCGGATCTTAAACTGCTCAACACGCTTGCCTCGCTTGTCGGTCCCGCCATTGAGAATGCGCTCTTCCACGAAAAAACCATGCGCGAGGCGAAGGAACGCGAGGAACAATTGCAGCGCCAGATCGCGCAATTGAAAATCGAATTGGATCAAGCGTTAGTTGCCAAAGAAGTTTCGCAAATTACCGAGACGGACTATTTTCAAAAGTTGCGTCAGCAAGCCAAGGACCTGCGCCGACCCAGGGAAAGCACTTGACGCGATGAATCCAAAACGAGTTGCGCTCGTCATCGGCTCCGGGAGTGTCAAATGCGCCGCCGCGATTGGCTTGCTGAATGTGCTGCGCCGCGAAGCCATCGAATTGAGTATGCTCGTCGGTTGCAGCGGCGGAAGCATGTATGCCGCATTGATGGCGCTGGGTTGCGACGCGCAAACTATCGCCGAGATGACGCGGCGACTCTGGACGCGCGGCATCACGCGCGCGCACAGTTACCGCGATTTTTTCAGCATTCTTTTCCCAGGTCTGCTCAAATTCGGCGAGCGTTTTGGCTTGCTCGATGATCGATTGGTGATGGAGCGACTGCGCGCCGCGTTCGGCGATCACACCTTCGGCGATGCCAAGACGCCGCTCTATATCACCGCGACAGATTTCATCGCCGGCGATCAAGTCATCCTGAGCGAAGGCAATCTCGTCGATGCAATTCGCGCGAGTATCGCGATGCCGTACATCTTCAAGCCCTATCGCGTCGGTGAGCGTTTGCTGGTCGATGGTTATCTCTCGGATCCCTTACCCATCGGCGTGGCGATGAAACAAGGCGCGGACATTATCATCGCAATGGGATTCGAGAGCCCGTACCAATCGCGCATCAATTCGTTGCCGCGATTTTCTTTTCAGATCAGCAGTATCATGTCGAATAATTTGCTCAAAGCGAATTTTGCTTTTCATAGCATGGCGCACTATAGCGAAGTGATTTTGATTGTTCCTGAATTCAAACAACGCGTCGGCTTATTCGATACGGAAAAGATTCCGTACGTCATCGCAGAAGGCGAGCGCGCCACGGAAGAGCAAATACCCTATCTTCGAGAATTACTGGCGGCAACCACATCGTAGAATTTTCCACAGGGCGACCTCGCGGGGTCGCCCTTCGCAATCCTTAGACTTGATGAATTTCTTTCAAAGGCATGCAAACATGGAATCCATTGTTTCTCAATCTTCGATCACCGATCCGCTGGCGGACATTCTCGCGCGCTGGTCGCCCGTTGGACGCTCGGGATTGTTGCCCGCGTTGATCGAATCGCAGGAGCGCTTGGGCTGGCTCGCCGAAGCAACGCTCGCGCAAATTGCGAACGCACTCGGCGTGCCGCTGGCTGAAGTGTTCGGCGTCGCCGATTTTTACGCGCATTTGTACACACATCCCGTCGGCAAAAAAATAGTGCGCGTATGTGACGACGTGCCGTGTTATCTGGCGGGCAGTGAGCGCATCCACCAAGCAATTCAAGTCAAACTCGGCATCGGCGCAAACGAAACCACAGCGGATGGTGAATTTACTTTAGAAATCGTGCCGTGCCTGGGTCATTGCGATCATGCGCCCGTGATGATGGTGGGAAACCA
>Ga0334722_10003183_pt1 | contig 17888 bp, 14 predicted proteins | sample C3_bottom_MG_FD_207210 | JGI IMG/M metagenome (GOLD analysis project Ga0334722, IMG submission 207210) | Sediment microbial communities from Yellowstone Lake, YNP, Wyoming, USA - C3_bottom | ecosystem: Environmental > Aquatic > Freshwater > Lake > Sediment | place: USA: Wyoming | collected...
CATCGTCAACCTCATTTCTGCCTCCTGTCTCTCTTTCCACAGAAGACAATTGTCCGTTTTTTTCGTGTAGATTTCTTATTTGAGGCAACGATTCAATTTTATATAGATTTTTGATGAGGCAATTCGCGGACTGTCAAAAGAAGCCTGCGGAGGAGTATAATATCTTTGCAGGTAGAAGGCCCAAGAAAGGAGGGCATATTTAATGGGCCTGTATAAAAGGAAGGGCAGCCAGTTTTACTGGATGACGTTCAGACTGCCGAGTGGCAGAAAAGTGCTTGAAAGCACAAAGACGGCGAACAAAAAGCTTGCGGAGAGAATATACGCCAAGCATCTGATGAACATTCAAGAAGGCCACTGGTTTGAAACGAACTATAAGAAGAAGCCGCTGAAAGAAATGATCGAAAGATACCGGACCGAATATACCGAGAACAAAGACTACTACCAGAAGGCAAGGGACAAATCTATTTTCAAGCATCTTTATGCCTATTTTGGAGAGGATGCATTGCTTTCGGATGTGGAGGAGCGGGTCGGCGGTTATGAGCATTATCGGAAGGCTGAAAGTGCTCAGACGGCAACGATACTCAAGGAGCTGGGCTTACTTCGAAGGATGTTCAATGTGGCTCGCAAGCAGTGGAAGTGGAAGATCGACAACCCCGTATCTGACATTGAGTTGCCGAAGGTGCGTAATGAGCGCGTGCGCTATTTGTCTGATGATGAACACAAGCTCCTTTTTGAGGCGCTTGAAAAATCCGAAGAGAGGTGGCTCAAGCCTCTGGTCATCATCGCAATCGACACGGGATTGAGGCTTTCAAACATCTGCGATCTCAAATGGTCGGAGGTAAATCTTTTCGGCAAGATGATCACCGTAGACGCAGATGCTATGAAAAACGACGACTATCTTGGTGTGCCGCTAACAGAGCGGGCCTTCCAAGTCTTCAAGGAACGGCGCAAAACGCAGTGTCTGTCGGGTCATGTCTTCCATGACGACGGGAAAAAGCTTTATGACCGGAAGGTCCAGAGGGCTTTAATTGCCTCGCTAAAGGCCGCAGGCATCCAAAATTTCCACTTTCACGACCTTAGGCATACCTTTGCAAGCTATTTGAGGCAGAAAGGCGTAGATCTGCATGCGATATCAAAGCTGCTAGGGCACAAGGATTTGAGGATGACAAAGCGGTACGCGCACCTTAATGTGGATAGTCTCAGAAGGGCCATCTCGGTGCTGGAAAAAGAAGCTGGTTACATTTTGGCTACAGTTGAAGGGGAGAAGGGGGCCGCATGCTCCGTAACCCCTTGATTTTATTGGTGGTCCCAACGGGAGTCGAACCCGTGTTTTAGCCTTGAGAGGGCCACGTCCTAGACCGCTAGACGATGGGACCGAATGGCTGGGGAGAGAGGATTCGAACCCCTATAAGCAGATCCAGAATCTGCCGTCTTGCCCTTGGACGACTCCCCAAATGACCTTATTTTATATCACAATTGCATATACTTTGTAAACTTTTCAGCCCTGCCGCAGGCTAACCGAATTATCATTGCCGAATTATCGAATTATCGTTTGCATTTTAGTTTCCGATAAACTATAGTAATGCCTATAAATATAAATATCGGGCGCTTATGATTCTTAAACGTTTATTGACTCTTGCATTTATCGGGATAGTTATATCCTTTAGTCTGCTTGCCTATCTGTTTGCGGACAGACAGAGTATTCTGCTTGAAAAGTCCGCTGAAGAAAAGGCAAGGCTTTACACCGACTCGCTCCATACCGCAATAAAAGAATCCATGCTCGCCGGCAATCTTAACATAACGCGGGGCATTGTCGATAAGCTGAACCAACAGAAAGCCGGGAAAATATCGGTATACAGGTCCAACGGCTCGTTGGCGTTCGGTCCGGGCGGTCTTGAAATTCCGCAGCGGGCCTTTGCCGAGCCCCAGGATATAGTGCTGAGGCCAAAGGACTCTCTGCTCGTCATTCATCCCCTTGCCAACGAACCCCAATGCCACCGGTGCCACCGTGAAAAAAATGCGATCCTCGGGGTTGTGACTGTAACTATACCGACCGCCTATATTAACAGCAGCATTTCAGACCTTCAGCGCAGGCTCATCTTTTTTGGGATACTACTTATATTTTCCGCAGCCGCAGCGGTGTTCTTCTTTGCGAAGAAGATCATGCTCGACCCTATCAACAGACTGCTTGAGGGCGTTGAGATTATCCGCAAGGGAAACCTGGGCCACAGGATAGCGCTCAACAGCAAAGATGAACTCGGAAGCCTGTCGACTGCGTTCAACCAGATGACCGAAGAGATGGAAAAGGCGCATTCCAAACTTGAACATGCCGTCAGGCAGAAGACAAATGAATTACGGGTAATAGCCGACCTGTCGACTGAGGTATTCAGGGGCGATATTACCTTAAGCGTTATTGTGGAAAAATTTCTGGACGGGATTATAAACGGCATGGACTACGGATACTCGGTCCTGTGTCTGATAGACAAGGACACGGGCACGCTTTACAGGGAGTTCAAAAAGGGCGTCGACGGCTCTTTTTGCGCTGCCGAGATAGCCCTTGCAGGCAGCCATCCTTTTGCAAAGGCGGTGATTGAAGCCAGACCTCTGATAAGGAAGGCCGAAGATCTCGGAGCAACCGCGCTTTGTCCGAACGTGGTCATAATACCTATCCTTTCGCATAGCAGGAAGAGGTGCAGGGAGATTAACCTTTGCAATCATGAGGCATGCCCGGCCTTCAACAAACCGGACGAAAGGTGCTGGACGACCGCAAACACTCTCTGCCGCAGTCCTCAGGCAGCGGCAGGGAGCGAAAAGATATACGGCTGCCTGCATTGCAGTGTATTCCCCGTTCTCGGCGTCCTCGTGGCGGGCAGAAGCGGCAACATACATAAGTCATCTCTCCATTCGCTTGAAATTCTTGCGTCGGAAATAGCCTCGGCCATAGAAGCCCAGATGCTCATCGAGTCGCAGAAGAAAGACATAAAGAAACTGGTTGAACTCCACGACATTTCAGTCGAATCGCTGCAGAACCCCGGCGGCCCGCTGACAGAGGCCATTGTTGCTTCGATAGCCTCTTTTTCAAATATAGAGGCTGCCATTTTATGGATGCGGGGTGAGGACGGGGCGCTCTATCGCGAGGCCTCATCCAACATAGATGTGGATTCTGCGCCGAAAGTTGTCCCGGCCGACGATCCCTTTACCGGCAGGGCGGTTGCCGAAAAACGCGCTATCGAGACGCTTGAGATGAACCACACAGGGATGCTTGGCGGAATTGTCGATCGTCACGGGTTTCTATATGCTGCGGCCATTCCTCTTGTTTACAAGGGCAGGATACTGGGCTGTCTCACTGTTTTCAAGAAGAAAGACTTTCAGATGACGGACCCGGAGAAGGCTGTTGTCAGGCTGTTTACAAGCCAGGCTGCGGCGGCCTTGAATACAGCGGCAGTTTATGATGAACTCCGTGATTCTGAAGAACACTACCGAAGCCTGTTTGAAAATGCGCTGGACATTATTTTTATCGTATCGCGCGAGGGCGCCGTCGTATCCCTGAACCCTGCGTTTGAGAAGATGACAGGCCTGCATGCAGCGGACTGGATAGGCCGGCCGTTCGGCAGACTGGTGCATCCCGACGATCTTCCTTTTGCCGAGGCTGTGTTCAGGCATGTCCTCAGCGATGAATCGCCGCCTGTTTTCGAACTGCGTATAAAGTCGGGGCCGGAGGGGTATATGGTGGGCGAGATAACGGTTTCGCCTTACGTAAGCGCAGGAAAGGTCACAGGCATATTGGGCGTTGTCCGCAATATCACTGAAAGGAAGATGGCGGAGGAGAACCTCAAAAGGGTTATGCTGGAGCTTGGCAAACAGAAGGACCTGTCGGACTCCATCTTCAATAATACCTCGAGCGGCATGCTGGTCCTGGACAACGAGGGTATTGTCATTGGCATAAACAAGTCGGGCCTGGACATACTCGGATTTTCTTCGGATACCTTAACCGGAAAACAGATTGTTGCGATAAATCCCGAATTTAATAGTATGCGAATAGTCGAGGACAAGCCCGACAGGGTGATCGAGATCACGACCCCTGACGGCCTTGTGAGACCTGTCGGCTTTTCAAATTCATTCCTTCGCGACGACGGCTCGGGCATAAACGGTACGATCGTCGTTTTCCGAGACCTTACCGAGATAAGAAAGATTCAGACCGAGACGCGGAAAAAAGACCATATAGATACGATGACCAAGGTGATATCAGGCGTTGCCCATGAAATAAGGAACCCTCTTTTCGGCATATCCGCGATAGGCCAGATAATAGAGAGGGAGACGGATCAGCCGCAGCACAGGACCCTGATGCAGGCGCTGCTGAAGGAAGCCAACAGGATGAAGCGTCTTGTTGAGGAACTGCTGCTTTATACAAGGGTGTCCCGGCTGGATATACAGGAGACCGATCTGCGCATCCTGCTTGAAGAAGTCGTCCATTTCACCAGGGCTAAAAGAAAAGACGTGGTGCTGATAATAAAGGCAGACCCTTCCATAATGGCCCGGGTGGACAGGGACAAGATACAGCAGGTTTTCCTGAACATTCTGGATAACGCGGCTGAGGCTGCGGCCGGACTTATTTCCATTACCGCAGGCAATAACGGAGGGTTTGCTGAGATCGAAGTGACCGACGACGGTCCTGGTATAAAGGCTGAAGACATCAGCAGGGTGTTTGATCCGTTCTTTACGACAAAAAAAGGAGGCACCGGGCTCGGACTTCCTATATGCAGAAAAATTGTCGAGGACCACGGCGGGACTATAAGGATCGACGGGGTCGCGGAAAAGGGGACGGCCGTGACAGTGAGGCTCAGGAATTAGCCGCGCCTGAAATCCTTTTAAAACGTCGGACTTTTCCCAGACGAACCCGGGCCTGTTGAGCTTATGCCCTCTTCAGTACTTCCCCTGCAATGGCAGTTATAGGCAGCACCATTTCTGCGGCATCGCGCTCTATTGCAACGCGCGGCATCCCGAAGATGGCCGATGTCCCCTTGTCCTGGGCGATGGTTAAGCCCCCTTTATCCCTGATGGACCTGAGACCGAAGGCGCCGTCCGAACCCATGCCCGTAAGTAAAACGCCTATCGCGCGGTCCCTCGCGTTTCCGGCCACAGACTCAAAAAGCAGATCAACAGAAGGCACGTGCATATTCTCCGGACTTCCTGAGAACAGCTTTATCTTTCCGAGTCGTTTCCGTCCGTCGGGGTCTCTGCCGTCTTCCGGCGCGGCTCTCCGATCCTCTATTATCATATGCAGACCTGCCGGCGCTATCAAGGCGGTCCCTGCCTCTATTTCTTCGCCGTCCTCCGCTTCTCTTACCTGAATGCCGCAGAAGGTATCAAGTCTTTTTGCCAGCGGCCCGGTAAAGCCGCGCGGCATATGCTGGACTATAAGCAGGGCGAAACTGATGTCAGCCGGAAACTGCGGCAGCAGCATCTGCAGCGCCTGCGGCCCCCCTGTCGAGGCCCCGACGGCAACTATGTCGACGGCATTGCTGGAGCTGTGAGGGCCTGCCGGCCCTGAACTGCCGTTGTTTGCAAAGATCGGCTTCGCGCCTGTTATGGACTTGACCTTTGAGGTTATTTCTCCGGCCAGATCAAAGAAATCCATCATGCCTGTGGCAGACTTGTCCACAAAGTCCAGGGCGCCGAGTTCAAGCGCCCGAAGCGTATAATCAGCGTCCTGTTTTGTAAGCTGGGAGAGCATCAGGACAGGGGTAGGGCGGGTCTCCATGATCGCCTTCAGCGTTTCAAGCCCGTCCATCCCGGGCATCATGATATCGAGGGTTACGACATCCGGAGCCAGTTCCCGAAGCATTTCCAGGGCCTCCCTGCCGGATTCCGCAGTCCCCGCAACTTCTGTATCCGGGTCGGCTTCAAAGATCCTCCTGAGGGCCTTTCTGACGAAAGATGAGTCATCGACTATGAGGACCCTTGTTATTCCCATATCGCCGTCCTCAGCCTCCTTTGTCTGCAGGGTCTTGCGGGAGGAAGGGCGCGTCGCCCGCGTCGTCAAGGCTTTTTTGCGCGGCCATCCGGACCTCTTCACAGCTGTCGGACAGCATCATATGCAACGCCTTTGCCGCCCTTTCCATTTCGTGCGGACGCAGCCCGAGGGCGACCTCGACCCTGACTTCGGGGTCTTCATCTTCCCAGAACTGCAGCAATACCTTGCCGTCGGCTATCATGGAAAGCACCTTTGCAAGTATGGGCCTGTGATTTCCCTCCGAATCTTTCAATTCATCGACAATGCTGCAGACAGCCCTTTTCCCCATTTTTAAAAGGCCTTCAATAGCCTGTTCCTGGAGTGCCTCGTCCCTCGCCGCTTCGACAAGGCAGGAGAGGCCCCGGATATCTTCCGACCAGCAGAGGGCTGTGAGCGCCAGCTGCTTTGTCTCCCGGTCGCAGGACCCGAACATCTCGATGAGCTGCGGCACCAGACCGATAAAATATTCCGGGTGAGGCCGCATCTTTTCCCTCTCCGCAATACTGATTATCGTCCTGAGCGTTAATTCCGTGAGGTTCTCGTGCACGAAGCAGGACGTAAGATAATTGACCGACGCGCTTGTCCCGCAGCGTTTAAGCGTTGCTATTGCTATTTCCCTGTAGGTATCCCCGGCCAGACAATCGTAAAGAATTTCCAGCGCCCCTTCGCCGCCTATTTCTCCTATGGCAGAGACCGCCGCCATGCCGACCCATGGTTCATCGTCCAGGGCCGTCTTCAGGGCGGCGAGCGCGCCTGTGTTGCCGGCGCTTCCCAGCGCTTCGGCAGAGGCTATTCTGACATTTACATCAGGGTCTCGTATTGAGGAAAGCAGCAAGGGCAGCGCGCCGCTGCCTATTTGCTGAAGCACGTTCACCGCAAACAGCCTGATCTCCGCGTCTTCGTCCCTCAACAGAGAGGACAGAGAGGGCAGCGCTCTGGTTCCGAGCGCGCGATATACCTCCATTGCCGCATTTCTGACGTCGGCGTCTTCGTGATTGCGTATAGCATTTTCGAGAAAGCCGATATATTCATTTTCAGGGTGCTCTATAAGCCGTAAAATTGTCTCCCTGCGCGACCACCAGTCCTGTGAAGCCAGATTGTTCAGCATATTCCTGAGTTGTGTTGTCATAGGGTAATCCCGCTGTTTTTTTCAAGCCGTCCGGCTTCGCCGGGTTTGCCCGGAACATGCCTGAGTTTTTTTCTGTATACGATGGCCCCGCCAATGTGCTCTGACACAAACAGGTCCGTCCGTTGAATAAGGCTTTCGGACGAGCCGATAAAGAGATAGCCGGTGTCCGAAATTGAATCGTATATGTTGCGCACGATCTTGTCCAGGGCCTCATCGCTCATGTATATCAGCACGTTCCTGCAGAAGACGACATCGAGGTCTGTCAGACCTGCGTAGGCATCGGGGTCTATTATATTCCCGTGTCTGAATTCCACATTTTTTGTCAGCGCTCTCCTCAGCAGATACCTGCCGTCCGTGATTGTAAAATATTTGTCCGTAAGCCCCTGGTCGGTGTCCGGCATTCTGAAGGAATTTTTGGAATAGGAAGCGGCCTGCGCCTTTAAAAGCGCATTTGTGTTTATGTCCATCCCTATTATCTGCACGTCCCAGTCCCAGAGGAATAGTCCGCTTTCCTGAAGGCAGATATTCAGGGAATAGGCCTCTTCTCCGCTTGAGGACGCCAGTGACGCGATCCTGATCCTGTTGTCGTCTCTTTTCTGTTTGCCGCTTTTTATATCTTTAAGGATCTCCGAAAAGATATTGAGCTGGGCTTTTTCCCTGAAGAAATAGGTTTCGTTATTGGTTATATGAGACACGAAGACCAATAGTTCCTTCCCTGTCGGGTCGGAGACGATATGGTCATAGTACTCACTGTATGTCCGAAGGCCGAGAAGGTTAAGCCTGTGCGACACCTTGGCATGAAACGTCAGCCTTTTGTCTCCCCTGATCATCAGTCCGAACTCCCTGTGCACAAGGTCTTTCAGGAGCGAAAACTCCTGTTCGGTCATTAGGTCTTTTTTGGAAAAGGTCATGATCTGTCGTTTATATGTTAACTCCGACCCGGCCGCGAGCTGCTCTTTCTCAAGGTCGTCAGGCCTCGATCCCCTGTATGACCCTGAACGCCTCGCAGGTCATGCAGTTTTTCAGTTTGGACCGGAAATCTCCCTGCTGCACTCCTTTGCACCAGGTGCCTGCTATCTGCCAGCAACGTTCTTCCCCGGATGAATAAGCCGGACATTTTTGTCTGGAACCGGTAGGACAGCTCATAACATCCCAGCACCTCTTGTGCCCATTGGAATATATCCTGAAGCTGCTTATCGTATATTGCAGGTTCTCAATCTGGAAAAGCGTATCCTCAGCTACTCCGACCATGTCCTGCGAGAGTTTCAGATTGTCCGAGGATATGCGGCCCATGCCCTCCATCGCCTTCACTATTGTTTCTCCTCCCAGTTTTTGCTCCTGTGTGGCGTTAGCCACCCCCTGCGTCATGTTGTGCATTATTTCAACCGCCTGCACTATCTGTTTGGTCCCCCCGACCTGTTCCCTGACCGCGATGCCTACCTCATGGACCACGTGCTTCATGCGGCCTATGACCTCGCGTATCTGCCTGCCGCCGATGGCTTGCTCCTTTGCCCCGATGTTAACCTCCTGGACCATCCTGTTCATCCTGTCCATGGAAAGTCTTATGTTGCCGGCGCCCGCTACCTGGCCGTTGACCGCGGCCGTCAGGTCCTCTGTAGAGGAGTTCATGTCTATTACATATTTCATAACCTGTTCTATGGCGATATTCAATTCAGCCGCGGATTTTGCGATATCGCCGATGACCCCGGAGCTTTCTTTCATCGAAGCTATTATCTGGGTGAAGGCGTCCCGGCTGTTCACCGCCAGCGTTATGCCGTCTTTGCCCTCCCTGTAGATTTCTTCAGTGGCCTTTATCGCAGTGTCCGTTTCCTTCTGCACCTGCTTTATAACGCCGCCGATCTCCTTTGTGGCCACCATCGACCTCTCAGCGAGTTTCCTTATCTCTTCAGCAACTACTGCAAAACCGCGGCCCGCGTCGCCCGCCCTTGCCGCCTCTATCGCCGCATTCAGGGCCAGAAGATTTGTCTGGTCCGCAATATCGTCGATCACCTCGACGATATTGCCGATCTGCTCCGACCTCTTGCCCAGGTTCTGTATTGCTTCCAGCGTTTTTTCGGTAGTCCTGCCGATGTTGTTCAGGCTTTCGATGCTCCGGAATATGGCCTTGCCGCCTTCTTCGGCCTCGCCGTAGGCGTCCTGACTGAGCCTGTCCGCCCCGCCTATTCTCTTGGCAACTTCCTTTACCGTCCTTGTCATCTCCTCGATGGTCCCGGAAGTCTCCATTACGAGCCCCCTAAGCGAATCGGCGCTCTTACCTATCTGTTCTATAGAAGACAGCATGTTTTCTACAGTCATTGATGTTTCGCTAACCGACTCGGTCATAGAGCCGGTATTTTTTGCGGTGGATTCTATGGAAGTCAGCATCTCTTCTATGGTGGCCGAGGTCTGCTCTACGGATGCCGCCATCATCTCGGCGCTCTTACCCACCTGTTCTATGGATGCGGCCATTTCGCCCATTGTGGCCGAGGTCTCGTCCACATTGGTCGCGAGCGCCTCCGTGTTTTTGGCCACCTGGGATATGGATGCTGCCATCTCCTCGATGGACGACGTTGTCTTTTCAGTTTCAGCCGATTCTTCCTGCGCCGACCTGGCGATCCGGCCCGACCCCTTCGCCACCTTGTCTGCGGTCAATGCCACGTGATAAGAGGACGATATCGTGCGGGCGATCACTTCCTTGAGGTTTGACGCCATCTTGTTTACGGCTGAAAGGAGTTGGCCCAACTCATCTTTTGATACAGCCAGGGCGCCGACAGTCAGGTCTCCGGTAGCCATTTTGTTTACAGCCTCGATGCCGTTGGACAAAGGGGTTGTAATACTGCGCGTCAGGGTCAGGGCGATCAACAGCGCGAGCAAAACAGCGATTCCGCCGAAGACGAACATATACATCCTGGCGGAATTATATGCGCTCAGCGCTTCTTCATAGCGCGCCTGATTGCGTTTCTGCTGATGTTTGATCAGCGTGCCTACCGCATCTATGCTGTCCCGTATCGAAGCCCTTGCCTCCCCGGTATATGCGCTGAAGGCTTCTTCGGATTTATTTGCTTTAACGAGAGCGATAGTTTTGTCGTCCAGCTTTTTCTGTATCGCTCTTGCCGCCTTGACCTTAACGACCATGCCGGCGCCCTCGGCGTCCGACTTTGAGGTAAGCTCTTCGATTTTGCGCAACGCTTCTTCATATTTTGCGTCGTTCTTCCCCATGCGCTCGATCATTTCCTGCGCCCTGTCTTTCTGCAGGAAGATGTTTCTGACCGCGATGGCGTCTTCCCTGACTATATCGGCCATCTCATTGGCCAGCTGCTGCCGCTGATTATTGACCTTCAGGATCCTTTCGAGCTTGTCTTCTATTGTCTTCATGTCCCCGATCGCAATAACGGTCAGAACGATCATCATGGCTACCATGACCGCAAAGCCAAGTCCGAGTCTCGTGCTTATCTTAAGGTTGCTCAGCATATTTATCTCCTTTCAAATATCGAAGAGGGTATTTGTTGAGGCCCGTCCCCGGATTCGCCGGTTTCGAGCTGCTCTCTTTTCAGAAGTCTTTCAAGGTCCAGCATGATAATCAGCCTGTTGTTGAGTTTACCCACGCCGGTTATATAATCCGTGTCTACTTCGAGCACCTCTTCAGGCGCATCCTCAACCGCGCCTGAAGGCACTCTGACAACATGGGAAACCGCATCCACCAGCAGGCCGATTACCTTTGCGCCGATTTCAGTAACAATAATCCTCGACGCCTTGCTTATGTCCTTTTCAGGCAGCCTGAGACGCCGGCGCAGATTCATTACCGGCAGCACCCTGCCCCTGAGGTTTATTACCCCCTCGATATAGGCCGGCGAATTCGGGATTATTGTCAGACCTCCTACTCTCACTATTTCACGGACCTGGCGGATGGGCACACCATATTCTTCACCGAGGCTGAACGTTACAAGATGGAGTTCTGCCGGCTGTTCGGTGAAATTCACGAGTATGTCTTCCGCGAGTCCCGAGGGCGGCAAAGATATTTCAGTCATGAATAGGCACCTCCCTGTTTATGTCCCGGTTTCCGGCCGCGGTGAAACCGCCCCCGGCTGTTTTCTTTTCAATCCCGGCGTGGTGAAGTCCGCTGCTTCATTGCTCCAAAACGACATTACATCAAGGATCAGGACTATCCGTCCGTTGCCGAGTATGGATGCGCCGGCAATCCCTCTCGGTTTTCCAAAGGTGTCGTCAAGGGGTTTTATAACGATTTCCTGCTGCCCCCTGAGTCTGTCTACCGCAACCGCGAGCTTTTTGTCCGCCTTGCCTATTATTACCATGTAGCAGCCTTTTCGCTGCGCGCGGCCGAGGCCGAAAAATTCGTCAAGGCGTATAACAGGCATCACCTTTTCCCTGAAGCTTATGACCTCGCGGTTGTTTATCATGTGGATATCATTTTCATCGGCCCTGATATTTTCATCGACTGCGCTCATGGGGATCGCATATACCTCTCCGCCGGCCTCAGCCATCAGCGCGGGTATTATTGCCAGGCTTAAAGGGAGCTTGATCGTAAAAGTCGTGCCCCTATCCGGGCTGCTGTCAGCGGTAACACGTCCGTTGAGCTGGGATATCTTTTTGTGAACAACATCGAGGCCTATGCCTCTGCCGGATATGTCGTCGACCTCCCGCTTCGTGGTAAACCCGGCGGCAAAAATAAGGGAAGAAGCGCCCTGTGAATCAAGCGGGTCTTCGTCGGATATAAGACCCCTGCTGATGCCGATCTCCCGGACTCTTTCAAGGTTTATCCCACGGCCGTCGTCCTTTACCCGGATTATCACATAATTGGATTCCTGCACTGCCGACAGGGTGAGTGTTCCGGTCCCGTCTTTGCCTTTAGCCCGGCGCTCCCCAGGGGCCTCGATGCCGTGGTCGATCGCGTTTCTGATGATATGTATAAGGGGTTCTCCAAGTTCATCGATCACGGTCTTGTCCAGCTCCGTGTCTTCACCCTCGAAGACCAGTCTGATCTCCTTGCCGTGGGAGGCTGCGATATCCCTGACCATCTTCGGAAACCGGTTGAAAACGTGGCTTACCGGCAGCATCCGTGCGCGCATTATACCTTCCTGGAGACCGGACACGGTCTTGCCCATCAGTTCAAGGCTTTCGTTCAGTTCCTTTGCAAGCGGCTTGCTGAAGAGTTCGGCCTGTATTCTGCCCTCCAGCTGACCAAGTCTTGTCTTGAATATAACAAGTTCTCCGACAAGGTCCAGCAGCGCGTCAAGCCTGGTAAAATCGACCTTGATTGTGTCCGTCCTGACTCCAAGATATGCGTCGGGATCAACCGCGGGCTTAACCGCCGAATACTCCGCCCCATCAATATACCTCCGGAGCGACCTGAGGTTTTCAGACAGGTCGGGGTTGCTGGAATTGTCTTTCCCTATCCCCTGAAGCGCATTCCTTATTATGTTTGCGCCGTCGCCCAGGATATTTATCAGTTCAGGCAGCTGTCTGTCGGCATCGCCGTCGCTGATCTTTTTGAGCAGTTCTTCAGTCAGATGTATGTAGTTTTTGAACGACTCATATCCCATCATGCCTGAATTGCCTTTGAGCGTGTGGAGGGCCCCGAGGGTCTGTCTTACTACCTCGGGGTCGTGTCCGTTTTGTTCGAGCGATATGAGCGCGCTGTCTAGGACGTTGAGATGACAATCCGCATCGTCCAGAAAATCCCTGACAAGCGCGTCGTAGTCCATCAGGCCGTTCTTATCGCGGAGAGGAACGGGGGCTTTTTTGCAGCCACTTTTTCGATCATGTCGTACAGCAGATCAGGTTTGAAGGGCTTGACCACATATCCCCACGCCCCGAGCTTCAGCGCCCTGAGAGTATCTTCCTCCCTGCCTTCGGTGCTTATGACGATTATGGGTATCCTGCGGTACAGGTTGTCTTTTTTCAGCTTTTCCATGAACTGCACGCCGTTCATGACCGGCATGTTTATATCGAGCAGGATCAGGTCGAAGTCGCTGTCTCTTGAAAGTATGTCAAGCGCCTCAAGTCCGTTCATCGCATCTGAAATGCCGCAGCCTTTGTAGCGGCCGAGCACCAGTCTGTACATGGAATGTATCAGTTGTGAGTCATCTACTATGAGCACTTTTTTTAACATTTCTCTCCCTCGTCATTTAGCGAAGCGTTATCCCGGGCAGACCGCTAAACAGCCGCATTCTGCGCTTCGGACGGTGTTATGCCCAGAGACCTGACCTTTGACAAAAGGTGCGATATATCTATAGGCTTTTCGTAATAGTGCGCTGCCCCGCGCTTGTACGCGTCCTCTCTGATTTCGTCGGACCCGTAAGCCGTCATGATGATTACCGCCGTGTCTTTGTTCCGGGCCTTGATATAACTCAAAAGTTCGAGTCCTTCGATGCCGTACATGCCGCTGAGGCGTATGTCGGCTATTACCAGGTCAAAGGCATAACGGGAAAGGGCCTCCTCAGCTTCCTCGATCCTGCTGCTGGTTATGACCGTTGTGTCTCTACTGCTCAGCAGGTGAGAAAGCGTCAGAAGGATGGTGGGCTCGTCGTCGACGAGCAGGACTTTTTTCATTCAATACCTCCGGACGTTTTTTGTCCTCTCAAAATATTCGGAAACAATTCATCTTCCCATACACAGTTTTTTAATATTGCAAGGCGGATGCCTGTTGACGGCATAATCATGAAAAAACATTGAACATCCGCGTAACCGGCCGAAAAATAAGGTATTGTAATACAATCGGATCGGGAGAGATGGGAAAACAGCAGAAAGACAGCGGTGGAGAAATCGGCCTGCATGACCGGAATCAGGTCACTATGGCCGGAAACCGGTCTGTGGCAGATCAGATCATGGACGGCTGTTTCAGTTTTTCATTTAATGTGGACCTTGCGATCCCGAGGATCTGGGCGGCCCTGCTCCTGTTCCCCTCGGTCATCTCAAGCACATGCCTTATATGCGTCCGTTCGAGCTCGGCCAAAGACATCGGGGATTGATCCACGCCGGCAAGACCGCCGTCCGGGAGGATAAGGTGCTTCGGAGATATGTATCCATATTGGCATAAAATGGTCGCCCGCTCTATAACATTCCTTAGTTCTCTTACGTTTCCGGGCCATGAGTAGGCGCAAAGCATATCAAGGGCGTCGTCGGTAATCCCGCTGATATCCTTCTTGCCCAAGGCGTTTCTTATCTCCTCAAGCAGAAAGACCGAGATCATAGGTATGTCTTCACGCCTTTCCCTCAGCGGTTCTATGGTCAGAGGCATTACACTCAGTCTGTAGTAAAGGTCTTCCCTGAACCCCCCGCTCCTGACCATACCTCCTATATCTTTGTTGGTTGCGGCGATTATCCTGACATCCGTGACTATGTCCCTGGTGCCCCCAAGCCGCTTCAGCGTCCTGGTTTCGAGCACCCTGAGTATTTTTGCCTGCACACTCTGGGACATATCGCCTATTTCGTCGAGAAAAAGCGTTCCCCCGTCCGCAAGCTCAAAAAGTCCTTTTTTGGTTTTTTTTGCGTCGGTAAATGCGCCTGCCTCATACCCGAAAAGCTCGCTTTCAACGATATTCTCGGGAAGCGCGGCGCAGTTGATGTCTACAAACGGGTTGGGCTGGCGGCTGCTGAGGGCATGAATATTACGGGCCACGAGTTCCTTGCCGGTCCCTGTCTCACCCTGTATCAGAACCGTCGTTGTAGGGTTGGCTGCAAGAAGGCCTATCATCCGCAAAAGACCCTGCGTTTGTCTGCTTCTGCCTGCTATCGGATAGGCTGTTTCCCTGTGGAGCGCCGACTCCTGACGTATCTGCTTTATCTTCATCCCCTTTTCTACAATGACCGCCAGTTCGTTAAGGTCGACCGGCTTCTGGAAATAATATTCCGCTCCGAGTTTCATCGCGGTTACCGCATCTGACACCTCTCCGTACCCGGTCATTATAATTACCGATATCTCAGGATGTTCATTCTTTATCGCGCACATAACATCGATCCCGTTCATATCAGGCAGCCTGAGGTCGAGTAATATTGCATCCGGCAATTCCCTCAGACCCGTGTCAATGCCTTCCCTGCCGTTGGAAGCGGTGAGAACGCCGTACCCGCAGCCTTCAAAAAAGACCTTGAGGCCCAGGGTCGTACCGTCGTCGTCGTCAACTATGAGGAGAAGGGGTTTATACAATCTTTTTGTCCTTGCCTTCGAACAGGGTCTTCACTTCATCCATGAGGTCGTTGATGTCCTTGAACTGCCGGTATACTGAGGCAAACCTTACATACGCTACCTTGTCGAGGCGTTTAAGTTCGGACATGATCTGTTCGCCTACCCAGGAGCTTTGCACTTCCTTTACTCCAAGGTCCACAAGCCTCTTTTCTATCTTTTCCGCAACTCCGTCAAGTTTATCCGTTTCAATGGGTCTCTTCTTGCACGCGATCAGGAGGCCGTTTTTTATCTTTCCCATGTCAAAGGGCTCGCGCCTGCCGTCTTTTTTTACTACCAGCGGAACGACGTCCTCGACTCTTTCATAGGAAGTAAACCTCATCCCGCATTTCAGGCATTCCCTCCTGCGGCGAATGGCTTCGCCTTCCTTGCTCGCGCGGGAATCTATTACCTTGTCTTCGAGGTTTTCACAGAAAGGACATTTCATAAAAGCGGATTGCAGGGGGCTGCGACCGTAAAGACTTCTGTCTTACGCGTAAAGCTGTGTATATTCAACCCCTGAGAGGACATAATCATATTGTGAAAATAATAAGCCGGCGCAATAACCTGAATATTTATCCCGCGTCGGCCATGCCGGCCACGCTGGATAGACGCGGTCGCTCACCTGTAAATCGGAAACTTGTCGCAGAGCCCTCTGACCCTTTGCGCGATTTTTTCTATGGCCTCCGGTTTCCTGCTGTTGTCTATTACGGTTGAGATAAGCTCGGCTATCTCAACCATTTCAGATGAGCCCATGCCCCGCGTCGTAATGCTCGGGGTCCCGAGCCTGATTCCGCTGGTGACCGCTGCCGGTCTGGTGTCATATGGTATCGCATTTTTGTTGACCGTGATGCCGGCCGCGTCAAGGGCTGTCTCAGCCTCCTTGCCGGTGATTTCCTTGTTCGTAAGGTCTATAAGCATGAGATGATTATCTGTGCCGCCTGAAATGATCCTGAACCCTCTCTTCATCAGCTCATCCGCAAGGGTCGCGGCATTCTTTACAACGTTCTGCTGATACGCGCGGAAATCGTCTCCCATCGCCTCTTTCAACGCTACGGCCTTTGCTGCGATGACATGCACCAGGGGGCCGCCCTGGATGCCCGGAAAGATCATCTTGTCGACCGCTTTTGCGTATTCGGCCTTGCACATGATCATGCCTCCGCGCGGTCCCCTGAGAGTTTTGTGCGTTGTTGTAGTGACAAAATCCGCATACGGAACAGGCGACGGATGGACTCCTGCTGCAATAAGTCCGGCTATATGGGCTATGTCCGCCATGAGCAGCGCGCCCGTCTCTTTTGATATGTCGGAGAATGCCTTGAAATCGATCGTCCTTGAGTATGCGCTTGCGCCTACGACTATCATGCGCGGCCTGTTTTCGACGGCAAGCCGTCTCACCTCGTCATAGTCTATGTAGCCTTCCTTATTGACGCCGTAGGACACATTGCGGTAAAGGACCCCGGAAAAATTCACTGAAGCGCCGTGGGAAAGATGCCCTCCATGGCTCAGGCTCATGCCGAGGATCGTGTCGCCGGGTTTCAGCATTGCGAAATATACGGCCATATTTGCCTGCGAACCCGAGTGGGGCTGGACATTTACATGCTCGGCCCCGAATATTTCTTTTGCCCTGTCGATGGCAAGGCTTTCGACTATATCCGCATATTGACAGCCGCCGTAATATCTTCTGCCAGGATATCCTTCCGCGTATTTATTCGTAAATATGGAACCCTGCGCCTCGAGCACCTCGGCGCTGACGTAATTTTCCGAGGCGATAAGCAATATCTTTTCATGCTCCCGGTCCGTTTCCTTTCGGATAGCCTCGTAGACCTGTGGATCTGAATTTTTAAGACCCTTGCATTCCATGTGTTTTGCAGTTTTCCTCTATTTTTTTGATTTTGATCAGCCGGTTCAGATGACGATTTCCCTCAAACGGGGTGCTGAGCCAGACCCTTACTATTTCAGCTGCGAGGTCCTGGCCTATGATCCTGCCGCCGAGCACAAGTATGTTGGCGTCGTTATGCAGCCGGCTCATGCGGGCGCTGAAAAGGTCGTTGCAGAGGGCCGCCCTGACGCCGGGGAATTTGTTTGCGACAATCGACATGCCTATGCCGGTGCCGCATATCAGAATGCCCCTTTCAATTGCGGCGGACGATATCAGGGACGCTACCTTTTCTCCATAGTCCGGATAATCTACAGACTCCGGCCTGTCGGTCCCGCAGTCCGTGATTTCGTATCCGAGCGAGGCCGCCAACTGTACTACCTGGGTTTTCAGTCCAAACCCGGCATGGTCACTGCCTATAGCGATCTTCATAATAACACCTTCCCGGATATTCGTATTAAATTCAAGCGTATTAAGTTAAGGCTGTATAAAATTCAGCGCAGCCCGGGGAATAAATTGCCCCGGCTAATTATCTTATCCGAGGGGTTAATTCCAAGTCAAGAATGCGAATTGCCTCATCAAAAATCTATATAAAATTGAATCGTTGCCTCAAATAAGAAATCTACACGAAAAAAACGGACAATTGTCTTCTGTGGAAAGAGAGACAGGAGGCAGAAATGAGGTTGACGAT
>Ga0334722_10003184_pt1 | contig 17885 bp, 9 predicted proteins | sample C3_bottom_MG_FD_207210 | JGI IMG/M metagenome (GOLD analysis project Ga0334722, IMG submission 207210) | Sediment microbial communities from Yellowstone Lake, YNP, Wyoming, USA - C3_bottom | ecosystem: Environmental > Aquatic > Freshwater > Lake > Sediment | place: USA: Wyoming | collected...
GTAGTACGTCTTCTGATCGCCGGGGATGCCGGCGACAGCCGAAATGCGGCCGGAGCTCGGCGGCCCCATGTAGCGGAAGCGCAGCGGCTCGACGGCCGGGTCGGCCGCCGGCCCGCCGCCGCGGCCCTGCGCCTGCAGCGCCATGGCGAGCAAGACGGCCACGATGGCGCCGATCGCGAGTCTGGCCACGGTGTGAATCTTCTGGGACATGCCGACATCCTCCGGCGGAAAGTCCGCCTGCTGCTACTTCAGGTTGCGAATCCTCACGCCACTCCGCTACTTCCGCTTGCCCCACGTCGGGAGCGGCGGCTCCTTGGTGGCGCGGTCCACCGGCTTCTCCTTGAGCATCCGCAGCGCTTCCTGCACGGCACGCTCGAGCTGCGGGTCCTTGCCGGCAATCACGTCCTTCGGCCAGTTCTCGACGTCGACGTCGGGCCCGACGCCCTCGTTCTCGACCGCCCACTTGTTGTCGCGGGCGAAGAAGCCGCCGCGCGGCGCAATCATCGACCCGCCGTCGATGAACCCGGGCGTGTCCGCCGTGTGCACCAGGCCGCCCCACGTGCGCTTGCCGACCAGCAGCCCGATCTTGCGATACCGGAACATGTACGGCATCAGGTCGCCGCCCGACCCGGCCTGCTCGTTGATGATCATCACCTTCGGGCCCCAGATGCCGGCCGCGGGGCTCGTAAAGGGATACCGGTCGCCGGCCACGTTGTTGAAGTAGCCGTCGAAGCTCCGCTGCAGGACGTCGATGATGTAGTCGGCCGCGGATCCGCCGCCATTGAAGCGCTCGTCGACGATGGCGCCCTTCTTGTCCTGCTGGGCGAAGTAGTACCGGTTGAAGCTCGTGTAGCCGGGCTGCCCGGTGTTGGGGACGTAGACGTACGCCAGCTGGCCGTCCGACAGCTTGTCCACGAGCCGCCGGTTCGCCTCGACGAACGCCCGGGTGCGCAGGCCCTGCTCGTTCGCGGTGGGGATGACGGTCACCTGCCGCGTGCCATCCATCAGAGGCTTGGCACCGATGGTCAGCACCGTCTGCCGGTTGGCCGTGCCGTCGAGCAGGCGGTAGATGTTGTCCGGCGCCTTCAGCTCCACGCCGTTAATCGCCAGGATGTAGTCGCCGACCGACACGTCCACGCCGGGCGTCGCGAGCGGTGCCCGCAGGTCAGGATTCCAGTTCTCGTTGTCATAGATCCGGGTGATCTTGTAACGGCCGCCGTCGATGGCGAAGTCCGCCCCCAGCAGGCCGCCGTAGATCGGCGGGACCTCGGGCATGTCGCCACCGCGGACGTAGGAATGGCCAATCGCGATCTCGGATCCCATGTTGTCGAGCAGGTAGTTCAGGTCCGCCCGGTGCATGACGTACGGCAGCAGCGCCCCGTACATCTGCTTCATCTTCGGCCAGTCGGAGCCGTGCATGTTCGGGACGTAGAGGTAGTCACGCTGGTTGCGCCACCCCTCGTTGAAGATCTGCCGGAACTCCTCTTTCGGGTCGAGGTACATCCGCAGCGTCGCGTCGATGCGTCCCTGCCCCGCCGGCGGCGGCGTGCGATCCGCATCCACGATGAAGAGCGCCGGGCCGCTCGCCGTACCACCACCACCCGCGCCGCGCCCTCCGCCGCCGCCCGCGCCGCGGTAGACGAGCTTGCGGCCGTCCGCGCTGACGTCGTAGGCGGATACGCCGGAGACGAAGGCCGCCGCGCGGCGGTCGCTCAGCCGGTACCGTTGCAGCGTGGCCGCGCCGGCGCCGGCCGGCGGCTCGAGGTAGAACACCGTCCCGGCCACGCCGGCCTTGAGCGTCGTGTACGGCCGCTCGGGCACGCCTGGCACTGAGATGATCCGCTGCGACAGGCCGGCGAAATCAATCTCGACCGTCACCGGAGCGCGCGGTCCGCGCGGCGCCGGCGCGGCCTGTTCGCCCGCACCGCCCTCGGCCTGCCCCGCCGAAGCCGCAGGCGAGACCCCGCCCGCGCCGCGCCCGCCCTGCCCTGAGCCGCCTGGCGCCGCGCTCCCCACGCCCTTGTCCTCGTCGCTCTCCGGGAGGAGCGGGCTCGGCTCGCCCTTCTTCAGCACCGCGAAGTACAGTCCGAAATTCTCGGTGTGGTCGTACGACGTCATGTCGAGCCACTGCGACTTCAGCGCGAAGTCGGTGGACGCGAAGAACCACAGGTACTTGCCGCTCGCATCCCACGCCGGGAACATCGCGTCGGCCAGTCCGTCGGTCACCTGGTGCGACTCGCCTGTCTCGGCGTTGCTGACGAAGATGGCGTGATACAGGGACTTGAGCCGGCTCGAGTAGGCCACCCACTTCGAGTCGGGGCTCCAGGCCGGATTCAGCGTGCGCGTCGGCACCATCCACGGATCGCTGCCGACGACCTTCGCCTGTCCTGTCGCCACGTCGAGCACCCAGACCTTGAGATTCGTGTCGGTGAACAGGATCTTCTTCGAGTCCGGCGACCACGACGGCGTGTAGTAGTGCGTGGGATGCTGGAGGGTGATCTCGCGCGGTGGCGTCAGGCCGTCTTGCGCCTCGATCATCAGCCTGTATTCGCCCGACTTGTCGCTGAAGTACGAGATGAACTTGCCGTCCGGCGACCACGCGGGGTCGCGCTCGGCCGACGCGCTCGACTGCGTGAGGTTGCGAACGTCGCCCTTCTCGGCGGGAATCGTGAAGATCTCGCCGCGCGCCTCGACGACCACCCGCTTGCCGGTCGGCGAAATCGCCAGGTTCGTCAGCCGGCTCGACACGTCCTCCCACCGCGCCATCATCCACGGGAAGTCCCCGGCAACGCGGATGTTGACGATGTGCTCGCGGCCCGACTTCGGATCGAGTTCGTGCACGTAGCCGGCCTGCTCGAACACCACCGCGCCGGCGCCGGAATCCATCGTCTTCACGTCGAAGTCGTCGAACCTGGTCACCTGGGCGAGCTTCTTCGCCTTCGTGTCGTACGACCACACGTTGGCCACGCCATCACGATCGGAGATGAAGTACACCGTGTCGCCCACCCAGCACGGGTCCATGTCCTTCGAGTCTGTCCACGGCGGCGTCACCAGGTCGTACGTCTTGAGGTCGACAATCCAGATGGGCCGGTTCTGGCCCCCGCGGTAGTTGCGGCGCTCTTCGTCCCATGAGTTGTTCATGCGGTAGGCGACGCGCCCGCCGTCGGGCGAGATCTTCCCCTGGTAGGCGCGCGGCAGCGCCATCGGCTCTTCGACGCCGCCGGCGACCTGCCCTGAGCCTGTCGAAGGGGCCTGTCCCGGGGCCGCCGATGTGAAGGGCACCGTCCAGAACCGCGGCGCGCCGCTCGGCGCCCATGTCGCCCGGGCCGACGCGAAGACGATGGCCTTGCCGTCGGGCGTCCACCCCTGGACCTGGTCTGCGCCCGGGTGCCACGTCAGCCGTTTCGGCTCACCGCCCTCGGCCGGCACGACGTACACGTCCGTGTTACCGGCGTAATCGCCGCTGAACGCAATCCACTTCCCGTCCGGCGAAAAGTGCGGATTGCTGGTCTGCCCCTGGAAGCTCGTGATCCGACGCGCGTTGCCTCCCGCCCGTTCGACCACCCAGATGTTGTTGGCGTAGGCAAAGGCAATCTGGGTCGCGCTCACCGAAGGCGACCGCAGCAGCCTGGTGGATTGGGCATCGGGTGCCGCGGCGAGACTCACCGCGAACAGGATGATCGCAAGCATGCACAGGCCGGCAAGCACCGCGCGAAGATGACGCATGACTTCTCCTTCTGGCTATCGGCGAAGAACGATCAGGCCCGGTTCTGCGAGGGGTATCGTACACTAGGGCGGCCTGCGGCGGGCGCACGCCGGCCATGCGCCGATCTGGCGTGTCTGGCGCATCAGTCTGTGGAGGATGTCATGCGTAGAGCCCTCGTTCTTGCGGTTGTCTTCGCGTTCGTCTGGCTCGCCGCCCCTGCGGCTGGACCAGGGCAGGCTGGCGGCGGCGCCGTCGTTGCCGGTCAGGGCCAGCCCGAGTACGGCCCGCCCAAGGGCGCGCTCGTCATCATCGGCGGCAATGCCCAGGAGGACTCAGGCGTCTTCCAGAAGTTCATTCAGCTCGCCGGCGGCCCGAACGCCAACTTCGTCATCGTCCCGACGGCCGGCGGCAACAAGAACCCGGATGGCACCGTCCGGCAGTACAAGGACGAGACGGTCATCGCCCCGTGGCTCAAGCGCGGCCTCACAAACGTCAAGATGCTGCACACCCACGACCCGAAGATCGCCGACACCGAGGAGTTCGCGAAGGTGCTCCGGACGGCCAATGCGGTCTGGTTCGACGGCGGCCGTCAGTGGAACTGCGTGGACTCGTACATGAACACGCTGACGCTCAGGGAATTCCACAACGTGCTGGCGCGCGGCGGCGTGATTGGCGGCAGCTCGGCGGGTGCGACCATCCAGGGCGACTACCTGGTACGCGGGGCGGTCGCGGGCGCGCAGATCATGATGACGCCCGAGAAGGAACACGAGAAGGGGTTCGCGTTCCTCCGCCGGTCTGCCATCGATCAGCACATCAACGCTCGGAACCGCTGGGATGACTTGATTGAGGTCATCAAGAAGATGCCGAACCTGCTCGGTATCGGTCTCTCCGAAGACACCGCCATTGTCGTCAAGGGCGATACGTTCGAGGTGATCGGGCGTTGGAAGGTCGCTGTTCACGACAACACGCGCGTCTACCAGCCGTGGGAGAAGCCGTACTTCGTGCTGCAGGCGGGCGATGTCTACGACATGAAAGCGCGGAAGGTGCTGAAGTACGGCACCGGCGCCGTGTCGGGACGCGGCGGCCAGGCGGGCGCGGGACCCGGCGAAACGCGCTAGATACGAAAAACGCTGGGGTCAGGTCCAAAACCGCGCGTTTTCAGGCGCCGCCCCGAAAACGCGCGATTTTGGACCTGACCCCAGCCCGGATGGGTTTACCGATCCGCCGGAACCGCCGGTGCAGGCTTCTTCTCCACCTTCACCGGGTTCTTGACGTACTTGTCCAGCCACGCCGTCCAGCGCGCCCACAGGTCGAGCAGCGTCTCACGCGCCGCCGGCCCGTGATCCTCGAGCGGGTACCGATAGAGGGCCGACGTCTTGCCGAGCCCGTTGAGCACGTGGAGCAGCCGCAGCGAGTTCGTCGGGTCGGTGCCCACGTTCTGATCGTGCATGCCGTGGTACATCAGCAGCGCGCCCGTCAGGTTGTTCGCATACAGGAACGGCGACATCCCGAGATACACGTTCGGGGCTTCGTACAGGTCGCGGCGTTCGCTCTGGAACCCGAGCGGCGTCAGCGTCCGGTTGTAGGCGCCGTCGCCGGCGATCCCGGCCTTGAAGAACGGCGTGTGCACCATCGCGTTGACAGTCGTGAACGCGCCGTAGCTGTGGCCGCCGATGGCCAGCCGCGTCCGGTCCGCCAGCCCGCGCCGGTCGAGTTCGTCGATCATCGCCGACAGGCTGTTGCGCAGGTCGTTCACGTAGTTGTTGTTCTGCTGTCCGGTCGGCCCCACAATCGGCAGCGCCCCCGGCGTGTCGACGACGACGGCGTATCCGAGCCTCGCCAGGAACTGCATGGAGCGCGCGTTGAACGCCTGATACGCGTTCCTGTTGAACGTCCGATCCGGCCGGTCAATGGCGTCCTGGTTCTCGAACTCCCGCGGATACAGCCAGAAGATGGCGGGCGGCTTCGGGTCGCCCTGCTTCCATCCCGTCGGCAGCAACACGTAGATCGGGAACTTGATGCCGTCGGCGCGCTCGATCATCAGACGCTGCTTGGGCGCCGTGGTGAGGTCCGGGAAGAGATCCTTGTTGTCGGTCAGCGCCTTCCGCGTCGCGCCGTCCAGCAGGTAGAACTGCGGCACGTCGGTGGCACTCTGCCGTTCGATGACGAACTTCTTCGCGTCGGCGTCGATGACGGCAGTGACGTTCTCGTAGACATCCTTGTTGTCGCCCTCGAAGAGGCGCTTCTTGTCGTCGCTCTTCTTGATGACCACCCTGTCGACGAACGTCTTGGGGCCAACCTGATCCGGGTTCTTGTCGTACGTCGTGCCCTGGTAGTAGACGCTCGACTTGTCGGGCGAGAGCAGCACCACGCCGCCCCCCCCGCCGCCGCCTCGGCCGCCGGCCGCCCCGCCGCCCCTTCCGCCGCCGCCGCCGCGCAGCGACACCAGCGTGCCGGGATTGGCCGCGGGCTCATCAGTGCGGAACCGCGCCAGCGTGTACCGGGTTTCCGGCGCGGCCAGGTCCACGGCCACCTCGACGGTGTTCTGACCGGTGGTCTCACGGAAGAAGACCATCTGCATGTCGGGCGAATAGCGCAGCCCCGTCATCCGCGTGCTGTTCTCGAAGATGACCTTCGTGTCCTTCTCGCCGAAGGGCGGCAGCCACTGGTACAGCCGGTCCTTGCGCGCCGGCGCCGGCGCTCCGCCGCCCGCACCTGCACGGCCCGCGCCGCGCCCGCCTTGTCCTGCGCCCGCCCCGGCGGCGGCACCGCTGCGTCCGGCCGCAGCCGCCGGCGCCGGTTCCTGCTCGAGATAGGAAATGCCCTTGCCGTCCTCGCGCCACGCCAGTTCGCGCTTGCCCTGCGCCGCGCCACCGCGCCCGCCGCCGGCTGCCGCCGGATCGGGCGGGGCCGTGTCGTCCTGCACGCCGAGGTTGATCGGCCGCTCGGTCACCTTGGCGAGCACCTGGCCGTCGAGGTCCCACACCTGTTCGATCTGGCCGAAGCTGCTCACCGGCACGATGTACGAGAACGGCTTCGTCATCGTCGTCACGCGAAGGAACTTGCCGTCAGGCGAACAGTCGATCGCACGGATCATGGCCGGCTGACCGACCTTCTTCACGCCCTTCTGCACGGGCGCGGGCTTGCCTTTGACCTGGGGCGCCACGGGCACGGAGAGATCGATCAGCACGATCTGCCCCGTCGCGTGCCATTCGAGCAGCGCGTAGTCGTACGGCGTCGTCATCAGGCTCGGGAACGTGCTCAGGCGGTTCTTCTCGCCGCTCTCGCTGACCTTGACCTCCGGACCGCTCGGCGACTGCGGTTCGACGGGCATGGGCTTGCGGCCATCGGGCACGACGACCGCGGCAATCTGCTTGCCGTCGGACGTGAAGTCGAAGCTGGTGACCATGGTGGCCAGCACCGGCGTGCTCGTCACCTGCCGCGCCTTGTTCGTCGCCACGTCGGTGATCCAGATGTGCGTGGCGTCTTCGCCGTGGACGAAGTACGCGATGCTCTTGCCGTCGGGCGACCACGTCGCGTTGGAGATGCGGGCATTGGGCGGCGTCTGGATGGCCTTCTTCGTGCCATCGACCGCGGACGTGATCTGGATGCCGATGTTGGTGCCAATGGTCAGCGAACGCGCGCGGTTCGCCTTGAAGTCGATGAACACGCCGCCCAGCTCGTGGAAGGGCTTGGAGAAGATGGCCATCGCCACGGGTCCGTCGCTCACCATGCCGAGGAACCACTGCTTGTCCGGGCTGAGGTTCGAGAGCGTGACGTTGAGCGCCCGGTTCGCCAGGACGGCGTCCGCGACTTCCTTCGGCGGGGTCGCGTAGGTCTCCTGCGCCAGGACTTGATCGGCCCAGCTGAGCGGCTTCTTGGCGGGCTCGGGGGCCTTCTCCGCCGGCTTCTGCGCCGGAGCCTGCGCGGCCGGCGTGGCCGCTGCTGGCTTCTGAGGCACTGCGGCAACCGCCGGCTTCTGCGGCGGGGCGGTGACCGCCGTCTGGGCGACAAGCGGCAGGGTGAACAGCGCAAACGCGAGAACGAGATAGACCGCCAGCGCCGAGCGCCTGGCAAACCAGCCTGAGCCGTGTGGCTCGCGTGTCGACATAGGGCCTCCGAAGGAAGAATGGGCTGCGGGAACGAAGATCCGGGGCACGATACACCCCGCGGCTGGCCCCTGTCGAGCGTGGGCCCGCGGATGGGGTCAGGTCCAGGAGCGCGCGTTTCCTGGTGGACCTGAGAAAACGCGCGGTTTTGGATCTGACCCCATCGAAAACGCGCGGTTTTGGACCTGACCCCATCCCTGGAGGCGTATAATCGGCCGTCTCTTCCTCTCGTTCTGGAGGCTACCCTTGATGAAGCGCCTACGCGTGATCGGTCTCGGTGTGGGATTCGCCGTGTTGCTGGCCCTTGCCGGCCAGGCACTGGTCGGAGCCCAGCAGGCGGCCGCGCCCCCCCAACCGGGGAGCTCGCCATTCGAATCGCTCCACTTCCGTTCCATCGGACCCGCGTCGATGTCGGGTCGCATCTCGGATCTCGCCGTCTACGAGGCGAATCCGGCCATCTACTACGTCGGCACGGCTCACGGCGGCGTGTGGAAGACGATCAACAACGGCACGACATTCGAGCCGCAGTTCCAGGATCAGGGACTGATCGCGATTGGTGACGTCACCGTCTCGCAGAGCAACCCGGACCTGGTCTGGGTCGGGACAGGCGAATCGAACAACCGCCAGAGCGGATCCTGGGGCGATGGCGTCTACAAGTCGACCGACGGCGGCAAGACCTGGACGAACATGGGCTTGCGCCTGTCGCGTCATATCAACCGGATCGTCATCGACCCGCGCGACAACAACACCGTGTTCGTCGCGGCGACGGGCAGCCTGTGGGGAGCCGGCGGCGATCGCGGCGTCTACAAGACGACCGATGGCGGCAAGACCTGGAAGCAGGTGCTGAAAGTCGACGCCGACACCGGGGCCAACGACCTCGTGATGGACGCGTCCAACGACAAGGTTCTCTACGCCTCGATGTACCAGCGCCGGCGGACGGCGTGCTGCATGAACGGCGGCGGCCCCGGCAGCGGCATCTTCAAATCGACCGACGCGGGCGAGACCTGGACGAAGCTGAAGGGCGGCCTGCCGGAAGGGTCGCTCGGGCGCATCGCGCTCGATTCGTACCGCAGGCGTCCGAACATGCTCTACGCGCTGATTGAAGGCCCGGCAGCGGCGGGCGGCGGGCGCGCGGGAGCCGGCGCTGGCGGCGGCGCGGCGGGTGCGGCAGCAGGCGGGCGAGGCGGCGCGGCGACGGTGGCCGAGGAAGGCCCAGGCCAGCAGGCTGGCGGGGGCGGGCGCGGCCCGGCAACGGGCTCCGACGCCACGGCAACCGGCCTCTGGCGGTCCGATGACGGCGGCGGGACGTGGCGCAAGGTCAACAACGCCAACCCGCGGCCGATGTACTTCAGCCAGATGCGGATCGATCCGAACGACCCCGAGACGGTCGTGTTCGGCGGCGTCGACCTGCAGACCTCGTCCGACGGCGGGAAGACGGTCAACACGGCGTCCGCGTCGAAGATTCACTCCGACCATCACGCCATCTGGATCGATCCGTCGAACTCCAGTCACATCATCATCGGCAACGACGGCGGCCTGGCGGCGTCGTGGGACGGCTCGAAGACGTGGAACTTCCTGCCGAATCTCCCGGTGGGGCTCTTCTACCACGTCAGCTACGACATGGCGATCCCGTTCAACGTGTGCGGCGGGATGCAGGACAACTACGACTGGTGCGGGCCCAGCGCGGTGCGCGCCAGCGCCGGCATCGCCAATCACCAGTGGGCGACGATCCAGGGCGGCGACGGGTTCGTCGTGCTCCAGGATCCCAGCGACCCGCGTGTCATCTACAGCGAATCGCAGGACGGCAACATGACGCGCATCGATCGCGTCACGTTCGAATCGATGTCCATCCGGCCGCAGCCGGCCCCCGGCGAACAGCCGCTGCGCTGGCAGTGGGACACGCCGCTGACGCTGTCGCCGCACGATCCGAAGGTGGTCTACGCACCGGGCAACCGCGTGTGGCGGTCGCCGGACAAGGGCCTCACCTGGACGGCGATCAGCCCCGACCTGACCGCGGGCGCCAACCGCGAGGACATCGTGACGATGGGCCTCAAGGGCAGCGAGGTGACGATCTCCAAGAACGACGGGATCGCCAACTGGCCGACGATTACGACGTTCGCGGAATCGCCAAAGCGGGCCGGCCTGCTCTACGCCGGGACGGATGACGGGCGGCTGGCCGTGACGAAGGACGCCGGCAAGACCTGGACGCAGATCATCGACAAGGTGCCCGGCCTCCCGCAGGGCATCTACGTGTCGAAGGTGGCGCCGTCCCGCTACGACGAGAACACGGTCTACGCGACCTTCGACGGTCACCGGCAGAACGACTTCGACACGTACGTCTACGCCAGCAACGACGCCGGCGCCACGTGGCATTCGATCAGCGCGAACCTGAAGGGCGAAGTCGCCCGCACGCTGACCGAGGATCACCGCAACGCGGACGTCCTCTACATCGGCACCGAGACGGGGCTGTTCCTGTCGATCGACCGCGGCAAGAACTGGATGCGCCTCAAGGCCAACCTGCCGACGGTGCGGATCGACGAGATCACGCTGCACTCGCGCGACAACGCGATGCTGCTGGCCACGCACGGGCGGGCGATCTGGATCCTCGACCATCTCGAGCCCATCCAGCAGTACGCCGCGGCGCAGGCCGCGACGAACGACGCGGCGCTCTTCACGCCGCCGCCCGTGGCGATGTACCGGCGCCCGGCGACGGACCGCAACTACGAGTTCTGGGGCGATCAGACGTTCTTCGGCGAGAACCCGCCGGCGTCCTTGGTCTTCTCGTGGTTCAACAAGAAGGCCGTCGGCGAGGTGAAGATCAAGATCACCGACGCGGCCGGCAAGGACGTGCGTGAGATTTCGGGCAACGCCCTGGCGAACAGCAACAAGGCCGGCTTGCAGGCCGCGTGCTGGGACTACCGGACGCAGGGGCCGGCGGCGGCCGCGCCGGCGGTCGCGCAGGGCGCTGCCGCGGGTGGCCGGGCCGCCCTTTCGGCAGGCTCAGGGCAAGCCGGCGGCGGGCGTGCAGCGGGCGGCGGGGGCGGCGGAATGGCGAACGCCCCGCAGAACCCGTTCGGTGCGGGCTGCGGCGGGGGCGGCGGACGCGGGGGCGGCGGAGGCTTCGGCGGCGGCGGTGGCGACACCGGGCCGTTCGTCCTTGCCGGCGCCTACAACGTGTCGCTCATCGTTGACGGCAAGACCGTCGATACGAAGAAGTTCAGCGTGATGGCGGACCCCGAGATCCCGTTGACCGAGGCGGACCGCAAGCGGCGGTTCGACATCGCGATGGAGATGCAGGAACTGCAGCGCCAGGGCAACCTCGTCAACGCGGCGCTCGGCCCGCTCAATACCCGGGCTGCCGAACTGGCGAAGGAACTGCCGGGCAAGGCTGACGTCCCCGCGGACGTCAAGGCGTCATTCGAGGCGTTCAACAAGGAACTGGCGGCACTCGTCACGAAGTTCGCGGCCGGCGGCGGCGGCGGGCGTGGCGGCGGTGGCGGTGGCGGAGCGGCCGGCGGCGGACGCGGCGGCCCGGCGCAGGCGCCAACGCTGATGGCGAAGGTCGGCCAGGCGAAGGCGGCGGTCATGACGGGCATGCCCGCCAGTGACGCGGCCATGAAGGCGTATGCCGACGCCAAGGCGCAGTTCCCGAAGGCGCTCGCCGACGTCAATGCGCTCATCACGAAGGCGGGTACGCTCAAGGCCTCGCTCGCGAAGGCGAACATCAAGTTGGATGTGCCGGAGCCGATTAAGGCGCCCGTGAAGAAGTAGACCTCAGCAGATCACATCGAGGGCACCCGGTTTGACGGCGACGTCGAACCGGGTGCCTTCGCACATCAGTTCGCCGTCCGCCGCGAACTCAATGGGCCGATCGGACGTGATCACGCCCCGCTCGGCGCGCACCGATCCAATCACGCCATCCGGAATCCTCCAGCCGTTCGCGAGGCAGAGGAACGCCCATAGCAGGCGCGGCCGCGAGAGCGGCGGGACCCAGACCAGTTCGAGATGCCCGTCCGCCATGTCGGCGTCAATGGGCAGCGTCATGCCGCTTCCCAGCATTCTGGCGTTCGTCACGAACACGGCCAGCACGGCCTCCGGCGCAACGGACGGGCCGGCCGCGTCCGATCCCGGCACGATGCGCAGCCGCCGCCGCAGCGATCCCGGCCGCAGCATGGCCCGAAGTCCCGCCAGGCGGTAGGCGCCGCCGCCCAGCAGTCGCATCGCGGGCCGGGTCCACGAGTGCGGACTCAGCAGCCGGTTGTAAGTGAGCGCGGAGTCGGCCGCCACGCCGAGCACACCCACGGTGCAGAAGAGCTGGCCGTTCATCTCGACGAGATCGATCCGCCGGTGACGGCCCGCGACGATGCAGTCCGCCGCCGCCTCGTGCGCCCTCGGAACGCCCAGCGCGCGCGCCAGATCGTTGCCGGTGCCGAGCGGAAGCAGTCCCACCGGCACCCGGGAACCGCCAAGCGCGTTGATGACGCGGTGAATCGTGCCGTCACCGCCCGCGATCACGATGGCGTCCCGTCCCGCCTCCGCCTCGCGCGCCGCGGCACCGAGTTCCGCGATGGTCGCCGGCGTCACCGTCTCGACCCGGTACCGGTGCTCGAGGATCTTCGCGGCTCGCGCAATCGCCTCCCGATCGTGCGTGCCGCGCGCCGCCGGGTTCACCAGGATGACGACGTGCGCCTGTTCGGGCAAGCGGGGACGGGGTGCGTCAATGGGCATGTGTGGCGAAGAATTTCAGATCGCGCGGCCGGATGTCAAAGCGGGCGTCAGGCCGATCGTGCGCAGGAACAAGTCGAAGGGCTCGTGTTCAACGGCCGCGAGGCTCCTGACGAAGTCGCCGCTCGATGCGAGGTGCACCATCAGCAGGTCGGCCTGCCGGATCGCTTCGATGAGCAGGTCCGAATCGAGCGGCCGGCGATGGGCCGCTGCCTGCCTGATCGCCTCGATGCGCAGCACGCCGAGGCAGACGGCCAGCACGGCCACCTGCGTGCGCAGTCCGTCACCCTGATAGGCGCTCCACGCGCCGAACGCCCGCGCCGCCAGGTAGCGGCCTACCGTCCGGCGCGACGCCTGCCACCCGGGCAGGCTGTCGCGGCGATCGATCGCGTCGAGGTCGCAAGGCGGTTCCGGCCTCGGCAGGCCGTCCGGCACGCTCGCCGCAGCCAGACGGAACAGGCGCTCCGCGGCAGCAAGGCTCATCATGCGGGCCCCACCGGCAGTCCGGCCTGTGGCGTCGCCAATCACCTGCTCCGCCCATCGATCCATCGGCCGTTCCCGGACGGTCCACGCCCGCAGGTCCTCGGCGGTCCGGGCGATGGCGGCCAGCGCGTCTTCCGGGGCCCATCCGCGATTCGCGCACGCCTCGATCAGGAAGGCCTCCCACCGGGACGTCGTGCCTTCGTCCATGGCGACCCCTGGGCGCAGGAAGGGCGGAATGGTCGCCGTGGCGTCGAAGCCCTCCCACGCCGCGCGCGCGATGCCGCCGGCAGGGTCCTCCACACGCCCGACCGCGCCCACGTCATCTCTCAGGAGCATCCTGGCCGCGGTCGGACAGTAGTGTGAGAGTGTCGCGTGAACGCCGCGCGCGTCGAGCAGGACGACGCGCGGGAAGTACTGGCACGCCGGGGGCAGCGCGTCGTGGCCACCCGCGCGCTGGAGGGCGCAGAGGTTTCCGCCGGCCGGGTCGAAGAGCACGCAGGCGCCGGCAGGCGTCTGGCGCAGGACACCGACTGCACCCTCGGGAGGATGTTCCAGGTCGAACAGTTCCCCCGGAGTTCTCCGGAGCGCGGCCGTTGCGCGCGCCACGGTGTCCTGCGAGGCCGGAATGTGCCATCCGGCGGTGCAGCACGCCCCGGTGTGCCGGCACTGGTAGTCGGCGTGGACGTTCAGGACGAACAGGGGTGCAACGCGTCGGGCGGAGTCCACGCTGGAAGCATACCTTCCCCCGGCGTCGAACTATCCGGTCTTCAAAGACCCGGCGCCCTTGTAAGTACTGAAGACGATGCCGGACGGAAACGCTCTCGTGCTGACGAACTCGAATGAGCGTGGCGGGGTTCCCTCCGCAAAGAAGCGCTTCCCTGTGCCCAACAGGACCGGATAGACGACCAGCAGGACTTCATCCGCCAGCCCATGTTCGAGCAGCGTCGATGTCAGCGTGGAGCTGCCTGAGAGGATCAGATCCGGGCCGTCCTGCGCCTTGATGCGGCGAATGTCCTCGACGATGTCCGGCCCAAGACCCTTGAACGGGCCCCACTCAAGGCTCTCCGGACGGTGGGTCGCGACATGTTTTGTTGCGGCATTGAGGACGTCCGCCATCGGACTGCTCGGCGCCTTTGGCCAGAAGCCTGACCAGATATCGTAGGTGCGACGGCCAAGCAGCAGATCGAAGCTCCCGCCATATGCCGCGAGCATGGCGTCCCGGCCAGCGGGGGTCCGATAGGGCGCGGTCCAGTCGCTGTAGGGGAAATCGCCGTCATCGGTGGAATGCTGGATCACGCCGTCCAGCGAGATGTGTTCGATGATCTTGAGCGTTTTCATTTGAGTCTCGGTGTTCCGGGGCGTCAACACCCGGTCTCGACATCAAGTGCTGTGCATCGTCTGCCCGACTAGTGTTGTACTTGCGAAGCCCGGCAGTTGCAACCCCTTCCGCTTGACGCCATCGGGCCGCGGGAGCAGTATGGAGCCGTCCCCGTGGAGGTTGCCCTATGTTGCGACGTTCGCGGTCTATCCCAGTGCTTCTCCTCGTCATCCCGTTCCTGGTGACGCTCGCCTGCGGCGGTTCGCAGCCGAAAGCGGGAGAGCCGGCCGCGCAGCAAGCGCCGCCGACCAAACCCGTCACCGAGTTGACCAAAGACATGCACGAGCGTCTCGGGAGAGTGACGGTGATTCAGCATGCCGTCATCCGCGGCGATCTCGAGGCGGCCGCCGAACCGGCCAAGTGGATCGTCGATCAGCAGGACACGGCTGGATTCCCGGCCGAGTCCGCGAAGTACATCACCGACATGAAGAAGTTCGCGGCCAACGTGGCTGCCGCCAAGGACGTGCCCGCGGCCGCCACGTCGACGGCCATGATGATTTCCTACTGCGGCGCCTGTCACTCTGCCGCCAAGGTCACGCTGACGCTGACGGAGTTGCCGAAGCCGGTCGGGCTGAAGGGACCGGCGCTGCACATGCGTGAGCACGAATGGGCGATCGACCAGATGTACCGGGGGCTGACGTCCCCGTCCGAAGACCTGTGGAAGAAAGGCGTCGAAGCGCTCAAGGAAGCGCCAATGGCCGCGAAGGACTTGCCGAAGGACGCCGGGCTGACGAAGGAAGTCATGGCCAGCGAGACGAAGATTCACGAACAGGCCGAGAAGGCGCTGAAGACGACGGACATGGGTTCGAAGGTCGCGCTGTACGGCGAAGTGCTGAAGGAATGCGCCACGTGCCACAGCCTGCACGGCCGTGTGTGGGGCCCGGGACTGGGCAAGGCGAAGTAGGGGCGGGCCTCCGCGTCCGGCCGGATCGGGTGAACACCGCTGAAGATCGCCACATGGAACGTCAACGGCATCCGCGCGCGGCAGGCGCAGGTGCTGGACTGGATCGGAAGCGAGCGGCCTGACATTCTCTGTCTGCAGGAGCTCAAGGCCGCTCGCCACCAGATTCCGCCGGCGCTCACGGGACTCGAGGAGTATTGGTCCTGCTGGCACGGCGAAGCGGCGTACTCGGGCGTGGCCCTCCTCGTCCGCAAGTCGTGCGCGGCGGCGGAGCCTGTCTTTGCCCATCCCGAATTCGACCACGAAACGCGCATCGTGACCGCCGACGTCGTCGGCATCACGGTGGCGTCCATCTACGTCCCGAACGGCGGCAAGGACTTCGGCGCCAAGATCCGGTTCCTCGAGGCCATGGCCGCCTACACGGCGCGCCTTGCGTCCGATGGCCGCACGGCCGTGCTCTGCGGCGACATGAACGTGGCCCGGACGGACATGGACGTCCATCCGCGGGAACGCAAGGCGGACGCCATCGGCCAGTCGCCGCACGAGCGCGAACGGTTCGAGGGCGTGATCGCCAGCGGCCTCGTCGATCTCGGACGCGCACTCGATCCCGGCAACGATCAGCTGTTCACGTGGTGGCCGCCGTGGAGGAACATGCGCCAGCGCAACATCGGCTGGCGGCTGGACTACGTTCTGGCCAGCGCGGGCCTTGCGGCAAAGGCCGTGTCGTGCCCGTCGTTCCGGGAAGTGGGGACGAGCGACCACGCGCCAGTGGTCGCCACGCTGAGCCTCTAGCCCCGGCCGCTAGGTCTTGCCCAGGGCCTGGCGCGTGATCTCCGCGAGCCCGTCCAGCGTGAAGGGCTTCATCAGGAACGCGGCGGCGCCGATCGCGGCCGCCTCGCGCTCGTCGAGCGTTTCGCTGTAGCCCGTCATCAGGACGACGCGCGCCGATGGCTTGACCGCGAGAATGGCCTTCAGCAGCGCGGCGCCCGTCATCCGGGGCAGAGTCTGGTCGCTGATGACGAGGTCGAACCGGTCCGGGTCTGACCGGAACAACTCCAGCGCTTCGACGCTGCTCGTGACCGCGGTCACGGCGTACCCGAACCGGCGGAGAATCTGAGAGCCGACGTCCACGATGGATTGTTCATCGTCGACGAGCAGAATGTGCTCGCCGCGGCCGCGCGCCGGGCTTCTTTTCAAAGGCCCTGACGCCGTCGTGCCGGCGACGAGCGGCAGATACACCGTAAACGTGGTGCCCTTGCCCGGCTCGCTCTCGACGTCGATCGCGCCGCCGCATCGCGTGACCACGCCGTGCACGACGGCCAGTCCCAGCCCGGTGCCTTCGCCCAGCCCCTTGGTGGTGAAGTAGGGCTCGAAGATCCGATCCCGCGTGGCCGCGTCCATGCCCACACCGGTGTCGGACACGCTGAGGCGGGCCCAGCCAGCCGCCCCTGAATCCGGCGTGGTTGCGCCCGGCGGCGCGTCGGCCACACGGTCGAGTGTGAATTCCAGGCGGCCGCCACTCTCCCGCATGGCGTGGCCCGCGTTGACGCCAAGGTTCATCAGCAGCTGGTGGATCTGGCTCGGGTCGGCGAACACGGTCGCGCCGGGTGCGCGCACTTCCGCGGTGATCGCAATGGTGGACGGCAGCGAGGACCGCAGGAGCCGCGACACTTCCCCGACGACCTCGTCCACCTGCACCGGGCGCCGCTCGGCTTCCTGCCGCCGGCTGAACACGAGGATCTGTTTGACCAGGTCTCGTGCGCGGGCAGCCGCCACCTCGACTCGCGACAGCGCGTCGTGCAGCCGCGAGCCCGGCTCGAGATTGTCAAGGGCGAGACCGACCTCGGCCATGATGGGCGTCAGGATGTTGTTGAAGTCGTGGGCAATGCCGCCCGCCAGCGTTCCGATGGCTTCGAGCTTCTGTGACTGTCGCAACTGCTGTTCCAGCGACTGGCGCTCGGCCTCCACGCGGCGGCGCTGCACCGCCAGCGCGTAGAGTTCGCCCACGCGCTGCATCCCGGCGAGGTGGCGTTCCGAAAACCCCTGCGGCGCGTTCGCGAGGGCGATCTCGCCGAGCAGGCGGCCGCCGAACAGCACCGGGACAGCGAGGAACTGCGAGACGGGGTCATGGTCGGCCGGTACAGCCGTGGCGGCCGGATGCTCCGCCGGCCTGTTCGTGAAGAACGCCTCCCGGGTGTTGAGGCAGAGGCCGCGCAATCCGTCGAACCGCCCCTCGGCGTTCCGCTTCATCTGCACCGGTGCGTCATTTGGACGTTCTGAGACGGTGGTGTTCATCGCGATCAGGTAGGCCTTTGCGCTCGACGCGGTGTCGTCGAGTTCCGCCACGAAGCCGCGTGCCGCACCGGTCAGCATGCAGGCCGCCTGGAGCACCTGGTCGGCGACGACATGGACGTCGTTAGTGCCCGTCATCAGATGGTTTGACAGCTGCGTGAGGATCGTGTTGACCCGGAGTTCCCAGTTGAGGGCTTCCTCGACGCGTTCGCGCTCGGCGATGTCTTCGACGAGCGCCATCGTGCGCTGGGCGATGATCGTCTCCTGCTGCTCGAACAGCATGGCGTTCCG
>Ga0334722_10003185_pt1 | contig 17883 bp, 17 predicted proteins | sample C3_bottom_MG_FD_207210 | JGI IMG/M metagenome (GOLD analysis project Ga0334722, IMG submission 207210) | Sediment microbial communities from Yellowstone Lake, YNP, Wyoming, USA - C3_bottom | ecosystem: Environmental > Aquatic > Freshwater > Lake > Sediment | place: USA: Wyoming | collected...
ATAGTATGCCGAATGAGCAAAAGCACACGGCAACGCAGTAGATCGGAGTTTTTGCGACGCCATCATCATTTGCCGGCAGTATTTTTTTGAGCAACCCTGGCCTTAGGTTTTGTTGCACTCCGGTTATCCTCGGGCGAGGGGATCTGCAATTTTTGGCCAACCTTAAGGACAGCGCCACGACCAAGCCGATTGAGGGCGATCAAGTCCCGCGCACTGACCCCATACCGTTCCGCGATGGCCACAACGGTATCGCCCTGTTTCACCCCATGCACTTGACTGGCCTTCTGTCTGACAGGGACAGGGGGGCTTACAGGGGGCGACGGTGGCAAGGTCGCAGCCAATCGGTCCGCAGCCACGGCTGTCTTGGGCAACCGCAGGCTGTACCCCTTGGGCACGGACTGCCGACCGTCCCAAACCGGCTTCAGCAGTGCAGGATTCAATTCGGCGAGCGTTGAGAGGGGAACGTTGAAATGGCTCGACACGGCTTTGATGCCGATAGCGTTGTTCATACTAACAGCCTTGGTCTGCACCGGCTCATCCAACCGAAGATCCTTGAAATGCAGCCGGTAATTTTTTGCGATTTCGCGAGCAGCCAAAAATTCGGCATAGAAATTCCGGGAAGCAAAGCCGAAATGCGGGCCGTCATACCCCTGGTAAATTTTTTCAAAGGTGCCCAGGCTGTTCTTGGCCCGCAGCATGGAAGTCAGGCCGTGGTTGTAGGCCGTCAGGGCCAGAGGCCAATTTTCAAGCTTCGTGTAATTGCCCTGCAGGAATTTAGCGGCGGCATGGCTGGCAAGGATGGGGTCACGGCGTTCGTCGAGGGCGGAATTGATGGTCAGAAAACGACTGCCGGTGTCGCGAATGAATTGCCAGATCCCAACCGCCCCGGATTTGGAATAGGCCTGATAATCGTAGGATGATTCGACGTGGGGCAGATAGGCCAGATCGCTCGGCAACCCATTTTGGCTGAAAATATCTTTGATCTGCTCGAAGTAGCGGCCGGAACGGACGAGCCCTGCCTGAAAACGGTCGCTCAAGCAGCGCTGGAAGCGGATATTTTCGGCGGCGGCCTTCAAGGTCTCGGTATGACACGATGGACCGAACAATTCCGCCACCCTTTTTTCTTCGGGATTCGATGGCGGCCGGCCCTGGGCCAAAGAGGTGAGGATCTGCCGGTATTTCTCCTTGACCGACTTTAGCAACCGCTCATTGGCTTGGGCGCCCTCCGTGGAATCATCCGTCTCCAGGGTGACAACCTCGTAGATAATGGCCAAATTCTGACTGTCATGGATCAACCCCTTGGATTTTGGGTACTCGGCGTAGACCTTTTTCCAGAAAGCCACATTGGGCTGAATACACTGAAAACTCGGGAAGGGATCGCTTGCCGCCTCGACGGAGTTGCCTTCGAGGCCGAAGAGAGCCAACAGCAGTGCCGAACAGCAGAGGAAAAGAGACAAGGGTTTCATCGCATGGTCAAGACTTTTTGTACGTTCAGCAACACATTACTCCCTGTGGTCTTTGTGGCTGGCAAAATGCACCTGATTGCCGCCTGCCTTCTGGGCTCGGGCCACAGCCTCTTCCGCCATGAAGAGAAGGTTCTGGATCGCCATTTCGCCAGTGGGAATGACCGAGGCCACCCCCTGACTAATGGTGACAAACCCATGCGGATGCCTGACCTGGAGATCGTTGATGCTTTGCCGAATGGTATTGGCAACGGTTTGCGCCCCGATAAGCGGAGTTTTCGGCAAAACGATGCCAAACTGATGATCGCTGTAGCGGGCAAGATGATCCGTCGTCCGCCGCAATGAAATCTGCAGTACCTGGGCGATCATTTTCAGGCACTCATCCCCTTTATTCCTGCCAAGCTGCTCATGGAACTCCTGAAAACGATCGATGGCGACCAGAATAATGGATAGCGGGGCGGAGTCCCGAAACGACCTGCGCCATTCATTGTCCAAACACCCGGTAAAATAGCGCCGATTGCCGACATTGGTCAGGTCGTCGGTGATGGTCAATTCCGCCAGCAGGCCATTGGCCTCCGCCAGTTTTTTGGTTAAACGGATGAGCTCGACCTCACGCGCCTTGCGTTCATCAATCTCTTTTTTCAGGGCAATGGCCGACTTGAGGCGGGCGATGAGTTCGAGCTCCCGCACCGGTTTGGTGACATAATCGTGAGCCCCGGCATGAAAGGCATCCCGCAGGGTTTCGGCCTCGTCCCGAATGGTGACCATGATCACCGGCGTGTCGGCCTGAGCGGGACTTGCCTTAATCCGCCGGCAGACCTCGATACCGTCTATCCCCGGCATCACGATGTCCAAGAGGACGCACTCCACCTCCGGGGCAGGTGTTACGGAGGGCTCAATCCCCAGATAGCGCAAGGCGGCCACCCCGCAATCGGCGCAAACAACATCGTCATACCCGGCCCGCTCCAAAATCGCCTGCAGCAATCGGATCACCGGCGGCGAATCATCTACAATCAATATGCTCATTTCAGACCTTGCCCATGGAGTTATCGTTGGAAATCCGACAAATGATACTGATGAAATCAACGTACCAATTTCTCCTCCATGATGCAACGGCAATGGCGCGCAGTTTTGCTGGATATTTTTTTTGATCTATGGGATACCAGCTACAGTCGATCAAAGACTAATTCTCTGTTCGTAACTATCCAGCAGCACCACATCTGCGGAGTTTATACCCCCTTGCGGGGGTACATCTGCGGCACTGCTGAATAGTTACGACTTGGGGGGGGGATTCATGTTCTTTGGCTTTGAGCTGGATAGTCACCTCTGTTCCGACCTGTGAACCTTAAACCAGCCCACCGGAGCTGCGAGCTAAACCAATGTCAAAATACTTTCAACCAATCATCGGCACCTTAGGCTTTGTCATGTCTCCCGACCAACAACAAACCCTGCTGGTCCATCGCATCAATCGCTCCCATGACGCCCATCTCGGCAAATATAATGGCTTGGGCGGCAAGATGCTGCCAGATGAGGATGTGGTGACCTGTATGAAACGGGAAATCATGGAAGAGGCGGGCATCGTCTGCCTGGACATGCAACTGCGGGGCACAATCAACTGGACAGGCTTTGGCCCGAACGGCGAAGACTGGCTGGGCTTTATCTTTCGAATCGACCGGTTCTCAGGCGTTCCTCATCCGGCAAACGAAGAAGGCCCCTTGACCTGGCAACCGGTCAGCGGCTTGGCAAAGCTGCCGATGTGGGAAGGGGATCGTTATTTTCTGCCCATGGTCTTTGATCAAGATCCCAGGGCCTTTCACGGCTGCATGCCCTATCACGATGCGCACCCGTTGGGCTGGACCTATTCACGAATTTGATTCCAGTTCGCATTCAAACTGATACCTTTGTCGGCTACGCTGTGCTGCTCCTCGGCGTACTGATGTACGCTCTCGTCGCTGCTTCGCTTGCCTTCGCGGTCTCGGTCTGAATGCTTGCTGGAATAAGTCGCTCCAAAATAAAAAAACCCGACAGACTGTACTGCTCGTCTGCCGGGTCCCGGGGAGGCTTTTTCTCCCAAACTGGGAGAAGAGATGGCTTATCAGCCGCAATCCTTACCACTTTGCGGGTCGTAGGAGTCTGCCGAATTCATAAACAGAAAATCGTTAACCCGCATGAGCTGCTCGTCGCTCAGAGCGGCCCACGAACCGTTCTTGGCGCAGGCGGGATAGCGTGTTTCAAAGACCCTGTTCCAGGCCCTGGATATCTTCGACTCTGAATGAATAAAAGGGGCGCCAACCGTATTGTCCCTGGTATGACAACTTTTGCAGACGCTCTTGAAGAGTTGCCGCCCTTCCTCAATGGTTACCGGGGTGAAGACCCGGCAAGTCTGGGTTGCAGGGTCGAGACGCTTGGCAGGGCGGGCCAAGACCACGGTAGCCGCCATCACCAGACACACTCCAACCGCCGCCATGAGAAATCGTTTTCGCATCGCCTGATCTCCTGTGTGAAGGGGGTAACCACTGGACTTGCACTTGTCTCGATAGCACTCAGTGGCAGGTATTTAATATAATGCTTACTCACTCGCGACTTGTCAAGTCGGAATGTACGCCAATGGAATGACGCGGCACAGCGGAACGTTTATTTTTATTTTTCGTTCTTGACCTGGTTTGCCCTGACGGCTAATAAGATTTGTGGTATTGGTTAGCGGTAGTGTTGTATAGTTTGCCAAGAGCGCTATACTCGAGGCAGAGATCAGAATAAATCTCGCCGGGCTTGCTATGACATCTCTGGAGGAACGAACCATGTTGCAAACCATTGAGGTTGAAATTGATGCCAGTGGTCACATCCACCCCTTGGAGTCACTGCCCCGCTTGCCTGTGGGCCGGGCGCTGTTGACCCTGTTGACTCCCATTACCGACGAGGCTGCGCTGTTAGCCGAAAACGCGCTGGCCGAGGACTGGCTTAGACCAGAGGAGGATGAGGCATGGGCGCATTTGCAGCCGGGCAGATAGTGGTATTGCCCTTCCCGTTTTCCGATCTGACCCGCAACAAATATCGGCCAGCGCTCCTCTTGGCCGATGCCGGACGGGGAGACTGGATCGCCTGCCAAATCACCAGTAACCCCTTTGCCGACAGGCGTGCCATTGCCGTCACCGAAGCTGATTTCTCCGCAGGCAGCCTGCAACGCCTAAGCTATGCCAGACCGGGGAAATTGTTTACGGCGCATGAACTGTTGTTTGCGAATTGCGCTGGAACATTGGCGGTGGAAAAGTTGGCCGAGGTGCGTCAGGCGGTTATCTCCTTGATCGGAGACGAGGATAAGCAAATGTCGCCAAACAGAATATAAACGCAACCTCAAGCAGTCAAAGAAACTCATCAATGGAGTCAACGGCCATGGCCACGAAAAAGATAAAGATCCCAAAACTCACCGGCACTCAGATTCGTCACCTGCGGGGACTGGGTCATCACCTTGCCGACCTCGCCATGATCGGCAAGGAGGGCATCACCCCCAACTTGGTCAAGGCGGTGCAGGACAACTTGGTCGCCCACGAATTGGTCAAAATCCGAATCCAAGACACCTGCCCGCTGGAGCGAAAAGAGGCTGTGGAGCAATTGGCTTTGGCCTCCGTTGCCGCCGTGGTTCAAATCCTTGGCAAGACCGCCCTCCTCTATCGCCCGAACCCAGACCGGGATGAGGAGCAGAAGATTACGTTTTAGGCAGCGATAGAGCGAAAGCGGCATGAAAGACACCCTGTTTATCGACCCGGCAGCGCCCCCTGAAGACTTCCAGTTTTCGACGAAGGTGGCCGAGGTCTTTGACGACATGCTGGAACGGAGCGTGCCGTTTTACAAAGAGACCATGGCCATGGCGGCGAGCTTGCTTGCGACCTTCGTCGCCCCGCACGAGATCGTCTACGACTTGGGCTGCTCAACCGGGGCCACGATGATTGAGATTGCCCGGCGCCTGCCCAACCGCGACCTGCACTTTATCGGGGTCGACAGCTCGGCGGCGATGGTGGAGAAGGCTACCCTCAAGGCGGAAATCTACTCCAAAACCAAGCAATTGCATTTTGTCCAGGCCGACATCCTGAACTTCCCCCTGCATGAGCCTGCCGCCATCATCTTACATTATACCCTGCAGTTCATCCGCCCCCTGCAACGCCCGGATTTCATCCGCCACCTGCACGCGGCATTGAAACCCGGCGGGCTGCTTCTGGTCTGTGAAAAGACCATCAGCCACGACCCGGGGTTTAACCGCACCTTCATCGGCTACTACCTCGATTTTAAACGACAGCAGGGCTATTCTGAGATCGAGATCGCCAAAAAACGCGAGGCGCTCGAAAATGTCCTGGTGCCTTTTTCCTCCTCGGAAACCGTGGAGCTGCTGCAAAGGGCAGGGTTTGACCATGTCGAGCAGTTCTTCCAGTGGTTCAATTTTTCAGGGTTCGTGGCCAGGAAAAGTGAGGCGATTTGACCTTTGAATTACTTGGCCGATTTTCACATCCATTCGCCCTACTCCCGGGCCACCAGTCCGACCAGCACCCTGGCCGGTCTTTTCGCCTGGGCACGGGTCAAGGGGATCAACCTGATCGGCACCGGCGACTTCACCCACCCCGGCTGGTTCAGACTACTGAAAGACGAGCTCCGCCCTGCCGAGCCCGGCCTCTTCCGGCTCAAGGATGAGGCGGTTCCCGCCGCACTAATCGGCATTGCGCCCGAGGCCATTGCCGTCCGCTTCATCCTGACCGCCGAAATCTCCTGCATCTACAAACGCCACGGCAAGGTGCGCAAGGTCCACAATATCCTCGTGGCGCCGGACTTTATTTCAGCCGAGCGTATCAGCGCCAAACTCGCCTCTATCGGCAATATCGAGGCCGACGGCCGCCCCATCCTCGGTCTCGACTCCCGTGATCTCCTGGAAATCCTGCTCGAAACAAGCCCGCACGGCTTCCTGGTCCCCGCCCATATCTGGACGCCCTGGTTTTCGCTGTTCGGCTCAAAATCGGGATTCGATAGCATCGAAGAGTGCTACGGCGACCTGACGCCGCATGTCTTCGCCCTCGAGACCGGCCTCTCCTCCGACCCGGCCATGAATCGTCTGGTCTCGGCACTCGACCGCTTCGCCCTGATCTCCAATTCCGATTGCCACTCCCCCTCCAAGCTGGGCAGGGAGGTCAACCTCTTCAATACGGACCTCGACTTTTTCGCCCTGCGCCGCGCCCTTGAAAACCCTGCCTCCGGCGAATTTCAGGGCACCATCGAATTCTTCCCGGAAGAGGGGAAATACCACTACGATGGCCACCGGGCTTGCCAGGTCTGCCTTGATCCAATGGCCACCAGAGAGCTTCACGACCTCTGCCCGGTCTGTCAGCGGCCGCTCACCATCGGCGTCAGCCACCGGGTCATGGAGCTGGCCGACCGCAGCGCCTCGCTGACGCCGGCGGGGCAGCCCGGTTTTTCCAGCATCGTTCCCCTGCCGGAGGTTTTGGGCGAGATCGTCGGCCAGGGGCCAGCCACCAAACGGGTGGAGGCGCTCTATGTCTCGCTGATCAATCAGTTCGGCGCCGAGTTTACCCTGCTGCGCCACACCCCGCTTGAGGAGTTGAACCGTGTCTCCCCGGTCTTGGGCGAGGCCATTGGCCGCATCCGGACCAACCGGGTCATCCGGCAGGCAGGCTTCGATGGCGAGTTTGGCCGCATCCTGGTCTTTGCGGAAGGGGAGGCCGCCGAACTGGCGGGCCAGGGCAGCCTGTTCGCTAGGCCGCCGCGGAAGACCAAGGCGCAGGTGCCACCCCCCGCTCTGCCCTTGCGCAAGGCCAAAATCTCAGCCACCGCCCCGGCCCCGCCGCCACTTTTGAACGACGAACAGCAGGAGGCGGCCGTTAGTGCCGAGCGTTTGATCCTGGTGGTCGCCGGTCCCGGCACCGGCAAGACTCATACCCTGATCGAACGAATCCGGCATCTGGTTGGCGACAGGAAAATCCCTGCCCCGGCCATTACCGCCATCACCTTCACCAATCGGGCAGCTCGCGAAATCGAAGAGCGCCTGGCGCGCCAGGGCACGGTCGGAGTCAACGTCAGCACCTTCCACCGTCTCTGTCTCGACTGGCTGCGGCTTGCCCAGCCTGACCTCGTGGTCGCGGCAAGCGCGGACCGGGAACTCGTGCTCAAAAAACTGTTTCCACTCTTGACAAAATCCGAGAGGGATCGTCTTTCGGCAGCAATCAGCCGCTACTTCAGCCAACTGAACACCACCCACGACCAGACACCGCCCTCTTCAGAAATTGCGGCATACCTCACGGCGCTGGCCAGCCAGCACTTCATCGATCTGGAAGGGGTCATTCCCTTGTTTCTCAAACATCTATCAAACAACCCGGACCTACAGGCCTCCCTGCGCCAAGGCCTGAAGTACCTGCTGGTGGATGAATTCCAAGACGTCAACCAGGCCCAATACGACCTGGTCTGCTGGCTTGCCGCAACGGCGGAGGTCTTTGCCATCGGCGATCCCAACCAGGCCATCTACGGCTTCAGAGGCAGCGATCTCGCCTTTTTCTTCCGTTTCGCCGAGAGTCAGGATCTGCCGGGCAAGACCAAAGTTATCGCCCTTTCCCTGAATTACCGCAGCGCCGCCACCATCCTGACTGCCGCCACCGCCCTGATCTCGCATAACGTTAAGCGCTACGAGACAAGACTTGCCCCCCAGCTCAAAATCCCTGGCCGCATCGAATACCATCAGACCGCCACCCCCAAGGCCGAGGCCGAGTTCGTGGTCCAACGCCTGGAAGAGACCATGGGCGGGGTCTGTAGTTTTTCGATCAACTCCGGACGGGGCGGAGAGCAAAGCTCCGCCAGGAGTTTCGCCGATTTTGCCATCCTCTGCCGCTTGAACAGCCAGGCCGAACCCTTGATTCAAGCGCTCTCCCGCCGCGGCATCCCCTTCCAGGTGGTTGGCGCCGTACCCTTCTTTATGACCGGCGGTCTGGCTGCCATCTATTACTGGCTGCAGGCGGCAAGCGGCAAGGCCACCGTCGCCGAACATCTCCTGCTCTGCCAAGGGGCTGGCTTCAGCAAGAACGCGCTCACTGCCCTTGAACTGGTCCCGGTCTCAGCCCCGAATTTTTTTCGGGCCGCAGACCAGGTGGACCTCGACGCCAAGGCCCGCAAGCGTCTGGCTGATCTGGAGAAGGGACTGAGTTCCTTTGCCAATACCCTTCGCGACCAGGAGTTGCCCGCCGCACTCGGCCCTTGCTTTACCCTGCTTGGTCTTGACGCCTCCGCCGACGACAGCCGCCGCAGGCTCCTCGATCTGGCCGGGCTCTTTGGCCACGATCTGGCCGCCTTCAGCAACCACCTCAGGGCCAACGCCCAAAGCACCATCTATGACGAACGGGCCGAGGCGGTGTCGCTGATGACCCTCCATGGCGCCAAGGGCCTGGAGTTCCCGGTGGTCTTCATCTGCGGCATTGAGGAAGGTGTCTTGCCCCATCTGCCGCCAGGGCGAGATGCCGATCTCGAAGAAGAACGCCGACTGTTCTACGTTGGGCTAACCCGCGCCAAGGAGCAACTGATCCTGACCTCATCCGAAACCAGGCTCACCCACGGCAAGACCGAGGTCATGACGCCCTCCCGATTTTTGAGCGAAATACCGGCTGCGGCAATCAGCATCATTCCCCGCCGCAAGGGGAAAAAAAGGCACGCCGTTGCCGAACAACTTTTGCTCTTCTGAATCAATCATTCTGTTTGTCTCGCGCAGAGACGCAGAGATTTTTTTTATATTTCTCAGCGCCTCAACGCGAAAATATTCTGCTTTGGTTGAAAATTGGGATTATCCCTTTGTGCTGAAATCAGGCAGGGGCTTTCGGCCAAACAGCCAGACCGCGACAATGCTGATTTCGTAAAGGATGACGAGGGGAATGGCCATCATCAATTGATTGACCACGTCCGGGGTGGGAGTGAGGATTGCGGCAATGACGAAAGAGAGGAGAAAGGCGTACTTGCGGTTTTTATTCAGAAATGCCGAATTGACCAGCCCAACCTTGGCGAGAAGCACCATAAACACCGGTAACTCGAACACGACACCGAAGGCGATCAAGAGCCGCAAAGCCAAGGAGAAATATTCGCTCACCGCTGGCATGACGGCGAGATGTTCCGTGCTGTAGCTGGTCAAAAATTGGAAGGCAGGCGGGAAGACCACCAGGTACCCGAAAACCGCCCCGCCTAAAAAACAGACGCTGGACAGGAGCGTAAAGGGGATGATGACCTTTTTCTCATGCTGGTACAGGCCCGGTGCTACAAAACGCCAGATCTGCAGGAAGATGACGGGGGACGCCAACAAAATGCCGCTGGTGACGGCTAATTTTAGATAAAAAAAAAGGCCTCCTGATACGAGGTGAAGACCAAGGTTGACCCTTTCGGTAAGACATCGAACAAGGGTTTGAGAAACCAGACGCCAATTTTCTCGATAAAGGAATAACTCACCCCAAACCCCACTAGCACGGCCAGCAGGGAGATAATCAGACACTGCCGCAATTCGGCCAGGTGCTCGGTCAAGGCCTGTTGTTTTAATTCACTCATGGCACAAAAGTTTGTTGATTTGAGGTTTACCGTTTAAATTGGGGGTTGGAGCCTTATGCATTGGCGCCAAAGACGATCAAGCCTTCAAGTATAGCCATCTAATTCTAATCGGTTTGAATGCGAACTGGAATAACGAACCCCACAACCCATCGCCTAACACCACTACCATGAACACACCTCAATTTCAAGCAGGTCTTGACCGCCTGGCCCAACCAGTCATACCGTTGATCCGGCTGGTGCAACTTCTTTTTCTGACTGGCCCCTTTGCGACCGTCGGCGAGGTCGTGGCCGAACTGAATGAACCCATCGAAACCGCTGTCCGCTATGAGGAGCCAGCCAAAGCCCTGGCCCCCTATATGGATCTCCTGGGCGAATTCGAGAAGCTGAAAGACCCCGCCCCGGCCAGCTATACGATCCTTGATGGGGCAGGAAACCCTCTGCCGCTGATGGAGGCCGTTGATCTTTGGGTTGCCCAGCAAGTTGTGACCCGAGAGCTGGAGACCATTAACAGCCTGCTCTGCGGCCCCTGCCACTGTTCCCTCTGCTGCACCGGTCCCAGCCCCGAGTTACGTCAGATATTCTTTGAAATCCCCCTCGACGCCACCGAAACCGGTCTCTTTGCCCTGCCACAGATCGACAGCCCGGAAACTCGGGAGTTGACCTCTGACAGCGAACCGCCGCTACAGATAGAAGGACGGGCCTTCCATGATCAGGGGCCAGCCGTCTACCGCTGGCGATCCGGCTGGAGCATGATCCTGCCCCGCAACACGAGCTGCCCCCACTTGCAGACGAGCCGGGCCTGCGCCATCTACCCCAGGCGACCGCAAGTCTGCCGCCGTCCGCAGATCTTTGCCTATGTCCTAGACCTGGCTCAGGATCGCGCCGGAACCATTACGAATGGCGCGATTCCCGCCTTCCACCCGCAAGGAAAAATCCTCGCCATCTGGGACTGCCCCTATGTCAAACGCTTTCAGCAAGAGATCGCTACCTATGCCGAACTCTGTGAGCTTGAACCAATTTTCAAAGAGAACAAGCAATGATGATGCAGGTTGATTAGTCCCTTTCGGGCTTAGCTGCATCAATTCATGAGCAAAAATATGGACAAGCTCATTGCCGGCAAGGAAATCCAGCCGACAGGGACTTATACCCCTCAAGGGGGTACTAAACAGAGTCCAGTTTATCCGGGTTAGGCTGTAGACTGGGGTTCTTGCAAAACTCCTCTAAACACCCTTCGACAAGCTCAGGGTGAACGGGATGCCGCTTAATTTTATTCGTGATTTCCGTTCGTGGTGAGCTTGTCGAACCACAATGTGGTATTCTTGCAAGAGCCTCGACCGTTAGGTAAAAAACGGCGCATCTACTAAACCAGGTGCGTCTCACCCCTCGTCTTTTGCTGTTGCTAACAGTCTAAACACCTACAGACTATCCACCTCATTACCACCCCATCAGACATGAAACTTGAAGGAGATATTGACCTTGGCGCGAAAGGTCGACACCACCTCACCTTCGATGGTCATATCAAGTTCCTTAATGGTCGCGACCCGCAGATCGCTGTACTTCTTGCGAGCGATCTCAATGGCGTTCTTGGCGGCATCTTCCCAGGACGACTTACTGGTGCCAACAAATTCAACAACTTGATACACGCTATTTGGCATGGCTTGCTCCTCCTTGCATTACGGCTGAAAATACGTTCGATGGCGTCGACGAAAAAGCCGGTTTTCCTGCCTTGGATCACCTTGTGCCTAACCACCCTGCTTGACTTCAGTGTTGCCCGGTTAAGGAATTGCAACGTTCGATTTCACCTCAACTATGAGCGCTTACGGTAGACCTCAACAAAATAGGGCTCTGGTGCAACAATCGTCTCCCGGCTGACCTTGATGAAATGCGGCTCAAATCCCGGAAAAAACGTATCGCCTTCCACCTGCCGAGGGATCGTGGTCAGAATAATAGTATCGGCCAACGGCAATGCCTCAATGAATATCTGCTCCCCCCCAAGGACAAACACCTTCTCGGCATTGGCACAGAGGACCAACGCCTTGTCGAGATCAGGAGCCGTCTCACAACCCTCGGCCTTGAAATCTCCATTGCGCGAGATAACGATATTTCGGCGACCTGGCAACGGGCGGCCTATGGACTCAAAGGTTTTACGTCCCATGATCAATGGCGAGCCCCAGGTCGTTTCCTTAAACCGTTGCTGCTCGCCAGGGATGTGCCACGGAATCGTCTGATTGATCCCAATCACTCGATTCGTGGACATAGCCGCGATAATCACTACCTCCATCGTCACCTTCCTTGGCAAACAGTAAAACTATCCAGCAGCACCACATCTGCTTTGAGCTGGAAGTTACGGTAAACGTTTCGTCGCTCCTGCGATCAGCTTCCTTCCTTGCCCCGTGCCGTGACCGTCACGGTTTGCGCTTGCCAAACTATTCAGCTGTACTTATAGTAGCGCCAAACAAAAGCTTCCTAAACTCAGCAAACTTTTAACTCAAAAACAACCCTCTCCTACTCATGGACTATTATAAGATACTGGGCGTAGACAAGACCGCAAGCAAGGACGACCTCAAAAAGGCCTACCGCAAACTCGCCCTCAAGTACCATCCCGACCGCACCAAGGGCGATAAAAAGGCCGAGGAGAAATTTAAGCAGGCCAACGAGGCCTATGCCGTGCTGTCCGATCCAGAAAAACGGCAGCAATACGACACCTATGGCTCCGATACTTTCCAAAAACGATACTCCCAAGAAGACATCTTTCGGGGCGCCGACTTGGGCTCGATCTTCAGAGAGTTCGGCATCAATGTTGGTGGATTCTCCCAAGCTGGCGGCGGTCGAGCCAGGGGCGGCTCTCCTTTCGAAACCTTTTTCAGCCAAAGTGGCGGCATGGGGGGTGGAAGCAACCCCTTCCAATCGCAAGGCAGAGGCTGTCGTAGCGCTCAACCAGTCAAGGGGGAAGACGCCACCCTGGAACTTGGCATCACTTTGACCGAGGTTCTGAACGGTACTGAAAAGACCATCTCCCTTGGCCGTGGCGCTAATGCTGACAAGGTCTCGGTCAAGATCCCCGCCGGCATTGAGACCGGCAAAAAACTACGGGTGACTGGCAAAGGCGCTGCCTCCCCGCAGGGCGGGCCGAACGGCGATCTCTATCTCTTGATCAACATCCTGCCCGATCCGAATTTCAGCCGCGAGGGGAACGATCTTATCTGCGAAAACCTTATCCCTTTCTCCGCGGCTACCCTCGGCGGCACCATCGCCGTCCCCACCCTGGAGGGTAAGACCTTAAACGTGAAGGTGCCTCCAGGCATTCAACCGCAAGCCAAACTCCGTCTCAAGGGACATGGCCTGCCCTCCGGTCCCATTGGGCCTCGGGGCGACCTTCTCGTCCGCTTCATGACCGAGATCCCCAAAGAAATAACCCCTGCCCAGAAAGAAGTAATCTTAAAGCTCCAGGCGCTTGGTCTCTAATTCCATCCGTCAACGCAGGCCGGTGCCGCTGATCCTCTCCAGGGCTTCCAGATAGCGCGTCCGGGTCTTTTCGATAATCTCGGCGGGCAGTGGCGGTGGGGGTGGCGCCTGATCCCAATCCAGGGACAGCAGGTAATCCCGCAGGAACTGCTTGTCAAAACTGGCTTGACCACGCCCGATTCCATAGCCATCCACCGGCCAGAACCGCGACGAATCCGGGGTCAATACTTCATCGATCAAAATCAATTCCCCGTTAACCCAACCCAGCTCGAATTTGGTGTCGGCTATGATTATCCCGCGCTGCCTGGCGTAGCCTGCCGCCTTCTCGTAAAGCCGCACACAGATGTCGGCAATCTTGTCGGTTTCGGCCGTTCCAATAATCTCCCGCATCCGCTCCAGCGAAATATTTTCATCATGCGTTCCCAACGCCGCCTTGGTCGATGGCGTAAACAAGGTTTGAGGAAGTTTCTCAGACTCCTTGAGGCCTGCCGGCAACTTGAAACCACAAACCAGCGGATCTTGCTGATAGGCCTTCCAAAACGAACCCGAAATGTACCCCCGAACGATGCACTCGACCGTTAACGGCTCGGCCTTGCGAACCAGCATGCTCCGCCCCGCCAACTGCGTGCGATATGGCGCGCAGACTGGGGGATATTGACTGACATCTGCCGTCAGCAAGTGATTCGGCACGATATCTTTCAGGTAGTCAAACCAGAACAGCGACACTTGCGTCAGCACGGCGCCTTTAGAGGGGATCGGGTCGGCCATGACCACATCGAAGGCCGAGATGCGGTCGGTGGCCACCATCAGCAGACAATCCCCCAAATCATAGAGATCACGGACCTTGCCGCGATGGATTAAGGCAAGCCCTGGAAAATTCGTTTCGGTGACTGCTTGAGTGGCCATGGTCTGTTCCTTGAGATTTGGTAGGTTGTTTGCCTATATTTTTCAGTAATGCCGCGGAGGTGGCGGGGACAACTTCGTTACGTTTGCTGTATATCAGCCTTTCGTTTACCTTACCGTGAACGAGATTGCAAAGAAAACCGTAACTATCCAGCTTAAGCCGAAGAAACGAGCAGATGTACCCCCACCAAGAGGACTCAATTCAGTCCCCGCTGGTATTGGACGGGGATAAACACAACAGAGGCGGTATCCTGTGATCGCTTACCGTTGAAACCACTTCTCGATATCATACCTGGAAAAGCGCTTAAACACTGGCCGGCCATGCGGGCAGTGCGAAAAAATCCCAGCTTTTTGCATCCGATCCAAGAGGTGCTTCGCTTCAAGGGGAGTTAAGGCATGGCCCGCCTTGATCGCTGCCTTGCAGGCCATGCTGGCCAAGACCTCATTCAATCTGGCGCCCCCTTGCGCCGGGAGCTGATCGTCGATAAAACGGCTCAGGATACCATGCAGGATCTCGGTCGGGGGGAGATGGCTCAACCCTGCCGGCACGGCCTTGATCAACACGGTATCGCCGCCAAACTCCTGCAACTCCAAGCCCAGCCTTTGCATCTCCGGCCCGTAGTGATCGAGTGCATTCACCTCGGCCGAATTCAGTTCCACCATCTCGGGAAACATCAGGATCTGGCTGGGCATGGAACTGGAGTCGTAATACCGTTTCAACTCCTCAAAGATCAGCCGCTCTTGCACCGCATGCTGATCGATCGCCACCAGTCCATCCTCCACCTGGCAGAGGAGATAGGTATCAAATAGCTGGCCAAGATAGCGCGACGGCACCGGCTCGGGAGGCATGGGCGGGGAGGGGTCTCGCTCCGCCACGCCAGACAGTTGGACCTCTGCCGGCGGACAGGCTGCCCGGATCTTCTCCTGCGGGGCACAGCTTGCGGAATTTGGAGGAGCGAGGGTCGGTTTTTCGTCTCGCGTCTGCAAAACAGGGGACGGCACTTTACTCAAGGGCAGCGCTTGAGGCTGAGGCGAAAGCTGGAGGTGCGGCGACGGCTCCCTGACCTCAATGGTTGGCTTGCTTTCCGCCACCGTCCACTCTTTCGACTGAACAACCAATGGCTCGACCGAGACAGGTGCGGCTTCCCGCCTGGAGGCGCCAAAGATCTGGCCTTTCAACTGCTCCTGATAGGCCTCCATGCTCTGCCAAACCGCTGCCACAATCTTGTTGTGGACCAGATTGTTCTCACTGAAACGGACCTCCTGCTTGGTAGGATGGACATTGACGTCCACCCCCTCCGGCGGCAAGCGGACATACACCACCCCAGCCGCCCGCCCGCCTTTCATCAGGAAACCCTGCAGCCCCTCGGCCACGGCGTGGTTCACCATCCTGTCCTTGACATAGCGGCCATTGACAAAGGTCCAAAGTCTGCCGGCCCGACCGCTGGCCTGATCGGGCGGTAAGAGGTAACCGCTGACCTCGATGTCGGCGCGGACGGCAGCCGCATCAAAACGGATCGGGATGAGGTCGGATATCTCCCCCAGAACCTGCTTGACCCGTCGTTCCGCACTCCCCTCGCCGGCGGGCAGGTCAATCACATCCCGGCCGTTGACCTGATAAGTGAAACCAGTCTGAAAACTGGCCAAGGCGTACGAGCGGACCACCTCATCGATATGGGCGAGTTCGGTATTGGCTGATTTCAGGAATTTACGGCGGGCCGGGACATTGGCAAAGAGATCGGCCACCTCGACCACCGTACCCTGGGCGCAGCCCATCTCGTGCACTTTGGTTACCGCGCCAAAGCGGACATCGACCCGGCAGCCCAGAGTCTCCCCGGCAGGACGGGAGGTAAGCGTCAGCCGGGAGACCGAGGCGATGCTGGGGATGGCCTCGCCGCGAAAGCCTAAGGTCTGGAGGTGGACGAGATCGTCTACGTTTTTGAGTTTGCTGGTAGCGTGCCGTTCCAGGCACAGCAAGGCATCGTCTTGGTCCATGCCGCAGCCGTTATCAATCACTCTGAGCAGCCGGGTGCCCGCCCCCTCAACCTGCACTGAAATATGGGTTGCCCCGGCATCGAGTGCATTCTCGACCAACTCTTTCACCACCGAGGCCGGGCGCTCCACAACCTCGCCGGCGGCAATCTGGTTGGCCAGGTTTTCTGTCAGAATCCGGATGCGGGACATAGGAACGAGGTCAAAGGGTTAATGGGCTTTGGCGTCCTGCATAAACAGGAGCACGTTGTCTTTGATCCAGTGTTCGTCCCACCACTCCACCGGCGTCACAAAAACGCCGTTGATCAACATGGCGAAATGGAGATGGTCGCCACCGGCCATGCCAGTGGTCCCGGTCAGGCCAAGCACTTCATTGGTCTTCACCATCGTGCCGACTTTCGCCAGAATTTCACTCATATGGGAATAAAGGCTGAAGACACCTTGCCCATGATCGATAATAACCATATTGCCGTAAATGCCCAGGTAGTCAGCAAAGACAACCTTGCCGCTGTTAGCTGCCCCCACCTCGGCCCGCTGCAGTGAGGCCAAGTCGACACCGAGATGGACTTGGTTATCGACCTCCTTGTTTTGATAGAAATACGTGCGGTACTGAGCAAATCCAGCCATCGGCGAACTGCGGTCCATCCGGACAAAGCCGCCCTGCCAATGCCGTTCAGGATCAGTGTGGCTACAGATCTCCTTGATGCGCTCGGCGTTTTGTTTTCTCACTTCGTTGTTGACGTAGAGAAACTGCTCAATCAGCCCCCCCTTGCTTTTCATTTCTGGATAGTATTGAGCGAACTCCGGAATTTTGGTGTTTAAAAAACTCTCTGACAGAGTGATGGAGTCCTCCTTTTTCTTGACTGGACGGATCTTGATGCCGATGGGCAGGCGGGCCGGGTTGCCGGCATGGTCGCTGCCAGTGATCACCGCCTCCTTGACAGACTCCGTGTCGTAGGGGATGCCGATCATCGCCCCATACACTCCATCCTTGCGGGTTGGAATCGGAAAACCAGGGTGAAAAATTCCGTCAATGGTGATGCCATGCTGAAAGATCTCTTTGCTGGCCCCATACACAATAATCCCCGACCCCCCGGGTTTGATCCCGGCAGGGGAGTCGACCACTCGCAAGAGGGGCGCTTTCGTATCCACAACCACCGGATAGGTATTCAAGGTCTGATTGCCCCGCAGCCACTGCCACCAAGATAAATCCCGGACGCTGAGCAGCACCTCGGCCGGACCGTCGTGCAGACCCAAGGCCGTTGCGTCGATTTCAATGGTCTCTTGCAAGGAAGGCACACCCCTAGCCAAAAAATTTGGCCTCCCCAGCTGCCGATCAAGCGCGACAGCCTCCTTTTTCCCTTGACGGACTATGACCCGGAACTCCCTCAATCCACTCTTCTGATCGCTGATCACAACCGCGATCTTACTCTTCTGACCAAGGACCGTCACCTCCTTCTCCAGGGTAATAGTCGGCCGCTCCCATTCA
>Ga0334722_10003186_pt1 | contig 17880 bp, 20 predicted proteins | sample C3_bottom_MG_FD_207210 | JGI IMG/M metagenome (GOLD analysis project Ga0334722, IMG submission 207210) | Sediment microbial communities from Yellowstone Lake, YNP, Wyoming, USA - C3_bottom | ecosystem: Environmental > Aquatic > Freshwater > Lake > Sediment | place: USA: Wyoming | collected...
GATTGCCTTGCGTTCCTCGCCGGTAACATCGAAGAACGAGGCGACGTGGCGCTGCGGCAGGATGAGCGTATGCCCGGGCGAAACGGGGAAGGCGTCGCGTATGGCCACGGCGAGTTCGTTCGCGAGCACGATGTGCTCCGCGCTGAGGGTGCAGAATGGGCAGGAGCCGGTCATAGGGGCATTCTATAATCTCCGACGCGTCGCCGCAGATGCGAGCGGGCAGCCGCGCGACACGGTGCCCGCAAGATCAGTTCGTCCTAGAATGCTCCCGCCGATACGAGGCGGGGAAGGGCCATGCCGGCCAGTCCTTCGCTGGGCATGGACAGCCACGATAAAGCGAATTGCGCCAGCTGCAGACCAGTGCGCATGACGAGGAGCAGATGATGAGCCAGGCAGTTCGGTTTGAGCGCAGCCACGAGATCGTGATCGACGCGCCGGCAGGCGACATCCTCGATTACGTCTCCAATCCCAACAGCTGGCCGGAATGGATCGCCGCCTCGCACCACATCGACAGCCCGCCGCGGCCGCTGGCGGCCGGCGAGCGGTTTCGCGAGCGCTGGCACACGCGCACGGGCGAAGTGCTGCTCGACTGGCTGGTAACCGAGCGCGAGCACCCGCGGCTCTGGGTCGCGGAAACCCGCACCGATTTCATCGGCAGCATCATCGTGCGCTACGAGGTCGAGCCGGCCGCGGGCGGATGCCGCTACCGGCGCACGCTCGTCAATCCGGCGCGCCCGAAGCCGCCGACCGCAGACATGATCCGGCGCATCGACGAAGAGGCAGTCACCTCGCTGCAGAACATCAAGCGCGCGGTGGAAGCGCGCCGCGACCGCGTGAGGAAGTAACGAGGCCGGGCGAAGAGTCGCGTCAAGCACGCTATTTCTTCTGCAAGGCACGCAGCATTAGGTCGCTCAGCGCGGCAAGCTGCAGGCCTTCCAGCGCACCGGCAGCGACACCGGCCCGCGAAAATCGATGGTCGCCTGCCAGGTCACGTCGTCCGCCGCCAGCTCCAGCCCGGGCAGACGCTCGATCACCTGCTCAAGCGCGACGCGCAGCTCCTCGCGCGCCAGCGCCGCGCCGAGGCAGTAGTGCGCGCCGTAGCCGAACGCGAGATGGCGGTTGTCGGCGCGCGCGACGTCGAAGCGGTCGGGGTCGGGAAACCTGGCCGGGTCGCGGTTGGCGGCACCCAGGAACAGCAGCAGCGCGTCGCCCGCCTTCACTTTGCGCCCCGCGAGCTCGCCGTCCTCGACCGCGAGGCGCGGCGTCATCTGCACCGGCGACTCGAAGCGCAGGATCTCCTCTACCGCCGACGGGATCAGCGCAGGGTCGCGGCGCAGGCGCTCGAACTCGGCCGGATGCCGCAGCAGCGTGAGCACACCGTTCGACAATAGATTCGTCGCGGTCTCGTGGCCCGCGGTCATGAGAAACGTCGCGTTCGAAAAGATCTCGTCCTCCGACAAGCGCCCCTCGTCGTCCGCTGCAGCGATCATCGCCGAGAGCAGATCCTCGCCGGGCGCGGCGCGCCGCCTGGCTACCAGATCGCCCAGGTATTCGCGCATCTCGCCGAAATGCCCCTCGGCCGCGTGCGCGAGCGACGCCGTTGGCGCGCCCGAGCCCACGAGGAACACGATGTCCTGCGCCCAGTCCTTGAAGCGCTCGAGATCCGCCTCCGGCACGCCCAGCATCGCGCCCACCACCAGCGCCGGCAGCGGCAGAGTGTAGGCGCGGTGCAGGTCGGCCTCACCCGCGCCGGCCACGTCATCCAGCAGGCGCGCCGACAAGCCTTCGATCATGCCCGCTACCCGCTTCACCATGCGCAGGCTGAAGGTCGATGCGAGCAGGCGGCGGATACGGGTGTGATCGGGCGGATCGCGGAACGCGACGATGCCCTCCAGGGTGCGCGCGAGGTAGGGGCAGCGAGCGCGCACCTCGGCGCCCAGCGGCGCGAGGATGCCAGACACGCGCGCCGAACTCAAACGCCGGGCGGCCAACAGCGCCGCGACCTGGTCGTAGCGCACTACCACGCGGCCGATGTCCGCGCCGGCTTGCTCCGCCGCGCGCAGGCGCGCGTACACCGCGTAGGGATCGCGCAGGCCCGCGGGCGAGACCAGGTCTCTGAGGTTCGGCAAGGCTTGCGGCACGGGTGATGGCATCGCTGCTCCAGCATTGCGCCAGCCACGGCGGCGCCGGAACATTGCTCCGGCGCGCTGGCGCCTGGCTGAGCCGCCGATATTAGCAGCTGGACAGCGCGCAGACGCAGGCGCGCGCAGGCCGCACTTGCAAGCTGCGGCCTTGCTGGACTATCGTTACTCGATCGCCCAGCCAGCCTGAACGCAAGCATCGGGTTCGCGCCGGTCCGGCGATCATCCCGCCTGGAACGCGATACCTACGTATGGGAGCCTGCGATTGAGGCCTTCTAATTACCGCAAGCTAATCCTGGCACTGGCCCTGGGCAATGCCGGATGGGCTCATGCCGACGCGCAGTCCGAGGCGCAGCGCGCGCTGGTGCAGCGCCAGCAGCAATCGGACGAATTCGCCTTGCGCCTGCGCCAATCGCAGCAGCTGCTGAATCCGGGCAGCGCGGCGCAACGGCAAAGGCTGGAGGGCACGAACCTGGAGCAGCAGCAGCGCCTGCAGAACCTGAACGAGCAGCAGATCCTGCAATTGCAGTCGTCCGAGCAGAGTGCGGGCCCGGCTGCCGAGGGCCAGCCTGCGCGTTCCGCCTACCCGGAGCAGCGCCTGGAACGGGAGCGGCAGCAGCAGCTGCAGATCTTCGTGCGCCAGCGGCAGGAGCGCGAGTAGGCTTGATGCATTGCCGCTGACTACACCGGCTGCGCCCTGCGCGCAGGCAGCGCGGCATCAGCGCACGGGGCGCGACCTTCAGGCAGGAACAGGCGGGCCGCGGAATCGACGCTCCGCCTGCGGTGGATTCTAGCTTTCGGATAGCGAGCGCTCGAATGTGACCCAGTCCTGGTCGATTTCCGTTTCGACTTCGACCTCGGCCTCGAGCTCGGCCTCGATGGCGGCCCACTCCTGCTCGCTCTCCGTTTCATCTTCGATCGCGGCCTCGCTCGCGGCCCACTCTTGCTCGCCTGCCGTGTCGGCCTCGACGGCGGCCTCGATGTCCGCGTCGAAGCGCTCGAGTTCGGCGTTCTTCTGCGGCTTGCTGCCGCGATCCAGAGGGCGGCAGACGCGCCGCGGGAGTTCGAGTTTCGACATGCGTTCTATCACCGAGTGCGCAGCAGCGGGATCGACCAGCAGAGCCCACCTTGATGCCAGGACCTGAGTTTGTTCCATTGCAAGCCTCCATTGCGGTGAAAACTCGATGGGGCCACGTTACGGCGCGAGGCCTTGCAGCCACAGTCGGCGGATACCCCATAATCACGTAAGCAAATACCCCACACGCATTGCGCTGCGCACCGCAGCCGCGATTCACCGTAAGATGCCGGCCTATGCCGCAGGAACGCATGCGCTGGAACGCGCTTCTATCTCACCACCGGCTGGGCGGCCCGCCCGCGAGCGGCGCGGGTCCGCGCTCGGAATTCCAGCGCGACTTCGACCGCATCGTGTTTTCCTCGGCGTTCCGGCGCATGCAGGACAAGACGCAGGTGTTTCCGCTGGCGCAGAACGACTATGTGCGCACGCGCTTGACGCACAGTCTGGAGGTCGCCTCGGTCGGCCGCTCGCTCGGCGTGCTCGCGGGCGATCACGTGCTGCGCGCGCACCCGGAGCTGGCGGGGACCGGCTACAGCGCCGGCGATTTCGGCGCCATCGTCGCGGCAGCCTGCCTTGCGCACGACATCGGCAATCCGCCGTTCGGGCATGCCGGCGAAGCGGCGATCCAGTCCTGGTTCAATAGCGCCGAATTGGGCCGGTCGGTGCTCGCGCGCCTCGCGCCGGAAGAGCGGGCCGATTTCGCGCGCTTCGAGGGCAATGCGCAGACCTTCAGGATACTCGCGCGCCTGGGCATGCCCGACAACGCTGGCGGCATGCAGCTCACCTGCGCCACGCTGGCCGCCGTGGCAAAGTATCCGCGTCCGGCGCAGCTTGCGCCCGAGGCGCCTGCGGGCATCTCGACCAAGAAGCACAATTTCTTTCACGCCGACCGCGAGCGCTTCGATGCGGTGGCGCAGGCGACCGAGTTGCTGCCGCGCCCTGAACGCGCGCGCTGCTGGTGCCGGCATCCGCTCGCCTTCCTGGTGGAAGCGGCGGACGACATCAGCTACTGCGTGATCGATGTCGAGGACGCGTTCCGCGCGGGTGAAGTACGCTACGCCGAGGTCGAGCCGCTGTATCGCGGCGTCGTCGCCGACCCGGCTGCGTGGACGAAGGCCGCTGCGATCGCCACCGACGAGAAGCGCGTCGAGTACCTGCGCGCGCGAACCATAGACGTGCTGGTGGCGGAGGCGGCCACGGCCTTCGCCGCGCGCGAAGCGGCGATGCTCGCAGGCACGTTCGACGAGGAGTTGATCGCGCTGATCCCGCACGCACAGGCGCTGGAAGCGTTTCGCGCGCTCGCGCGCGAACGCGTCTACCACTCGGCGGTGGTGCTGAATCTGCAAAGCCCTGGCGCGGCCATTTTGCCGGAATTGCTGGATGCCTTCGTCGGCGCGGTCGAAGCCGCTGCCAGCGGCGCATCCGGGCTCCGCGTAGTCGCGATACTCGAACTGCTGCCGGGACAGTTCCTGTCCGCCGAGGGCAAGCCGGCGGCCGATCTGTACGCGCGCGTGCTCGCGATCACCGACTTCATTTCCGGCATGACCGACTCCTATGCGGTGGCCGTTGCAGCGAAGCTGCGCGCCTTGCATTGACCGCTGCGGGCACGAGCCCGCCGATCGGGCCGCGGCTGCCGCCTACTGCACTGCCCCGATTGACAGGGCACACTGCGCTCGGTAGCTTAGGGCGCAGTCCTATACGCGCTGGAGCGAAACATGCGAAGACGCAGTTTCCTGCAGACCTGCGCCGCGGCGGGCTTCGCCGCGGCCCCGGGATTCGCGCCGGCGGCAGACGCCAGCCCGCGCTATTACGCGCGCTCCCGCCTGGTCGGGCCGGACGGCAAGGCGCTGCGCGCGACGGCCCTGCCAACGCATGTCAATTTCGTATTCAATTATCCGTTCGCTGCCACGCCCTGCTTTCTGCTGAATCTGGGCCAGGCGCTTGAACCGGGCGCGGCGCTGCGCACCGCCGATGCGCACAGCTACCGCTGGCAGGGTGGCGTGGGCCCGGAGCGCAGCATCGTCGCCTACTCCGCCATCTGCGCACACAAGATGAGCTACCCGACGCGGCAAATCAGTTTCATCAGCTATCGCGCCGAGGGCGCGCGCGAAAGCAAGCGTGCCAGGGTCATCCACTGCTGCTCGGAGCACAGCGAGTACGATCCGGCGCAGGGCGCGGCGGTGCTCGGCGGCCCGGCGCGCCAGCCGCTGGCCGCGATCCTGCTCGATTACGACGAGCGCGCCGACGCCTTGTATGCGCTGGGCACGCTGGGCGGAGAAATGTTCGGCCAGTTCTTCAGCCAGTTTGAATTTCGCCTGTCGCTGGATTTCGGCGGCAAGGCGCATCAGGCCGCGGGCGAGAGCTGCGAGGTGATGGAACTGAAGAAATACTGCAGCCAGCAGGTGCAGTGTTAGCGGCTGGCTGCCAATCCAAAATCCGTAGTAATTTTGTTACGGCCGATCCAGGGCAGTACGAGGGGATGCGTCCCCTCGCTTTATTACAAACTCTAAGCCGAGAACGCCGCCGCCAGCAGCCTGCCCTCGGTGCCGGAATTGAGCTCGCCGGTTTCGGGCAGGCCGGAGCGCGCCTGGAACTGCATCAGCGCGGAGCGTGTGCGCCGGCCGCGAAATCCGTCGACTGGGCCAGGGACTATGCCCAGGTAGAGCAAGGCAGCCTGCGCCGTGCGCAGCGCCAGATCCGGCAGCATGACTATGCACTTGGCGTATGCGGCGGCGAGGCGCGTATCGTAATCATTCTGCTTGAAGTCAGCGCCGTTGTAGCCACGCGCAAAGGACGCCCAGTCATGCCGCTGCAGCGCCCGGTCCAGCTGCCGGTCTTTGACGAAATTCGCCACCGCGAGCAGCTGCGCGTCCTCGCTCTTCACCATCGCGGCGACCATGGCGTCGATGCCGGCGTAGCCAGCCGACTTGTAGTTGCAGCCCATGACCTGGCCGATGCCCCAGGAGGCGCTCTGGAGCGCCGCCTGCCGGTCCAGACCCAGGGCGGCTTCCAGGCGCGTGTACTCGGCGGCATCGCCCGCATAGCCTCCGGGTTTGGCTTGGCTGACATCCGCATGCGCGGCGTCGTAGCGGCCTTGGGTGAGCCGGTGGAATACATGGCGCTCGAACAGGATCTGCGGACGCCGGTCCGGAAGAAAGCCGAAGCCGCGCGTCTCCACCGTCAGCAGCGCCCACAGCTCCGCCTCGGCCGCGCCTAGGTCGCCACGGATCCGGTCCATGCCTGCCGCGCTCAAAGGACGGCCTTCATCCTGAAAATTCACCTGGACCTCGCGTGTGCCACGGCGCCCGCCTCGCGCATAGCTTACAGCGTTTCGTAAATGCGTTTGACCGCGTCGCGGCCGTGGGCGCGCTCCAGTCTGCGCACGGTGAAATGGCCCTTGCCCATGTCCTGGAAATGATCGATGAACAGGGTGTTGATTACCGCGCCGCCGAGCGCGCCCAGAACCGGCACGGCTTGCGCCGCCGCCTTCTCCGACACGACGATGGAGAAGCGCGACGCAATCAGCGCGATCAGGCGCACGAGGGCCGGCGCCCCTTGTTGCGACAGGCCCTTGCTTGCCAGATGCTGGACCGCGTCGGACACGGCTTTCGCCATGGCGGCTCGGACGGCGAAGTATCCGGTCTCGCTCGCGTCGCCGCTGCTCGTGCCTGCGCCCAGCGCCAATACCTGAACGCATTCTAGCCTGGCTTCGGGCAGCTGCAGGTTCTCGCCCTGGCTGCGGGCGATATCCGCGATCGAGCGCAGCATGATCGTCGTCGAGACGGGGAGTTCGAGCGCGAGCGCGGACAGACCGAAGACGCCGCCAGCCGCGCCGGTAGTGCCTGCCGCGAGCTTATGCCAGCGGTTCGACGGCGGGGCCGCGCGCTTGTGGTCCAGGCTCCAGAGGGCGACATCGAGCGCGGTCTCTATCGATTTGCGGGTGGCCGCATTCACCGCCGCATTCCATTTCTTCGGCAGCAGGGCGAATCCCTTCTCGATCGGGGCGCCGGCATAGTTGCTGATCCGGGCGGCGAGCCCGGGGATTTCCAGAAGGCGCTTCGCTGTCCGCAGGTCTTCAATGTCCGGGGATGAAAGTGGCATGCGCGATTCCTGGATCGGGACGGCACGCAATCCTACTATGCCGCGCCCGGCCTCAGGGTTTGATACCGACGAAAATGAGCCCGTCACTGCGGGATTTGTTGAGCGCGGCGACGTAGAGGCGCTTGGCGCCCGAGTCGAAGTAACCGATGCCGGCGACCGCGCTCGTGCCGCTGGGGCAGACGCCGCCACCGAATACCAGCGACAGGTCGTACAGATTGCCTTTCGCGCGCGGCACGGCGGTTCCGAGGAACTTGCAGCCGCCGCTGCCGGTGCCGGCAACCAAGCCCAGCGCACTCACGACCAGCGTCGTGAGCTCGTTGCTGCTCGCGACGGAGGCGATGCCGGTGTAGGTTCCGGCGATGGCCGACGCGCTTGGCGCTTGGTCGTAATCCGAGTTATACGAACTGGTAAATGTGAACGCCTGATTCAGCGCGGGATAGCTGACCGACCCGTCGAAGCTTTGCCTGGGCGCATAGCTCGCGGACAGGGTAGCGGCGTTGATGCCCTGCCCTTCGACATTGAAATCGATGCCGTCCGAGGATGAAAAGCTGCCGTTGACAGAACTAGCCGTGCCCTGCACAACGCCGGCGATGAAAGAACTGGCGTGGGGGACGGAGTATAGAATCCAATAGCTGCCCTTGTCCGGCACGATACCGATGAGCGAGCGCGACGCGCTGGTGCTCCCGATCCACAGGCCTTCGGCGCTGGAAGCGGATGAAGGCGGCGACGCACTACCGCCATCGCCGCCGCTCCCGCCGCAGGCCGCCAATGCCAGTACGAGGCATGACATTGCCAGTGGTTTGATCATTGCGCTCATTCTGGATTTCACTGTGATTCCCTGTAGGGCGTGTCGCTACGCCGCTTATCCGGATCAGCCGGCTTTACAAAGTACGCATACGCAGAGCCCGGCTCGGGCTTGCTGCTAATGAAACAAGATATAGATGATGACCAGCACGATGACCGGCACACCGAGAATCCAGCCCAACACATATTTGACCATGACCGAGGCTCCTGGCAAGTAAGCCTCGATTGTGCCGTTCGCGCCTTCGGTTTTCCGTGCGCTCTCGCGCTTACCGCGAAAAATGCTCCACCCGGCCTGCAGTCCCTCCATGAGGCCTTTTGGTCCGCATAGGTATCGCGGTACTCGCGCGCGTCGGCGCGGCTACTTTGAGGCGCAAGAGCGGGATGGCGCGGCGCAGCCCGCTCGCGCCATGCCGCGTGAGCACGCGCGCAACGACGCTACTTTGCTGGAACCGTGGTCCGCAATTCCCGGTAGAGACCCCCGCCCTCGACGCTGCCGCTGACGGTCCCCTCGCCGCGCATGCGCCGCAGACAGTCGTCGCGGTCTTCCCCCGCGAGGCGGTCGCAGCGCAGCAATTGATTCCGCTCGTAAGCGCCTTGACCCTCGTCCAGGCGCCCGCGTTTAGCCGCTTGCAGCGCAGCGCCGGCTTCCCTCAGGCAGCTGGCGCGATCCTGCTGCGACTGGCCGCTGAGGCAGGCGGCGCGATCCTGTTTGTAGCGCGCCTGGGCTTCCGCCAGCTCGCCGCCTGCGGCTACGGCCGTGCCCGCTACCAGCATGGCAGCAACTGCACCGACGAACAGGGTCAAAGAAGAAGATGTCTTCTGTCCGGAACGGGCCGGATCGCGAATCAAGATCGATTGCACGGTGGCTTCCTCCTGAAAAAAGGGCAGCCTAGCAAATTCCGGCGGACGCTGTCTGTGTCCAAACGAACAAAGCGCAGCGCCCACAGCAGGGCCTGGGTTTGATCTAACGCAAGCTCCGTGCAGCTTTTTGGAAATCCGGGCGCGCACGCCGGCTTCGGTTTGACAAAGCGCAAATCGCCGGCGCTGCGCTTACCTAGTATGGCGGAAACGCGCGGCAGGCGACGCGTCGGCTGTCTCTGTGGACTTGGCCGATTCGCGCCCCGCCGGCTGACTGGAAACCGCCATGAACAACGACAACACCGTAAGCATCATGCCCGGGCGCAGCCGCGCGCCGGCCGACGCAGCGTCGCTCCCCGCGCCCGGCGCAATCGCGCATTGCAGGACCGTATGCGCCACCTGCGAACTGCGCGAATTATGCCTGCCCTGCTGCGGCCTGACGCGCGCAGAGATGGAAATCGCCGAGCGCATGGTGTTCACGCGACTGCGGGTGCGCCGCGGCGACCGCCTGTATCGCGCCGGCAGCCGCTTCACCTCGCTGTACGCGGTGCGCAATGGGAGCTTCAAGTCCATGGCCACGCTCGATAACGGCCGCGAGCAGGTCACCGGGTTCTCGATGACCGGCGAGGTTCTGGGTCTGGACGGCATCGGGCCGGGTCAGCACGCCTGCGATGCCGCGGCCTTGGAGGACAGCGACGTCTGCGTCATTCCCTTTGGCGGCCTGCAGGAGGTCGCGCATGAAATACCCGCGCTGCAGCAGCACTTCCGCAAGATGATGAGCCGTGAAATCGTGCGCCAGCACGGGATGATGCTGCAGCTGGGCAGCATGACTGCGGAGGAACGCGTGGCGATGTTCCTGCTCGACCTGTCGCGACGCTTTGCCGCGCGCGGCTATTCGGCCTCGGAATTCAACCTGCGCATGAAGCGCGAGGAAATCGCGAGCTACCTCGGCCTGAAACTGGAAACCATCAGCCGCACCTTCTCCAGATTCCAGGAGCAGGGACTGATCGTCGTACAGCAGAAATTGATCCGCATCCGCAACAGCCTGGGTTTGCTGCAGGTGATGGGCCGGGAGGCGGACTGAGCCCTCACCAGCGGGCGCATGCCCCGCTTCGATTCGAATTTCGACGCGCGCGCGATCCCGGCGCTGTGTATCCTTGCGCACAGATCGCTGCCGGATTCGGGAACATGCTGCATCCATGCTGTCCAACCGCAAGGGAGTGCAAATCATGAAACGCAGCGCAATTCGCATCCGCAAATCACCCGAACTTCCGATCGCCTGGCGCGAGGCCGAATACGCCGCGCTCAGGATCAATGCCGCAGACACCTGCGACGACCGGGTCAGCGATACCATTTTCGATATCGACGACGAACGCGCCGAAGTCGACATCATCGTCCACCGTATGGGTCACGACGCGAACTAAGAGGTCGCGCCTGCGGCGCTTGCCTTCTGCGCCGCGGAATCAGCGGCGATCGGCGCGATCCGCAGCGTGCCCGGATTCCGGACCGAGCAGCGGCACCGGAACGACCACCGCCACGCAAGCGCTCAATGCGAGCGCCACCATTACCGCCATAATCCGTTTCAGCCGTTTCAGTGCCATTTCCCGCCTCTAGTTAAGTCCCCTAGAGGCCATTGCAGATTTACCGAAATGGCCCCTGACTTAGGGGAGCATGAGGGGATGTATCCCCTCATTTTGAAATAAGTCCTTAGCTTCGACGCAGGGATGCTGGCGCGTCGTGCCGCAGCATCGACAGCAGATTCAGGCAGATCAGATGCGCGATGCGCTGTTTGTCCGGACGCGCCGGTTTGCGCCGCAGTTGGCGGCAGAGCACGCGCGCGCTCGTGAGTTCGGGCGCGGACCTGGATAGCGCCAAGCGGTCCCGCCGCAGCATGGGTGTCGCGCCGAACAGATCGCCGGATTCCCCGGCGGCGTAGCTGAAATTTCCCATATCGCACCTCGTCTGCTTGCAAGGGCAGGTTCGCCCTCGCCCCTAGCAGCCAGTCTGCGCCAAGCTGCGCGCGTGCTCTATGCGCCAGCGTACATAGGGCAGGGCATTTCAGCCGGGTGTGCGCGGACCGAGCGCCGCATGCGCGCGCGCGCCAGCGGCGTTGGAACCGCGTGATCGAGCCGGCGGATTGCCTTTCCTCGCCTAAGCGGGTAGCGTTGCATCCGCAAGCGCTGGCGCCACTATAACGAAGTCAAGTCATCCGCCATGTGCTGCAGGTCGCGTCCGGGACGACTCTATACGGGGGAGAAGAATAATGGCAGAGATCAGCGGCGGCGAAGTCATCGCGCGCATGTTGCAGAAGGAGGGCGTGGAGAAGGTGTTCGGCATCATCGACGGCACCTACTTCGGATTCTATTCGGCACTGCACCGGCTAGGGATTGAAATCGTCACGCCGCGGCACGAAACCAGCGCCGCGCACATGGCCGGCACCTACGCGCGCCTGACCGGCAAGCTCGGCGTGTGCATGGCCAGCAACGGACCGGGCGTGGCCAACCTGCTGCCGGGGCTGGTGGTGGAGCAGGCCGACGGCAATCGCGTGCTCGCGATCACCAGCGCGCGCCGGCCGGGCATCATGTATCCGGATCGCGGCGGCAGCTACCAATGCTTCGACCAGAGCGGCGTCATCGGCAAGATCGGCAAGTGGAGCGCGGCGGTGTCCGCGTTCGAGCGCGTGCCGGAGCTGCTGCGCAAGGCGCTGCGGAAGAGCTACGAAGGCCGGCCGGGCGTGGTGCACCTCGACGTCCCGGAAAACATCATGAACGGCAAATTCAAAGCCGAGATCGCTTACTGGGCACCGAGTCAGTATCGTCAGACGGATGCGCTGTCACCGTCGGCTGACCAGGTCGCGCGCGCGGCGGATATCCTGATCGCCGCCGCGGCGCCGATGATCCACGCCGGCAGCGGCGTGATTCATTCAGGCGCATTTGATGCTCTGGCCCGAGTGGCGGAACTGCTGCAGGCGCCGGTGACCACGAGCTGGGCCGCCCGCGGCATGCTCGCCGAGACCTCGCCGCTTGCGATCACCATGCCGCACGTGAAGCTCAACCACCAGGTGCGCAACGAAGCCGACGCGGTGCTGATCCTAGGCTCGCGCATAGGCGAGACCGACTGGTGGGGCAGGCCGCCCTACTGGCGCAAGCCTTCCGAACAGAAGACCATACAGGTCGACATCGACGGCGACATGATAGGCCTGAACAAGCCGGTCGACCTCGCCGTGCTCGCCGACGCGAAACGCTTTCTCGAACTGCTGGCGGGCGAATTGGAACTGCGCAAGGCGCAGATACAGAAGGAGGCGCACCGCACCCGCATCGCGGGATACGCCAAGGTGATGCGCGAGGACAGAGCCGGCTGGGACAAGGCGCTCGCCGACATGGCGATACCGATGCATCCGGCGCACATCGGCGCGGTGTGCCGCGAAGTATTCCCCGAGGATTCGGTGCTGGTCGCCGACGGCGGCAACGCCGTGATCTGGGCCATGTTCTATCACAAGGTCACCGTGCCCAACACCGTGATCTCGACCTTCAAGTTCGGCATGCTCGGCGCCGGCATGGCGCAGGCGGTGGGCGCCGCCCTCGCGCGGCCGGGCAAACCGGTGTGCTGCATCATCGGCGACGGCGCCATGGGCTTTCATTCGCAGGAGGTCGAGACTGCCGTGCGCAACAAGGCGCAGGTGATCTATATCGTGCTCTGCGACAAACAGTGGGGCATGGTGAAAATGAATCAGCAGTTCATGCTGCGACCGTTCAAGACCATGATCTTCAAACACCTCGATCCGGACGAGACGATCAAGGCCGATCTGGGCGAGATCGAGTTCGACAAGCTGGGGCAGAGCATGGGCGCGCACGGCGAGCGCGTATCCGACCCGGCGCAGCTCAAACCCGCGCTGCAGCGGGCGCTCGCCACGGGCAGGTGCGCCGTGATCCACGTCGATGTCGATCCGGTGAAGCACATGTGGGCGCCGGGGCTGATCCACTTCAAGAAGATGCATGAGGAACCGAAGGGCTGAGCGCCGCCGCGCTGCTTCGGCGGCGCGGCCTCTGTTGCCGCTTCGGCGGCGTGCTCTTTCCCGCAGCGGGTAAGCCATGACCGACATCGATCTCGTCCGCCTCAACTTCAATCCGCAGACGCTGCTGCTGCTGAACGTCGTGCTCGGATTCGTCATGTTCGGCGTCTCGCTGGAACTGAAGCCGCAGGATTTCAAGGAGGCGCTGCGCACCCCGCGCGCGCTCGTCATCGGCCTCGTCGCGCATCACCTGGTGTTTCCCGCCTTCACCTACCTGCTGGTGCTGCTGCTGCAACCGCGGCCCAGCATCGCGCTCGGCATGATTCTGGTCTCGTCCTGCCCGGCCGGCAACATCTCCAACTTTCTCACCCATTTCGCGCGCGGCAACACAGCGCTGTCGGTGTCGATCAGCACGCTGTCGACGCTGACGGCGATCGTCATGACGCCGCTCAACATCGCGTTCTGGGGCGGGCTGTACGAGCCGGCGCAGCCGCTCCTGCGCCAGGTCGCGGTGAACCCGCTGGAAATGTTCCTGCATGTGTTCATGCTGCTCGGCCTGCCGCTGGCCGCGGGGCTCGCGGTGTCGCGGCGCTGGCCGCGTTTCACCGCACGCGCGCAAACGCCGATGAAGATTTTTTCCTTGGCTTTTTTCTTGCTGTTCGTGCTCGCCGCGCTCGCGGCAAACTGGAAATATTTCCTGGTCTACGTCGGCATGGTGGTCGCCGTGGTGTTCGTGCACAACGCCTCGGCGCTCGCGACCGGCTACGGCATGGCCTTTGCCGCCGGCCTGCCGGAGCGCGACCGGCGCGCGGTGTCGATCGAATGCGGCATCCAGAATTCCGGCCTGGGCCTGATCCTCATATTCAATTTTTTCGACGGCCTGGGCGGCATGGCCGTGGTCGCCGCCTGGTGGGGCATCTGGCATATCGTCGCCGGTCTGACGCTGGCCACGTTCTGGAGCAAACACTCAGCGCGGCCGGCGAAAGCGGCTGCATGAGCGCGCGCCGCGTTCTGGTCACAGGCAGTTCGGGCTATCTCGGCCGCCAGGTGGTGGCGGCGCTCGCTGCGCGCAAGGACATTGCCGTCATTGCACTGGACGTGCGCGAACCGGCCGAGCGCCTGCCCGGCGTCGCGTATGAAGCGGCCGACATTCGCGCGGCCGAAGTCGACGCCATCGTCGCCCGCCACGCGCCCGAGGTGGTGGTGCATCTCGCGGCCATCGTCACGCCCGGAAAGAACAGCCATCGCGATTTCGAATACAGCGTCGATGTCGGGGGTACCCGAAACCTGCTCGAAGCCTGCGTGCGCCACGCGGTGCGCCGCGTGATCGTATCCTCCAGCGGCGCAGCCTACGGTTACCATGCGGACAATCCGGAATGGTTGAGCGAGAGCGCGCCGCTGCGCGGCAACCAGAGCTTCGCCTATTCCTGGCACAAGCGCCTGGTCGAGGAAATGCTGGCCGAATATCGCGAGCGGCAGCCGCAACTGGAACAGATCGTGTTCCGCATCGGCACCATCCTCGGTGCGACGGTGAACAACCAGATTACGGATCTGTTCGAAAAGCCGCGCCTGATCGCGGTTCGGGGATCGGACAGCCCGTTCGTGTTCATCCACGACCGCGACGTGGTCGGCGCGATTGTGCACGGCGTCGATTCGAACACCACCGGCATATTCAATGTCGCGGGCGACGGCAAACTCGGCATCCGCGAAATCGCCGCGCGCCTGGACAAGCGCTGCGTAACGCTGCCGCCGGGCCTGCTCAAGGCGGCGCTGTGGCTGCTGAAAATATTAGGCCTCACGCAGTACGGGCCGGAGCAACTGGACTTCCTGCGCTACCGGCCGGTGCTGGACAACGCGCGGCTCAAGAATGTGTTTGGTTACGTGCCAGAACTGAGTTCGGCTGAAGTGTTCGAATTGTGGCGCACATCGCGGCAGAAGGGATCAGCATCGGAGAAGGCAGCGTGAGCCGGCGCAGTTTCGCTGGCAAGGTCGTGCTGATCAGCGGCGCCGCCGGCGGGCTGGGGAGCGCCTTGTGCCGGCGCTACGCCGCAGCGGGGGCGCACATCGCGGCCATGGACATCGATGCCGAGCGGCTGGATGGGCTTGCAGCCAGTTTGCGCGCGCAGGGTAGCGAGGCGCTGGCCCTGCCGGGCGATATCACGGCCGCTCCGGACTGCAAGGCCGCGGTCGCGGCGACGCTGGCGCGCTTCGGCACGCTCTACGGCCTGGTCAACAACGCCGGCATTTCGCACCGCAGCCTGCTGCAGCATACCGACCCCGCGGTGATACGCCGCGTGATGGAAGTGAATTTCTTCGGTGCGCTGAATCTCACCCACGCCGCCCTGCCCCACATCAGCGCGCAGCGCGGCGTCATCGCCGCGATTTCCAGCGTCGCCGGTTATGCGCCGCTGATCGGCCGCACCGGCTACGCGGCGAGCAAGCATGCACTGCACGGGTTCTTCGACAGCCTGCGCAGCGAAGTCGAAGACGCAGGCGTGGGCGTGACGCTCGTCTGCCCCTCGTTTATCCGCACCGGCATCGGCGCGGCAGGATTGGGCGGCGACGGCGCTGCGGCCAGCAGCCCGCGCATCACCAGCGGCGGCGAATCGGCAGCGGAAGACATCGCCGAACGCATTTTTGCCGCGGTGGCGGATGATCGCCGCCTGCTGCTGCCCGACCGCACCTCGCGCCTGGCCTGGTGGCTCAGTCGCCTCGCGCCGGCCGTCTATGCCCGCGCGATGAAGCGCGGCGTCGGCGCCGAATTCGAAAGCACGCCGCGCTAACGTTCGCGAATTGCGGCTGCCACTGCCTCGGAAACGACCGGCACCACGCGTGGGTCAAGCGGATCGACGATGACGCGATCCGGCGTGACCTCGCCCAGCAGCCCTGCGATGGCGCGGGCGGCCACCACATAGTCCGTCCGTTGGTATGAGGTGGCTTCAGCGAGGAAGCCGCCGGCCTTGTGAATCGCGGGGAAGCCGAGAACGTTGTTGATCCCATTGGGAGCATCGGAGCGACCGGTACCGACGAAGGCTGCACCGGCATCACGCAGCCTTTCATATGCAACGACGACATTTTCATCGGTCGTCGTCAGAATTTCCGGACTGGGATTGGCCAGGGAGATGATGCCAGGACGCTCGTTCATCATTTGCATGTGCTTCAGCGTAAACGGAGTTCGTTTGTCGGCTTCCGAGGCCGACAAACCGATGTAGATATCGGCTCCGCGGAGCCCGTTCTCCCACGATCCGGTTCGCCCGGCAGCATTGATGATGGCTGCAATATGATTCTTTTCCTCGTTCATTCCGACCTTTCGGCCAGCATATAAAAGCCCCTTGGAGTCAGCCATCTGCATATTGCCGGGATTGACGCCAGCCGCAGCCAAGATGAGTGCAACACCAATGGCGCCCGCTCCGGCCCCCTGGAAATGAACGCTCAAGTCGCTCAAAGGCCTGCCCATCAGTTTTGCGCCATTGATGAGTGCGGCAGCGACCACGATACCCGTACCCCACTGATCGTCGTCGAACACGGGGATGGAAATTCTCTCCTGCAGCTTTCTTTCAACCTCAAAAGAGTGTGGTGAAGACAAGTCTTCCAGATTGATTGACCCGCCGCGCTCGGGCAGTATCTTCGTGAGCAATTCGACGATCTTGTCCGGAGCGGTTTCATCCAGGACCAAGCTGATCGCCGGAATATCCGCAAGGCCTCTAATCAAAATGGCCTTCCCGGTCATGACCGGGGCGCCGGGCTGAGGTCCTATATCGCCCAGGCCCAAAATGGCTGTTCCGTCGGTAATGATATAAACCGCCTTGCCAATGGCGGCTATCTTGTCCTTGATCGCATCCAGATTCGACGCGCGACTCACGGGAATAATCAAATTGGTATGTGACAGCGCCTTGGCAAGCCCGTACAAGGCGTTAGCCCGATAGAGGATGGACTGGCGAGCCCTGTCGTCGGCGATGTCGGCCGCGAACAGGCGCAAGTCGATCGATTCCCACAGCAGGTGTTTGATGACACTGCAAATGAAACCCACACCCGGTGTATAGACCTCTGCGAGTACTTTCAGCGACGGAACCGTGACGCGGCGCGCATCACCCACGGGGTAGCATGGGTAACGGATTGCGTCCAGATAGGTTTGCACAAAATCCATCGTGGTGCCGCCCTGGTAACCTGCGGCAAGATATGGCGCTGACGAACGGAAACTGGCGCGGCCGGGGACGCTAAAATGGTTCAGCATTTCGGCCACTTGCGCGGGTGACATGAGTTTGTTGTCGCCATGCTGCACGCTGCCGAGTTTGCGCACCATGGCAGCGACCTCGGGTGAATTAGGAAATTGACGTACTGGTTGTGACATATTGACTCCCAAGTGTGCGAGTGAGACTGCGGTTCGGTGCTGAGGTACGCTCATCATTTCGTACTGAATTGTCAGCAATATGCGTCCTGAGGATGATTCAAGTATACGCCGTGTGACGCATCGCCGACGAGGTCCCGCTCATAGCTTGATGTTCGAGCCGGCCGGTGACGGAGATCTACACCGGCCGCCTATGTTGGTCAGGGCCAACAACTGCAATGGCCGACAAGCCGCCCGTCGCGCTGAATTCTCGTAAGACAGGTCCTCGGCCTGAACGGCCATTGAAGATATGCGGCTCGGACGGCGGTTCAACGATGCATTGCTGCCGCTCGATGCTTTCATACGGAGAATTGCGCGCGACGAATTCGAACGGCTTTCTCGCGTGCAACTGCCGTTGCATTTGTTACAAACCGACACACACTATTACAGTGACCTCGATCAACTGACGGTAGGATGTAGTCGTTGTTGCTCGCGTCAACCAACGAACGGAGTTGCGACCATGAGAGCAAATAGACTTCGCGCCTTGTCAGTAACGGGCATT
>Ga0334722_10003187_pt1 | contig 17879 bp, 16 predicted proteins | sample C3_bottom_MG_FD_207210 | JGI IMG/M metagenome (GOLD analysis project Ga0334722, IMG submission 207210) | Sediment microbial communities from Yellowstone Lake, YNP, Wyoming, USA - C3_bottom | ecosystem: Environmental > Aquatic > Freshwater > Lake > Sediment | place: USA: Wyoming | collected...
CTCCCGATTGCCAGTGCCGCGTCGGCTTCCGCGAGGTCGATGCCGTTCGGGATCACCACGCAGCGGCCGGGCTCCACGCCGAGGCGCAGCTGCAAGGCCGCCGCGAGATCGGATGACTGGAGATGAAAGCGGGTGACCCTGCTGCGGGTCCACCGGTCGGCGCGCAGCAGCCAGCCGCTCCCGGCCTCGCTGCCGCTGCGGTACGAGTTGACGACCGCCCGGGCCCCGACGCGTCGCGCCGCCAGCCTCCCGAGCAGGTGGGCCCGAAAGAGCAGGGAGTGGACGATGTCGAAGTTTCGCCCGCCAAGCAGGGCCGGCAGCCGCCGGGCCGCGAGGTACAACTCGAGCGCCGCGAAGGCCCCGGTCTCGTCGCCGACACCGGGCGAGAGGACCTCGATGCCCAGCGCCCGGATGCGTTCTGCGATTTCGCCCGGCGGCTTGAGCGAGATCACGGTCGGCTCCCAGCGCGAGCGATCGAGCCGCCGCAGCAGCTGCCAGAGCGCGAGCTCCGAGCCGCCGATACCGCTCGAGGTGATGAGGTAGAGCACTCGCGCCATAAGGCCGCCATTGTACCCCGATCCGCCCGTACGCGCGGATTTGGTTTGTAGCGGTTTTCTTGACAGAAGAACGGCCTCCCTCCTACAATCCGTTCGTTTTTCCACTGGACGACAGAAAGGTATTTTTCAACCAACTGCTAACGGAGGATCATGAGTATATCCTGGAAAACCGCACTGACAGGCACCTTGACAGTCGCCGCCCTCGGAGCCGGCGCGTGGCTTGTGCTGCGCATGGAGGGCGAACCGCCCGCGATCACGTTCTCGAAGGAGGTGCGCGCCCTCGGCAAATCCACCGCCTGGGGGTTCGTAGCCGAGGACAAGAAAAGCGGCCTGCGCCAGGTGCGCGCCTGGGTGCGGCAGGGCGAGAAGTCGACGCCGCTGTTTTCCGAGGACTACCCCGGCCGTGGGACGCATCGGCGCGAGGTGAACCTGACGCTCGACCCCAAGGCGCTCGGCCTGGCGGACGGGGCGGCAACGCTGATCGTTGCCGCGCAGGATCACTCGCTGAAGAATTTCAAGGGGAACAGCGTCTTTCGCGAGATCCCGATCACGATCGATACCGAGGCCCCGCGGCTGGACATCCTGAGCACCCAATACAACGTCAATCGCGGCGGTGTCGGTGTCGTTGCTTACCGCCTGAGCGAACCTGCGGCGATCACCGGTGTCACGGTCGGCGATCGTTTCTTCCCCGGCTTCCCGGAGACGGCGGGTGGGTCGGGGGCGCACGTCGCTTTTTTCGCGATCCCGTACGACGCGCCGGCCGCGCCCGCCTTCAGCCTCGGCGCCAGCGATGCCGCCGGCAATGAGGTGCGTCGCGCCTTTCCCGTCCGTCTGCTCGAGAAGGTCTTCCCCGCCGACACCATCGACATCTCCGACCGCTTCCTCGCCGCGAAGCTTCCCGAGTTCCGCGCCGGCGATCCCTCGCTTCCGGCCGACCCGGTGGCGGCCTTCCTCGTCGTAAACCGCGACTGGCGCGCCCGCGACCACAAGCGCATTCGCGAGGCGTGCGCCGTCAGTTCGCCGACCCGCCTCTGGAGCGGCCCCTTCCTGCAGATGCCGAACACGAAGAACATGGCGGGCTGGGCCCAGGCCCGCACCTACAAGCACAACGGGCAGATCATCGATCGCCAGACGCATCTCGGTCTCGACCTCGCCTCCACTGCCGGGGCGCCGGTGCCGGCTGCCAACGCCGGCACGGTGGCGTTCTCCGGGGATCTCGGTATCTACGGCCAGGCGGTGATCATCGACCACGGCCAGGGGATCTTCTCGCTGTACGGGCACTTGAGCAGCCTCGGCGTCAAGCCGGGCGAACATGTGGAGCGGGGTGCGGCAGTCGGCGCGAGCGGACAGACCGGAATGGCCGGCGGCGACCACCTGCACTTCTCGGTCCTCTCGAGCGGCACGTTCGTCAGCCCGGCGGAGTGGCTAGACGCCCACTGGATCGCCGACAACGTGACGGCCAAGCTCGCGTTGTTCGGCCCTGCGCATTGAAGAAGCGGAGGGACGGTAAACAGCAGTTCTCTGAGAGCGGGAGATGATCGTGGAACAGCTTCTCAGCGTAGAGAACGTGATCGCCCTGGTCACCCTGACGGCGATGGAGATCGTCCTCGGGATCGACAACATCGTCTTCCTGGCCATACTCACGGGCAAGCTTCCTGCGGCGCAACAGGGAAAAGCGCGGCGGCTCGGGTTGTTCCTCGCGATGTTTATGCGCATCGGGCTGCTGCTCACGCTGACCTGGATCATGCGCCTGACGCAGCCGCTGTTCACCGTGCTCGGCCATACCGTCTCGGGCCGCGACCTGATCCTGCTGGTCGGCGGCGTGTTCCTGATCTTCAAGGCCACGTGGGAGATCCACGGGAACCTCGAGGTCCCCGGCGCGCACGGCCCGAGCGGCCCCGCGCCCGCCTCCTTCGGCGCGGCGATTGCGCAGATCGTGGCGCTCGATATCATCTTTTCGCTCGACTCGGTGCTTGCGGCGGTGGGGATGGCCCGGCATATCGCCGTGATGGTCGCCGCCGTTATCGCCGCGGTCGGCGTGATGCTGGTCTTCGCCGACGCGGTCTGCGGCCTCATCGAGCGGCACCCGACCCTGAAGATGCTCGCGCTCTCCTTCCTGATGCTGATCGGCGTGATGCTGCTGGCGGAAGGCTCGGGCAAACATATCGAGAAGGGCTACGTCTACTTCGCGATGGCCTTCTCGCTCGGGGTGGAGCTGCTCAACATGCGCGTGCGCGGACACCGGGTCCCGCTCCCGACCAGGGGCGACACCTAAAGCCTGAGCTGTTTCCCCTGTTTGGTCGCGTACATCGAGGCGTCCGCCTTGCGGATGAGCTCATCGAGCGTGACGGGCTGTCGCGGGTCGAACGCCGCCCACCCCGCGCTCAGCGCGAGCCGCCAGTGCGCCGCGTCGGCGGCGTTGGCGTTCCCGACGTGCCGCTCGAGCTCGACGAGCAGTGCGGGTGCCGTCTCCGGCCCGGTGTTCGGGCACAACACGACGAACTCGTCGCCGCCGAGGCGGGCCAGGATGTCCGAGGTGCGGAACGCGGCGTGGAGCACCGCGGCGGTCCGCCGCAGCGCGGCATCCCCGGCTTCGTGACCCATCTCGTCGTTGATGTGCTTCATCCGGTCGAGGTCGATGAACAGCAGCAGGTCGGGGTTGCCGGTGCGCTGGGCGATTTGGAGTTGTTTTTCCGCGAGCATCCGGAAACCCCGGCGGTTGTGCAGCCCGGTGAGCTCGTCCACGAGGGCGAGTTCGCGCAAGCGGGCGACCATGAGCATTTTCTGGTGATAGGCGGCCGTCACGGCAGTGATGAGCCCGGCACCGAGCAGCCAGAGGACGACGCTCGCGAGCACGACGTTGCGCCGGAACGCCCCTCTGGAGGAAGCGAGCAGATCCGACGGGTAGGTGACGGAGATGCCGCCGCGCACCTGTCCGACCGCGTACCCCTGCTTTGCGTGACAGGGGAGACAGGACTCCTCCACCGGCAGCGGCGCCATGTACCGGAAGGTCTCATGCCCGCTGTCGCCGCGGGCAAAGTCCACCTGTTCGACTTCGCCGCGTTCGAAGGCTTTGAGCGCCTCGTCCTCCCAGGGGGCCGGCTTGTTCTCCGGCCGCAGCGGGGTGCGGCTCGTCAGGTGCAGCCTGATCCCCCGGCGCTCCCGGGTGAGCTCCGCGATCTGGCGCGTCATGTACGCGGGGTTCATCAGGGTCAGATGCCGTCCCGACAGGGTTGTCTCGTCACGGTACGGCACATCCAGCCAGGGATTCGGCGGGGTCTCTGCGGTGACCGGGACATAGACGCCCCCGTGTCGGGCGTTCCAGTCGCGCATGTCGACCACCTGATGAAAGAGAGCCCGCGCCTGGCTCAACGCGATATCCCTGAGCCGATTCTCCGAGAGGGTGGTCTCGCGCTGGAACATGTAGCCGAGAAACAGCGTCCAGAAAACGAGGAGGAGGGCTGCCAGAGCGATGTGCGTTCGTTTCATTGCGACAGTATATGACAATGACGGAGGGCAGGTCGCGAAAGACCCTCCGGATTGACATCAGGCTCGGGCGGCAGTTGCGCGCCGAAACTCGAGGGCCCCGTGCTCAAGCGGGAGTTTGTCCAGACGTGTTGACGGTCCCGCAGCGTGGCGGGAAATCCCCGGGACTCCGATCATCGGGCGGTCGCCCCTACCCCTCCACGACCTGGAATGCGAGAATCCCCTGGATGATCACTGGCCGGAAGAGGGTGTCGCCGAAGCGGTAGACGTCGACCCCGTTGGCCTTCTCCTGGGAGTACCCGTCGGGAAGATAGAAAACCTGGGTCCCCGCCGGGGGCTTGATCACTTCGAAAGCACTGCCCCTCTGGCCGAAGAACGTGCCGAAGAGGTACCACCCCGCGCCCTGCTGTGAGGTAACCCGCGTGACGCCGACCGGCAGCTTGTCGACGATGGCGCCGACGGGAGCGGTTACGACCGTGTACTGTGTGCCCTGCTGGAGCCAGAAGATCCCCTGGTCATAGAAGTAGCGATTTCCCCCGAGCTCGATGACGGTCGAACCGCTGGCGGGCGCCTCCGCGCTCCTGAATCCGGGTTTGCGGTAGTAGATGCCGCTCGGTGCCTTGAGCGCGGCCTGGCTCGTCTCGAGGATCTCGTCGAAGTAGGCCTCGTGTTCTTTAAGGTTATCCTGGCCGATCTTCTCGATTTCGTCGCGGCGCTTCTGGCGGCCGACCTCCCGGCCCGCCTCCTCCGCGGAAGTGATGTTCTCGCGCTGAATCTGGAGGTGTGTCCAGTTCGTGTCTCCCCAGCCGCCCCAGTCGCTGAAGCCGCTAAAGTTGCTGCTGGAGGGCACCGGGCGCCGGGCGGCGCGTTCATCCCCCGCCAGAGTGTCTGCGGGCCGTGACAGCAGTGTCCCGACGCAGGCGGCGCCGAGAAGGGTTGCGATGATGATCCGCTGGCTCGTTTTCATGGCAGTCACCTCAGTTCTCGCCCGCATTGCGCCGGCTACGGTTTCACGGGCTGGAACTCGCACTGAGCCGTGCCCTTCGGCGGTACAAACGTGAAGGCCGCATCCGGGAGGGCCGCCTCGAAGTTCCACTCGAGGAAAGTGGCGGCATACTGCGGGGCGCCGGGTTCCTTGCGCGTGATGACGACCCGCTTGATGAGGGGAGACGGCCCCTCGGTGACCCAGAGCTGCCAGTCCGCGTTCTGGCCCCGCAAGACGAGGTGCTGGCAGGGCGTCCCGCCGATCGTCGCCGGTCCGACGACCGAGCCCGTCCGGACCCAGTCGAAAGCGTGCGCGACGACGCTCTCCTTGAGCAGGGGGGAGAGAGGCGGGGTGAAGCCGAGCTTGTCCTTCATGGCGTCGAAGAGGTCTTCGAGCCGCCCGGGGGCCGGCCAGCAGGCGTAGACATTCTCAGCGACCTTGAGCATCGTGAGCGTCGTGCCGTCGTACCAGATCCGGGTCGAGCGCTGCTCGCCGTCGAAGGAGGAGAAGAGGTGGTTCGGGCGGCGGACCGCCATCTCGAGCGTCCCGGCGAATTGAATTTTCGTCTCTGAAGGGAGGGCGATATCGTTAGCGATCTCGGCACGGAAGCTGAAGCTCCTGGCGCCCGCGACGCGTTCGAGCGCTGCTGTCAGCAGCTGCCGCGCGGCGGGCTCGATCGAGGGCTTCTCCTCGGCCCGCGCCGTCTGCCGGGGTGTAGCCCCCATGATGGCGAGGCAGGTGGCAAGGGCCACTCCAGCCGGTCTTATCCGTTGCATGGTCTCCTCCTCGTGTTCACGCTCACAGGCCAGCTCGGCCGGGAATTCGGGATCCACCAGCAAACACTATTCAGCCGATATATAGCACCTTCTGCTGTGGCGTCAAGTGCCGGTTGACAACCGTTGTCGTTCTGGCGTAGAAATACACCCATGAATCATTCGCAGGCGGCTTTTTCACGGTTGTGGTGGCGCTGGCGCTGCCCCGTCCTGCCTGCGGACTGACCATTCGAAGAGAACGAGCACACCGAGCAACGTCGAATAGCCGCGGGAAGGCCGGGGGCATGGCCGATCCCGTGGCTGTTTTATTTCCAGCGCCTGACGAGTCCCGGGGTCGGGGATGAAATCACCTCCCGCTCCTCATGACTGAGAGTGGGAACACAGGGCGCCGGAGAAAGCGAGGAGCGATGTTCAACCCGACGAAGGAAGAGTTCAGGAAAAAGTGCAAAGAGGGAAACCTGATCCCGGTCTCGGCCGAGATCATGGCCGATCTCGAGACGCCGGTCTCGGCGTTTCTCAAGCTCGGCGGCGGGCCGTACAGCTTCCTGCTCGAGAGCGTCGAGGGCGGCGGCGGTTCCGGCCGCTACTCCTTCCTCGGCACCGGGCCGCGTACGGTCTTTCGTGCCAAGGGTCGGCGCGCGGAGTTCCTGCGGGGGGGCGAGTGGGACGGGCAGGACACCGGCGACCCGCTCGCGCTGCTGCAGGACGAGCTGGCGCGCTACAAGGTCGTCCCCGACGAGCGGCTCCCGCCGTTCGCGGGCGGCGCGGTCGGCTACCTCGCCTACGACGCAGTGCGGTGGTTCGAGCGGCTGCCTGCGAAGCTCAAGGACGATCTGGATCTGCCGGACGCCTGCTTCATGCTCACCGACACCATGCTCGCGTTCGACCGCTACACGAACAAGATCACGGTCATGGCGCTCGCGCACGTCGACGGCAAGCCGGACGCGGCCTACACCAAGGCGGTACTGGCGATCCAGTCGGTGATCGAGGCGCTCAAGCGGCCGCTGCCGCAGGACGCCGTGGCCTATCTCGGCGGGGCCGAGTCCCGCGGCTTCAAGAGCAAGGTCTCGCAGCCGCGCTTTCACAAGATGGTCGAGACGGCCAAGGAACACATCCGTGCCGGCGACATCCTGCAGACGGTGCTCTCGCTGCGCTTTGAAGCGCCGCTGTACGCCGACTCTTTCGCGGTCTACCGCAGCCTGCGCGTGCTCAACCCGTCGCCCTACATGTTCTACCTCAACTTCGGCGAGTTCGCGCTCGTCGGCGCCTCCCCCGAGCTGATGGTCAAGAAGATCGGCAACGAGGCCACCGTGCGGCCGATCGCCGGCACGCGCCCGCGCGGCGCGACCCCCGAGGAGGACCGCCACCTCGAGCGCGAGTTGCGCGCCGACGACAAGGAGCGCGCCGAGCACGTGATGCTCGTCGATCTGGGCCGCAACGATCTGGGTCGCGTCTGTCTCCCCGGCACCGTCAAGGTCGCCGACTACATGAATGTCGATCGCTATTCGCACGTCATGCATCTGGTCTCGACGGTCACCGGGCAGCTCAAGCCCGGGACAACGGCGTTCGACCTGGTGCGCGCCACGTTCCCGGCAGGGACGGTCAGCGGCGCGCCGAAGATCCGCGCGATGGAGATCATCGAGAAGCTCGAGCCGCACCGCCGCGGGCCGTACGCCGGGATGGTCGGCTACTTCGACTACTCGGGCAATTTCGACTCGGCGATCACGATCCGCACCGTGCTGGCGAAGGAAGGCCGGGCGTACATCCAGACCGGCGCCGGCATTGTCGCGGACTCGGTGGCCGAGCGCGAATACCAGGAGTGCAAGCACAAGGCCAGGGCACTCGTGCGTGCTGTCGAGATGGCGCAGGGCAGCTAGGGGAGATGCGACGATGATACTGCTCATAGACAACTACGATTCGTTCACCTACAACCTCGCCCAGTATCTCCAGGAGCTGGGGCGTGAGGTCAGCGTCTACCGCAACGACGCGCTCGGGCTCGACGCTATCCGCGCGCTCAAGCCGGAGGCGATCATCATCTCACCCGGCCCGGGGGATCCCGACCAGGCCGGGATCTCCCTGGAAGTGATCCGCGAGCTGGCCGGAAAGATCCCGATCTTCGGCGTTTGCCTCGGCCTGCAGTGCATCGGGCAGGCCTTCGGCGGGAAGATCGTGCGCGCCAAGCGGCTGATGCACGGCAAGACCTCGATGGTCCGCCACGACGGGCGGACGGTCTTTTCCGGTCTCGAGTCGCCTCTTGAAGTCGGGCGCTACCACTCGCTGGTCATCGATCCGGCGACGGTCCCCGCCTGTCTCGAAGTCAGCGCCACGAGCGAGGAGGGGGAGATCATGGCGGTGCGCCACAAGACCCTCCGCGTCGAAGGCGTGCAGTTCCACCCCGAGTCGGTGCTCACACCGGCCGGAAGGCGGATCCTCTACAACTTCATCACCGGCGAGGAGTCCGGGATGCGGGTCAAGGAGGGGATCGACCAGGTGATCTCCGGCAAGAGCCTCACGCAAAAGGAGGCCGAGGAGATGATGCGCCTGATCATGGACGGCGAGGCGACGCCGGCACAGATTTCGGCATTCCTGACCGGACTGCGCCTCAAGGGCGAGACGGTTGACGAGATCACCGGGTTTGCGCGGGCGATGCGCCGCAAGGTCACGAAGATCGCGGCGCCGAAGGGGATGCTCGTCGACACCTGCGGCACGGGCGGTGACAAGTCGCGCTCCTTCAACGTCTCGACCGCCGCGGCCTTCGTCGCCGCTGGTGCCGGAGTGCGGGTCGCCAAGCACGGCAACCGCTCGGTTTCGTCGCAGTGCGGCAGCGCCGACGTGCTCGCCGCCGCCGGGGTGAACATCATGGCGCCGGTGCCGGTCGTCGAGAAGGCGCTGGCGGACAACGGCATCGCCTTTCTCTTCGCGCCGCTCTTCCACCCGGCGATGAAGCACGCCCTCGGGCCGCGCCGCGAGATCGGCATCCGCACCGTCTTCAACATCCTTGGGCCGCTTTCGAACCCGGCGGGTGCACAGGCACAGGTGATCGGGGTCTACGACGCCGATCTGACGGAGACCATGGCCCGGGTGCTCGGCGAGCTGGGTTCGAGGGCCGCCTGGGTGGTGCACGGCCTCGACGGCCTGGACGAGATCACGCTCACCGCCAAGACGAAGGTTTCGGCGCTCAAAGACGGAAAGGTCGAGACCTTTTACATCGACCCCGTGGCTCTCGGTCTTGTTCCGTGCGAGGCGAAGGAACTGCTCGGCGGCACCGCGACGGAGAACGCCGCAACACTGCGCGCAGTGCTCGGCGGCGCCAAGGGGCCGATCCGCGACGTGGTGCTTCTCAACGCCGCAGCGGTGCTCGTGGTGGCAGGCGTGGCGAAGGACCTCAAAGAGGGGCTCGCGAAGGCCGCCAAGAGCGTGGATTCGAAGGCCGCATTGAAAAAGTTGGACGGCCTTGTGAAGATGACGACGGGAAAAGTAAAAGCAAAGAGCAAAATAAAGACAAAGAAAGCACAGGGGCAGGGCTAGGTCCGGTGCGGGAGGGCGGGGGTCAACCCCGCCCCTACGCGAACAGGGAACGGCAGGTCATCGGGGATGAACCACGGTCCCCCGGAAAACGGAACGGCTGGTCGTAGGGGAGGGGTTCAGCCCCTCCTGGATCGGGAAAGGAAGCGTATGGCCGAAGCACTCAATTTCCTCGCGCGGATGCGCCCCTTGCAGGAGGCGCGGGTGCGCGAGTCCCGGGCGCGGCGATCGACCGCGGCGCTGGAGGCACTGGTCGGCAAACGCCCCGCGCCCAAGGATTTCGCCGGGGCGCTGCGCCGTCCGGACTCCGGCCAGGTGCGTCTGATCGCCGAGGTGAAAAAGGCCTCGCCCTCCGTCGGGTCGATCCGTGACGGGGACCCGCTTTTTTTCGCGCGAGCGATGGCGGGTGGGGGCGCTGCGGCGATCTCAGTCCTCACCGAAGAGTCCTGTTTCAAGGGCTCGCTCGCTGATCTCGCGCGCATCGCCGCGGGCGTTCCGGTCCCGGTGCTGCGCAAGGACTTCCTGGTCGACCCCTATCAGTTGCTCGAAGCCCGGGCGGCCGGGGCTTCTGCGGCGCTGCTGATCGTGGCCATGCTCAGCGACGAGGAACTGGCGTCGCTGCTTCGGGAGGCGGCGGCACTCGGACTGGCGGCACTCGTCGAGGTGCACGACCGGCCGGAACTCGAACGCGCGCTGGCGGCGGGCGCGGGGATCGTCGGCATCAACAACCGCAACCTGCAGACGCTCAAGGTCGACACGCAGACCACGTTTGCCCTTCGCTCGCTCGTGCCCGCCGGGACCATCGTCGTCAGCGAGAGCGGCCAGCGCACGCGCGCCGACCTCGACCGGCTCGCCGTCGCCGGCGTCGACGCCGTGCTCATCGGCGAGGCGATCATGCGCGCCGTGGACGTCGAGGGGAAAGTGCGCGAACTGCTCGGTACGACGGTGAACCCTTATCTGGAAGCGGAGATGCAGAAACGGCTGAGCGAAGGCGGGATGGAGCGGCGATAAACCCCCCGGGGATTCGCGGCACGAGCACGAAGATGGTCAAGGTCAAGATCTGCGGGCTCACCAACCTCGCGGATGCCCGTGCCGCGGCGGCGGCCGGCGCCGACTTCCTGGGGTTCGTCTTCGCGCCGAGTCTGCGCCGCGTCGATCCGCAGGTCGCCCGCGGCTTCTGGGCACAGTTGCCGCGCGGCGTGCCGACGGTCGCCGTCTTTCGCGACCAGACGCTTGATGATGTCGAACGGGTGCTCCGACTCGTGCGGCCGGACTTCCTGCAATTCCACGGCGGTGAGCGGCCGGCTTTCTGCCGCGTCTTCGAGATGCCGGTGATCCGGGCGCTGCCGGCGCGGGTGCCCGACGATCTGGCGCTGGCCGCGGCCTATGTCGACATTGCGGAGATCTTCCTCGTCGATCTGCCCAAAGGGGACGCCGGCACCCTGCCGGTGGACGTCGCGCAAGCCGCGGTCAACCTGCCGAAACCGGTGCTGCTCGCGGGCGGCCTGAACCCGGCGAATGTGCGCGCAATCGTGGAGCAGTTCCGGCCCTACGGGGTCGACGTGGCGAGCGGCGTCGAGTCCTCGCCGGGGGTGAAGGACCACGCGCAGGTGCGCGCGTTCATCGGTAACGCGAAAACCCCTCGCCGGGACAGGTGATTGCCGTCGGCTGGAACGCGCGCGGTTGCTACCGGGGGGCCCCCCCGCCGGTCGAGAAGAGGATGCCCGCCGACAACATCAGCTCGTCAATGACCCCGATGGTGTACCGGGCCTCGACATAGGGAATAACCGTCCAGCCGGTGTTGAACGTGCTGCCGACAAGAAGGGCGCCGCTCATGCCCGAGTTGCTTTGATAGTCGGCCTCGAGTTTCTTGAGATCGCCGTCGGAAATATAGGCCTCTGACGACTTGAGCCAGTGATCGTAGCTTCGCTTCACGTAGAGCAGGCCGGCGCCGACGTAGATCGTCGCACCTTCGGCCAGGGGGACCGTTGCCACGTCATAGAGGATGTGGAAGCCGACGTCCCAGGATTTCGACTCGACGGCGAGCCCGTTGATGTCGCTATAGACGCTGGAGTCGAAGAATTTGTGGTAGTCCACGGCCAGGCGCAGCCCCGGGAGCGCTTCCCCGATGTCGAGTTCGACGCGCGGACCGACACCAAAATCGTTGGCGGTTCCGAAATTCACGTTGCCGCCGGCTCGCAGATCAAGTCCCTGGGCTGGTGCGTGGAAGGCCAGGACCAGCATCGCGGCGCCGATGACGCCCATCACTTTCTTCATAGTCGATCCTCCTGACTGCGGTAAGGGCCAAAAGTCAACTTTTTTGGAATCTAGCCCATATCGAGTGGCTCGTCAATGACGGGCCGCACAACTCCATCAGGTTCGGGCCGGCGGAACGCCGCCAGGCGCGTGAGGCTGTGCTATCATCACCGCAACCTGCGGAGAGAGGATACCCGGATCATGAAATCAGGTTACTACGGACCCTGGGGCGGGGCCTTCATCCCCGAGGTGCTCCACGAGACGTTCCGCGAACTGACCGCGGCGTTTGCGCGCGCCCAGGCCGATCCCGGGTTCTGGGAAGAATATGTGCAGCTCATGTCGACCTACTCCTGCCGCCCGACGCCGCTGACCTTCGCGGAGAACCTGACGCGCCACTTCGGCGGGGCGAAGATCTACATCAAGCGCGAGGACCTCAATCACACCGGCGCCCACAAGGCGAACAACGTCATGGGCCAGGGGCTGCTCGTGCGGCGCATGGGCAAGACGCGCGTCATCGCCGAGACCGGCGCCGGCCAGCACGGAGTGGCGACGGCGACGATGGCGGCGAAGTTCGGCCTGCGCTGCACGGTCTACATGGGCGCCGAGGACGTCGAGCGCCAGCGCCCGAACGTCTTCTGGATGGAGAAGCTCGGCGCCGAGGTCGTGCCGGTGACTGCCGGTTCGCGCACGCTCAAGGACGCGATCAACGAGGCTTTCCGCGACTGGGTCGGGCGCATGGACGACACCCACTACGTCATGGGCACGGTCTGCGGCCCGCACCCCTTCCCGGCAATGGTCGCCTGGTTCCAGTCGATCATCGGCAGCGAGGCGCACCGACAGGTGCTTGAGCAGGCGGGCCGGCTCCCCGCGCGGATCTACGCCTGTGTCGGCGGCGGTTCGAACGCCATGGGGATCTTCCAGGGGTTTCTCGCTGCCCCGGAGGTTGAGCTCGTCGGAGTCGAGGCCGGCGGCGAGGGGCTCGCCACCGGGAGGCACGCTGCGAGGCTGGCCGGCGACGACGGCTCCCCCGGGGTCGCGCAAGGCTACCGGACGATGTTCCTGCAGAACGCCGACGGCCAGATGCGCGACACGCACTCGGTGGCCGCCGGACTCGACTACGTCGGGGTCTCGCCGCTGATCGCGGATCTGGCCGGGCGCGGCCGGGTGCGCATGGAGGCGGCCACCGACGCCGAAGTCCTGGCGGCGCTGGATCTGACGATGAAGCAGGAGGGGATCATCCCGGCGCTCGAGTCGGCGCACGCCTTCGTCCAGGCCTTCAAGGAGGCGGGTGCGCTGACGAAAGACGAGGTCGTGGTGATCAACATGTCGGGCCGCGGCGACAAGGACATCTTCACCATCGCCCACGCCTTCGGGGATCCGTCGTGGAAGCGTTTCATCCGTGAAAAGGGAGAGGCCTATGCTGCAGAATGACATCCACCGGGCGCTCGAAAAGCAGGACATCCTGCTGATGACGCACCTGGTGCTCGGCTACCCCTCGTTCGCGGTGAACCGGCAGGTGGTAAAGCAGATGGCTGCGGCCGGCGTCGAGCTGATCGAGCTGCAGATCCCCTTCTCGGAACCGGTGGCCGACGGGCCGGTGATCGCGCGGGCCTGCCAGGCGTCGATCGCGCAGGGCACCACGGTGGAGGAGTGCCTGGTCTTCGCCGCCGAGATGGCGGGTTCGCACCCGAAAGTGATTTTTCTGCTGATGACCTACTACAACATCGTCTTCCGTCTCGGTGAAGACGTGTTTCTCGAGCGCGCCCGCCGTGCCCGCGTCCGCGGCCTCATCGTCCCCGACCTGCCGATCGAGGAGGGGGCCGATTTCTTCCGGGCGGCCCGCCGCGTCGGAATCGACCCGATCCAGATCTTCGCGCCGACCAGCACCGAAGCGCGGATGCACGAATTGGAGGGTTTCGCGGACGGCTTCATCTACTGCGTCGCGCGGCGCGGGGTGACCGGGGCGGCGACGGCGTTTGGTCCGGAATTCGACGCCTATCTCGCGCGCTGCCGCGCGGCCACCGACTTGCCGCTGGCGGTGGGCTTCGGCATCCGCAACCGCACGGACGTGGACCATCTGCTGGGCAAGGCCGATATCGCGGTCATCGGCTCGGAGACGATCCGGGTCGTCGAGGAGCAGGGCCCGGAGGCTGTCGGGCCGTTTCTTGCGGGATTGCGCTGAACAGGGAGGTTTTCTCTTGGGCATGACGGCGGCAAGGAAATTGGTTCGCACGGTGGTCTGGTTTCTCGCACTGTTCCTCGGGGGCGCCGGGAATCTTTTCGCCGCCGCCCCGGCCGAGCCGCCTGTGACCGCGCAAACCCCGGCTATCGAGAAGGCCGTCGACAAGGTCGGCGAGAAAATCGGCGACAAGATCGACGCGGTGATCGGCGATAAGGCCATCGAGCAGATCGACGAGGCTCACGAAGATCAGGCGCAATTCATCGGCTTGTTTTTCGAAAAAATCGACCGGGTCTTCGGAGAGCAGTATGTCGAGGACCGGGATCGTAAAATCCAGGTCCGGGCCGGCGTGGAGACCACTTTCAACAACCATGGCACCAGTATCGACACGAAAGCGAGGTTCGTGCTGCGCGTGCCGCTGCCGGCGATGAAACGCCGGTTCAACGTTTTTATCGATCTCGGCGAGGCCGTGGACCAGCTCGGCGATGTCACCAGCCCGAATATTTCGGCTTCCGAAAAGGCTTTCTCGGTCGCCGCAGGCCTGGTCCGCCGCGTCCGGGACGACCTGGAAGCCGGGATCAAGCTGAAGCTCTTTCGGCAATCCGGAGCGTTTTTCTCGCTCTATCCCTTCCTGCGTTTCGAGACTAAGCGCGATTCGATGCGGTATTTTTTCGAGCAGCAGGTCATCTGGGAAAGCGACAACTCCTGGAGCACCCTGACCGAATTCGACGTGGACCGCAAGTTCGGCTACGGAATATTCCTGCGTCTGCGCAACCATGTCGAGTACTTGTTCGGGGATCCCGGTGCGTCGATCTCCCACGGTCTGATCACGCGGCGGAGCTATTTCGAAGACCACGGCCTCTCCTTCGAGTTGTGGCTGGCGTACAACACGGCCAAGGACAACCCCGAGATCATCGAGGACGACACGATTGTCTATGCCCAGTTGCGGTTGCGCGGCCGCATCTGGCGCAAGTGGCTCGAGTACGAACTTCGCCCAATCTACACCTTTCCGCTCAACACGGACAGGAAATCGTTCTCCGGTTTCTTTGTCAGTCTCGCCGTGGTCTGGGACAGCTTTCTCGGCGGGGAAGAGGTGCCCACCGCGAACACGGATCGTTGAGCGTCAGCGCCGAGAGCGCCTGATCACCCAGTCGGCGCACGTCGCGCCAGCACCTGCACGACCGCGGCGCGCCCCGTGTGGTAGCGACCTTCCACCACGTCGCGCTCCAGCTCGCGGCCGACCTCGAGGTCCAGGCCCGTCAGGTCATTGCGCAGCTCATCGAGCGTGTAGAGCAACTCCGGTTTCTGCGGGCCGCCGGTGCCGAACGCGAGTTGGCGCGGCGTGAAAGCCTCGAGGACGAAGACTCCTCCGGACGACAGCCCCAGCGCGGCGGCGCGGTGGACCGATCGTCGCAGCAGCGGCGGCAGGTGAGCGAAGATCGCCACGATACCCGACCAGGCCTTGGGCTCGATGGTGAAGGAGGCCAGATCGGCGGCGACCGTCTCGATGTGCACCGCGCGTGCGTGAGCCAGAGCCTCGGCTTTATCGAGGCCGGCCGCCGCGGCATCGACCGCGGTCACCGCGTGCCCGCGACCGGCGAGCCAGACGGCATTTCGTCCCTCCCCTTCGGCGAGACAGAGAACGGGGCCGGGTGGAATGCGGTCGGCGACCTCCACGAGGAAGCCGTTCGGCTTGGTGCCGTAGGCGTACGCCGACTCGGAATAGCGGCGTTCCCAGAACGCTCGTTCCGGGGAGGCGGGTGTGCCGGAATCCGTCACGACCGCACCGAAGGCCTATCGGCCGCCATAGGGCCAAGCATAGCACCGGATGCTCACCACGGCTGAAAAAACCGGGTCTTTTCCACGGAATTGACAATGTTATTCCGCTTGACACCCATTGTCCCTGCGGCCATTGTTGACACCGTCATGAGCGTGCTGAAGACATCGGTTGGCAGGAAGCTCGCGATGGCGTTCACGGGAAAGCTCCTGCTCCTGTTCCTGCTCGGGCACGCCATAGGCAATGCGACGTTCTGGGTCGGGGCCATCAACTCGTACGCCGCGCACCTGCACGCCCTCCCGTCGCTGGTCTGGGTTTTTCGTCTCGGTCTTTTCGCGCTGCTCTCGCTGCACATCTGGCAGGGGATTGCGCTGACGCTCGAAAACCGGGCCGCCGGCGGAGGCGGCTATGCGGTCACCGCGTACCGCAGCGCGACGATCGCCTCGCGCACGATGATCTGGAGCGGGCTGGCGATCGCCGGTTTTCTGATCTACCACCTGCTCCACCTCACGGTGCAGGTGCTGCATCCCGCGGCCGCCGCCGCGACCCACGCGGATGCGCTGGGGCGGCCCGATGTGCACGGGATGCTGGTCGCCGGTCTTCACGACTTTGTGACTGCTGCGGTCTACGGAGTCGGAATGATCGCGCTGGGCCTGCATCTCTTCCATGGTATTGCCAGTTCGGTGCAGACCTTCGGTCTCAACGGACCGCGCTCCTTCCGCTGGCTCGAACGGGCGGGGGTCGCGCTGGCACTTTTCGTCGCCGCGGCCTTCATCGCCATCCCAGCCAGCATTCTCGCCGGCCTCGTGCGATAGCCATGAGAAGACCTGGAGGGAGTTGGAATGTCAGGGCGGCGGTGGGGCGGTGCCGTGCGGTCGCTGGGCTACGCGCTCGACCGGAGCTTGTCCGCCCCTACGCTCGAAACGCACAACTCGCCCTATGGGCTCAAACAGCACGCTTCGCCCCCGTGACGGTCGCTGAAAAGGGCCCGTCTGCGGCGTTGCCCTCCTCGCGTCAGCCTGCGACGTACAACTCGTACGTCTCGGCATCCGCTCGTCGGGCGCCTTGCACCCGGACCCTTTTGATCAACCTCTCCGAGACAGTGAATGCGGAGGGGTGGCGCGAAGGGGAGGCTCCAACGGCGGAGCGTAGCGAGGCCGATTGGAGGTCCGCAGCGTCAGGACCCCGACGATTCGGACAGAGTGTGTTTGTCTGGGAGTGTGCTTGATGATACTTGACGGAAAAGCACCCACCGGCCCGATCGAGACGCAGTGGGGCCGCCGCCGCGAGGAGCTGCGGCTCGTGAGCCCGGCGAACAAGCGAAAATACCGCGTGATCGTCGTCGGCACCGGGCTCGCCGGGGCCTCGGCCGCCGCCAGCCTCGGCGAGCTCGGCTACCAGGTCGAGGCGTTCTGCTTTCAGGATTCCCCGCGCCGCGCCCACAGCATCGCAGCGCAGGGCGGGATCAACGCCGCCAAGAACTACCCGAACGACGGCGACAGCGTTCTGCGGCTCTTCCGCGACACCGTCAAGGGCGGCGACTTCCGCTCGCGCGAGTCGAACGTCTACCGCCTGGCGCAGGTGAGCGGCGCCATCATCGACCAGGCCGTCGCGCAGGGTGTGCCGCTCGCTCGCGACTACGCCGGCTATCTCGACAACCGCTCGTTCGGCGGGGCTCTGGTCTCGCGTACCTTCTACGCCCGGGGACAGTCGGGGCAGCAGCTGCTGCTGGGCGCCTACCAGGCCATGATGCGCCAGGTCGGCGCCGGCACGGTGCGTCTGCACCCGCGCACCGAGATGCTCGACCTGGTGGTCGTCGACGGAGCGGCCCGCGGCATCACCGTGCGCGATCTGGTGAGCGGGAAGATCGAGTCGTATGCCGCGGACGCAGTGTGCCTCGCGACCGGCGGCTACGCGAACGTGTTCTTCCTCTCGACCAACGCGCAGGGGTGCAACGTCACGGCAGCGTGGCGCGCCTGCAAGCGAGGCGCGCAGTTCGCCAACCCCTGCTACACGCAGATCCACCCGACCTGCATCCCCGCCAGCGGCGAGCACCAGTCCAAGCTGACGCTGATGTCCGAGTCGCTGCGCAATGACGGGCGGGTCTGGGTGCCCAAGCGCGCCGGCGACACTCGCGCTCCAGGGGCGATCCCTGAGGCCGACCGCGACTACCTGCTCGAGCGCAAGTACCCGAGCTTCGGCAACCTCGCCCCGCGCGATATTTCCTCGCGCGCGGCCAAGGAGGTCTGCGACGAGGGGCGCGGCGTCGGCCCTGGCGGCCGCGGCGTCTATCTCGACTTTGCCGACGCGATCGGGCGGCTGGGCGCGGCGACGATCAAGG
>Ga0334722_10003188_pt1 | contig 17877 bp, 11 predicted proteins | sample C3_bottom_MG_FD_207210 | JGI IMG/M metagenome (GOLD analysis project Ga0334722, IMG submission 207210) | Sediment microbial communities from Yellowstone Lake, YNP, Wyoming, USA - C3_bottom | ecosystem: Environmental > Aquatic > Freshwater > Lake > Sediment | place: USA: Wyoming | collected...
AATTCGTACGCCATCACCGCGGGAACTTCTGGCGCCTGGAGGGGCTGACACGGCCACTTGCACGGCGACGACCGGTGCCAAGTCCAACCATCATACCACTTTCATAACCCCAGAGAACGGCGCCAGCCAGGGGGCCGGGGAGGGCCGCAACGCATGTCGATCACCATGTTTTGACGAGGCGAATCGGCAAACAAACCTCTTGACATGGTCCAGTCATCGGGTGGTAGAGTGGTCCAACCAATTTGAGCCAGCCCCTGATGGTATTTTCCGGTCTGCATTTCGACGGCGGTGCCTGGACGACAGGCACCGAGCGGATGTGCGAGTTCTCGCACGTCGGTGGCCTACACATTTTCCGCCCACAGGACTGGCTCACGCAGGCGTCTGGCGCCTGTGCATCGATTGTCCGGGATCTGCGGTTCGTGTTTCAGTGCGCACACAGTGCTGCGCGCGCCGGTACAGACGGGAACGCATTCTGAGGAGGCATCAATGACGGTGTTGTGCAATCTGTCCCAGCGCTCAGGTGGCTCCGGTCGCCTGCGAGCGGGATCGTCTATCTTGACAAGCGGCTTGCTAATCCTGGCCGCAGCGCTCACGGTGTGCATCGTCGCTCCGGCGAGCGGCCAGACGGTGACTGGCACGGTTCTCGGCACGGTGACTGACAATACCGGCGGCGTCATGCCTGGTGTGACCGTCACGGCAAAGAACACCGCCACGGGCTTCTCGAGAAGCCAGGTGAGCGACGACAAGGGGCGGTATGAAATTCGATCGATGCCAGTAGGCCCGTACGAAGTCACGGCTGAGCTGCAGGGCTTCAAGAAACAGATCAAGGGCGTGCAGTTGACTGTTGGCTCCGAAGTCTCCATGAACTTCGCGCTCGAAGTCGGCGGCGTCGAACAATCGGTTGTCGTCACCGCTGAGGCGCCCGTCGTGCAGACCGGATCCACTGAAGTGGGGGCGCTGGTGGATCAGAAGCAGATCCAGCAGCTGCCGCTCAACGCGCGCGACATTCAGCAGCTCGCCATTCTGCAGCCCGGCGTGCAGTCGCAGGCCGCCTACAACGGCTTGTACGGCGCAAACATCACGGTGCGCGGATCGCGCCCCGAGCAGAACCGCTACCTGCTCAACGGCGTGGACGCGTCCACCAGCTTCGGCACGTCGCCGGTCAGCGCCGCCAACATCATCATGGGCGTCGAGGGCCTGCAGGAGTTCAAGGTCCTGTCGAGCGACTACAGCGCCGCGTACGGGGTGAAGCAGGGCGGCGTGGTGAACATGGTCACCAAGGCCGGCACCAACTCGTTCCGCGGCAGCGGCTACGAATTCCACCGCGACAAGGCACTCGACAGCAAGGGGTACTTCGACACGGCGGGCGTTCCGCCACTGAAGCGCGATCAGTTCGGCGGATCGCTTGGCGGACCCATCGCCAAGAGCAAGACGTTCTTCTTCGTGAACGGCGAGTTGTTCCGGCAGCGTCTCGCTCTGTCGCCCGTCGCGATTGTTCCTACCGCTCGCGCGAAACAGGGCTATACGTACGACTCGGCCGGCAATGAGACGTTCGTCGGGATCGCGCCGCAGATGGTTCCCTTCCTGGCGTTGCTGCCCGACCCGAACGGACCTGCCGCCGGCAACGGGCTGGCCTACTTCTACAACAACCCGCTGCAGTCAGTCGACGAGCACTACATCACGGCCCGCATCGACCACCGCCTGTCAGATAACAACCAACTCTGGGCGGTCTACACAGGCGACTGGTCCAAGAGCACCACGCCCGAAGCCAATCCGAACTTCGCGGCGTTCCTGATCCGCAACAAACAGATCTACAGTGTCGAAAACGTCCACACGTTCTCGAACCACCTGCTGAACACCGTTCGCGTAGGCGTCAACCGCAACTACTACTTCGACGAGACAACGGCCGTCGTGCCGATCGCGAAGGCCATGTATGTGGCCGAAAACCCGTTCGTGACGCCGTCGGCGCGCGGCGCGTTCGAGAATATCGGGTTCGGAAACGGGATGACGGGCATGGCGAACACGGGCAACGCGCCGGTCTGGTACACGCATACCGGGATCAGCTTCGACACCGAGTTCAGCTACATCACGGGCCCGCATTCGTTCAAGGCGGGCGGCTCGTGGCTCTACTCGACTGACAACGGATCGTTTACGGCGGTCCAGGCTCGCGGCGAGATCACCTTCGACACCTGGGCCACCTTCCTCGCTGGCACCGCGACGCGCGCGAATGTCATTCTGCCGGGCAGCGATCCGACCAAGCAGTTCCGTACGCACACGCTGTCGGCCTACGTCGAGGATAACTGGCGCGCATCCCCAAGGTTCACCGCTTCACTCGGACTCCGCTACGACCTGCTGGCGTCACTCAAGGAGGCCCGTGGGAAGTTCTCCAATCTGGTGAACGGGCCGATGGACAGCACGCCGACAGTCGGCAGTACGGTCATTACGCCGCAGAAGACGAACTTCGCGCCGCGGCTCGGTTTCAACTGGGACGTGCTCGGCAACGGAAAGATGAGCGTGCGCGGCGGCGGTGGGATGTTCTACAACCTGATCAACCCGTTCAGCCTGCGTGAGTCGAGCAACAACGTTCCCATCACGACTCAGTATTCACTCAACAACGTGCCGTTTCCCGCCGTCTTCACCAATCTGAACGTCGCCACGCTGGTGCCGGACTTTGGCGCGATCCAGTCGCACCCCAAGACACCAGTCCTCTACTCGTACCACGCGGCCGTGCAGCGCGACATCGGCTACCGGACGTCGCTCACGGTGAGTTTCGTGGGCTCCGAGGGCCGCAACCTGCCTTCGGGCACCATTGTGAACAGTGACTTCGGCAACCGCGTGCTGCCGACCTCGACCAATCCTTACTACTGGGCTGCAGGCGGGAAGCGTCCCAACCCGAACTTCGGCCGTATCGGGTTCGGCGAGTTCATCTTCGTCTCGCACTACAAGTCGGTTCAGACGTCGATTGAACGGCGCGTCGCCGAGGGCCTGGGCTTCACGGCTAACTACACCTGGTCGCGGTGCATGAACCAGGGGTCGGGCGAGTTGAACACCGGGCTCGGCAACGGCGGCGGCCCAGGCGTATTCCAGTACGCGGCCGACCCGTCAACCGGATACGGGCCCTGCTCGTTCACGAGCACCCACTCCGCGTCGTTCACGACGACATGGGACCTGCCGGGCAAGAGCCTGACCGGTGTGGCCGGTGCGCTTCTCGGCGGGTGGCGCTTCAGCACGATCACAACGATCCAGAGCGGCTATCCGTTCAACGTGACGACAGGATTCAATCGCTCCCGCCAGAACGTCACGTCCAGCGGTCTGGGCGACCGTCCGAACTGGGCGCCCGGCTGCGATGCCAGCAGCGCGATCATCAAGAACCCGGTCATCGGCGCCATCGGAAGCGGGACTCCGGTGGTGTGGTTCGATCGGAACTGTTTCGTGATGAACGACCCGGGCTACCTCGGCAATGTGTCGGCGATGGCGCTGCGCGGCCCAGGATTGCTGACCAGTGATTGGGCGCTGGCAAAGAGCTTCGACCTGTCAAATGGAAGGCGGATAGAGATCCAGGCGCAGGCCTTCAACGTCACCAACCACGTGAACTTCAGGGTGCCGTCCGCGGGCCTCTGGAGCAACGCGACGACGAACAACGCCAACGGCGGCAAGATCCTGGCGACCGTGACGGCGCCGCGACAGATTCAGCTCGGGGTTAAGTTCGTCTTCTAGGTCGTACCGACGCACGACGGGAAGCGCTCGCTGACGTGCGGGCGCTTCCCGTTTTCGCTTGCCTGAATTCGCAGGCTCGGCCCCGTTCCCGGAACTAACCGAATACCGCCGACCCGTTGGTGTGGCGGCTCTCAAGGAGCATTCGGCGATGAAGCCAAGAATCCTCGCGTCGATGGTCGTCGTCCTGGGACTGATTGGCGCAGCCGGCACGCTGTCGCCAGGACCAACGGTGGCCGCTTCTCCCGCACCGCAGGTCAGGGGGATGGGTAATGCCCCGTTACCCCCGAATCCGACCCATAGCTTCTCGATCACCAGGCCCATGAAGGGCTCAGACATACCAATGGAACTGACGTTTGTTTTCACGCAGGACGAAATCTACGTGCCCATCGTTCTGCGGCGCCCGAAGGGGCCAGGTCCTTTTCCCGCGATTCTGATGAGCGCGGGCAACGGCACCGGCGGCATGCCCAGGGCCATCTCGACGGCCGAGCGCCTGGTCAAGATGACCGACGCGATGCTCGCCCGCGGGTACGTGGTCGTCAACGTGGAGCCGAGAAACGAAATCCCGTATCTCTACCAGAAGCAGGGGCGTGCCATTGACCTGCCCGACAGCGTCAGCGGAGGCACTCGTGTCCTGAAGTCCAACGCCACGCTCGATTCGGATGACTACATCGCGGTCATCAAGTACCTGCAGGCGCAACCCTTCATCGACAAAGACGCGGTGGGCTGCGTGGGCGTCAGCCACAGCGGCGAGCTCATCATGAAAGCCGCCAGCGAGATCTCGTTCGCCGCCGGCGTTCCCATCGAGGGCGCGACCAATGAATACCTCGAAATCGACAACGGTCCCGCGGCTCCGCGCAAGGACAACGAAGTCCAGTTCCAGGACGTGAACGTCGTGCAGAAGTTCGCGAACAAGGCCAAGGCGATGACGAGGATCAAGAACATCAAGGTGCCGCTGCTCGTCATCGGGCGCGACAAGGACCACCAGCAGGGCATCTTCAGGCTGACGTACGACTGGACGAAAGAAGCCGGGAAGGATGTCACGTGGGCGTCCTTCGATCACCCGGTGCATGGGTACCCGTTCATGTATCTCAAGGCCGACGGATCGTACCAGCCGGATCCCATTCAGCTGAAGGCGTTCGAGACCTACATGGCGTTCTTCGACAAGCACCTGAAGCATAAACACGCGCCGGCAGCGCCGGCGAAGTAGGAGATCGGAACATGTCGAATGCCCCCTCAACTCACCACCGCCGCGTGGCCTGGTGGACAATCCGCGCCGCGGTCCTGGTCGTCATGCTGATGTTGTCGCGGCCGACGACGGTCGCCGCGCAGACTCCGACTCCTCCGCCAGGGGTGTCGCCGACCGGTTCCATCGGCGGGCTCGAGGCCAAGTTCGTCGATATCAAGGGTGTCAAGACGCGCTACTACGAAGCCGGCCAGGGCGAGCCGATGGTGCTCGTGCATGGCGAGGGATGGTCCGGCCACTCCAGCGCCAACACCTGGAGCAAGAACATCCCAGGGCTGGCGAAGCGGTTCCATGTGTTTGCGGCCGATAAGCTGGCGTCGGGGATGACGGGCAATCCGCTCAACGACAAGGACTTCAACATCCAGGGCGAAGTGGAACACATGTACCAGTTCATCCTGGCGATGAAGGTGGGCCCTGTGCACCTGGTGGGGCAGTCGCGCGGCGGCGGCTGCGTGTTCTTCCTCGCGTACCTGCATCCGGAGATTGTCAAGACGCTCGTCATTGTCGACACGGGAACCGCGGCTCCGGTGGTCGGCACGACGAATCGCCAGGCGGTCCTGACCGCCTGTCCGAAGGAACCGGACTGGGCAGAATGGTCGTGCCGGCTGAAGCAGATCTCGTTCCTGCCCGAAATTGCGTTTGACGACCAGTTCTTCCAGACGGGCCGGTACATGGCGAGCTTCCCGAAATCGGCGGAGACCGTCGCGAAGAGAAAGGCGGGCGCCGGCGAACCATTGGAGTCGCAGTTCAACGACTGGAAGAAACAAGTTCACGCGCGCGTCGAGAAGGAACCCATCCTGATGATGCCAATCCTGCTGTACTGGGGCAAGGACGACCCGTCAGCCATGCTCAAGAACGGCCTGGCGCTGCTCGACGTGATCTCGGTGCAGAACCCGAACGTGCGGATGATCATCGCCAACAACTCCGGGCATTTCCACTACCGGGAACATCCCGAAGAGTGGAATCGGAACGTCATCAACTTCATCGACTACTGGGAGAAGCAACCCAAAGCGTTGCCGAAGAAACCATCGGCCGCGGTAGAGAAGTAGTCGGCCCGACTCACACACCCGAAGCGACGGAGGTCGTACGATGCCGTTCATCAGCCCGCGCGTTGCAATGGCAGGATCCAGTGACAGGGCAGCCCGGTTGCTCTGGTCGAGTGTCCTGCTGCCGATGGTTGTGATGCTCGTCCTCATGGCTGTCCCGCAGCGAGCGCTGGCGGCCACGGGCCCGAACGCGTCCATCGGTGGACTCACCGCCAAGTTCGTCGACGTGAAGGGCGTCAAGACGCGCTACTACGAGGCGGGGCAGGGCGTCCCGATGGTGCTGATCCACGGCGGCTCGACCGCGGGATCCTCCACGGCCAACGTCTGGTCGAGAAACATTCCGGGCCTGGCGAAACGGTTTCACGTCTTTGCGGTGGACCGACTCGGTTCGGGCCTGACCGGCAACCCCCTGAACGATGCCGACTACGCCACGCCGGGTCAGGTGGAGCATATCTACCAGTTCATCCAGACGCTGAAGCTGGGCAAGATCCAGCTGGTCGGACACTCGGCCGGTGGCGCGGTGGCGTTCTATCTCGCCGTCCATCATCCGGAGATCGTCACCACGCTGACCATCATCGGCATGGGACCGGAGAATCCGCCCGCGGCCGATGGGCCGAGCCGCCTCGACCTGTCGTCGTGTCCCGACCAGAACGTGTACGAAGGCCTGAAGTGCCGGGTCGAGAAGCTGGCCTGGTTGAAGACGACGTTCGACGCAGAGTACTGGGAAGCGGATGCGTCGATGGCGATGCAGCCCAAATCGAAGGAGGCGCGGGCCAAGGTCGTCGCGCTCACCAACGACGCGTGGCGAGCGAATATGACCGCCTATCGGCAGAAGGCGTGGGATCTGGTCCGCAACGACGGCGTCCTGAAGATGCCCGTGATGATCTACTCGGGCAAACAGGATGTGCTCGATTGGGGGCAGGCCGACCCCACCGCGATGTTGCGCGGCGAACTGGGACTGTTCGACATCCTCGGCGCCAAGAACCCGAAGGTGAAGATGGTCATCGTCAACGAGGCAGGCCACTTCCCCTATCGCGAGTACCCCGAGGAGTTCAACCGCGATCTGCTGGCATTCATCGATCACTTCCAGAGTCAGGCTGCGCCGGCGACCAAGCCGCTGGCCAAGCCGGCGAAGTAGCCGGAGGCAACGACGATGAACTCCATGAACCAGACATTCGCGTCACGCGCGTCCCGCCGGCTCCCTGGGAGGATGCGGGCGGTCGCCGCTTCCGTCGTGGCGGCGGCACTCTTGATGACATCCGGTGCGGCGCTGGCGGCGCCGGTTCCGCCCGACGGCTCGATCGCCGGTCTCGAGGCCAAGTTCGTCGACGTGAAGGGCGTCAAGACGCGCTACTACGAGTACGGGCAAGGCGAGCCGCTCGTCCTCATCCATGGCGGCGCCACCGCCGGCGCCAACGTCTGGTCGAAGAACATCCAAGGGCTGGCGAAGCGCTTTCACGTCTTCGCGGTCGACCGGCTCGGCTCAGGGATGACGCAGGCGCCCAAGGACGGCGACTGGAGCAACACGGCCCAGGTCGAGCACGTCTACCAGTTCATCCAGTTGATGAAGCTCGGCAAGATTCATCTGGTAGGTCATTCGTCGGGCGGCGCGTTGACGTTCTACCTGGCGATTGAGCATCCCGAAATCATCAAGGAGCTCATTGTCGTGGCGCACGGGCCGGGCATGCCGGCGCTGGGTGCTGGACCAGGCAAGGTCCAGCCGAAGCTTGACCAGTGTCCCGATCAATCCACCTACGAAGGCCGAAAGTGCCGCATGGTGGCGCTGGCGTGGTCACCGACCACTTTCGACGACGAGTTCTGGGCGGCCGATCAGTTCATGGTGGACTTGCCGACCTCGGGCACGCGCACGAGGGTCGCGGCTCGATCGGATGCGGCGCAGACGCAGGCCTACCGCCAGCGGATGTGGGATCGCGTCAAGAACGACGGCGTTCTGAAGATGCCCATCATGATCTACGGCGGCAAGCAGGATGTGCTCGACTGGGAGGGCAAGGACCCCACCGCCAAGCTCAACGGCGAAATGGGATTCTTCGACATCGTCGGCGCGAAGAATCCGAACGTGAAGATGGTGATCGTCAACGAGGGCGGCCACTTCATGTACCGGGAACATCCCGAGCAGTTCAATCACGACGTCATCAGCTTCATCGACTACTGGAAACCGACCAGCGCGGTTCGCTGACGGCGATGTGACGGCAACCGCGCGTGTTAGATCAGACTGTCAAGCGATACCTCGATCGGTCTCCAGGGGATTTCGACTTCAGGCTGACTCGCAACGACGTCGCGGCGATCGCTCGCTTCAAGATCACAGACTGTGATCTTGAACGAGGGGGCAGTCTGAAGTACCTGCCGTCGAAGCTCATGATTCAGTGACCGGCGGCGTCACGCCGGCAAAGATTGCGTACGCCTCCAACGCAGAAGCACGCAGTTTCTGCAGACGGTTCGGACACCCGTCCGGGCGTCTAAGCTAACTCCTTTTCCACGCGGAAGTTCGGAACCCCAGCGCAGGTGCCGGTGTTGGCAGGCGTCCTGCAATAGCACTGCTTGATGGTGAACGGACTGCTCCACTCCTCGGCGCGACGATCGGCGGCTACGTGGGTGCCCGAAGGACCCGCGACAGCTTGTGCCATTGACTCCACGACTGGTCGATCTATAATCCGTTTAGTCCTTCCTCCCCGTCTGACACGCCGCAAGGCCTCGGGCGGGGTTATTTTTGTACGGGGGTGTCTCAGTGAATGCTGAGCCCCCGATCAGACGCGCCTTCGCGTTCTTCGATGGCCAGAACCTGTTTCACGCAGCCAAACGCGCGTATGGGTATCTTCATCCTAACTACGACGTTCTAGCGCTAGCCCAACGGGTCGCGCATTCACGTGGTTGGACGCCCGTCGAGGCTCGGTTTTACACGGGTGTCCCTGATGTCGGAGATAACCCGAAGTGGAACGCGTTCTGGATTGCGAAACTGGCTCACATGGGACGTCATGGGGTGCGGGTCTATTCCCGACCGCTGCGTTATCGAACCCGGTCGGTCAGACTCTCTGACGGTTCTGTCCACGCGTTTCTCAACGGTGAAGAGAAGGGCATCGACGTGCGAATCGCGATCGATGTCATTCGGCTCGCGCACCGTCGCCTTTTTGACGTCGCGTTGATCTTCAGCCAGGACCAGGATCTTTCTGAGGTCGCCGAGGAGATTCGCCAGATCGCTGAGGAGCAGGGTCGGTGGATCAAGATCGCGAGTGCATTCCCCGTGAGCCCAGCCGTCGAGAACCGGCGCGGCATCGAGAAGACGGACTGGATTCGCATCGACAGGGCTACCTACGACTCGTGCCTCGATCTCAGGGATTATCGGTCGAAAACCGCCGGCGAAGCGTGGACCTGAATAGGACCGATCGTGCCGGTTGTACAAGCCCCGGTCATCGGCCGAATCACCTGGCCGTCGAGAAGATAAATAGCGGCTATTAGATTATTCGCAATTCCACCCTCGTCCCATATGTCGCCAAGAGTCTACCGCTGCATCACGGACTTGGATCTGGGATCTACTGCGATACCGTGGAAGCGGTGAGCACGATGCGGTGGAATGAGTGATCACAATGGCGTGGCGCACGCACATTGCGGTCCATGAGCCTCCTTGTTGGGGGCCGAACCTACAGACGTGCGCGGTCCATCTTCTCCGTGCGGTCTCGCCAGTGCGAGCAGTGTGAATGGCGGCGTCGGCGTTACATTCTCTTGAAAGTTCGGCCCACTCCAGACCGTGTGCGAAGGCGCCGCCGAGAGTATATGCGGCTTCGCAACTGTCGGGGTCCTTTGCACCACCTCACGTTAAGGTGGCACAAACTGCTACGCCGCCCGCTCTGTCGTGGAGATCGTCTAGACCTGGTCCTTGTCGACGAACCGGTCCTTCCACCTGCCTCCGGTGAAGCGGTCCGGTGGCCGAACGTCGTCGATGGACTTGGGTGGGTTGATTGGTCCGATGTTGATCCCCGGGAAGCTGAGTCCGTAGGCGACGGACATCCGGCTCTGGTAGACGGACGGGTCTAGATTGCCAGCCAACTGAGCCGGTACCGGAAGCGGCCTCGGATTCAGCCCTCGATAGCTGGTCCAGTTTCTGCGGCCCGTGGAGTTTGCCAGTGACACGAGCCGGAGGACGGTTTCGTGGCTGCTGCCGCCCCCGCAGACGAACACTGGGACACCGGAGCGCCAGCCCTCCGCGTTCGGATCTCTCCGATGACGCACGTAGTCGATCATCCGGAGTAGGACCTGCCTCGCGGCGGTGTTGACATAGTCGTCGTCAGCGCGCGCGAGATGTTCATCCTCACGCCGATCAGCGTCTGAGGTGGAGTTGGTGGCAAGCAGCCGAACCTTCAAGTCGCGATGAACGGGACAACCGTCCGCTGGGAACTCCAGTGAGTAGCGGCCATCAGGACGTTCCGCAATGACGCTTCGCAGCAAGAACCGCAGCATTGGGTGACCGAGTGGGCCGAAGGCCACAGGGACAGCCCGAGAACTCATCTTGTATGGCGTCTGCAAGACCACTTTGGAAGATGAAGTCCCAAAGTCAAATCCGACGACGACTTCGACCACTGGTTGGGCGGGCTGAGAACCGGAGAACTGCAGAAGATCGTCCGGGAGTGGCGCCCGAACGAGCATGGCTGGCGACTTCCTGCGAGAGAACATCCCCGGGCCCGTCGCGCTTCCGGGGCTTGATGGGACGCCGCTCACCATTGGCGGTGCAGGAAGGATTCCCGACGGCGACGGTGGTTCCGGTTGCGCCGCAGGCGCTTGCACTTGTGGCTTTGCGGACGGGGCAGGCCGCGGCTCACGCTTGATAACGGTGGCGGTTCCAACGCGGCGCGCCGGCGGCTTGGCAGTCGGTGCCCGAATCGTCGGCGAGCGTTTGGCCGGGCCGACACCGAGCAACCGCTTGATTGAGTTCCAGAGCCCCATGTCTTGCTTGTCCGCCTATTCGATGCGCACGATCCCGACGCTGACGTCGTCGAATGACGCTCGAAGCTCGCGCCGCTGAGAAATCCGGAGCTTTTCGCGTTCAACCCTTGCGACTAAGCGTTCGATGTTGCCGTCCTGGACGCGCGCAAGACCGACGTTGCCATTTTCGAAAAATCGAGCCCGCAGTTGCTCGTACTTGGTCCGTTGGCTGGCCAAGTGCGTATCAAGGCTTCGTAGTTGCGCATCGGCCAAGTCGTCATTCTGTGCTTTCACTCTCCGCACATGCTCCCCAAACGCCTCAATTCCTTGATCCAGAACCGTGCGCCCCGTCGTCGCGGCGACTTCGGCGCAGCTGTGCGTGGCGGTCGCGGCTGGCCACGCACTGCCATCGCTGGCCACCGCGGTGACCAACCGTTCTGCTTGCTCATTCGACAGCACGTCGCCAGCCACGCTCAACGAAGCTGCGCCGTACCAGAGCTGCTCCGAAGTCCGCAGGGCTTCGAATGTCCACCGCATCACCCCAACGACATAGTCACCGCGCTCCAGTTCAACCGGCAGTTGATCGCGCCGGATTCTCGCCGCGATCGCAGGGTACAAGACCGTACCGCTCTGTTCAGCGGATTGGGCCACGAAGCGCACCAGCGGATGGAGTTGAGACACGATCTCCTCGTCCCCGCGGCGCGAGATCCGTAATCGGTTCTCAAAACGACAGTTCACTGGCTCGGGGGCATTTCGTGTTAACGCTGTCGTCACGGATGCGCGGCGTTGTCGCAGAAATGCGGTGAGATCGTTTTTCGCAGCGGGGGTGAGGCCGATGGCAACGACGGCCGCGTCTCCGGGATCCTGCGTCAGGTCGCAGCCAGGGTAGTTCTGGCCCAGGTAGTCCACGACGTAGCGCTGGATATCGGCGGCCCCGATGCGGCGCGACAGATCACGGGCTGCCTGTACCTGCTGGACGATGTAATCGCCGTACGCCACCAGGCTGGAGGCTTGGTCCTCGAGCGCTGTTTCAGTTCGCCTCACGTTTTCGATGGCCGTCTGGGTCTGATCGATCCGCGCTTGTTCCTCGCTTGGAGTGAGGTGGTTGGAGAATAAATCCTTCGTCAATTCGCGGATCGGAGCCCCAAGCACGGCTTCGAGCCCGCCGAGAGTACGCTCGAAGATTCCGAGGCGCACAAATAGGCGTTCGTAGATCCGGTCGTCAATTGTGTCCGCGTGCAGCAGGTTCCAGATGGCTACCTTGGCGGATTCTTGACCGAGCCGGTCCAGACGGCCGATGCGTTGCTCCACACGCATCGGGTTCCAGGGGAGGTCGTAGTTGACTAGAACCCATGCGAACTGGAGGTCGATTCCCTCGCTCCCTACTTCGGAAGATAGCAACACTGAGGGGCCGCTGGGCTTTTCAAAACGGTCCAGGACGTCCTGCATGTCATCTGCGCCCCCGAGCAGTAGCGCGCAAGTTACGCCGTCTTTCCTCAGACGCTCGGCAAGATACTTGAGCGTGTGCCGGAATGACGAGAACAGCACAACCTTCTCGTGAGGGTTAGCTCTGAGGAACGTCAGAAGGTGATCTCGCAGCGCCCCGTACTTCGTATCGTGCGCCGCGAGCTCGCGCAGATTGCCGAGGGTCGCCGTTCTACTGCGGAGTTCGGTAATCAACGGTCCAAGCGACCCAGGTTCGGCGTCTGGCAGTTCAATACCCAAGTCCTCATACAGCTCCTCGAGGACGTTGGGGTCATCCTGCGACCAATACCAGAGGGCTGCTGCCATTGAGGACGCAACCTGGCGCTGCGGCATGACCTGCAGGAATCCCTCGATCTGGCCACCATGGGCGCAGTACTCTCGAACGGTCTCCGTCACCGTGTCGTAGAACTGACGCTCGAGGTCATTCATCTGGACCTTGAGGGTTACCGGCTGTCGGACGGCACGCCACTCTTTCACCTCGCGCCGTCTGGTTCGCGTAACGAAGAACCCCAATAGGTTGGCGGCTTCGAGCCGTGCGGCGACCTCGACCCGAGCTGCAGCCGAAGAGAGGTCGATGTCGCCAGCAAGATCCTCGACCAATGCCGTCAGCTGTCTGTTACCTTGGAGCAGTGGGTGGGCGAGCGCCTGCCGCACGATATCGCCGAGCTCTCTGGGGCCAACTAGGCCCGACAGCACCTTGTCCCGGGCCATGACAAGGCGCTCATTCGCCTGCCGAATCGACTCAAATACTTCCGGCCTGTCGAAGATGTCCTCATCGATTAGCCGAAGCAGATAGAAGAGGTCGGCGCTCTTCAGATGAACTGGGGTAGCGGACAGCAGAACCGCGTATTGAGATGCCGCTCGCAACAGCCCCCCGAGTTCTGCTGTGCGGGTCTCGGGGTTTCTCAGGTAATGGGCCTCATCAATAACAAGCAGGTCTACGAGTGGCTCCTCCTGCCGCTGATCGTTCAGCAGTCTGGCCAGTTCGGCCCGAGCGGCTGGCGGCTGCTCTGCGTGTTCCCAGCCTGGTGGAGGGCGCAAGCCCTGCATGCTGGCCACCACCGCAAACTCACGCCGAGTGCCGGCAGCCACTTCGCGCAGGTAACCGAGGAGCTCCTCAGCGCCGAGGATGTCCGGGTTCACACCGAAGCGGGTCCGGAGTTCGCGAGCCCACTTCTCGCGGAGCATGGCGGGGCATACGACGAGCAACCGTTGAAGATCGAACCTGGTGCGAAGCTCCGTCCAGATGAGACCAGCCTCGATCGTCTTGCCGAGGCCGACCTCGTCCGCCACAAGAATGCCAGTGCTCACAGATTGCAGCAGCTTGACGATGGGCTTGAACTGATAAGCGTAGAAGTCCGTGTCGGTGGTTTCGAGGCTGTAGATGAAGTTGGCCAGTTTACCCGACAGGCGGATGTGCGTCAGCGTTCGGTACAGATCGGCAGGACCAGCTAGTCTGCCGCGAGCGAGCAGGTCGAGGGGACTCTCGCCGACCTCTGCAATCAGCTCGATCTGGTCTTCTGGAACCCACTCCGTCCGTTCGGGGAACGACACCTGCACGTACCGGACGGCTCCGCCGGCACGCTGGCCACCGGTCAGCACGCCAACGCGACCAGGATCGGTCACGAGTCTGACTCTGTCACCTGCCTGCATCGTTTAACCGATCACGGCAATGCGAAGGACCAATCTGACCTGAGCGGTGTGAGGGCGTAAATCCCCTGAGGGCCTCGACCGTTGCCCCGGGAGTATGCCACAGGTGATGGCGCACGAGGGGGGATTGGCCCGCGCAGGATTGGCCCGCGCCATCCGGTCGTGTGATCTGGTTGCTGAATTGAAACTGGCCTTGCACTCCCCGTTGGGCTGCGGAATGCCCGGACGCTACTTCCGTCCGTAGATCACACCCCACCGCGGGTCGGTAAAGAGGCCGTCGATCTGCTGGACCGGTTTGAATCCAATGTCGGCCATCCAGGCGTCGAGCTGCGCCCTGGTCACCTGGAGCGCGGGCTGGGCCTTGTGGGGCCCTGTGAGTGCGTCATATTCGATGATCGCAATGCGCCCGTCCCGTTTGACGTACGGCGCCAGCGCCTTGAGAAAGCCTGTGCGGTCTTCGATGTGGTGCAGCACATCGTGAAAGAACGCCACATCGACGTCGCGCGCCGGCAGTTTGGGATCGGTGAAGATCCCGAGGATCGGCTGCACGTTGGTGATGTGGTTGTCCTTGAGCTTGCCGTTGATGTGATCGACGAATGCCTGATCGACGTCCTCGGCGTAGACCTTTCCTTTCGGTCCCACCACTCGCGCCATCGCCAGGCTGAAGATCCCCGGACCGGCGCCAATATCGGCGACGACCTCGCCCGGCTTGAGGTTGAGACGCCCGATGATTTCGTCGACTTTGAGTCCGGCGACGCGTTCCGGACGCTCCATCATCGTGATCCAATCGCTGGTGGGTCGGGAGCCGAGCTGGCGGGCCGAGAGGGGCGCCAGAATGAGACAAAACAACGAGACGCCAAGGCACACGACGGGTCGCGCGTGGCGATAAGGGGGCATGTGTTCTCCTCTGTGATTTGATGACATTGTCCCTTGTGAGCCCGAGATTCGCAACGGCGCCAGAGTATAAGGTCGGGATCGAAGATTTCTTGACACGGGCGAGCGGTCTGGTGGTAGAGTGGTCCAACCAATGTCTAGAGGATGAGAAGAAGATAAGCCCGGCAGGGTATACCTGTCGGGCCTTCTTTTTGGGTTCCAGTCACCGGCGCGTAAGTCCCGCAAGGCCAAATCGCCGCGCTCACCATGGCGAGGCAGAAGGAACTGACGTGCAGACCCTGCTGGCCGTGGCGTACGACTCCTTTCCAGCGGGCCGCGCGGGAGTGGCGCTTCTCGCACTCAGGCTGTTCGTAGGAGTGGCCTTTGTCCTCCACGGATTGGGCCGAATCGGCGACCTGCCCGGATTCGCGGCGATGTACGGCATCTCGCGCGGACAGTCACTCGCGGCCAAGCTCACGCAGATTATCGGCGGCGTGTTTCTCATCATCGGGTTCCTTACACCGGTGGCGGGCCTCGGTATTGCCGCGACGATGGTTGTCGCAACGCTGATCCTGCGGCACAAAGGCGAGCGCTTCATCAACCCCACGGGACATTGCTGGGAGAACTCAGCGTTCTACGTGCTGGCGGGTGTCGTGATCGCGTTGCTGGGCCCTGGACGATTCTCGATCGACGCGCTGTTGTTCGCGACGCGACCATAGAACTGCTTGCTGGAGGCGTGGCTCGTGACGGATTTCACAGTGAACGGCACGCCGGTTCGGCTCGAGATCGATCCTGAGATCTCGCTGATGGCTGTGCTGCGAGATCACCTGCGCCTGACCGGGACCAAGTGCGGTTGCGACGATGGCCGGTGCGGATCGTGCACGGTCGTAGTCGACGGACACGCAACACGCAGTTGCAGGATGACAGCTGGTGAGGCCGCCGGATCAGCAGTTCTCACCATTGAAGGCCTGGGCGAGCCGGGTCATCTCGATCCAATCCAGCAAGCCTTTGTCGAGGCGGGAGCCGTCCACTGCGGTTTCTGCACACCGGGCCTGATCATGGCCACCAAGGCGCTGCTCGATCGGCAGCCCAGCCCGCCGACGCCAGCCGTCATCAAGGCTCTCGGGGCGAACTACTGCCGGTGCACGGGGTACCGGACCGTTCTCGATGCAGTCGATCGCGCGGCTGCGCTGCGGCGCGGCGAGCACGTGCCAGCGCCAGCCGTTCCGCTCGAACAGAGCTGGAGCGAGCGCGACATGGTCACCGGCCGCGCTCGCTACGGCGCGGACATCTTCATCGACGGCATGCTGCACATGAAGATCGTGCGCAGCCCTCACGCTCACGCGCGGATCCTGTCGATTGACGCCGCCGAGGCGCTGGCGTTGCCAGGAGTGGAGGCGGTGCTGACGGCGAAAGACGTGCCGGTCAACAGGCATGGGCGGCTGGTGCAGGACGAACCGGTGCTTGCCGACGACCGGGTGCGCATGATCGGCGATCCGGTAGCCGCTGTCGTAGCCGGGTCCGAGACGATCGCCGCCGCAGCGGCGGCGTGCGTTCGTGTGATGTACGAGCCACTGCCAGCGCTGCACTCGCCGCGAGAGGCGCTGGCGGCGGATGCCGCCCAACTGCACGACACCGGCAACGTGCTCGCGCATCAGGTCATCAAGCGCGGAGACCAGTCGGCCGGCCTGGACCGTGCCGCCGTCGTTGTCGAGGATCAGTTTCATACGCCGTTCAACGAGCATGCGTATCTCGAGCCCGAGGCGGCGGTGGCCTGCCTCGATTCTGATGACCGGGTTGTGGTGCACTCGGCGACGAGCCATCCGCATTTGCTCCGACTGGAAGTAGCGCGCGTGCTCGGCGTGACCGAGGACCGTGTCCACGTCGTGCCCGCCATGATGGGTGGTCACTTCGGCGGGCGAACCGACGTGAGCTCGCAGTGCATCCTCGGCGTCGCGGCGAGAAGACTGCGCCGCCCGGTGCGTTGCGTCTACACGCGCGAGGAGTCGTTCGCCAGTACGACCAAGCGGCACGCGTTCGACATCCGGGGACGACTGGCAGCGGATCAGAGCGGCCGCATCACACACCTGCGTCTGGACATGACCGCCGATGGCGGCGCGTATGCGTCAGCCGGGCAATTCATCATCGTGCGCGCCGCGGTCTCCGGGTGCGGGCCGTACGAGATTCCCAACGTGTGGCTTGGCGGACCAGCCGTCTACACCAACAACACCATGGCCGGCGCGATGAGAGGGTTCGGTGCGCCGCAGTCCACCTTTGCGCTGGAGTCGATGGTCGACGAGGCCGCGCGTCGCCTGGGTGCGCACCCGATCGATCTGCGGGTCGCTAATGCTCTTCGGCCCGGCTCGGTGCTGGCCACCGGCGGAGAGGTTGGAGAGCACGTCGGCTATCTCGAGACGCTGGAGGCGATCCGGCCGCACTATGATGCGGCCATCGAACGCGCCCGAGAAGCGAACCGCCGCGGGCGAGTCGTACATGGGATTGGCGTGGCGTCCATGTGGTACGGCATTGGTACGACGACGGGCGAGAAGCCGAGCCGCGCCGATCTCGAGCTGCTCCCATCAGGGCGCATCAGTGTGTATGCGGGTGTCACCGATGCGGGTCAGGGGTCCGATTTCCTGCTGCGTCGAATCGCCGCAGATGCGGTCGGCATTTCGGTGACTCAGATCGATCTGGTCCGGGGCGACACTGACTTGACGCAGGACACCGGGTCCTGCACAGGCAGCCGCGTGTGCTTCTACGTCGGCAACGCCGTCCGACTGGCCGCGGCCAGCCTGCGAGATGCGATTCTCGAAGCTGCCGCCCTCGAGTTGCAGGCAAGCCCTGGGGCCGTGACGTTGACCGAGTCGGGCGTTCAGCAACGAGGCACGCCTGGACCGACCATGTCGCTGGCGGAATTCGGTCAACGGC
>Ga0334722_10003189_pt1 | contig 17868 bp, 13 predicted proteins | sample C3_bottom_MG_FD_207210 | JGI IMG/M metagenome (GOLD analysis project Ga0334722, IMG submission 207210) | Sediment microbial communities from Yellowstone Lake, YNP, Wyoming, USA - C3_bottom | ecosystem: Environmental > Aquatic > Freshwater > Lake > Sediment | place: USA: Wyoming | collected...
CTATAATGAACTTCCCCCGCTGTAAAGAGTCCCATTGGGCCAGCGTGAAGACCATGATGGGGATATCCTGACGCGGGTTTTGCTCAGTCCATTGAGGATGTCTGATGGAGATAACGGGACCGGTCTCAACTGTCATCTGCCCGCCCTGGGCGCCTCCCTAGACGGAAGAAGCCATCGACGGCGGAGTTGAGCGGCGCTCCCAATTCCTTTGACGCTGACGCGGAGGCGCTGGAGATGTAAAAGTCTTTAAAAGCTGTCGATCTCCTCAACTTCGAAAAGCCACTTCAGCAGGCGGGATAAGGCCAGGTAAAAATCGGTACAGGGGCCGGGATGGGTTTTCTGAGCCCGGGTCAGGTTTTCATAAACCCTATTTCCCAGGAAATAAAGATGATCTTTCAGGAAGTTCCGGCGGGCTTCGGCATAGCGCGGGGCTTCGGTGGGAGTGACTTTTGTACCGCTGAGATAGCCCGCAAATTCCAGTTCCGAGGCCAGATGATCGGGATTGAGAGTTTTGGCTTCCAGGCCAAAGGCCAAAAAGGCTTGGGCTACCTGCTCTGTAGACTCTCCGACCAGGGTGCCTTCGCGATGAATGCTTTCCAGAAGTGGGCAGGGCAAAACAGGATAGTTATTGACAAAAAGGCTGGTGTAGCCGGCCTGCCACTCCTCTAAAGGCGGCAAGCGGTTCAGAGCATCTTCAACCTCGTCCAGGTTGGGGCTGGGGATTTCCTCCGCACTCCGGGCCAGTTGCCGAAGAAGTGGGAGCCTTGTTTCCAGCTCTTGACGGCGATCTCCTACCGGATAGAGGAAGGCGGTGCTAAGAAACTGGTAAAAGACGGCCTGAAAAGGGGCGACTGGTTCCCGTTCGTCCTTACTCATGAAAACTCCTTTCCCAACCGGTGGTGGAGGGAACAGGGTCCGGCTCCCGCCGGGCTGCAGGGGATGCTTATCTCCCCATGAGAGCGGCGGCCAACTGCCTGCCCCCTCCACCGTTAGGTTGTCTGCACTCCTCGAATTTAGGAAGGGAATTTAGGAAGGCCAGGGATAGCTATAAAACCCCGCCTTCAAGATATAATACCGCAAAAGAGCGCCGCCGGCCAGGACCAACAAGGAAGTTAAGGCGACCAACCAGGATATTGATCGGTGGCCAGAGGTCTCCTTGGGACCGGCCTTCAGGCCGCTCATGCTTACGGAGATGACCTCCAGGGTGAGGGGGGTCATGAGACCGAAAAGCATGAAACCGAAGGTAAAACCGGTGCTATGCAAGAGGTAGCTGGCGGAGGCCTTGGCTGCCTCCACCCCGAACCGGGCAAAGTTGAAGTAGGCGGCGATGACCACCAGCTCAGCTAAAACCAGGCCCATATCCAAACGTTCCGCCCGGTGCAGAATATCGGCCCGGAAAGAACTGCCAGCGCGGCTGAGGGCGGCATAAAGCATGAGGAGGGCAGCTCCCGTCGAGAAGGCCGAAAGGACGAAAAGAATGGGTAGGGCTGGGGTATTCCAGAAGGGAATTCCCGGAGCGGAGGAAAGAAGAAAACCGGTGTAGATGGCGACCAATAAACCCAAAACGGCGGCCAGGCTACCGCTGACCTTCTGCCAGGGCGCCAAAGCGCCGGCTAGAGGGGCCAGGACTTTCAGGCGGGGCCAGCGGGCCAGGTAGGGTAGGACATACAAGGCACCGGCCAAAAGATAGAGGCTGATGAAAAGCACACCCCAGAAAATCCAGGATTTTGGGTTGAGCAAGGCGAAAAAGGCCTTAGTCGGCTGAAGCAGGTCGAGGAGCAGAAAGAGCGTGCCGAAAGCCAGGGCGCCCATCCCGAAAAGGGCGGCGAAAATCGCCGGACCGTCGTCGGGGGAATCGCCGTGCCGGCGCAGATAGAGATCGCTCAGGGCCCCCAGGGTCATGACAGCACCACCTAGTCCACCCAGGAAGAGATAAATGGCGATGAGATCACCCCAGGTGCGCTGCTGAATATAGGTCATATTTGTCCCTCCTAGCACTTTACCACGCTTCTGGACCTCAAAAAACAATCATTTAGGCTCATGACATTTAGGCTGATGTCATTATTTAGGCTCCATTTCATTTAACATCCTTCAGATTGGCAACAGGCTGATCACCGACTACTGTAGATCCAGCAGGCAACTGCCCAGGACGGGCGGCAAGGGCCAAACCGTCCTCGCTCTACTCAGCACTGTCAACGGGGTACTTCCGTTGCACCGTGAGCAGCGGCTGCTGGGTTGAGGCTAACCATAGGACCGTCGTCTACCAGATATAAAAGACCCGCGGCTTGGTGCCAAAACCCGGTTCCAGGGGTTTAGCTTGGCCCGAAGAGACCAATGCGGCCACCTTGCTGTTGGGGTCATCGAGGTCCCCGAACAGGCGGGCCTCACCGGGGCAGGTCGCCACGCAGGCCGGCTCCAGTCCTTCCGCCAGCCGGTGGTAGCAAAAAGTGCACTTGTCGACGTGGGGCACCTTATGGCGGTTATCCTCGCCGAAAATCTCTTTCGCTTTGGCCACGTCCTCCCGTTCATAAGGATAACGGGCTCCATAGGGGCACGCCACCACGCAAGCCTGGCAACCCATGCACTTTTCATAGTCTACCAGGACCACCCCTTCCTTGGTCCGGTAGGATGCACCCGTTGGACAGACCTCTACGCAAGGGGCATTCTCACAATGCATGCAGAGACGCGGGAAGAAGTCCCGGGTGACGTGGGGGAACTTGCCGCGTTGGACGTCGTTCACCTGAGTCCGCCATTTATCATGCCAGTACGGCGTCTGATTTTCCTGAGTGCAGGCGGCCGTACAGGCCTGGCAGCCCAGGCAGGTTCGTAAATCGATGACCATAGCGTATCTGGCCATGGCTCTTCCTCCTTTGAATGCACAGGATTCTTGGAGACCGCTGAGACTGGGCTAAAGCCGCCAGAGGCACGATGATCGTCAAGCACAGCACGGGACTATGGCGGCTTTGTTCGGACGGGTTAACCATTGAAAATGCCGTTCGCCCAGCACTCTCCAAGGGGTTACACCTTCCGCAGTTTTACGGTGAACTCGCCGCTGCGGAAAGCCCCCACGACCGGTTCGGGACGACTGGTCACCAGATTGTTCAAGGCGACCCCTTTGCCATAGGCGAAAGTCAGCAGCGGATTTTCGATTCCGAACGCCGCCGAGATGAAGACCGTATCCGGGCGGATCATTTCCGTGATGAAGGCGCGGCCGCGGGCTTTTTGGCCGGAGACCTGGTTGGTGATTTCTACTTCGTCGTTGGCATAAAGACCCAGCTTACGCGCCCGCTCCGGGTTGATCCAAACGCCGAAATAAGGACCTTTCTCGCGTTCGGACAGGGCCATCAAGAGGTCATTATTGGCCGTCGAGGCATGGGATTGAGTCGGGACCTTGCCGTAGGCAAAGAAGAATTCATCGTCCGGCAGCTTATCCTGAGGCTTCATCCCGTCCTTCCACTGGGGCGGGATGTAGGCCAAGATGGGGTCCCAGTTAGGCCGGTAGCCGTACTGTTGAGTGAAGCCGGCCAGGATCAGGCTATAAAACTCCAGCCGACCGGTGGGGGTGGTGGCCGGGACGTGATGCGGTATGCCAAATTTCTCTAACAGCTCCTCGGCCTTTTCTTCCAGAAGGACACCGTGTTGGCGCAGGTGTTCTTCTAATTGCGCCACGGAGAGGCCGTGCTTTTTGGCCAGAGCTTCGGCCATGAAATCCCGCATCGCTTTCACCGGAGAAGATTTTTCTTGCATGGCCTTCTGAATGCGCCCGCGGAATTCGTCGGCATTCCAACCCCAAAGCTTGGCGATGGTGCCCGCAAGGTCGGTGCCGAAACCGGCCGCCATTTCAAAGAACATATCCAGAGCATGCTTGGCCTGACCGGGCGCTGGCACCGCCGGGATCCGGGTGTGGTAAGCCAGATCGTGGGACATCCCCGTCTCAAAGAAGGGGTCATATTTCTCCAGGTAGGCCTGGTCGGGCAAAATGACGTCGGCGTACGGCGACGAATCGTTGGGAGCTATATCGATGGCCACCACCAGTTTGACGCTGTCACTGGAGAGGATATGCTTCCAGTCACTGGAACTAAAGAAGTTCCGGACCATGTTGGTCTGGTTCATGATAAACATCCGCGGTTGGTAGGTCTGGCCCTGCCAGGAGACCTTGCCGTCAACGGCGTCCCGGTAACCAGCATCAATGAAGAGGGGGAAAGCTACCCCTTCTTTGCCCTCCTTCCATTGCTGCTGGGACCAGGCATAGGTCAGGGCGGGATGCTTGTGGGGCCAGAAATCGGGGTTGTTGAAAAAGTTGTCCAGCATCCCTTTCGGGCCAAAAAGACCGGGTACCTTGACGGGGGCAAATGGTTTGCCTTCCCGCATGGCCTGGAAAAACTCAGCGGCTCCCTCGTGAAAACCGCCGATGAAAATCCAGCCGCCGCGGCGGTCGATACCGCCCACCAGGGCCTGGAGCATGGTGGCCACCCGGCGCAGCATGGGCGAGGCGGCATAACGCGGATCATGCCAACCCGGTTCGATGAGGGCAGGGCGGATGGTGCCAAAATCCAAAGCGACCTGACGGATGGTGGCGGCGGGGACGTCGGTGACGGCAGCTGCCCATTCCGGCGTATAGTCCTTGACGCGCTCCTGGAGGATCTCAAAGACCGTCTTCACCGGCTTGCCCTGCCAGGTTTGCGGCGCGGGCAGGCGCAGGGCCGGGCAGATGGGTTTTCCATCGCTGCTGGTCCGATTGCTGTTGGTCATCCCCGGAACGGCCTGGATTGTACCGCTCTTTTCGTCGAAAACGAAAAACTGGCTGGGGCGACCGGTCTTGGCGTCCATGGTCATGGCCAAACGGAAGAAGCCGTTTTCTTCATAGGCCAGGAAGGGCAGGTTGGTATGATCGATGAGGAACTCCTTGTCGTAAAGCTCTTCGGACGAAAGGAGTACATTGAGCATGGCCAGGAGGAAGGCCAGATCCGTCCCGGGCTTGATGGGGATCCATTGATCGGCCTGTGCGGCCATCTCGGAAAGACGCGGGTCCAGAACGACCAGGCGTGCGCCCTTCTTTTTCCCACGGGCAAAGCGGAGGGCGCGGCCGGTGGAGATCCCCGCCACGGCGGCGTTGCTGGCGACGGACAAAATGAAGCGGGCGTTTTCGTAATCGGCGACAACCTCGTCGTGAACGTTGAAGGTCCCAATTAAGGAGTCGATGCCGAAATGTTCACCCATGACACAATGCTGCATGGGGGTGCCGATGATGTTGGGGATGCCCATACTCAAGGCAAAGGCCACTAAATGGGGGCGATAATAGGCGCAGCTCATCCAACCGCCGATGGCCGCAATTTCGTAAGGTTGGATTTTCTCGGCCTGCATCTTTTTCATGATGTAGCCGTAAGCTTCTTCCCAGGAAGCGGTCCGGAACTTCCACTCGCCTCTTTTGGAGCCTTCGACGCGGATGAGGGGCTGGGTAATCCGTTGCGGATCATAAACGCGGCGCAGTCCCGACTGACCACGGGCACACAGTTTTCCCCGGTTAAAGGGGTGTTCGGGATTACCCTCGATCTTTACAGCGCGGGTGACGTTGGCGGTCTTTTTGACCTTGACCTTAATACCACAGCCGTTGACACAGAGGGTGCAGATGTTGGGGATATATTCGTATTTGGGTTCTTCTTCCGCCCCCAAGGCCTGCCGGCGCTTCAATTCCACCGGGCCTAAAACGGCAAGGCCGGCCCCGGCCACGGCACTGGCCTTGAGGAAGGCGCGCCGGGAAAGCTTTACTCTAAACACCTGGTTTCAACCTCCCTTTGGGGTTCAAAAGCTATCTTCGGAACTCGGGACGGGGTTTTTGCAACCCTCTCTTTGGACTCGGGAAAAAATTTTGAGGAGACATCAATTCCCGAAGTCATTCGCAACTTTCTAGATGCTCACTGCCCGGGGCACACACCTGTTCAACCAGGACCGTATCAAGAAATCCCTCATTCTCACCCCCCGTCAGGTTTAAGAGGACGATGGCCAGACGCTTCGCCGTTGAGCAAACGGTTCTTAGAAAAATGGCAGATTTCGCATACAAAAAGCAGCTACCCACCTCAAGGGGGCACAAAAAGCGGGAATAAACCAGGGACTTGTTCGCTAGATAACTTTTTTAGGCGAAACCAATACAAATACTTGAGATTTATTCTCAATGGATAGGCTTATTTAAAGCCCGGCGCCAAACGGCGGGGCTGATTAGCCGTGCTATTTTAAGTATCTAGCAGAACTAAAATCCGCGAAGCTAGCCTTAGCAGAATTGAGTTTAACACCAGGAGCAGAATTTTGCAAGGGGTTTTGTTAATTTAATCACGAAAACAGAAGTCGGTTTTCCCTGCCAGCCGACGGCGCTGAGGAAACTAAAGTAAAAGCGTAGTAATCATAAAAGAAGTGAAAAAGAATCTTATTTACTTTGGCGAAACGGTGAAATGACCTGCCCGACGCCGGTAACTGGGGCTAGCCTGCGACGAGGTGGCCGCCGTACTACCGAGTGAGAGGGGACGGGGAGTGACAATACGGGTCATCGGTGGAACAGTGGAATATAGGGGGACAAAGTTGGCTCTCCGGCAGCCACCCCTTGTTTCTTGGCCATGGTCCCCACCGTCAAACCGGCGTCTTTCCTGTGCCTGGGTGCCTCGCCTGGATAGGTGGCCTTCGGCTTACGAGAGAGAATTCGCCGCCATTAGCACTATGGCACTATGAATCCGGCGGGCAAGCACCAAAATATAAGTATGGGCTCCAGGCGGAGAGTGCCTGCGGGAGAGCCTTTAACGATCTTTCTTATTTTTCCCAGCTTTCCCCCCAGCTTTAATACGGCCAGGGGTAAGTGTAGATTCCGGCGTAAACCAGGTGATGGCGTAAAAGATAGCCACCAACCAGGATGCCGGCCCCAGCTACTGGGTTGACCAGACTGAGGGGACCGGCGGCGAAAACGTTCCAAGCGGCCAAGACTAAGGGCAACACCAGACCCAACCCCAGATAGCCAACGGTAAAGGAGGGTTGTCGGGCCAACAGAAGGCCGCTGGCCTGGGCCTCGCGCGGTCCGTGCTTTACGTATTGCTGGTAAGAAAAGACGGTGGCGGCAGTTAAGGTCAAAAGGGCCAGGTTGATACCCCAAAAGACGTTCCCCAGACTCGTTGGAACCGCTTCGAACAAGGTAATCCAGGCCAGAGCGGCTGAGTAACTGGTTTCAATCATTAGTAAAGGCAGGGCCGGAGTATGCCAAAGGGGAATGGAGACGGGTTCAGCCAAAAGACCGCCCGAGACCAGGGGGAAAAGGGCACCGCTCAGGAAGGCGACGAGGCCAAGAAAGCCCTGCCAGGGAGCCAGAATCTGGGCCAAACCGCGCCAGAAACTGAATCCAGGCCAGATGACCACTTGGGGCAGGGAGAAGAGCAGCCCAAATAAAGCAGCCAGGGACAAGAGGACGACGTCCCAGGAGATCCCCGAATGGGGGAAGCGGGACAAGGAATAAATGGCGTTCAGGGGCCGGACGAGGTCAAAGAAAATGAGGACAACGCCGGCCACAGCCAGGGCGACGATCCCGCTGAAAGCGGCCAGGACGGAAAGACTTGCCCCCAAACGGAAGAAATTGAGGATGACCCCGAGGGAGATGAGGGCGCCGCCCATACCTCCGAGATAAAGATACAGGGCCACCGGCCACTCAAAGGCCTCCTGATGGACATATTCAGGAGCGCGCGGTTCCATAGAGAAAACCTCCCTAAACGAAAGAGATGTGGTTTGGAGATCGGGGAGCCAGCTTTCAGCTGGAGCCTCCCATATTGGTAGCTCCTGCGAATCAGGGGTTTACCCCAGATTTCCAGAGCGCCTTACCAAATATAAAACACCTTGGGGCGTGTACCTAATTCCGGCCGCAGAGGTTTGGCCAGCCCGGATGCCACTAACTTACTCACCTCGCTGTCCGGGTCATCCAGATCTCCAAAGATGCGCGCCCGGCTAGGACAGGTAGTGACGCACGCCGGCTCCATTCCCCGGCCGACCCTGTCCTCGCAAAAAGTACATTTATCCACGTGCGGAGCTGGGTGTTGGGCGAAGTCACGGCCGAATACTTGCCGCGCTTCCTCCACATCCTTGCGATCATAAATATAGCGTGCCTGATAGGGGCAGGCGGCCATGCAGGCTTTACAACCCATACAGCGGTCGTAATCCACCAGCACGAAACCGTCTTCCGTCTTATAGGTGGCATTGGTCGGACACGGCTCAACACATGGCGGTTCCTCGCAATGCATGCAGATGGTTGGGACAAAGTAGCGTCCCACCTCGGGATAATGACCGACTTCCTTGTCCAAGACCCGGGTCCGGAACTTATCGCTCCAAAAAGGGGTCTGATTCTCTATAGAGCACGCCGCCGTGCAGGCCTGACAGCCGACACAGGTGCGCAGGTCCATCACCATTCCGTAACGGGCCAACGGAATCCCTCCCTAAAAATTCGGTGCTTTTAGCCTTCCTGACGTCAGGAGTTGACCTTGCGCAAGCGCACGGCAAATTCCTGCGTCTTGAATCCTGACACGATTGGTTCGACGTCGTAATTGACCAGCTTGTTTAAAGCCGTTCCCACTCCTGCCCCCACCCGGAGCAAGGGGTTCTCCGTTCCGAAGGAGGAGGAGATAAAGACGGTATCGGGCCGGACCATGTCGGTGATGAAAACCCGCGCCTTCACCTTTTGACCGGATTTGGTATTCTCCACCTCGACCTGATCGCCATCCTGCAGCTTCAAGCGGCGGGCGGCGGCATCGTTGATCCAAAGACGCATGAAAGGCTTCTCTTTGGCCTTGGAGAGGGCCATCAAAAGCCGGTTATTGGTGTTGGAAGCGTAAGAGATGGTTGGAATCTTGCCATAGGCGAAATGGAATTCGTCTGGACCCTGTGGTTCCGTCCCCTCCGGCGGGATGTAGAGGATCATGGGATCCCAATGGGGCTGATAACCATAGGTGTTGACGAAATTCAAGAACACCAGGCTGTAAAGCTCTAGACGGCCAGAAGGCGTCGGAACGGGGATGTGCCAGGGCATACCGGCATGTTCGAGCATTTCTTCGTAGCGCTCCAGCACCAGGACGCCCTTCTCGCGCAGTTGTTTCTCCAGTTCCTCTGCCGTCATGTTGAGGCCGCGCGCGGTGTGCTCGAAGAAGACGTTTTTCAGGGCCTGGTGGTAGGAAATCTCCCCCGCGTCGGCCCGCTTGACTTCTTCCGCCAACCGTTCGGCCGAAACGCCGGCAAAGTCAGCGATGGCTTTGACGAAGCGGTCTTTGGTGCCGCGCCGCTTGGTCAGACCGAAGAAGATCTCGGACATATCGCGCGTATCGTATAAGGGCTCGATGGCCCGGAAACGCGTGGTCAAGGCCAGGTCGGGCGCCGGCCCCGTCGGGTAAACGAAAGGTTCAAAGCGCTCCAGGTAAGCGTTATTGGGCAAGATAACGTCGGCGTAGGCGGCGGTGTCTGAAGGCAGGACATCAACCACCACCACCAATTTGAGCTCTGGGTTAGCCAGGAGCTCTTTCCAACGGGAATCGGGGAAATAATGCCGGACGGGGTTGGCGGCGCTGATGGTTAGGGCCCGAATCCGGTAGGGTTCTCCGTTGAATTCCAGCTTGCCCTCGATGGCTTCCTTCAAGCCGTAATCGGCCATGGCCGGCAAAATGACTGCCGGCTGACCCTCCTTTTGCCGTTGCCTGGAATAAGCCCAGTTAAAGCTGGGTTTCCCGTGGGGCCAGGCCTGGGGATTGCCAAAGAGGCCGGCCAGGAGCAGGACAAACTGGAGCCCGGGCAAAGCCATGGGCGGGACGTTCTCGCCCTTAGCTTTGGCTTCCCAGAAGGCTTTGGCTTTATGCCGGTATTCGCCGGCCATGAGCCACCCGCCAGGCCGGTCGATTCCGCCGACCAGGACCTGGACGATGGTTTGCAAGCGCCGCGTGTTGATGACGTTAGAATAGCGGGCACCGTGCCAGCCGGGATCGATGAGGGCCGGGCGAATGGTACCGATCTCGCGAGCCACCCGGAGGATGGTGGCGGCGGGAATGCCGGTTTGTTGGGCCGCCCATTCCGGCGTGTAGGTCTGCGCGTATTCCTGGAAAAAGTCCAGGATGGTCTTGACCTTCAGCCCATTGACCTCTAAACCGGTGGGGGCTGAAAGCGCCGGAACTATCTTTTGCCCGGACAAGTCCTCCGCATTGCGGTTGGAGAAGCCGGCTACCTGGCGAACGCTGCCCGAGATTTCGTCGTAAACGAAGAAAGCCTTTGGTTGTCCTTTTTCGTCCATTTCCATAAGCGGGATAACCAGGCCGTCCTTCTTGAAGGCCAGGAAGGGGGCGTTGGTGTGCCGCCGCAGGAAATCGGCCTCATACAGTCCTTCTTTTAAGAGAACGTGGATGACGGCCAGGAAGAATGCCGAATCGGTCCCGGGTTTGATGGGGATCCACTCATCGGCTTTGGCCGCCAGTTCGGATTTCCGTGGATCAAGGACGACGATGCGGGCGCCGCGGCGTTTGCCTTCGGCCAGGCGAACGGCCCGGCTGGTGGAGATGCCGGCCACGCCAGAGTTGGCCATGGAGAAGAGGATATACTTGGCATTATCAAAATCGGCCAGGACCTCGTCGTGGATGTTGAAATTTCCCGTGACCATGTCGCTGCCCAGGTGGCCGCTGGCAACACAGTGTTCCATGGGCGAACCGATGATGTTGGGGATACCGTTGGCCATGACGTAAGGCACACTCAGAGGCATGTAAAAGACGCAGGAGGTCCAGCCGCCGAACATGGCCATCTCCCAGGGCTGAACCTTCTCCTCGGTTAACCGCTGGACAATGAAATCCAGGGCCTCATCCCAGCTGGCCGGCCGGAATTTCCATTCCCCGCGTTTGGACCCCGGCTCGCGGATTAGTGGGGTCTTAATCCGGTCTGGGTCGTAAATCTGGAAAATACCCGATTGCCCGCGCGCGCAGGTTTTGCCCCGGTTGAGGGGGCTTTCGGGATTGCCCTCGATCTTTACGACCCGCCTTTTTCCAGCGACTTCTTTGACCCCGGCCTTGACGTTGCAAAGGGTAGAGCAAAAGTTGCAGATGCTCGGGACCCACTCCACGTCCCGTGAGGCCGTCGCCTGGTGGCGGCTTGGTTTGGTCCTCGGTGTAGCCAAACTTCTCACTCCTTGACCTTGAGATTGGTTAGCGAAATCGTCTCTGAGGAACTTCACCCTGCTATAATAGATTGCTAAGTGAACCTTTCGCAATCGCTAAACACCAAAATTGCGATATTTTAAGGGGAAAGGGAGTTATCAGCCATAAATTTTAGTTCTCCTTTTCTCAAGCTACCTTACGAGTATTCGACATCTCCCCAAAATATCCTTCTAAATTCTACACCTTTTCGCCGCTAGTGTTAAGTAAAAAATTGTTGTTACCACTCCTAGTAATAACCAGATTTTTCTCGCGGCAACCTCTTTACAAAGCGAGTGGAGCGGTGTATAATAGCACTTGCTTTAGGCAAAAATCTTTTAAGCAAAAAGGCCCCATGGTCTAGTGGCCTAGGACGCCGCCCTCTCACGGCGGTAACAGGGGTTCGAATCCCCTTGGGGCTACCAAAATGCCTGTGCTAACCTCTCTTCACCGACGAAGAGAGGTTTTATTTTTTATTTTACACATTAAAGCGACGCTTTTTTTATTTTACACACTGAAGCGACGCTTTTTGACCATCATTGGCTTCTTATCTCCCAAACCATATTCGTCTGCGAGAACTTGATGTAAGCCCACCAACAGAAGAGATAGCCAGGTTCGAAGAGAGGAGAGAACGGGTTCTCCAGCTGAAAGAGGCCAAAGATGTAGAGTTGGAGGGAATCAGTGCTCCTCTGAGTGACTACCAGCGGGTTGGTGTAGCATTTCTGGCAGGGACCGCCCCTCTGATCTATCGTTGACGATTGACTGGCCTTGACCATCTTGGCGACCACAGCCGTAAAGAAGGTAACATAACGTTATAGAGAAACATAAGATGGGAAGGAAAAAGGTAAACCTACGGACCGTCGCGGCGGGTTCCGCCCGGGTACCGGAAGTTCCCAGTGAGCGGGGGTAGGCTATGATCAGCGCGTTAGACTTGAAGGGACCAGTTTACGACCCGGGCGGTTATGCGGAAGTAACCCGCTCCTTGGCGCTGGCCTTTCACCGCCTGGGGGTCAAGGTGCATCTCCAACGCCACCCCTGGGATTTCGTCCGGACCAACTTGCCGGAAAACTGGCAAAAGGCCCTCGCAGAAATGCTGGCGACGCCGCCGGGGGCCGGGCCATTTTTGCAGATTGGAGTGCCCGATGATTTCCGGAAGGATCCTTTACGGTTTTCCATCGGCTTGACCATGCTGGAAACCGACCGGATCTGCGCCGACTGGGTACGAAAATGCAATGAAATGGATGAGATCTGGGTTCCCTCTACGTTTAACTGGCACACCTTCACCGCCAGTGGGGTTGATCCGGCCAAAATTAAAGTAATGCCGCTGGGTGTCGATGCGGCGCGCTTTCGGCCCGAGGCTGCTCCCTTGCCAATCCCAGGGAAGAGGGGTTTTACCTTCCTGGCCAACTTCGAATGGAACCTGCGCAAGGGCTACGATTTGCTTCTGCTCGCCTTCGCCCAGGAGTTTGACCCGCGCGAGGAAGTGTGCCTGGTGCTCAAGACTTTACAAAATGGTCCAAGCTTCGACCCCGACGGCTCCAGCATCAGACACGAGATCGAGCAGTTCCTCCACCGCCTGGGGAAAAAGGCGACCGCCCCGATCATCTTAATTCCACAAGTCCTCGCCGCGGGTCAGATGCCGTCCCTTTATACCGCGGCCGACTGTTACGTTTTGCCCACCCGCGGGGAAGGGTGGAACCTCACCATCCTCGAAGCCATGGCCAGCGCTCTGCCGGTAATCACCACCAGGTGGTCGGCGCCCCTGGATTATCTCACTCCCGCCAACAGTTTTCTCATTCCCAGCACTGGGCTGGAGCCGGTCCCGGCCATCGACCGCTGGCGCGACAAGATCTATGCCGGATCCTGCTGGGCCAAACCCAGCCTGGCGGCCACCCGCCGGCTGATGCGCCTGGTCTTCACTAACCCCGCCCTGGCCAGGGAGCGGGGGCGCCGGGCGCGGGCCGACGTTTTGTCGCGTTTTACGTGGGAGGCCGCTGCCACCAGGATGCTCCGGAAATTGGAGGAAATCGGGTGCGGGCCCAGGCAGTTGGAAAACGAATATTGATGCGCACCAGAGTCCTTCGTAAAAACCAGAGTCCTTCGTAAAAACCATGGCCGTAAATTTTGAAAGAACCGTGGAAGGGACCAGGCAGGGAGGGATATCTTCAATGACTCGCCGCCCCACCGTCAGTGCCATTTATATCGTCAAAAACGAAGAGGAATTTTTGCCCTTTTCGCTGCGATCGATCCAAGGCGTGGTCGACGAGATCATCATCGTCGACAACGGTTCCACTGATCACACCGTGGAGATCGCCCGCCGTTTTCCGCGGGTGCAACTCCTTTTTTCGGCGGTCCAGGATGACTACAGTGCGTTGAGAAACCTGGGTCTACGCCAGGCCCGTGGAGACTGGCTTCTGCCAATGATGGACGCCGATTGCGTCTTTTATGACGATATAAACGAGGCCTTTCCGCGGCTTTTAGCTAATCCTGACGCCGATGCTTATCTCTTTTGGTACTACCACCTCCTGGGGGACTATTTCCACGTCCAGAACCAGTCGGACCATGACCCAACCTACCAGCGGATCATGCTCGTTCGCAACCGGCCCGGGCTGCACTGGGTCGGCGTCGTCCACGAACATCTGGAAGGAATAGGGCCAAACGTTCTCGATGCGGGCCTGCATTATGTCCATTACGGATATGTGAAACCGCAAAGACACATCTGGGAGCGGTGGGTGAAATACGCCCGTTTGCAAGGACGCCCGGGGGTTTTCGACCACCTGGATCCGGACCACATCCTCGACGGGTGTCCCGTGCAACCTTTCAGGCGTCAGCATCCGGAAGTGATTCGCGAGTATGTCCGCCAAAAGACCGGACGCCTTGACTAAATGAAAAGGGGGCTTTCCTTTGATCGGCGTTATGCTGACCACGTTTAATTTTCTCGAAAAAACGCGGGCTTGCCTGGAGTCTTTCTTCAGCACCAACCGCCTTCCCTCTAAATTGCTGGTCATCGACAACAATTCTACTGACGGCACCCTTTCCTTTTTGGAAGGGAAGGGCCTCCAGGTCCTGCGGAATCCGGTGGATACTTCGTTGGCCGCCGCCCTCAACCAGGGGTTCAGGTACTTCCTCGGCGATCCTGCCATTGACTTTATCGCCTGGATTCATAACGACATGCTCTTCTTTCCAGGATGGTTGGAGGAGCTGATTCGCCTGTTGAAGGAAAACCCATCCATCGGCAAACTGGCCCCGTACAATCTGCGGGATGATCCGGCGCACCTCAATCCCGAGGATGTAGGCCGGTTCATGCGGGAAAACCGGGGGCAGCTGGAACCGGGCAACGGCTGTCCCTGGGTCATGCGGCGGGCGGTGGTGGAAGAGGTGGGGTTCTTTGATGAAGGATACCTGCGCTGCGGCGGTTATGAGGATTGGGATTATAACAACCGCCTTTTGGAGAAAGGGTATCAGGTTTTGATCACCAAAGGGAGTGTAGTCTGGCACGAAGGGATGGGTACCCGCCGTCATATTCCGCAAGAAGAAGCTGCTCGTCACAACGCCGCCCGTTATGCAGAACGTTGGGGTCCAGGATCCCGAGTGTGAGGTCCCTTCACTCAAGGTCCGTCGCTCAGCCGGCTCAAAGCAAGCCGCTGGGCAGGGTGGGGCCTATGCCCGGATAGCCAAAGAAAGCAGGGTAGCCGGGGGGCCCAAGATCCCGGGTTTGGCTGGACTACGGCCGGTCTTTTGCCTTTGGTAACCCCCACAATAATCCCAAGCACCTACAAACGGGAAGGATGGGGATTCTATGGACCTGACCCTTTTGGGGCCGGTCTGGGAACCGACAGGTTATGCCGAACTGAACCGCGCTTTGATCCGGGCTTTGGCCAAACAGGGCGTTCGGCTTAGCGTGAAGCCTTTTTCCTGGCCTTTTCCGCGCCCGGAACTTGATCCCGAAACCAGGACTCTTCTAGAAGAAGCTCAAAAGACGGAACTACAATCGGGGCCGGTCCTTTACTCCTTTTTACCAGAGACCTTCGCGAAATGGCCGGGACGCTTTTGCATTGGCCTAACCATGTTTGAAGCCGATCGTATCCCTCCTCTTTGGGTCGAAGCCTGTAACCGGATGGATGAGATTTGGGTGCCGACGGCGTTCAATATGGAGACCTTTGCCGCCAGCGGGGTGCGGCCCGAAAAACTCCGGCTGATGCCCTTAGGAGTGGATACCGACCGCTTTCGCCCTTCCCTTCCGCCCCTCTTTCTAGCGCGACGGCGGGGATTTACTTTTCTGACCAACTTTCAATGGGGCCCACGCAAGGGGCAGGAAGTCCTGCTGCGCGCTTATGTCGAAGAATTTTCGCCGCGGGAGGAGGTTACCTTGCTCATAAAGACGTTTCAAAGTTTCCCGGGTTACGACCCACGGGCCCCTTTCTTGCGCCAGGAGGTAAGGACCATCCTGGCTTCCAGCGGGAAAAAGGACCTGCCCAATATCGTTTTCATCGCTGAGATCCTGCCCGCTTATATGATGCCCCGCCTTTACGCCAGCGCCGACTGCTATATCAACACAGCCTACGGGGAAGGGTGGGATATGCCGGCTTTGGAGGCCATGGCTTCCGGGCTACCCGTCATTGCTACAGCCTGGGGGGCTCACCTGGATTATATCGACGCGGGCAACGGGTATCTTTTGGCCATCGATGGTCTGGTGCCTTCCGATCACCCGCATCCCTTTTATCACGAGGCCCGCTGGGCCAGACCCAGCCTGAAGGAGGCGCGCCGTTTGATGCGGCACGTTTTTTTACACCGGGAGGAGGCCAAGACGAAAGGAAGGCGAGCCCGGGAGACGGTACTGAACAGGTATAGCTGGGAGATCGCCGCCCGGCGGATGCTGGAGGCATTGGAGCGGGTCTCAGCTTGAGAGGGTACTGGCGCTTTGGGGCTGTGGAAAGGTGTTGGCACGTGGGGGCTGTTGAAGGTTGCTAGCGGGTGTGTCCTGTGAGAAAGCGTTGGCGTCTGAGGGCTGTGGAAAGGTACCGGCGGGTGGGGGCTGCCAGAAGGGCGGGGACGTGAGCTGGTGGTTTGGCGGGGGCGAACGGGAGGGGAAACGCTTTGCGGGTGGGACTAATTACGACCTGGAACACCCAGTGCGGGATTGCCGAATATAGCCGCTTTCTGGCAGCTGCCCTGGTTCAAAAAGGGGTAACCCTGGTTATTCTTGGGAATTATCCCGTCCGGCCCGTCCCCTGGAGCAGCGACGGCGAGAAAGTTTATCGTTTCTTTTACACGGGATGGCATGACAAAAGGGGGGTGGACGCCCGCACCCTCTTCCAGAGCGTCGAACGCGAACAGTTAGAGATTTTGCATCTCCAATATGAAACCTTCCTCTATCCCCCGCCGTTTCTTTCGGTTTTGCGTCGCGCGGCCCAACGCCTGCCGGTGGTGGTGACCTTTCACGGACCGGATGTGCCGGCCGATTTTCCCTGCCAGGAGGTCGCCTGCGCCATTGTTCATACCCCGCTCAATGCGGCCATCATTGGGGACCGCAACTGGCGGCGCGTGGAAGTAATCCCCATGGGGTTTCCGGACCGGCCGCTGATGCCGGTAGAGACAGCGCGCGAGTGGCTCAGGCGGAGAATCGGCGACGGGAAGCTGTGGCTGGGCTCCAGGCGCGTCCTCTGCTCTTTTGGTGACCGCACCAACTATGAGGCCGTTTTACCGGTGGTAGAAGAACTGCTGGAGGCTTATCCCGACCTGATTTATATAATTGTCACTAAACCGGAGCGGGCGCAAAAGCTGCAAGAAAGCATCAGGAATTCCACTTTAGATGAGCATGTTTTGCTTTTTGGCAGGTACCTTCCCGTTGACGAGCTTTTTACCTTCCTTTACTCGGCCGACGTCCTTCTCCTTTACTATCCGGAGTTTGGCGCGCCAGGAGTGGCTTCCTCAGCGGCTCGTCTGGCCATTGCCGCCAGGCGACCGGTGATCTTGACGGCTGTGGAATTGACCCGGGATCTTCCCGCACCATTTAAGATCCCCTTTGGCGACCCGGTCGCCTTAAAAAGAAGAATTATAAACCTTTTTGAGGACGATAACAGTAAAAAGGATTTATTGGCGTTGCAAAATCCTCTCATCGCTCGTTTCAGCTGGGAGGTCACGGCGCAAAAGCATCTCGCTATCTACCGGCAAAGTTCATTATAGGCCAGGCTCATTCGCGATAGGCAAAGGTAGTTCGCGGCCGGAGAACGAGCCTAGCGGCAACGAGCTGGTTGCCCTTCTTGGCCCAATCGGCCTCGCCGCCGGTCTTCCTTCTTGAAACAAGGTCCTTTTCCGGCGGGCAAAAAAATGACAAAAACCTCAAATTCCCTCTTGCAAACTCAAAACGGCTGTGTTAAATTAGTGCTTGCCGTCGCGCGAGAGACGAGACAACGGACGGCAGGACGGTTGGAGACGGCTCTTGGAAGCCGCCCAACGATCCAAAAGCTTTCTCGCAGACACGGTCAACGAAAACAGATCTTCCAAAAAAGACCTGTTGACACAGCAACGAGACCGTGATATGATAAAAAAGTGTCGCGGCTGCGAGGGCAAAAACCCAGAGCCGCGCCGCTCGCCGGAAGGTAGAAAGAAACCGAGGGTGAGCGGAGTAACTGGTCTTTGAAAACTGAACAGTGTACCGGGTAGATCGAGGGAGACCTTGATTTAC
>Ga0334722_10003190_pt1 | contig 17867 bp, 14 predicted proteins | sample C3_bottom_MG_FD_207210 | JGI IMG/M metagenome (GOLD analysis project Ga0334722, IMG submission 207210) | Sediment microbial communities from Yellowstone Lake, YNP, Wyoming, USA - C3_bottom | ecosystem: Environmental > Aquatic > Freshwater > Lake > Sediment | place: USA: Wyoming | collected...
ACCACGGAAGACGGATAACGGAAAACGGATGACTGACCACGGCAGGTGATCAGTGGTCCGTGGTCCGTTCTTCGATCACCGAACCGCGATCTGGCCAGCGAGCCAGGCGAGACTCTCGCGAACGTGCGTCCGCCAGTACGCCCAGTCGTGCGCACCGGCGTACTCGTTGTACACCAGGGGCACTCCGCGCGCCGCGAGTGCGTCGCGAAAGGCACGGTTGCCAGCCAGGTACGGATCGGCTGTGCCGCAATCCGCCTTGAGTGCGGGAAGCGTGGCCCCGCGCGCCCGGGCCCGGTCGAGCAACCGCACCGGATCGCGTGAGCGCCACGCCGTGGTGTCGCGGCCGAAGACCGCCAGCATGCTGCGCCCCACAGCCCCAGCGCGGATGCGGCTCCAGGTGGAGTCCGGCGTTCCCGCGGGGCGCTCCACCACACCGTCGGGCGCCCACTCGAGCGGCCAGACGACCCCGGAATGCGACGCGGCGGCGCCAAAGAGCTGCGGGAACTGCAGCGAGAGCATCATCGCGGCGTATCCCCCCATGTTCAAGCCGGCGATGCCGCGGTGCGCGCGGTCGGCACGCGTGCGATAGGCGCCGTCCACGTACCGCACCAGGTCATAGGCGATGAAGTCGTCATAGTGCGGCCACGGCACGCAGTACGTGCCGGCCTCGCCGGCGTACGACGGCAGCGTACGCTGGCAGCCCGGCACGTCCGGCAGCGCCTCGGACGTCATCCACCACGAATCGTCGCCATCAGGCATCACGAGGATCATCTCGCGCCCGCCGACGGCCACCAAGGTGTCCATGGCGGCATCGATGTGCCCGGCCTTCACCCAGTTGGTCTCGTCGCCGCTCCATCCGTGGAGGTAGTAGGCCACGGGATAGCGCGCCGATGAGCGATCGTACGACGGCGGCAGGTAGACGACCACTTTCTTGTACGTGCCGAGCGCGTACGACCAGAGGGAGTCGGTGACCACGCGGCCGGACGCCACCCCCTGCGCACGGCCAGGCTCCGGTGCCAGAGTGGCAATCGTGGCGGCAAGCACCAAAGTGCGCACGGCGTTCCAGGACCTCGAGGCGCGCGCGCGACACCCACGCGGCGCGCCACGGCTCACTTGGCCGCCGCGATGCACTCGATCTCGACCTTGGCGTTGAGCGCCAGGCCGTTGGCGCCCAGTGCCGACCGCGCCGGATAGTTGGGCGCGGTGAAGTAGGTGCGGTACACCGCGTTCATCGCGTCCCACTCCTTCATGTCGGCCATGAAGACGGTGCACTTCACCACGCGGTCCATCGACGATCCCACGGCGGCGAGCGTCTGCTTGATGTTCTCGAGCGTCTGCCTGGTTTCCGCGGCGATCCCGCCGCTCACCACCGCGCCGCTGGCCGAGGCGTCCGTGCCAATCTGCCCGGCGAGGTAGATCAGGTTCCCCACTCGCACCGCGGGCGAGAACGGACGCGTGGGCGCGCCGAACGGGTGCAGAAACGCGACGTCAGTGGCGACCGGCACGCTGGCGAAGCATGCCGCGGTGACGCCAATGGAGACGAGCAGGGCAACTCGGAGTATGCGCATGAGGCGGGTGGAAGGAGGATCCCGAAATTGTGCGTGCCGGTCACGCGCCCGCGCAACCGCCCCAGGCACGGGATCGCGTACGGCATACGGCGTACGGCGTACAGCCCACGGCTGCAGTTCAACGCGACGGCTTCAGCACCAACACGTGCCGCGTCGCCGCCTCCACCGCCTTGCGGCTGTACAGCAGAGGGAAGTAGCGGTCCGCCCCCCAGAGCGCGAGGAGGTCTCCGTAGTGCGGACTGCCGGGCTGGCCGCTCTGCCCGGGCGTGTTCGTCGCAACCGACCGATCCCAGTCGGCCAGATCGATGATCTCGCGATACGACGCGCCCGCCGTCTGCCGGTCGCCCGCACCCCCCGATGCGACCACGGTGTTGGCATCGCCCGCGCGCGACACCGGCGACAGGTCGAAGGCCTTCGACACGGGGTGTGGGAAGCTCGCCTGGTGGAGCGTTCCCCATCGCCAGCGCGTGGAGTCGGCCCCGTAGTCCTTCAGGACACGACGTCCGGCGTCGTCGAGCGCGGCCAGCAGCAGTGCGTCCCGTGCCTCGGCGGGATGGTCCCCGAACGCCGCATCCGGCGCACGCAGGAACGCGATGAGCGTGGGCAGGCTCCAGCGCGACCCGATGGCGGCGCGTGCCGCCGCGGGAATGCGCGGCGCGAACACGCGGTCGCCGAGTGCATCCACCCACGCGTGGAACCAGACCACCTGGATCGCTTCGCGCGACATCCGGAAGTCCCAGCGCGCCAGGCGCTGCACCGCCGGCTGCTCGTTCGCGCCGAGCTTCCGGGCTGCCGCTGCGAGGAGGGGCACGAGCTGCGCGGCGGGCATCGAGAAGTCGTCGTGCTGCAGCGACTGCATGCGTGCGACGGTCAGGCCGTTCTCTCGCGAGAGCAGGTCGCGCAGTCTGTTGCCGCGGAACGGCGGCGTAAATTCGTAGTTCAGCGCGTGCGTGTAGCCGGGTGGCAGGATGTTGTCGTTCGCCGTGGCGATGAATCCGGCCTTGGGGTTGTACGCCATGGGCAGCGAGTCAAACGGCAGGAAACCTGCCCACTCGTAACCGCCCGTCCCAGGCACCGGGAGCGTCCCGGTCCAGTGCCGCAGCGGCATGAGTCCCGCCGCCACCCAGCCGATATTGCCGTCGACATCCGCGTACACGAGGTTCTCGGTCGGCAGCTTGAAGCGCGCGGCCGCCTGCTTGAACGTCGTCCAGTCGCGCGCGCGGTCGAGCGACAGCGAGCCCGCGTAGCCTGCCGTTCCGGGTTCCGACCCGACGAAGCGCAGCGCGAAGGCGCGATGCCGCGCGGTGTCCTCACCGACGAGCGGGCCGTGCTCCGAGAACTCGGTCACGATGACGCGCGGCGCGGCCCTGGCCACGCGAATCGTGTCGGTTTCACGGCGCAGCGGCTTCCACGTGCCATTGTTCAGGTAGCAGCGCCCGGGTGCCGCCTGGCCCGGAGGGCACGCGCCAACCGTCTCGACGTAGAGGTCCTGCTGGTCCATGCCGACGATGGTGATGCCGAACGCAATGCGGTCGTTGTGGCCGATGGCCACGCCCGGAACCCCGGGCTCGCCGGAACCGATCACGTTCCAGCCGGGCGCCACGAGATGCGTCATGTAGCGCAACGACGGATTCTGGATGGCGCGGTGCGGATCGTTGGCGAGGATGGGCTTGCCGGTGGCGGTCTTCGCGCCGCTGACCACCCAATTGTTCGATCCCTGGATTGCCGTGTACGTAATGGGGCCGGCGGTCTCGATCATGGCAGCAAGCGCCTTTTCGTCGATCCCGGCGTAATCGAGCCCCGGCACCGGATCGAGGGCCTGCACCGGATCGAGCGGCCACAGCGACTGCGTCAGCGCCGCCCCCAGCAGCGAGAGACGCCGCGCGCGGGTCACCTCGGCGCTGGCGTTGCGTGTCATCGAGAACGCCGCCAGCCGCTGCAGCGGCACGTCCGGCGTCCATGGGGTCGGCTCGATGCCAAGCAGCGAGAACTCGATCGGCAGCGCGTGCCGTGCCGTGGCATCGGCGATCATTGCATTCACCCCCTGCACGAACGCCTGCATGATGGCGCGTCCGTCGGGTGCGTAACTGGCATACTCGGCGTTCCAGTCGCCACGATAACGCAGGGCGCGCGCAATGCGGTCGCGCTCGACGTATGCGGGCCCGAGTACTTCCGCGAGCCGCCCGTCCCCGGCCCGGCGCCACATTTCCATCTGCCACAACCGGTCCTGCGCGGCCACGAAACCCTGCGCCACGAAGAGGTCGTGCTGCGTGCGCGCGTAGATGTGCGGCACCCCCCAGGTATCGCGCCGCACCTCGACCGCGCTGTCGAGCCCGGCGATGGCCACGGTGCCATCCAGGACCGCCAGGCGCGTGCGCGCCGAGTCGAGGAGGGCGGACGGCGCCTGCGCGGCAAGCGGCGCGGCGAGGAGCAACAGCGCGAGCACGCGCTTCACAGGGACCTCGTGGGAAAGGAAGCCGTGAGCTGTACGCCGTACGCCGTACGCCGTCCGCTCCATCGCTGCGGTAATACGCACTCCACCGTCTACCGTCCACCGTCTACCGTCTACCTGATAATGTGCCCAATCCGCCCCCACCGTATATCCGTCAGCGGCGACAGCGCACGGTCCGACTCGTTCTGCGGCACGTACGTGTAGTAAATGAACATTGGGCGCCCGCGCACGTTTGCGCGCGGGACAACGCCCCAGTAGCGGGAGTCCTTGGAGTTGTAGCGGTTGTCGCCCATCATGAAATAGTGCTCCGCCGGCACCACCAGCGGCCCCCAGTTGTCGTGCGTCGGCTGCGCCGGCGCCGGGCCGAATCGAGAGGCCGCGAGCGCCACCTTCTTCTGCCAGTCGTAGAGCGGGCTGATTTCACCGGGATCGCCCTTGGGATTCTCCTCGGCGCCGTACCCCTGCCGCTGCGGAATGCCGTTGATGTGGAGCAGGGCATCGCGCATGTAGATCGTATCGCCCGGCATCCCCACCAGGCGCTTGACCAGCGTCGGCGTGGGGTCATCCCCGCGCTCGGCTTCGTCGGCTTGGTACGGCGACACGAACACCACGACGTCGCCGCGCTTCGGGTCGGCGTAGCCTGGCAGGTTCATCGAGCTGAACGGCAGGTGCGGACCGTAGACGAGCTTGTTGACGAACAGCCAGTCGCCGATGAGCAGCGTCGGGATCATCGAGCCCGACGGGATGCGGTACGCCTCGATGAAGAAGGCGCGGATGACCAGGAAGATCGCGATGGTGCCGGCGATCGACTTGAAGTTCTCCCAGGCGCGGCGGGCGAACGGGGTGCCACTGCCGCCGCGGGCGGCGGCAACGGCATTCTTGGGCGTGTCGGCTTTCTTCTTGGCCACGGCTACTCGCACTCGGAGGGACGGCGAACGGACTTCCTGAAATCTGGGCCGCGCGTGCGCCCGTTCAAGGGTGCGCGATCAGGAATCCCCGACCGCAACGACAAACCGGTCCTTGCCGTCTGCTTTGGCGCGGTACAGCAGGGCATCCGCGCGCTGGAGCAGCACGTCGATCGGCGGATGCTGATGCAGGCTGACCGCCGCCCCGATGCTGATCGTCACGGCGCGCGGAGCGCCCGCCAATGCATGGATCAGGCGGGCCCGCAGGCGCGACAGCACGATTTCGGCGCCCGCGGCATCGGTCTCGGCAAGCGCCATTGCAAATTCATCGCCACCGAGACGCGCCACGAGATCCGTCTCGCGGGCACCCTCAAGCAGCGTCGCCCCGACGGTGGCCAGCACCGCATCGCCCTGCGCGTGACCGAACGAGTCGTTCACGCGCTTGAAGTCGTCGACATCGAGATACACCACGGTCAGCGGCCGCTTGTGGCGCTCGCACATCGCCGTGAGACGCACCGCCTCGGCCGTGAATGCGCCCGCGTTCAGCAGGCCCGTCAGGGTATCGATGCGGCTGCGCGTCTCGGCCAGCCGGTACGCGCGCTGCGAGAAGACCACCAGGGCGCCGACGACGCTGAACGAGACGCCCTGCGTCAGCGTGTTGACTATCCACACGGCGCCTGACGAGTACTGCATGCCGGCCTCGTAGTTCGAGACCAGCCACGTCGCCGTGCTCAACCACGCGGCGAAGAGCGTCGTGCCGTACCCAAGCCGCCAGCCCACAAGGCAAATCGGCAGGAAGTACAGCGGGAAGATGCGATACTCGGTGCCGGAGGCGTAGTCGAGGATGCCTGTCAGCGCGATCCAGACGGAGGCGCCAAGCAGGAGGAAGATCCGTTCGCGCCCCGGGATGACGCCGACGTTGGCTACGAGCATGACCGGACAGGAGGAAGCGACGGCGAAAACGCGGAAGAGGGGCGCATCCGCGCGCGGACACGCCCCTCTCGATCCACCGCGTCCAGCGAGACTACTTGACCAGATTCTTGCTGGCGAACTTCGTGAGGTCGAACATCGAGGCCTGCGCCTTGCCGCCGAACAGCTTCTTCATCTTGTCGTCGGCGTTGATCATGCGCTTGTTCTTCTTGTCCTGCAGGCCGTTCTTCTTGATGTACACCCAGAGCTTCTTGGTGAGCTCGGTGCGCGGCAGCGGGCTGGCGCCGACGATCGCGGCCAGCGTCTCGTTGGGCGTCACGGGCTTCATGAACGCCGCATTCGGCTTGCGAGCGGTCTTCTTCTTGGCCGGCTTCTTCGCGACCTTCTTCACGGCCTTCTTCGCCGGCTTCTTCGCAGCCTTCTTCTTCGCAGCCATTCGATTATCTCCTGGAAAGGATGTTCGCGGTCGGCGCTCTCCCGGTAGAACACGCGCCCCGACGCTTCGAAAGTAAATTGTTTCCCTCTGAGCGCAATAGCATTTCCCTCTGAAAATCACCGAATTTCCCGGGCGGCCGTCCGGCCGCCAGAGGGAAAACCGCCCCCCGCGTCGCGCGCAGGACCCGTTTTCAGAGGGAAAACACGCGCTGACGCCGCCGGCTACGGCGCGCCGACTCCCGTCCAGGCGCGCAGCAGCATCATCATCCGAAGGTCGGCGGGATCGGCCTCGGCGTCCTCTTCGGCCGGCTCGGCGTAGTCGTGCGGCGTCTCGAGGATGCACGGCACGGCCACCGCGCGCGGGTCCGCCAGGAGCCACTGGAACGGCGCGGCGCCGATGGCCCCCTCTCCCAGCAGGGCGTGGCGGTCCTTGTTGGAGCCCAGTGGGTGCTGGCTGTCGTTCAGGTGGAAGAACGCGGGCGGCTCGCCGATGACCTGCTCAAACCGGTCGAGCACGGCCCGCAACGCCGCCTCGCTCGAAGCGATGTCGTGCCCGGCGGCAAACAGGTGGCACGTGTCGAGGCCGTACCCGGTGCGATGCCGCAGCGCCACCGGCACCTGCGCCAGCATCAGCGCAATCTCCTCCGGGGTGCGACCCATCGTCTTCCCCGCCCCGGCGGTGTTCTCCACCAACACCCGGGCCGAGCCCTGCACCGCCTCCACCGCCGCGCGGATCGTCCCGCCCACACGAACCGCCGCCTGCTCGGGATCGCTCGTCCCGGCCGAGCCGGGATGGAAGCAGCATCCCAGTGCGCCGAGGGCCTGCGTGCGTTCGAGTTCCCGGGTGAGCCCGGCGCGGGCGCGCGTCGCCTTCTCCTCCTCGGGAGAAGCGGTGTTGAGCACGTAGGCGGCGTGCACCAGCACGTCCGACGGCGCGATGCCGCCCTCGGCGAGGGCGGCGTGGAACCGCGCCGCCTTGTCGGCCTTCATGCCCGCCTTGTCGCCGTAGTACGTGGGTGGCGCAGTGAAGACCTGCAGCGTGTTCATCCCGGCCGACACCGCGCGCCGCGCCGCCATGGCGATGCCGCCGGCGTCGCTCGGGTGCGACCCGAGCCGGCGCCTCACTTGCCCGTGCCCTTGCCCGTGCCCTGCGCCGGGGCCGCGCCCGCCCCTCCCCCCGTCGGTCCACCGTCGCCGCGCAGGTCGATCATGCGCTGCTCGCCGAGGTATTCCACCGACATGGCACTGCGCTCGCGCTCGATCTTGCGCAACCGCTTCACCACCTCGGCGATGCGCCGCGCCTGCTCCTCGATCACCCCGATCGACTCCTTCACTTCCGCTTCGCTGAGCACGCCGCTCTGAATGAGCGACGCGTTGGTGAGCAGCGCCGCCAGCGGGTTGTTGATCTCGTGCTGGAGGGTGAGTGTCGTCTCTCCGATCCCGGCCAGGTAGCGCGCCCGCCGCAGTTCCTCTTCAGCCGTCTTCCGCGCGCGGGACACCTCGATGCGGCGCTCGGCGATGCGTAGCCGCGCCTGCAGGTTGTCGGGCGTCACGGGCTTCGAGAGGTAGTCGTCGGCGCCGGCGTCCAGCACGGTCGTCAGGTCGTCGGCACCATCCCGCGCGGTGACGACCAGCACGAAGGTAGTGTCGCCCTCCGGATGCTCACGGATGCGCCGGCAGACCTCGAGGCCGTCGAGCCCCGGCATCTGCCAGTCGAGAATCACCATCGGCGGCGTTTCCTGGCCATAGATGGCCCACGCCTCGGTGCCGTCGCTCGCCACGATGGGATCGTGGCCGCATGCGCGCAGCACCTCTTCATGCAACAGACGCATGAAAGCGTCGTCATCAGCCAGGAGAACGCGCACAGCCCCACTCGAGCAAGGATGAGGGAAATGTGCCCTCGTGACCTCGGGGCCGCGAGGGGGGACCGTGTCGGGGCGACCATGCGGGGAAACGATGGCGGCGCGCTGCCCGTGCACCCGGACGCCGGGCAGGCCGACGGTTATCTTTGGACACCGGTCCCCATTCCTACCCAACTGTTCGAGGCCCGTCGCCATGCATATCCCCGCCGCTCCCGTGAACGGGATCCGCCGCGTTCCTCCGCCGGTCAACGAACCGGTCAAGTCGTACGCCCCGGGCTCGCCCGAGAAGGTCGAGCTCAAGCGCCGCCTCGCCGCCATGTCGGCGGAGTGCGCCGACATCCCGGCCGTCATCGGCGGCAAGGAAGTCCGCACCGGCGACCTGGTGGACGTGCGGTCGCCGCACGACCATCAGCACATCATCGGCCGCTTCCACCGTGCGCGCGCCGAGGATGTGCAGGCCGCCATCAAGGCCGCCGCCGAGGCGCAGAAGGAATGGAGTTCGTGGCGCTGGGAAGACCGCGCCGCCGTCATGCTGCGCGCCGCCGAACTGCTGGCCACCACGTGGCGCAGTACGATGAACGCCGCCACGATGCTCGGCCAGTCGAAGACCGTCTACCAGTCGGAGATCGACGCCGCCTGTGAGATGGTGGACTTCCTCCGGTACAACGTGCACTTCGCGCAGGAGCTCTACACCGAGCAGCCCGTATCGGGCCCCGGCATGTGGAACCAGACCGACTACCGGCACCTCGAAGGGTTCGTCTACGCCGTCTCGCCATTCAATTTCACGGCCATTGGCGGCAACCTCACCTCGGCGCCCGCGCTCATGGGCAACTCGGTGCTCTGGAAGCCAGCCAGTTCGTCGATGCTGTCGTCGTGGTACATGTTCCAGCTGTTCGTCGAGGCCGGCCTGCCGCCGGGCGTCATCAACTTCGTGCCGGGCGAGGCGTCGGCCGTGTCGAGCGTGGCGCTCACGCACCCCGACCTCGCCGGCGTGCACTTCACCGGCTCCACCGGCGTCTTCAACTCGATGTGGGAGACGATCGGCCGGAACATGAACCGGTACCGCTCGTACCCGCGCATCGTCGGCGAGACGGGCGGCAAGGACTTCCTCGTCGCGCATCCGAGCGCCGACGCCAGGGCGGTGGCCGTGGCCATCGTGCGTGGCGGCTACGAGTATCAGGGGCAGAAGTGCTCCGCGCTCAGCCGTGCCTACATCCCCAAGTCGCTCTGGAAGGATGTGCTTCGGTACGCGCAGGAGATGATTGCCGACATCAAGATGGGCGACGTTGCCGACTTCAGGAACTTCATGGGCGCCGTCATCGACAAGAAGGCGTTCACGAGCATCAGCGCGTACCTCGACGACGCGAACAAGAACGCGAAGGTCGTGGCCGGCGGCAAGGCGCATGGCGACAAGGGGTGGTTCATCGAGCCGACGCTCGTGCAGACCGATGACCCGTCGTATCGCCTGCTGTGCGAGGAGATCTTCGGCCCGGTGGTGACGTGCTACGTCTACGACGACGCCAAATGGGCCGAAACGCTCGAGCTCGTCGATCGCACGTCACCGTACGCGCTGACCGGCTCGGTCTTCGCCCGTGAGCGCCGGGCGGTACTCGAGGCGCACACGGCGCTGCGCAACGCGGCGGGCAACTTCTACGTGAACGACAAGCCAACCGGAGCCACCGTCGGCCAGCAGCCCTTTGGCGGCGCGCGCGGCAGCGGCACCAACGACAAGGCCGGATCGAAGATGAACCTCATGCGCTGGGTCAGCGCGCGCACCATCAAGGAGACCTTTGTGCCTCCGACCGACTATCAGTACCCGTTCATGGGTGAGGAGTAGACCGCGTTGCCAACCGTGCGCTTCATCACCACCGACGTCTTCACGAGCGTTCGGTTTGGCGGCAACCAGCTTGCCGTCATTCCGGATGCCCGCGGGATCGCCGAGGACCTGCTGCTCCCGATCGCGCGCGAGTTCAACTACTCGGAGACGACCTTCGTGTATCCGCCGGAGCACCCGGGGCACACGCGGCGCGTGCGCATCTTCACGCCGGGAGGTGAGGTACCGTTCGCCGGGCATCCGACGGTGGGCACGGCGGTGGTGCTGGCGGCCACCGGGGAGATTCCCGCGGGGCCTGGGGACACGCACATCGTGCTCGAGGAGAAGGTCGGTCCGGTGCCAGTGGTGATTCGGGACGTGCACGCCGGCGGCGGCTGGGCACAGTTGTCGGCCGCCAAGATGCCCGAGATTGGACCGCCGGTACCGTCGCGCAGCATGCTCGCCAAAATGCTCGGACTGGCAACCGACGACCTCTCGGCCACCTCCGAGCGGCCGCAGGCCGTCTCGTGCGGATTGCCCTTCCTCATCGTCCCGCTCACCAGCGTGCGCGCCGTCTCACGCGCGCGGGTGCACGTAGACCGTTGGGAGGAGACGCTCGCCAACGCGTGGGCGCCGATGATCTGGGTATACGCCGCTGACCCTGAGGGCGGGGACCGCCATTATCGCGCCCGGATGTTCGCCCCGGGCATCAGCGTGCCCGAGGATCCGGCCACCGGTTCGGCGGGCGCCGCCTTTGCCGGCTATCTCGCCGCACGCTCGCGCGTGCGCGGCGGCACGCTCGCGTGGACCGTCGACCAGGGCATCGAGATGGGGCGGCCCAGCCGCCTCGAGATCGAGGCCGACAAGACGGACGGCGAGGTCTCGGCCATCCGCGTCGGTGGTTCGGCGGTGCTCGTGTCCGAAGGGACGATGACCATTTAGGCGGGCATGCGGTGGCAGTGCCGCGCTCAGCCCAGCCGTTCGATTTCGCGCGTGGTCCGCTGGGCCGGGTCGAAGGCGCGCATTCCCGTCTGCCACAACACCGCCTGGTCGCGCCCGTTGCGCTTGGCCACGTAGAGTGCCTCGTCGGCGCGCGCCGTGAGCCGGCGCACCACGTCGTCCGACACGGCCTCCTCGGAGGCCAGGCCAATGCTGATGGTCAACTGCATCCGCCCGCGCAGACTCGCGAACGCGTGGGTGCGGAACGCTTCGAGGATGCGATCGGCCAGGCGCACCGCACCCGCCTCATCCGTCTCGGGTGCGAGAATGCTGAATTCCTCGCCGCCACTGCGCGCCACCACGTCGCCCGCCCGCGCCGTCTCGCGCAGCACGGCGCCGATTTCGCGAATGGCCTCGTCGCCGGTCAGGTGCCCGAAGTCGTCGTTGATGCGCTTGAAGTGGTCCACGTCGAGCGCCAGCATCGACACGTGCCACTTGGCGCGGATGCCCCGCGAGACCTCGCGCGCAGCCAATTGGTCGAACCCGCGACGGTTGAAGCAGCCGCTCAGCGGATCGGTGAGGATGATCCACTCCAGGTGCCCGCGCAGCTTGTTGTAGGCGCGCCCGATCTCGGTGATGTGATCGGGGAACTTGTCGTGCGCGTCCTCATACGCCTCGCCGAAGTCCCCCTCCCGCGCGCGGTCGAACAGCTGCGTGAGGCGCCGCATGCGCTCGCCCTGGTGGCCGAGGATCCGGGCGTACGCGAGCGCGCCAACGGCGAAGACGGCAAAGGTCCACAGCGGTTCGCTCGGCAGGAGCAGCATTCCGCTGCGGCTCGCCAGCACGACGATCGTTCCGTAGCACGCGCCGACCACGCCCAACTGGAACAGCGTCGTGCGCCAGCCAAAGTAGAGTTGCGTGAACTGCACGAAGAACATCGAGACCACCAGCGTCCGATCGAGCTGGGACGCCGGCGTCAGCAGGAACGAACCCAGGTAAAGCGTCAGCGCATCCGCCATCAGGACCAGTTCGACCAGCGCGCGCGAGGCGGCGTGCGTCGTGCGCAGGCGCCACTGCAGGAGGAGGACGCCCAGCACGTACAGGACGACCGCGACGACATAGGCGCGGGTCGCGCCGGCCTGTCCCAGCCAGAGCACCGCCACGGACTGCGACGACACCAGCCCCACCAGCCGCAGCAGCAGCCCGATGCCGGCGATGGACACGGCAATGCCAATCCGGTACCCGCTCTGCCAGAGCAGGACTTCGGCGCGAGAGGCGTCGTCGCCTGTAGCGAACGTATGAGTGGTAACGGTCACGAGGATTGGTCGCGGATTGGCTGCTTCATTTGACTCCAAAGCCCGCCCTTCCGCAACCCTGACGACACGTGGACCGCTAGAACCGCGCCTCGACGCTGAGATCGATGCGCATCGCCTTCAGTGGATACAGCCCGCGCGCCACGTCCAGCCGGATCATGCCGTCGAGCACCGAGGCGCCCACGCCGACGCCGCTCATCGGGCGCCCGGGCGTGCTGAACCGTGCGCGGTCACCGGCCCAGCCGACGTCGGCGAAGACCACGGGCTTCACCGCTCCGCGCGAGAGAGCCAGCTCGCCACGCCCCATCCAGAACGCGCTGCCGCTCATCGTCCCCGGCCTGTTGCCGCGCACCGTTTCGAGCCCGCCCAATTGGAACGCACGCTGCGCCGGCGCGGTACCCGCGATGCCGCCCGCCGAACCCGTGACCGCCAACTCCATCCCGAAGGGCAGTCCGTGCGACACGGTGAGGTCGAGCAGGCCGCGCCCATAGTCGAAATCGCCAGCCGCGCCTTCGAGGCGCACATCGGCATTCACCCGCAGGCGACGCTGGTCGAGCCCCCAACCGCGCTGCACGCGCACGGCCGCGCCCGTTTCGAACGCCTTGTCCGCCGTGACGTTCTCGCGCACGCGGTCATCCTGCGCCCCGCGAAAGAGCGTGAAGCGCGTCTTCATGGGCGCGTTCCACTGCTGCTCGGTGAAAATCCGCCACTCGGTGCGCCCGAACCAGGGCGTGACGCCCGACAACTCCCCACCCCACGCGCGGTAATAGAAGCCCTCGTCGCCGGCGTAGAGCAGCGACGCCAGCCCCGCGCCGAAGGAGAGGGGCGACCCGAAGTCGCTGGCCACGGCGAGCCGGCGGTACACCGTGCCGCGCATCGTCGACCGTCCGTTGGACCGCTCGAGCGACAGCTCGCCATTGAGCTGACGGTCGGCCCACGAGCCGCGTGCGCCGGCCAGCACCGTGTAGCCCCGCCCGAGCGTCATCGACGATTGCACGCCCGTGCTGAATCCCTCGACGCGATTGTAGCGCGTCATGCCGAGACCCCAGGTCGTCACGGGCTTCTGCGGCATCCACGCCGCCTGCAGGTCGAAGTTCAGCGTCTTCTTGAGTTCCTCGATGTCGGTCGTGCCGAACACCGACTCGCCGGCTTCCATCAGCGAACCGGTGAACTCGCTCGACGTCGCCAGTGCGGTGCTGTCGCACGGCAGCTGCACGGCCATGGTGAGCGTGCCGTTGTAGCGTGTCTGCATGCGCGTGTACGTGGGGCCGGCGGCGCATTCCTGCGCGCGCAGGGCCTTGGCCGTTTCCTCGCGCTGCTTGCGGAAGGCATGCAACAGCGAGTCGCGCGTCACCGAATCGACGCCCGCCTTGCGCAGCGAGTCACGCACCGAACCGTATCGCGCCGCCGCGCGCGGGAACTTCGGCAGCGAATCGAGCCCGTTCACCGCTGCATAGCGGAACTTCTGTTCCACTTGCACGGGCACGCGCATCATGCTCACCTGGGCGCTGGCCTCGAGCACCTGCAGCTTGGGCATCCAGAAACGCCCGTTGTACAGCCCGTACTCGATGCTGATGGCATCGACGTTCACCTTCAGGGGGCTGATCATCGGCTTCACCCAGAAGGGAACCTCCTTCATGTCCTTCTTCGTCTCGTCCATCGCCCAGACGTCGAGCGGAACACTGAGGCGGTAGACCGCGCGCACGAGGTGCGCCGACGCCTGGTCGAACCAGAACGACCCGACCGCCAGGTTCCACTTGGGCGCGCGCGCCTCCACGCGGATCTCGCGCAGCGTGATGCGGCTCTGGTCGGGAAGCGTCATGATCACCGAGTCGCCGGTGGTGTAGGTGTAGTACGCCTCGGATCCCTCGGCGATGGGGTGCACCAGTTCGCGCTCGTTCACCTCGGTCTGCGCCAGGCCGCTGCCGATCCACAGATCCTCGCGGCCCGGGTAGTATGGAATGGGCGGATCGGTGGCCATGTCGACGTTCTCATGCCCTTCGTCCGTCTTGGACACGGGCAGCGCCGTGCGCGACCCCTTCACCTGCACCCAGGCGCCGCGCCCCCGGTGCCACAGCACCTGGCTCACGTCCTCGTGGCGCATCAGCACGCGCTCTCGGCCGAAGGCGCGCAGTCCCATGCCCACCGAGAAACGCTGGTAGGTGCGGGCATCGTAGCTGATGAGCAGCGAGTCCTGCGTGAGGCGCGCCTGACGCGCGCGCAGCAGCAGGTTGCGCGCCGTCGTGTCGCGAAAGGCCGTGCGGCGCAGGACGTCGGTGACGGGAATCCGCTTCGGCACCGGGCGATCCTCGTCGTCCGCGCCGGTGCCGCCAATCTGGATCCCGAAGCTCGCCTCGACGCCCTTCGGCGCCTTTGCCGTGTCACCCTTGGCACGCACCTTCGTGCTGTCGGTCGGGCGCCGCTGCACCGAGGCCTTCACCTGCACCTGCAGGGCGACGACTACAACGAATGGCAGCAGGTGCAGCAGCATACGGAAGCTCCCGGGGGGTGACCGGCGTGGCGTGTCTCCCACTGGTACGCACGCCGGGCGCGGACGGTTTCGGGCACGAGCCCGCCCGTCCGGTGTGCCTCGGTCCCGATGCCTACCGCGGCTGAGCCTTGGGCTGTGCCTGCATCTGCCGTCGCATGGCCCGTTCGGTGGCAATCGAGTCGCGCTTGGCGTGGTCACGCGCCGCACTGGCCCGCGCGCGACTACGTCGGTTGGCCGCCCAGTCGCGGTCCGTCGCGGCAGCGTCCCGCATCAGCATGAGGCCAAGCAGCGCCGGCGCCAGCAGGGCCAGCACGCCTCCGGGGAATCGCGGCGCCTGCGTGGGATCGCCACCCATGCGCCGGATGGCGTCCGGGAACCGTTTCTGTACCCACACCGTGAGGATGATGATCGCCACGCCGATCAGCGCCAGCAGCAGCGGGAACGCCGTCGTCACCTTGAAGACGTCAAAAGCCAGCCAGCCCAGGAAGCCGAAGACGCCAAACAGTCCGACCACCAGCAGGGCCGACCTGCGCAGGATGACCGACGCCGTGATTGCGAGCAGCGACACCGGCGCGAGATACCACCGCAACGATGGTTCGAACTGGAACACCATCATGCACCCGAACCACGCCGCCACCGACACCGCAATCCAGAGCCAGAAGCCGTAGTCCTCGTCGCGCGCCCGACGGTCGATGACGTACGTCCCGGCGGCAAGCACGCTGGCGATGATCACCCACCGCCATCCCGTCGTGGCGCCGTCGGCGAACTGCGCCGGTGGCGCCCATTCGCGCAGCAGCCGCTCGGGCAGCGTGATGCTCACGACGGCAATCGGGATCATGAACGGCGAGAACGCCATCTGCCGCAGCGCGAACAACGCCGCCACCACCACCGCGAGTTCGATGGCGAGCGGTTGCCCCTGACAGACGACAAACGGATGCTCCTGCATGCCGCACACGGCGTCCAGCTCGGGGGTCCACAACCCGGTCCACCCCAGCAGCGCCCACATGCCGATGGGCGCCATCCCCACCGCCAGCAGCGTCGCCACGCCGCGCGCCACCGTGAACTCCTCGCGCTTCATGAACTGCGCGACGATCAGCAGCATGCTCGCGTAGGCGAGCGAGAGTCCGAAGACCCCGGCGTGGCCAAGCACCTTCCAGCGATCCACCATGAACCACCCGAACGCGAACAGCACCACGATCGCCCCGATCAGGTAGGCGATGGTGATGCCGTTGACGCCGCGCGGTGCCTCACGCGGCGGCTCGGCGGACGCCGGTTGGCCCTCATCCAGCGCAGCCAGCGCGGCGCGCTGCTCGGCGGTGATGATGCCTTGCGCTACGCCCTGCTCGAGCACGGAGCGGATGTCCACGGAAACCTCATGCGGAGAAGACGACAGAGTACGACAGAGTGCGACGGAACGCTTCAGATGTACAGCACTTTGGTGCGCGGCGCATCCGTCGCACTCTGTCGTACTCTGTCGTTTTCTGTCGTCTTCTGACATTTTGTCCCCATGGACCTCTCGCCCGACGAATACGCCCACCACGCCCACCGGCTCGCCGACTGGATCGCCACCTACCTGCGCGACGTCGACCAGTACGACGTTCTGCCGAGCGTGACGCCGGGCGCCATCCGCGCCAAGCTCCCCAAGTCGCCACCAATCGGCGCGGAGTCGCTCGACGACATCCTCGCCGATCTCGACCGCGTCATCCTGCCCGGCGCCACGCACTGGAACCACCCGGGCTTCCTCGCCTACTTCGCCAACACTGCATCAGTGCCGGGCATCCTCGGCGAAATGGTCACCGCCGCGCTGAACCTCAACGCCATGCTCTGGCGCACGTCGCCGGTGGCCACCGAACTCGAGCAGGTGGTCACCGACTGGCTGCGCCAGCTCTTCGGGATGGGCGACGGCTGGTTCGGGATGATCACCGACACGGCCTCCATCTCCACCATGTACGCCCTCGCCGCGGCGCGCGAGCGTGATCCCGCACTCGGCATCCGGCAGCGCGGCATGGCCGGGCGCGGCGACCTGCCCCGCCTGCGCATCTACTGCAGCGAACACGCGCACTCGTCGGTGGACAAGGCCGCCATGACCCTCGGCCTCGGGCTCGAAAATGTGGTCCACGTGGCCAGCGACGCCGACTTCCGCCTTCGGCCCGACATGCTCGCCCGCGCCATCCTGGCCGACCGCGCGCAGGGGTACCGCCCGCTGGCCGTTGTGGCCACCGCCGGGACGACGAGCATGACGAGCGTCGATCCCATCGGCGACATCGCCACCATCTGCCAGCGCGAGAGCCTCTGGCTGCACGTCGACGGCGCCTACGGCGGCTCGGCGATGGCCGTGCCCGAAATGCGCCCGTTCTTCGCCGGGCTGGAGAGGGCCGATTCCCTCGTGGTGAACCCCCACAAGTGGCTCTTCACGCCGATGGACTGCTCAGTGCTCTTCACCCGGCAGCCCACGGTGCTGCGCCGCGCCTTCTCGCTGGTGCCGGAGTACCTGACGACGCCCGAGGGCGACGACGCGCTCAACTACATGGACTACGGCCTGCAACTCGGCCGCCGCTTCCGCGCCCTCAAACTTTGGATGGTGATTCGCGCCTTCGGCTCCGACGGCATCGCCGAGCGCATTCGCCATCACTGCGCGCTGGCGCAGACTTTTTCCGGTTGGGTGCGCGCCGAGGGCAATGGCTGGTCGGTCAGTGCGCCCGTACCGTTCTCCACCGTCTGTTTCCGGCACGTGCCCGAGGGCGAAACCGACGAGGCGGAGATCGCCAGCCACAACGCCGCCATCATGGCGCGCGTCAACGAGAGCGGCGACGTCTTCCTCTCGCACACCAAGCTCGGCGACCAGTACGTGCTGCGCGTGGCCATTGGCAACCTGCGGACAACGACGGCGACGCTGGAACGCGCTTGGACCCTGTTGCGGAAAGCAGCGAAGTAACGGTGAACGAAGAACGGTAGACGGACAACTGCAAACCGCAGTTCACAGTTGTCCGTGGTCAGTCGTCCGTCTAGCGCTTCTTCCGTAGCTGCTCCGGCACCATGTACTCATCCGTCGGCGGCCGCTTGGGAATGTCGAACATCCCCACGAGCCTCCGGCGAATGTCGTCGAGGATCTCGTACATCGTCGGGATCACGAGCAGCGTCAGGAATGTCGACGTGATC
>Ga0334722_10003191_pt1 | contig 17864 bp, 18 predicted proteins | sample C3_bottom_MG_FD_207210 | JGI IMG/M metagenome (GOLD analysis project Ga0334722, IMG submission 207210) | Sediment microbial communities from Yellowstone Lake, YNP, Wyoming, USA - C3_bottom | ecosystem: Environmental > Aquatic > Freshwater > Lake > Sediment | place: USA: Wyoming | collected...
ATCAGGCAGCCTGCCATGATAATCTTCAGGCGGCCGATCCGATCCGATAGCCAGCCGAAAAAGACGAAGAACGGTGTGCCGATCAGCAGCGACACTCCGATCAGGGAGTAGGCCGAGACGTAATCCAGCTTCAGCGTGATGGTGAGGAAGAACAGGGCGTAGAACTGCCCCGTGTACCAGACCACACCCTGGCCCGCGGTCGCGCCGAGCAGTGCGAGCAACACGTACTTGTTGTTCGGGTATTTGAAGAAGCTGTCGGTCAGCGGCGACTTGGAGCCTTTGCCTTCGGCCTTCATCTTCTGGAAGATCGGCGACTCGTGCAGTTTCAGCCGGATGTAGACCGAAAATGCCAGCAGGATCAGCGATAGCCAGAACGGGATTCTCCAGCCCCATTCCGCGAACATCTTGGCGTCCATATACACGCGGCAAACGCCGATCACCAGCAATGCCAGGAAGAAACCCAGGGTCGCGGTGGTCTGGATCCAACTGGTGTCGTAGCCGCGTTTCTCGTGCGGGGCGTGCTCCGCGACGTATGTCGCGGCACCGCCGTATTCACCGCCCAGCGCCAGACCTTGTATCAGGCGCAGCAGCACCAGCAGCACCGGCGCGGCCCAGCCGATCGAGGCGAAGGTCGGCAGCAGGCCGACCAGGAAGGTCGCGCCGCCCATGAACACGATGGTGACCAGGAACGTGTATTTTCGTCCTACCATGTCGCCGATACGGCCGAACACGATCGCGCCGAAGGGGCGCACCAGGAACCCTGCCGCGTAGGTTGCAAACGCAGACATCAGCGCCGCGGTCTCGTTCCCGGGCGGGAAGAACAGCGCTGCAAAGAACGGCGCCAGCGTCGCGTACAGATAAAAATCGTACCACTCGAATACCGTGCCGAGCGAGGACGCGAAGATGACTTTCTTTTCTTCGGTGCCTACGCTTTTGATCGACTCCTCGTCTAAAAACCCTCTTGCCTTGGACTCTGCCATCTCCGCCTCCTTGGATTGCTATTGAACCGGTGTCCGGGAATTCGCGGCAGCGGCAATTCAGCGTTGCCATCTGCCGCGAATACCAGGTTCCTCCTCCTGCCTTTCGCTGTTCAATATCGCAGTCCAGGCTTACGTGAGCCTTACATGTTCGTCATTTTCACTTTTGTTTCATGCTGCGACGCAGCATCAGGTCGCCGGCCGTTTGCTCTAGGAAGCCATAACAAAAGTCATTTTGTTATGGCCGATATAGGGAGCGCGAGGGGACGTATCCCCTCGTTTTGTGATGGACTCTAAGCAACAGGCTCCAGCAGTCCCTTAATTTTCGCCATGAGCTCGCGTGTCGAGAACGGTTTGGTGACATACAGATCGGCACCCATGGCCAGGCCTTTGTTCACTTCGGCTTCGCGCCCCTTGGCCGAAAGCATGACGATCTTGATGTGGCGCCAGTCTGCGCGCTCGCGTATGCGGGTGCATACGTCGTAGCCGCTCCTGATCGGCATCATCACGTCGAGCAGCACCAGATCCGGCAGGCAGGATTCGATCAGCTTGAGCGCTTCGTCGCCGTCCCTTGCCACTTGGACCTCGAACCCGCTTTGCTGCAGGAGGAATTCGAGCGCGGCGACGATGTTGGGCTCGTCGTCGGCGATCAGGACTTTCTTGTTCATATTCGATCTCCTCACCGGATTACGCAGCGCGCTCGCCGGCAGCCGTTCGCGTCGGCAGAGTGAACGAAAAGCACGCGCCCTTCCCGAGTACGCTCTCCACCCACATCCTGCCGCCGAAATGCTCCACAATCTGGCGGCTGATATGCAGGCCGAGGCCGCTGCCGTGGGGCTTGTCGGTGAGCGTGTCGCCGACCTGCCGGAACTTGCTGAAGATCGCGGTCTGGTCCTCCGCGCCTATGCCCCTGCCGTTGTCGCGCACGTCGACCTGGAGGTGGTCATCCATTTCGACCAGAGCGATGTATATCCAGCCGGCTTTGGGGTCGCAAAATTTCATCGCATTGGAGAGCAGATTGAGCATGACCTGGATCATGCGGTCGAGGTCCGCGGTGACGACGGAAACACGCGCCGGCAAACGCGCCTCGACCGCAATATTCTTGTCGTCGAACAACTGGCCCATTGCCGCAAGCGTGTCCGAGATGACCTCCTTCATGTCGACCGGGGACTCGACCCATTCGGCCTTGCCCGACTCGATCTTCGCCAGGTCGAGAACCTGGTTGATGAGCCGCGTGAGCCGCTCGGTTTCCTTGGTGATGATGCCGAGGAATTTCTTGCGCTGCTCCAGTTCGACGTCCGGATCATCGAGCAAGATCTCGGTGAATGCGCGAATCGAGGTGAGGGGGGTGCGAAGTTCGTGCGTCACGGTCGAGACGAAATCGTCCTTCAGGCGGTCGAGTTCCTTCAGCTGCTCGTTGGCCTCGCGCAGTTCCGCGGTCGCCGCCTCCAGTTCTCGCGATTTCTGCTCTAAGCGGTGACTGTAGACCACCACCTGCGAAGCCTCGTCGAGAATCTCGCGCACCTCGTCGATGGTGAGCGCCTCTTCCTTGACCACCGAGGCCACCATGACGCGGGCGGAGGCGCCGCCTATCGCACCGGCGAGCTGTACCTCGATGTAATGCACCAGTTCCGCATCGGCGGTCGGACGCTCGTCGGGCCAGTTGAGTCCCCGGGCGCTGGCGTAGCTGCGAAAGGCGTTGTCCGCTGCGGTGCCGCCGAGAAACCGTGCCAGCAGGTCGTACAGGTCGGGCACGGACGCGGTGCCGCGCCAGAAGCGTGCGCCGCCCGATTCACCGGTCTGCCTGAACACATCGACGAACAGGCTCGCCTGGCGGTGCTCGTCGGCACTCGGCGAGACCGACAGCGACACGCCGACATAAGCGCCGATGTTCGCAATCATGCTCCAGATCATCGCGTGCGTGATGTTGTCCAGACGGGTGAGCCCGAACAGCTGCTGCGGATTGAGCAGGCCGATGCCGAACGGGCCATTTTCGAGCGATCCTATCGGCAGCCAGCCGGAGCGGGCCAGCGCCGGCAGCAGCAGGGTATAGAGCCAGAGGCTGAATCCGGCGAGCAGGCCGCACAGGGCTCCGGCACGGGTGCCGCCTTTCCAGAATATGCCTCCCAGTAGCGCCGGCGCGAACTGCGCCACTGCGGCAAACGATATCAGGCCGATCGACACCAGCGCATAGGCCTCGCCGGCCAGTTTGAAGTAGAGGTAGCCGAGTAGCAGGATCAGCACGATTGCGCTGCGTCTGATCCCGATCAAGAGACCGGTGAGATCGCGACGCTCGTTCAGCCGCAGGCGGCGCATGCGCAGCAGCACCGGCATCACCAGGTCGTTGCATACCATGGTCGAGAGCGCGATGGTCTCGACGATGACCATGCCGGTGGCGGCCGACAGGCCGCCGATGAATACCAGCAAGGCGAGCAGTTCCTGTCTCTCTGCCATCGGCAGCGTGAGCACGAAGGTATCCGCGTCCACTCTGCCGTTCGGAAAATGCAGCAGGCCGCCGAAAGCGATCGGCAGCACGAACACGTTGATCGCGAGCATATACAGCGGAAACAGCCAGATCGCCTTGTTGATGTGTTTCTCGTCGACGTTTTCGATCACGGCCACCTGGAACTGCCGCGGCAGGAACAGGATCGCCATCATCGACAGAATGGTGAGCCAGACCCAACTCGCGTAGCCGCCGGCGACCCCTTCGAGCGGGGTCATCATCGCCTGCATTTTCGGCTCCGCCGCGGCGCGCGCGAACACGTCGCCGAAGCCGTCGTACATGCCGAAGGTGACGTACGCCCCGACCGCGAGAAACGCCAGCAGTTTTACCAGCGATTCGAACGCGATCGCGGCGACCAGCCCCGGATGGTGCTCGGCGGCGTCGAGATGGCGCGTGCCGAAGGCGATGGTGAAAGCGGCGAGGATCAAGGCCACCCACAGGGCGGTGTCCTGCCGCATCGGCGCCACGCTTGCCTGGTCGGGCATGATGATCTGCGGATATTGGACCAGGATGGTGAAACTGTTCGATACTGCCTTCAACTGCAGCGAGATATAGGGAAGTATGCCGATGACCGCGATGATGGTGACCAGACCGCCGAGGAGCGCGCTTTTGCCGTAGCGCGAGGCGATGAAGTCGGCGAGCGAAGTGATGCGGTTCTGCTTCGAAATACGCAGAATCTTGCGCAATATCACCCACCACAGCGCGATCATCAGCGTCGGACCGATGTAGATCGGCAAAAAGCCGATGCCGTCGCTGGCTGCGCGGCCGACGCTGCCATAGAAGGTCCAAGCGGTCGCGTACACCCCGAGCGACAAGCTGTAGACATAGGGGCTCGCAATGACCGTTCGGCCGGCGTCCGCGCGCTGGTCGGCATAGTAGGCAATAGCGAACAGCAGGCCCAGGTAGGCAAACGAGACGAGAAAGATGGTGGTGCCGTGCAGCATCAGGCGCTAGCCCCGCGACTCGGCGACGAACGCCATCAAGGCGATCAGCGCGCCCCAGGCGATGAACAGGTAGGAGTACAGCACCGGCACACCGAACAGGGCGCCCGGCACGTTGAACAGCGTGAGGATAGGAAAATTGAACAGCAGCATGCCGAGCATGCACAAGGCGACGAAGCGCTGGCCTTTGGTTTCAAAACTGTTCATCCGGCCCCCCATCGCTTATTGTAATGCCGTAACGAGTGTAGACCACCTTACCAAATGAGGCGATACCTGCCCTCAAGCTTCTCTAAGTGTCCGGAAGTTTCGGAAAGACCAAAACGGCCGCTCAATCTTCCGCCTTCGAACGGACCACCGTGACGCTGCAGGGTGCGTCCGCGACGATGCGAGCGCAATCGCCGGCGAAGAAACGTGCGGACACGGCGCTGCCGGAGGCGCCGATCAGCATCTGATCGACGTCATTCATCTTGGCGTAGTCGGTGAGCGCGAGCGCCGGTTTGTCCGACTCCAGCACGTGATAGCTCAGGCGCTCTTCGGGCAGTTCCAGCGGGCTGGCCCAGCGGTGCAGTTCGACCAACCGCCGGATGTGGCGGCCGGTAGCCGTATATTCGTCGCCCTCGCCGTTCAGCGCGGCGGCAGGCGGTACGACGGTAACGCAGGCGATGCGGCAGTCCGGGTCTGCGGCGCTTACGCGCCGCGCTGCTGCCAGCAGCGTCTCGCGCAAGGCCGCGTCGGCGTCGCGCAGGGCGAGCGCGACGACCGCGATCCGCGGCAGCCGCGGCCGATTGGATCGAGGCGGACAGGGGGCGGGTTGAAAATGCATCGCCCGCAGCCTTCGACGCCAGCGCGTCCACCATGGATCGCGGCGCCGCTTTGAGCCGCGCGCGGAAACAGTGATCGCCAATGGATTCGCCAAGTCGAAAGCGACCTGTTCCGCCGAGGCGTAGCGCTCGCGTGCGTCGACCTCCAGGCAACGAAGAATGATTTCCTGCATCCACTCTGGCGTTGCGGGGACGATGGCGCGCGGCGGGAGAGGCTCCCGATACAGGCGCTCGCGCAATGCGGCGACCGTACGCGGCTGGCCGAACGGCAGGCGTCCGGTGGCGAGTTCGTACAAAATACCGCCAAGTGCGTAGATATCGCTGCGCGGATCGCCGCGCACACCGAATATCTGCTCAGGGGACATATAAACCCAGTTGCCGACCGGAAAGCGCAGTTCTTCGGCGAGCAGATCGGGATAATGACCGTGGTGCGAGAGGCCGAAATCGATCAGCACCGCCTCGCCGCTCGCGCGATACAGCACATTGGTCGGCTTGAGATCGAGGTGCACCACATCCTGCCGGTGAAGTTCGTGCAATGCAATGGCAAGCGCCGAACCCAGGCGTACGATTTCCTCCGCCGGCAACGGTGCGCGTCCCACGCTATCGTTCAGCCGCGCACCTTCGACGAACTCCATCACCAGGTAAGGCGTGGTTTCGACGTCGCCGTATGCGACCAGCGTCGGGTAATGAACGTTTTGCGCGAGCGCACCCAGCACCATGCGGCAGACCTCGAAGCCGATGACGTTCACGGCGCGTTCCCCGGCCCCCAGCCGCGGAATTTTCATGATCAGCGGCAGCGGACCTTCGGGCCCGCTCAGGCGGTAGATCGACGCCATGCTGCCGATGTGGATCAACTCGCCCAGGCGGAAGCCATCGATCTCGCTGCCCTGTTGCGGCGTGCTCATCTGCGCTCCGTGTTCCAAGTCAGGCTCCGCGTTCCAGGCGCAACGCAAGCCGCGGTGGGAGTCCTGCCGCGAGGATCTTTTTCGCGGTTATTCCATGGGCATAGGGAACTCGAAAGTAAGTCAGCCGTTCCCGCTCGATGTCGAAAAATGCGTAGCAGGCCGCATTGTTGCCGTCGCGCGGCTGGCCGGCGGAGCCGACAATGGACAGCCACTGCCGGTGCCGTCCGGTAGGGATGGGAATCCCGGGAACCGGCGCGAACGGCATGGGCCGGCCGGCGGTGCCCATGTAGTAGAGTATCGGCTGGTGCACGTGGCCGCAGAAAATGTAGTTCGCGCCTCCGGCGCCGATGCTTTGTTCCGCATCGGCCGCATCGGTGACGTAGGTCCAGCGCTCTGGTGCCACGGCGCTGGCGTGCACAAACAACATGTTGTCGTCTTTCACCGTCAGCGGCAGGGCGGCGAGAAACGCGCGCTGCCGCGCGCCAAGCTGCGCCTGAGTCCATACGATCGCGGATCGGGCGTTCGCGTTCATCTGCTCGGCCGGTCGGCCGAGTGCGGCTGCGTCGTGGTTGCCGAGCACGACTATGGCGCCGTTGGCCGCGTGCTCCTCGACCAGGTCGAGCACGGCCACAGGATCGGCGCCGTAGCCTACCAGGTCGCCGAGAAAGGCGTAGCGATCCGCGCCCAGCGCCAGCGCATGAGCAAGGCAGGCGGTGATTGCCTCGAGGTTGCTGTGAATGTCGGCGAACAGAGCCAGCTTCTTGGACAATCAGGCTCCATGGACTTTTTCGAGGCAATAGCCGAGGCCGCGCACGGTCGAGATCTTTACCTTGCTGCCCTCAAGCTTCTTGCGCAAGCGGTGCATGTAGACTTCGATCGCATTGGTGCTGACTTCCTCACCCCATTCGCACATGTGCTCGACCAACCGGTCTTTGCTGACGACCCTGCCGGCACGCCGCAGCAAAATCTCCAGCAGGCCCATTTCGCGTGCCGACAGGTCCAGGGGCGTGCCTTTTAGTTCCGCCACTCTGTTTACCTGGTCGTAAGTCAGATCGCCGTGCTGCAGCACGCTGGACGCACCGTCCGGGCCGCGCCGGGTTAGCGCCCTCACCCGTGCCTCCAATTCACTGAGCGCAAATGGTTTCGACAGATAATCGTCGGCGCCCAGGTCGAGGCCGCGCACGCGGTCGCTCACCGCGTCGAGCGCGGTGAGGATCAGGACCGGTACTTTCGAACGCCGGCCGCGCAATCGCTTCAGCACCTCGAATCCATTCAGTTTGGGCAGGCCGAGATCGAGGATGACGAGGTCGAACTGGCCGACTGCCAGGGCTGCATCGGCTTCCGAACCCGTTCTTGCGCAGTCGACTGCGTAGCCGGAATGACGCAATGACTGAGTCAGACCATCGGCGATCGTAGCGTCGTCCTCGGCGATCAGAATGCGCATCCGCAATACCCCCTTCGCGGCCTGTCGGATCGCTCTGTTGTGCGATCCTACGGCCGTCGAGACTTCAGTGTAGCAACTCTGTTGTCACGTTGCAGCCCGGGATAAATTGGTCATGGTTTTCCCTCTTCGGCTGCCGCATCGCGCAGCGCGTCCCCGGGTGCGGCGTCGGCATCAGCTGTTTCTCCCGGTACGCGCACCACGTGCACGCTGCAATGCGCATGTGCGGTCACGGTCGAAGCCGCAGAACGCCACCACGCGAGCGCGTGCTGCGACGGGCGCGGCGCGCCGAGCAGGATCAGGTCGACGTGATTCTGCCGCGCAAACTCGAGCAGCGCGTCTGCAGGGCTGGCCGCCACGACTACGTGAAGCGCAAGCCGGTGCGGCGGCAGATTCAGCGGCGCCACCCAGTGGCGCAGGCGGACGAGATGCTCGCGGTGGATTCCCGAGGCGGTCGCGGTGTCGCCCTTGCCTTCGACCATCGGCCCGGCGCCGATCACCGAAACGCAGGCCAGCCGGAACTCGGCCGAAAGCGACAGGACCTGTCCAGTCACTCGCTGCAGCGCCGGCAGGCGCTCGTCGTGCGGGTGTGTGGTATCCACTGCCACCATGATGACTGGTGCCGTACTCACCTGCACATTGGGCAGCCGGCGCGGCGGGCTGCGTTCGCCACGCGCCAGCCACCAGCGCCGGGCCTGTGCGATCACACCGGCCTGCCGCGATTTGGTGGAGCGCTCGGTGAGCGGGACCTGGTGCGGGTGGCGCAGGTCGAAGGCGACGTGGGCCGCCGACTGGTAGCGTGCCGCTGCGTTGGGTTCCAGGCAGCGCAGGATGATCTCCTGCAGCCAGGGCGTGGACTCGATCGAGTGCGCGCTGGGCGGGATCGGGTCCATCCACAGGCGATCGCGCATTCCCGCCATGGTTCGCGGAATTCCGAACGGCAGCGCGCCAGTTACCATTTCGTAGAGCACGACGCCGAGTGCAAAAATGTCGCTGCGCGGGTCCGAGCGCGTGCCCAGCATCTGCTCCGGCGAAATGTAGGGCGCCGAGCCTGCGGCGAAGCGCTGCTCCTGCGCCAGCAGATCGGGATAGCGCGCGTGATGCGCGAGCCCGAAATCGATCAGCACTGCCTTGCCGTTGGGCTTGATAATGACATTGTCGGGCTTGACGTCGAGGTGGATGGCGTCCTGCCGGTGCAGGCTGTGCAGCGCATCGGCGAGGGCGGCACCCACGTTCTGGATCTGGTCGGCGCGCAGCGTGCCGCGTTTCAGGATTGTTTCGAGGCTTTCTCCTTCGACCCATTCAGTGACGAGATAGGGCGTGCGCTCCAGGCTGCCGGCGGCGACGAAACGGGGCACGTGCGCGCCCGAGAGCGCCGGCAAGATGTTTGCCTCAGTCTCGAAGCTGATAAGGTTTTCGGCCGGCTCGCCTTGCCCGAAACGCGGCACCTTCATGATCATCGGCGCCGATTTGTTCGGCCGGGTGACGCGGAATATGATGCCCTGGGCGCCCGAATGCATGCACTCGCCGAGGCGGAAGCCGTCGATTTCCGCGCCGGTAATCAGTCGCTCCAGCATGGCCTGGCTCAGATACCCATTTCGACGCGATACGCGATTGAAGCCGGCAGGCCCGCCTCGCGGATCTTGCGCGCAGCCGCCAGGTGGTCGTAGGGGACACGGTGGAAGGTGATCTGCTCGCGGCCACTATCGAATAGCGCATACGCCGCGGACGGATTGCGGTCGCGCGGCTGGCCGACCGAACCGACCAGCGCGTGCCAGCGGCGGTTGCTGTGCATGGAAACCGGGCTTCCCTGCAGCGGGGAGAACGCGCCTACTTTTCCGACCGAACTCTGGAAATAAAGCATCTGCTCGTGCACATGCCCGGAAAACGTGTACGGCCGCTGCGCCGCTTCGATGCTCTTTAGCGCCGCGCTGATGCTGTCGACGTAGACCCAGCGCTCCGGCGACGCGGCCGAGGCGTGCACGAAACACATCGTTTCGTCGACGATGCAAAGCGGCAGCTGCGCCAGGAATGCCCTGCTGACTGCGGGCAGCACCGCGCGCGTCCATTCGATCACTTCGGTGCTGGCGTCGTTCATGTAACCGGCCCGCTTTTCCACCGCGGCGTCGTGGTTGCCTTTCACCACGACAGCGCCGTCGGCGGCGTAGCGCGCGACCGTATCGACCACAGCTTGGGGGTCTGCGCCGTATCCCACCAGATCGCCCAGAAAGGCGTAACGCTCGGCCCCGCGCTCGCGCGCGTGCGCGAGGCAGGCGTCGAGCGCTTCCAGGTTGCTGTGAATGTCCGCAAGCAGCGCGATTACCAACCCGTCCTCCTAGTTCTGACCATTCTCTGGGTCAATGGCACGATGATAGCAGGACAGGACACGCCAGCGCAGGTCCTGGACTCGGGATGCCGCAACCTCCGTCCATTGCGGCGAAACCCGCGCGAACAAGCTCACCGGCCGCTATGTCTGGGGTGCGGGGCAGGTATAATGCCGGCAAAAAAGCGGTTTCCAGTCAGCGTACACCGATTGCGTCTAACATCATTTTCGCCAGGCAAGTTCACGAGGAACAGGGTGCAGAATTGAAAATATCCGCTCAGATGACCATGGTGATTGCTGCGGTCTTCGCGATCCTCTGCTACGGCGTCGCGATTACGGGATTCAGTTCCATTGGAGAAATGACGGACCCGGCACAGGTAGCCGACGCCAAGGGATTTGCCTGGTTTTGGGCATTTCTTGGCACCGTCGCAGTGGCGTTTGGCGCGGTGTCCTGGTGGATCGTGCGGACGCAAAATCGTGGCGAAGATGTCTGACGCTGAGCGCTGCAAATGGGCCGCCGGCGTCGTCCCGGCAAGGTGTCAAGACCATGATTAAATGTCCGTACTGCAGGCGCTCGGCCATGACCCTGTTGCGCAAGTCCGCACTCGGTCCCGGGCGCGCAGTCAATTGTCAATCGTGCGGGAAAAAGGTATCGGTACACTGGGCCGCTGTGTTTGCGGCCATCCCAGCCTTCTTAGGTGGCTTGATGCTCATGAAATCCGAATCGTTGCCTGTTGGAATTGCGGCCCTCGTAGGTGGCGTCCTCATCATGGGAGCCATTCACACCTACCTGGTGCCTCTAGTGCGCAATGACGGCTGACTACGCGTCGCAGCGGGCGCGCATGACATCGCGCGCCGTCGAATTCAGCCGTCTAGATGGCCGATCCAGGGAAGCACGCGGGGCCCAGGAACGGGCGAGAACCTTCCATTCCCGCCTTGGTCCTTCCGTTTTTTCCGGCACTCGCCATGCACCTGCCCGCGCCAAGCGCTCATTCTGGAATGAATCATGAACGAACAAACAGGCTATGTCACCGTCCGCGCCGAGCCGCTGCAAGCGGTGACGCGCGCCATCGTCGGCCGCACCGGCTCCGCCGCGCGCGAAGCCGATCTGGTCGCGCTGCAGTTGGTCGAGGCGAACCTCACCGGCCACGACTCGCACGGCGTCGGCATGTTGCCGCGCTACGTCGAAGTGTTTCACCTCGGCCGGCTCAAGGTGAACCAGCACGTCAGCGTGGTGATGGATGGCGGCGCGCTGCTGACCCTCGACGGCAACATGGGCTACGGCCAGGTGATCGCCTTTGAAACGATGCAGATGGGGATCGCGCGCGCAAAAGAATATGGCGTCGCAGTGGTCGGTCTGTCGAACAGCCATCACATCGGCCGCATCGGCCATTGGGCCGAGCAATGCATCGCCGCCGGACTGATCTCGATGCATTACGTCAACGTCGTATCGCAGCCGGTGGTGGCGCCGTTCGGCGGCCGCGACGCGCGCTTCGTCACCAACCCGTTTTGCGTCGGCATCCCGCGGCCGGGGGAGGAGCCGGTGCTGCTCGATTTCGCCACCAGCCGCATCGCCATGGGCAAAGTGCGCGTGGCGATGAACAAGGGCGTCGAGGTCGGCGCCGATACCCTGCTCGACCACCAGGGCGAGGCGACGCGCGATCCCCGGGTCATGTTTCAGCAGCCGTTCGGCGCCATCCTGCCGTTCGGCGAGCACAAGGGCTACGGTCTGGCGATGGTGTGCGAACTGCTCGGCGGCGCCCTGAGCGGCGGACGTACCTTGCACGAGCGTACTCCGGGGCGCGAGATCGTCAACAACATGTTCTCCATCATCATCGATCCCGAGCGCCTGGGCACCGCCGCCAACCTCGCGGCGGAAGCGAAGCAGTTCGCCGCCTGGGTGAAGGCTTCGCCGCTGGCACAGGGCGTGGACCGGATCAAGCTGCCGGGTGAACCGGAGCAGGATTACCGGCGCGAGCGCGGCGCCAACGGCATTCCGATCGACCCCGCGACTTGGACCGAGATCATAGCCGCCGCCGCTCGACTTGGATTGACGCGACGCGAGGTGGAACAGCTGGCGGAATTGGGCTGATTCGAACCCGGAGGGCGGCAGCCCCCGTACTGCCGCGTCAGATCATGGCCTTGCGCATGACGCGCTTCAGGTGATGAATCTGGTCCAGCGCCACCTTCAGCGCCTTGCGGTCGCTCGCGGTCAACGCGTCGTCGCGTTTCTTCTTCCACTCCTTGATCTTGGCCTTGGTCGCCGCCTTGTCGATGCCTTTTACTTGCTTGTGCGCATGCATGTCGATGCCGAGCGCCGTGCACAGGGCCACCAGCAGGTGATCCTTGTTCAATTGCGTGTAGCCCTGCACTGCTTCGTGGGTAATGTCCTTGGCGATCTCGCGCAGTTCGGCCAGGGGTTTGTGCTTCAGTTCTTCATAGGTGTGTGTCATGGATTCTCCGTTGACGAATGGGAAACAGACAGGGCGTAATTAAATCACAGGAGCGGGTCGGCCAGGTCGCAATGCTAGAATGTTTTCGGGCTTGCAGCTGCAGGCCGCAGGCGCGCAGCGCAGAGGTGAATCGGTGTGCGCTGCCCTAACCGGAGGCTATCATCGCCGATCCCCTGAAGCGCGTCCAGCGCCTGCGCTGGACCGCCTTTGCCCTGGGTGCCATGGCATTCGTGCTGGCCTTCTTTCACCGCCTTGCCCCCGGCGCACTGGCGGTTCAACTGCAGCGGGATTTCGGCATTTCCGGGGCGTCGCTGGGCCTGCTGGCCGCAACCTATTTCTATGTCTATTTTGCGATGCAGGTGCCCTCGGGCATCCTCGCCGACACGCTGGGCCCGCGCAAGCTGTTCACCGCCGGGGCGCTGGTCGCCGGTGCCGGCTCGCTGCTGTTCGGCCTGGCGCCGGACCTGGGCCTCGCCGTATGCGGACGCTTTCTGGTCGGGCTCGGCGTATCGGTCGCGTTCATTTCGGTGCTCAAGCTCAATGCGGCCTGGTTCCGCGAACGCCAGTTCGCCACCATGACCGGCCTGCTGATGTTTATCGGCAACATGGGCGGCCTGCTGTCGGCGGCGCCGCTGGCGTGGGTCGTGGCGCAGACATCCTGGCGCTACGTGTTCGTCGCGACGGGCGCAATTTCGATACTGCTTGCGATCCTCACCTGGCTGTTTCTGCGCGACAACCCGCGCCAATTGGGGCTGCCGTCGATGCAGCAGCTCGAAGGGATGCCGGAGTTCCCGCGGGTGAACCAGGACTGGCTGCAGGCGCTGAAAACGGTGCTCGCGAATCGGCGCACCTGGCCGTCCTTTCTCGCCTTTTTCGGACAGGTAGGCAGCTATCTCTCCTTTAGCGGTCTGTGGGCGATTCCCTACTTGCACGAAGTGCACGGCATGTCGCAGCAGCTGGCTGCCTGGCACACGAGCTTGATGATCGCGTGCTTCGCCCTGGCCTCGCTGGCCGTGGGCGCGCTGTCCGATCGCATCGGCCGGCGCACGCCGCTGATGCGCACCCTCGGATGCGTCTACGTGCTGTGCGCGCTGCCGCTGCTCGTCGGCGTGGCAATGCCGCTCGCGGCGACGCTCGCGCTGTTCGCGCTCATGGGGGTATCGATTGCGGGCACCACGCTGGTCTGGTCTTGCGGCAAGGAGGTCAATCCGCCGGCCTTCTCCGGCACCTCCACCAGCGTCGTCAATACCGGCGGCTTTCTCGGGCCCGCCCTGCTGCAACCGGTGGTGGGCATGGTGCTGGACCTCTCCAGCCGCGGTGCGGCGCACAGCGCAGATGACTGGCGCCTGGCGCTTGCGGTACTCTTCGTCTTTGCCCTGTTCGGCTGGCTGTGCACGTTCTTGGTCACCGAGACATACTGCCGCAATATTTATCGGGAAAGCTCAGGCCATAGACAGCAATGAGCGATGACGCCATCATCCTGTTCGCCCACGGCGCGCGCGACCCTGAATGGGCGGCGCCCTTCACCGCCATTCAGAGGCGCTTGCAGGCGGCACGGCCTGATGCGCTGGTCCTGGCCGCGTTCCAGGAATTCATGGCACCGACGCTGGCGGCGGCCGTGGCGCAGTCGGCGGCACAGGGCGCGCAGCGCGTCGTGGTGGTGCCGCTGTTCATCGGGCAGGGCAGCCATGTAAAGCGCGACTTGCCGCTGCTCGTGGAGCAGGAGCGCGAGCGCCACCCGCAACTGCGGCTGCAAGTGCTGCCCGCCGTCGGCGATGCGCCCGAGATTCTGCAGGCCATCACCGACTGGATAGTGCGCACCGCGGACGTTTAGCCAGGGAGTCGAGCGTTGACGAAAACCAAGTTTCCCACGCCGCAGGATGCGGAAGCGGCATTCTATGCGGCGCTGGAGCGCGCCGATCTCGAGGCCATGATGGAAGTCTGGTCCGAAGACGAGGAAGTGAGCTGCGTCCATCCCGGCGGCCCGCGCCTGTCGGGCCTGGCGCAGGTGCGCGAAAACTGGGCGCAGATTTTCAAATCGGGCCAGCGCCTGCAGGTGCAACTGAGCGATCAGGTCATCGTTGCCGGCATGCTGTTCGCGGTTCACAGCCTGCACGAACACATCCTGGTGCGCAGCGGGCGAGGCGAAGGCACGCGCAGCATCGTCGTCGCCACCAACGTGTATCAGCGCGCGGCCGACGGCTGGCGCATGCTGGTGCATCACGCTTCGCCCGGCTCGGCGCCGGTGGTTAGGCGCGAGCTTCCTGCGGAAGCGCCCAAAGTACTGCATTGATCTCTCGCACCGAGGCTGGTCGCGCGCTGCGGTAAAATGCTCGTCTCCCATCTCAAAATACTGCAGCCATCATGAGTGCCGTTCCCGCCGAGATTTTCAAAGCCTACGACATCCGCGGCATTGTCGGCCGCACCCTTACAGCGGAAATCGTCACCGCGATCGGACAGGCGATCGGGTCGGAAGCGCGCGCGCGCGCGCAAACGAGCGTCGCCATCGGCCGCGACGGCAGGCTGTCGGGCCCCGAGCTATCCGGCGCGCTGGCGCAGGGACTGCGCGCGGCCGGCATCGACGTCATCGACATCGGCATGGCCGCCACGCCCATGGGTTATTTCGCCGCGCACGAGCTCGGCTGCATGAGCGTGGTCATGGTCACCGGCAGCCACAATCCCCCCGATTACAACGGCCTGAAAATGGTGCTCGGCGGGGTCACGCTTGCGGGCGACGACATCCAGCGCCTGCGTGCGCGCATCGAGGCCGGCGACCTGACGCAGGGCGCGGGAAAGTACTCGACCACCGATGTGCGCGAAGCCTATCTCGCGCGCGTCGTCACCGGCGTCAAGATCTCGCGCCCGATGAAGCTGGTCGTCGACTGCGGCAACGGCGTCGCCGGCGCCACCGCGCCCGAGTTGTTCCGCCGCCTGGGCTGCGAGGTGAGCGAGCTGTATTGCGACGTCGACGGCAGGTTCCCCAACCACCATCCGGATCCGTCCAAGCCCGAGAACCTGCGGCAGGTGATCGCGGCGCTCGCCAATTCGGATGCGGAACTGGGCCTGGCGTTCGACGGCGACGGCGACCGCCTCGGCGTGGTCACCAAGGGCGGCAACATCATCTATCCCGACCGCCAGTTGATGCTCTACGCCGACGACGTGCTGCGCCGCAATCCGGGCGCGCAGATCATCTACGACGTGAAATGCACGCGCCGGCTCGCCTCCTGGATCACCGAGCGCGGCGGCAAGCCGGTGATGTGGAAAACCGGGCATTCGCTGGTGAAAGCGAAAATGAAGGAATGCCATTCGCCGCTGGCGGGCGAGATGAGCGGGCACGTTTTCTTCGGCGAGCGCTGGTACAGTTTCGACGACGCGCAATACGTGGGCGCGCGCCTGCTGGAAATACTCAGCCGCTACCCCGACGCCAACGCCGTGCTCGACGCGCTGCCGAATTCGATCAATACCCCCGAACTCAACTGGAAGCTCGCCGAGGGCGAGCCGCACCGGCTGATCGCGGGCATGCAGCAAAGCGCGCGCTTTCCCGGGGCCGAGGAGATCATCCGGCTCGACGGCCTGCGCGTGGAATATGCGGACGGCTTCGGCCTTGCGCGCGCCTCCAACACCACGCCGGTGATCGTGCTCCGATTCGAAGGCGAAACGCAGGCCGCGATCGAGCGCATCCAGGCCGAATTCCGCGCCGCACTGCAGGCCGCCAAGCCCGGCGCGCAACTGCCTTTCTGAGGACCGGTTCATGCCACGCATTCCGTATATTGAAGAAAGCGACCATCCCGAACTCGCGCCGCTCATCGCGCGCATCAAGGCCGAGCGCGGCAAGCTGCTGGACGTGTACAAGGTCATACTCCACAGCCCGGCGGTGATGGAGGGATGGCTGAGTCTGTTCACCGCGATCAGGCAGAAGACGAAACTCAACGCACGGGTGCGCGAGTTCGCGATCATGCGCGTGGCCATTCTCAACGGCGCCGATTACGAGTACCAGGCGCACCTGCCGTTCGCGCTCAAGGAGGGCGCGAGCGCGGAACAGATCGCGGCGCTGAAGGCGTGGCAGTTGTCGCCGCTGTTCGACGCCGCCGAGCGCGCGGCGCTCGCCTATACCGACACCATGACCGAACAGGTCCAGGTTGCCGACGAGCTGTTCGCCGAGGTGCAGAAGCATTTCGACGCGCAGGACCTGGTGGAACTCACCGTCACCATCGCGGGCTACAATCTGGTGTCGAGGTTTCTCGAGGCGTTGCAGGTGCATAAGCAGGGCTGAGCGCGGCCGCACCGGCGCAACGATTGCAGCAGGATGGATTTCGAACGGGTATCACCTAACGGAGGCCGATATGGCAGGGAAACGCGCGCAGGCAACATCCACGACGCAGGTGGACAACGAGCGGGTCACCGTGACCGAGTGGCGATTTGCTCCGGGTGCCGAAACCGGCTGGCATCGCCACGGCCACGACTATGTCGTGGTACCGCTGAAAGACGGCAAGCTGCTCCTCGAAACGGCGAACGGCGAACTCGTCAGCGAATTGGGACTTGGCAAGTCGTATTTCAGGAATGCCGGCGTCGAGCACAACGTAGTCAATCCTTCCGACGAGGAGTTCGCGTTCGTCGAAATTGAAATGAAACCGTGATTTCCGACACTGCTCGGTTCGGCCGCGGCTGCCTGAACGCGTGCGGGCGTGATTCCTGCGGCGTCGCCCGGTCTAGCGCTTCACGAACTTGAGCGTGAAGCGGTCGCTTTCGCCGATCGCTGCGTATTTTGCGCGATCGATATCCTTCAGCCGATAGGTCGGCGGCAGCGTCCACACGCCTTCGGGATGGTCTTTCGTGTCGTTCGGATTGGCGTTGACTTCGGAAACGCCGGCCAGCCTGAATCCTGCGTTTTCGATCAGCGCGATCGCATAGTCCTGGCGTACGTAGCCCGACTTCATCTGCGCCTCCTGCGACAGGTCCGTGCGCCCGCGATGATCGACCACGCCGAGCACGCCGCCGGGCTTGAGCGCCCGGTGGAAGGCGCGCAGCGCGCCGTCGATCTCGCTGCGGTCGATCCAGTTGTGCAGATTGCGGAAGGTGAGCACGAAATCGGCGGTGCCCGGCGGCGCAATCTCGTGCCGGTCGGCGTTGAATTTCGTGACCAGAACGTTTTCGTACAGGGCAGGTTCGGCTGCAAGCCGGTCGAGAAGCTTCCGATGGTCGGCAAGATACTGCGGTGGCGCGCTCTCGTCGCGGCCGGCGGCGATGTACCGACCCCGGGCCTTGAGGTGGGGCGCGAGGATTTCCAGGTAATAGCCGCTGCTGCCCGGCAGGATTTCGACGACCGTACTGTCGTCCTTGATGCCGAAGAAGACAAGCGTCTCGAGCGGATGCCGGTAGACATCGCGCGCCGCATTGGCGGCGCTGCGATGCGGCGCTGCGAGGCGCCGCGCCAGCGTGCTCGGGTCCTGCGCCGGCGCCGGCAAAAGCGCGACGCCGAATGCGATGGCCGCAAACAGCC
>Ga0334722_10003192_pt1 | contig 17860 bp, 21 predicted proteins | sample C3_bottom_MG_FD_207210 | JGI IMG/M metagenome (GOLD analysis project Ga0334722, IMG submission 207210) | Sediment microbial communities from Yellowstone Lake, YNP, Wyoming, USA - C3_bottom | ecosystem: Environmental > Aquatic > Freshwater > Lake > Sediment | place: USA: Wyoming | collected...
TTTTCCAATCAAGGGCCGAATTTTGTCTATGTAAGGGATTGATGCCGATGCCCGGCTTTCCGATTAAGGTGCTGCGCGGTGGTTCCTGGCTCGCGCCGGAAACCTCCCTCCATACGAGTCAACGGTTCTGGAATCAGCCGGAGAATAACTCCTATGGGAGCGGCATCGCGCTGCTTCTCACCTTTCTGTTACGGAGGAGGACCATGAAGCCCACAATCACACAGCCTTCCAATTCACAATCAGTTGATCGAAAAATGCTTCTGCTGCTTAGGCGGAAAGGGGCACAAACAATAGAAGGTCTCAACATGCTGACGGGCATCGGGTGGGGGCAAGTCTTCTTGTCAGTGGACCGTCTGAGCCGGACGGGAAAAGTCTTGTTGACCGCCGTTTACCCCTCAGAGTACCGCGTGTCGCTAGGGCGGGCGGGTTCACTAAGGTTATCAGCCCCCCATATTGCAAATAGTGAACATAAAACCTAGTGAGGTAATCATGGCAACAGCATTCACAGAGAAAACGAGAGATGAACAGCTCGGGAATCGCACAGTCTCATCTGCAGTTCCGCATGAATCGACGTGCACCAGATGCGGGGGACTTATGGTGGACGACTTCTGCATGGATGTATTAGGCAACATCGGCGAGGCGGAACTTGCCGCGAAACGCTGTGTGCAATGTGGCGAGGTTGTCGATCCGGTGATTCTGCGCAATCGAGGAGCCAGGCAAGAGGCGATGATGGTTCCTCCGGCAAGGGTGCTCAGTATTTGAATTGAGTTTCAGGGAACGATTGATTAGCATGCTTGCAGCGCCAGGACAGTCCTGGTGTTTCCAAACCAAGGAGGTTTCCAATGCGGAGTTACAGAGTGCTTCAGGTCGGATTGGGGGTGGCATTAATGGCGGGAGCCATCTCCGTCGCAACGGCGGCGGACATGCCGAGCAGCGATAAGGACATGGTGCTGATCCCGAAGGGCGAGTTCACCATGGGGAGCGACGAACATTCAGATGAAGCCAAGCACCAGGTCGTGCTCGATGCCTATCTGATCGACAAGTTTGAAGCCTCGAATGCGCGGTACAAAGAATTTATGAAAGCCAGCGGTCACCCGGCGCCGGCCTATTGGGACGATCCTCGACTCAGCAAGGCCAATCAGCCGGTGGTCGGCGTAGATTGGAATGACGCGAGCGCGTTCTGCAAGTGGGAAGGCAAGCGGCTTCCGACGGAAGCAGAATGGGAACGAGCGGCCAAAGGTCCGCAAGGCGACAACCATTATCCCTGGGGCCATACACTCGACCCTAAGAAAGCCAACTATGGGCAGAACATTGGCCGTACGACCCCCGTCGATTCTTATTCCGAAGGCGTGAGCGGCTACGGACTCTATAACATGGCAGGTAACGTCTTTGAATGGGTCGAGGATTGGTATGACCTGAAATACTATAAGACGAGCCCTGCCTTGAATCCACCTGGCGCCGAGAAAGGCTACAACTTTGCCAATCAAGGCCCGGTTAGGGTGCTGCGCGGCGGTTCCTGGCTCGCACCGGCAACTTCCCTCCATACGAGCCATCGGTTCTGGAATCAGCCGGAGAATAACTCCTATGGGGTCGGCCTTGGGTTCCGTTGCGCAAAGTCGGCGCAGCAGGTTTCCGATGAAGCCATGCAAGTAGGCCGCGATGCGTTTATTCAGGCATTGGTCGCAATGGGTGCTGAAAAGAACGCCGATGCGATGGCTTCCATCGATAAGGCGTTGGCTGCGGATCCTGGCAACAAGGAATATCTGGCGACACGCGATCTGATCAAGAAGAGCATGAAGAAGAACTAGTTGAAGGACGGGCAGGGAGGGGCGCATCGCCCCCCCCCCTCCGAGGGCCCAAGTCGTGGCAGGAGGTCTGAAGTGAATAGGTCTGAACCTATGGTGGCGAGCAAATCGACAGAGAATCCCGCGGCAATTCCTGAGAGGTCCCTCATTCTTCTCACAGGTGCCAGCGGGTACGTCGGCGGGCGCCTCCTGCGTTCGTTGGAGGATAAGGGGTATCGCGTGCGCTGCCTGGCCAGGCGTCCAGAAGTTCTCAAGCCGAAGGCCGGTCCATCAACGGAAGTGGTCGCGGGTGACGTTCTTGATCGAGCGAGTCTCGACTCCGCGTTGCGCGGAGTCGACGTGGCCTACTACATGGTTCACTCCATGAGTTCGACCGGTTCTTTTGAAGAGACGGACCGGCAGGCGGCGAGGAACTTCAGCGAAGCGGCGAAGGCAGCGGGTGTCAAGGGCCTCATCTATCTGGGAGGCTTAGGCAGCGACGAAGAGGAGCTCTCGACACATCTGCGCAGTCGGCACGAGGTCGGAGATATCTTGCGCCAGTCGGGCCTGCCCGTGTGTGAGTTTCGCGCGGCGGCCGTGATTGGTTCGGGCAGCGCCTCGTTTGAGCTGGTTCGCGCGCTGGTGGAGCGCCTGCCGATCATGGTCACACCAAAATGGTGCAAGGGAAAAACGCAGCCAATCGCGATCGACGACTTGCTGGACTACCTGGTGGAAGCGCTTCAGATTCCCATCTCCGAATACCACATGTACGAGGTCGGTGGTGCTGACCAAGTATCCTACGCAGAGATGATGCTTGCGTACGGGCGGCAACGCGGGCTAAAGCCTCTGATAATCCCCGTGCCGGTCCTCACCCCTCGGCTGTCTGCTCTGTGGCTGGGATTGATCACGCCGTTATACGCCCGCATCGGGCGAGCGATTATTGAGAGCATTGTCCATGTCACGGTGGTGCGGGACAATGCCGCTCTCATAACCTTCTCTGTACGTCCGGTGGGGATCGATGAAGCAATTCGCCGGGCCATAGTTCATGAAGAGACGCATTTCGCGGCAACGCGCTGGTCCGATGCGCTCTCCTCATCGGGCAAGTTGCAGTCGTGGGGGGGCGTGCAGTTCGGCACGCGTCTGGTCGATTCGCGGACGTTGACCGTCGACGCGCCGCCTGAGGCCGTCTTCAGGTGCATTGAGAGAATCGGTGGTGACAATGGGTGGTACGCATGGAACTGGCTGTGGCGGGTACGCGGTTTCATCGACCTGCTCGAAGGGGGCGTGGGCTTGAGACGAGGGCGGCCTTCTGCCACGACCCTTCACGTCGGGGATACGGTCGACTCATTTCGCGTGGAGGCGATTGAGCCGAACCGCCGCCTGCGTCTCAAATCCGAGATGCATTTGTACGGGCGGGCGTGGCTGGAGTTCGAGGTGACGGGGGCCGGCTCTTCAACAACGATCCGGCAGACCGCGATCTTTGATCCGGTGGGACTGATCGGGCAGACCTATTGGTATATGCTCTACCTGCCGCACCAGTTCGTGTTTAGTGGGATGTTGCGGGGAATCGCACAAGCAGCGTTGCGTGAGATGAGAGACCTCGATAAGGCGAAGATACCTAATGGGCAGGCGGCGGCGCCGCACCGCCGCTGAACCGGGCGTATGAGGGGGCGAAGCCGCCCCTATCAGAAAACTAGCTTGTGATGGAGGCCTGCAATGCAGACGGTACACACGATAGTGATCGCGACACTGGTGGCGGGATTCATAATATTGCCCGCAACAGTGCGTGCGGAGGAGCCCTTGATCCCGAAGGACATGCTGTACATCGGGCAAGGGCCATCGGTGATGGGGATTGATAAGGAAGCGCCTGCGGACTCAGGCAAAAAGCCTACGCCGTACGACCGACGGATGAAGGCACCCTGGTCCGCCGAGGCGTTCCGTGACGAAGGTCCGGCGCATATGGTGTTCTTGGATGCATACCTCATGGATACGTATGAAGTCTCGAACAAGGACTATGGCGAGTTCGTCAAGGCGAAAGGTCATCCGGCCCCGGCCTACTGGGACGATCCCCGCTTGAATAAGCCGCAACAGCCGGTGGTCGGAGTGAATTGGGAGGAGGCCATAGCCTTCTGTGAATATCGCGGCAAACGCCTTCCAACGGAGGCGGAATGGGAGAAAGCGGCTCGTGGTCCCCAGGCCAACCTCTACCCCTGGGGCAATGACTTCGATCCAGCCAAAGCCAACTATGGCAAGAATCACGATGCGACCATGCCGGTGGATTCCTATCCGGAGGGAGCCAGTTATTATGGCCTGTACAACATGGCCGGCAATGCCTTCGAGTGGGTCTCGGATTGGTATGACCCGCGATACTATGGGCGGCTTGAAACGATGGTCAATCCGACCGGTCCGGCAAAACCCGTATGGATGGGTGGCACCGGCACCTATGTGGACCGGCTCACGGTTGGCGACAAGCGGGTCATTCGTGGCGGATCCTGGGTCGCACTGGAAAAGACGGTCAGGACGACGCATAGATTTTGGAATGGTCCGCTGAACAACAGTTACGGGGTAGGTCTGGGTTTCCGCTGTGCCAAGACAGCCCCACCAGAAATCGAACAGCAGATTCGGGACAGCTACATCGCTGCCTTGGTGGTAATGGGACGAGAACGGTTTGCGGAGGCGCAGCAGGCGGTGAGTCGGGGGTTGGCCATCGATCCCAAGAACATCGAACTATTGGAACTCCGCTCTCTTATTGAACAGTCGATGAAGCGGCCGTGAGGGAATGTTGAAACGGGTTTTCTCAATGGGTTGATCGTGACGGAGGCGCACCTATGATACACAACAAGATTCTCCTTCCAGGGATCGTCCTCATCGCGCTGCTCGGAACCTCACCACTCCAGGCCGATCCCATCGATCCGGCCCAGCATCCGCACCAGGATAATGCGCAGATGGTGCATGAGGCCGAGCATTCGGTGGACCAGGCGTGGGAGGTCTATCATCGCGCGGCGTTAGGAGGGACGGTCGCTTCCCCTGCCCTGCAAGCGGACATCGAGCAGCACCTGCACGAAGCCAGAACTCTCATCACCCAGGCGCAAGAGGCAGCCGAGCAGGGAGACGAGCAACAAGTGCAGCGTCTCGTGAGCCAAGTGAAAGACCATACCGCCAAGGCCATCGAGGGGAGCAAGGAGCAGAAGAAATGACGCAATGTTTGAGGAGAAGCAGCACTCGCTGGAGCACTGTTGCGATGATGGCCCTAGCCTCTGCCCTCACGATAGCGCCTGTCGTAGCAGCGCCGCCGGTTCCCAAAGAGGTTGACCCGGTCCCCATGGTGACGATTCCGGCTGGAGAATTCTTGATGGGGAATTCGGAAGGAAAAGGCCGGGCAGATGAGTGGCCGCAGCGATCTGTGTACCTCGACGAGTTTGCGATCGATCAAGTCGAAGTGACGAATGCACGGTATCTGGCGTTCGTTGCGATCACGGGCCATCAAAGCCCTCCGAATCCCTATGGCACAGGCCCGCTCGTATCCGTGAAGGGAATCGAACAGCTTCCGGTGGTGCAGGCGACCTGGTATGACTCCAAGGCCTATTGCAGTTGGGCGAAGAAGCGGCTCCCGACGGAGGCGGAATGGGAGAAGGCCGCTCGCGGTACCGATGGTCGTCTGTTTCCCTGGGGCAATGAACCAGCGACAGCGAAGCGGGCAAACTTCGACCGTGAGTGGGTGGAGGAGCACACATTGCATCCGGTCGGGTCCTTGCCAGGCGGCGACTCACCGTACGGGGTGAAGGACCTGTCGGGTAATGCCCGAGAGTGGGTGCAGGATTGGTATGACCCTGAGTACTACCAGCATGCGCCGGATCGGAATCCACAGGGTCCTGATAAAAAAGGCGTGGTCCGCTCGATTCGCGGTGGGTCTTGGCATAGCCCGATCTCGGACATTACGACGACGGCGCGTGGCCGCGGCGGATTTGCGCTGCAGACCCATGGCACAGGCTTTCGCTGTGCACGGGGTCTCGAGGGCCAGACCCAGCAGAGGTAGACGGTCGACGTGATGAGGCGATGCAACCAGATGACCACAGCAGAGACCTAACAATCTGACGAAAGCATGAAGATGTGATGAATTTTTCGAGCACGAACACGAATAGTTATGGACCGCCTCACTTCACATTCCATGAGGATTTCAAGTTTACGGCCAAATCGGCTGAGATAGACAAGGAGGAATCATGGCAGTGAAATTACGGCAATACTTGAGCGTGTCCGGCGGCGCCCTGCTTGTTGGCGCAGTTGTTATGGTCGGATCGATCGTCGCGGTATTCGGTGGGGAGCACGCCCTATCCAGAACCGAGTTCTGCGTGAGCTGCCATTCCCAGACCTACCCGTATGAGGAGCTGAAAAAGTCCTCGCACTATGGCGCGCTTGGTGCCGACCCTGGCTGCAAGGACTGCCACGTCCCCCAGGGCTTGGGAAACTTCCATCTGGCGGTGTGGACGCACGTGTATGACGGGACGCGGGCAGTGCTCGCGGAATTGAAGTACGACTACTCCACTATCGAGAAATTCAACGAGCGCCGGCAGATCATGGCCCACTACGCGCGCATGTCTCTGAAGAATTGGGACAGCATCACCTGCCGGGAATGCCACAAGAATACCAAGCCACCCGGCGCATCGGCGAAGGCCGCGCATAAGAAGATGGAAACGGAAGGGGCCACCTGCATCGATTGCCATCAGAATCTGGTGCATAAGAAAGTTCCGGAGAGCGATCTCAATGCCAGTTTAGCGCAGGGCACGATGGTGTTGAAGGACTCAAAGGAGAAAGAATGACCTGCCCTCTTAACCTCTCCTGATCCACCGGGCCACCTCGATCCGCAGCGCCATGAAGCCCTGCACGAAGTGGATGTCAGTGGGATGGCGCTCCACTTTTCTTTCGGTCAGAGACCAGAGGGGGAAGCCAGCGACAGATTGGGATGATAGCCTATCAGTACGTGATGATCGGCGGTCGAATGACCACAACAACCGCGGTGGATGGCCTCCGCACTCCCACCACTATCGTGGGAACAATCAAGGAGCACCTCGGGCTGAGCACACGCATGTGCAAGGGACAGGCAGCCATAGACCGGGATAATGCTGTTGGCATTGGCGTGCCCGCAACGGTCAAGCCTGTACGTGACGAATGACGCAGCGTTGGGGTATGAATAAAACGCCGACAATTGAAACGGGGTTGGGAACATTGATTATTACCGGCAGCAGTGGGTTGATCGGCAGCGCGTTCCTTGATCGCGTAGGAGAAAGCTACAGGGAGATGGGCTTCGACCGCAAAGGGCCGCCTCATCCGCCGCCTAAGACCGCACACGTCATCGCTTGCGACCTCAGTTCGGATGAGAGTGTCTACGCGGCGTTGGACGAAGTTCGTCGGCTCGGGCACAGGCGGATTGCTTCAATTCTCCATCTCGCGGCGTACTATAGTTTCGCAAGTGAGTCGAGTCCGCTGTACGAGCAAGTAACCGTGCGCGGCACCGAGCGGCTGCTGCACGGACTGCGCGACTTTGAGGTCGAGCAGTTCATATTTGCCAGCACTATGCTCGTGCATGCGCCTTGCGAACCGGGAGCGCGTATCAACGAAGATTGGCCGCTCAAGCCGAAATGGGATTATCCCAAGTCAAAGGTCACGGCGGAGCGACTGATCTTGCGTGAGAGGGGCGATGTGCCGGTGGTGCTTATGCGCATCGGCGGTGTGTACGACGATCGCTGCCATTCGATCCCCCTCACGCAGCAGATCAAGCGCATTTACGAAAAGCGGTTTGTCGGCCGTATTTTTTCCGGCGACATCTCGCATGGAGTGGCCTTCGTGCATATGGAGGATATGGTCGAGGCGTTGGTGCTTGCCGTTGAACATCGCAAGGAACTTCCTCAAATAACGACGCTGCTCATCGGCGAATCGGAAACGCTCAGTTACGATGAGCTACAACGCGCCATCAGCCGCCAGCTTCACGGCAAAGAATGGAAGACGTATCAAATTCCCAAGCCATTGGCCAAGCTTGGCTGTTGGCTCCAGAGCTTGTTGCCCGGCGCCGACCCATTTCTCAAGCCGTGGATGATCGATCTGTCTGACGATCATTATACGTTCGACATCTCCCGCGCCCGCACGCTTCTCGGCTGGGAGCCGCGTCACTCTCTGCGCAAATCATTGCCAACAATAATCGATGAGCTAAAGTTGAACCCCGTGGGCTGGTATCAGGAAAACAAGCTGAGGACGAAAACTATTCCGGATCAGTAGGGTCCGGTTAAAACACGAATCGATTCGGTTGATAGCAGTCGTTGATCTGTTCGGCTTTGTGCTCGCTGCCAGGAAACGCATGCTGCAGGGGCATTATTTTGAACATGGTGACTGAAAAATCTGCAACAACGTGGAGAGCGACGCATCCAGATTGAGGCGTTTCTTGACCATGACGACAAGGACATAGACCGAGACGGCCATCCCGATGTGGGACTTCACCGAATTTCCCGACGGACCGAAGAACTGCTTGATCCACTTGAAGAACAGTTCCACCTGCCAGCGCGCCTTGTAGAGCGCGCAGATGGCGATGGCCGGCAAGGTGAAGTTGTTGGTTAGAAACACCAGCGTCTTGCCGATGTTCATGGCCGCCTCCGTGAGAAAAACCGGAAGACTGCCAGAACCGCCTTTCGCCGTTCAAATCGACACCACGATTCATCTCGTCAAGTTTCGCTCCAACTCTTGGTTTTCAGAACATGGGGCTCGTTTTAACCGGACTTTACTGAATAGACATATAACCTCCTGTGATATTCATTTACTCTGATGGCTTCTTCTAAGATCGACTTGGTATGTACTGAGTGATGTCAGCCCTGTCAGGGCGTTCAGACTTGCCTCCCGTTCAGGGCTTGTAATCCGTATGTTCGGAGGGTTTACCCCCATGCGAGAACTGATGCACGAACGCGATCACCTGCCAGATCTGCTCTTCTGAGAGATACGACTTCCAGGCCTTCATTGTCGTCTTTGGAACCCCTTCCGCCACTCGCCAGAACCAGTAGCTGTCTGAGAAACGGCGGATGTTTTTCTGGTCACGAAGCCCTCCCCCACTTTTTACCGGCTGACCGTCCTTATGGCAACTGCGGCAGCCCTCCTGGGAGTAAATCTGCATTCCCTCCTCGATGACCTTCGGATCCGTCCACCAGCCAGCCGGCATATGTTTGTCGGCATAATCGGCCGGAACTGGAGGCAATGGCATTAGTTCCCCAGAGTACGCCATCCCTCCTGAAGGAGTCAGGACAGGATTCTTCGCACACCGAAACCCGCTGTTGAAGTTCCGGTACGAGGGTGACTCATAGCTGGGGGATAACGGTAGGTTGAAATCCCGGCGCGTGGATCGCAGGTGCTCCGGAGCGAGGTCCCACGAGCCGCCCCGCAACACTCTGTATTTGCCATTTTCCGGCCCCTTCGGGTTCTGCGGCGGGCTGGTCGTGTAATAGTCCGGGTCATACCAGTCGCTCACCCATTCCCAGACATTCCCCGCCAGATCATAGATCCCATAGGGGCTCTTGCCGTCTTTCAATTGCCCCACCGGCACCAGCGCAGTATGGTTGTTCCACTTCTCCTTCCCATAGTTCGCCCGGAGCGGATCGGGGGGCTCATTGCCCCACGGATACATCCGTCCATCCGTCCCCCGTGCCGCCTTCTCCCATTCCGCTTCCGTCGGCAACCGCTTGCCGGCCCACTCGCAATAGGTGCTCGCATCCGACCAGTCGACATTCACGACCGGGCGCTTCTGATGGGGCGGCTGGTCCATGGTTGTCCACATCGGCGGCCCGTTCACGCCCCTGGCCTCCAGAAATTTCGCATACTGCCCGACCGTCACTTCATACTTGTCGAGATAATAGGCATCGAGAGAGACCTGATGGACGGGTTTTTCATCGTCACTACCGTCGTTGCTCCCCATGGTAAATTCCCCCGCCGGCACGAGCACCATCGGTGCCCCATCTTTACCGGTGATCTCCTGCGCCTGCGCCTGTGCCGGGCCTGCGAGCCAAGCGATGAACGTGACGGCCATCAGCAAACCGAGAACACCCCACCCCACCTGCCCCCTCTGCCTCACCTTCATGCCTCTGCGCCTTTCCGTTTAGCCACCGGTCAACCCATCGTAAACCAACGTGGTGTCATCCTCAACACTGCAAGCTTCCCGGGTAGTGCCTCTGCTGGCAACTGAAGAAAGAAATCAGCCACTGGGCGGCTGTGAGACCAATGTTTAAACGTACACCAGTTCACCTTGCTCGCCGAGGCCTAACACATCCTTGAAGCCTGGCGGTTCGACTAAAATCAGCGCCGTCCTTACAGCCCTCTTGGGCACCTGACCCCAAATGAGTTTGTTGGAGAACATCAGACCTTATAGTCTGTCGAAGAGGCCGTCTGCTCTGGTTAAGGTCTGTCTCGGAACGGGACCAACGTCAGAAGCCAGAAGTTCCCTTGTGAAACGGTTTTCTTCACAGGGAAGCTTACAAGGCACAACACAACTTCGGTCTACCTCAAAATCGATCCTCTAGAAGAAGTTTTCGTGGCGGATATGGTCAACTCTCATGCCTTTATGGATGAGCAATCGTTTGGCCTCCTCAATCATTGGACGCCCTCCACATAGGTATGCGTCAGTGTTTGAGGCTTCGTTGGCAGACACCTGTTCATTAATTAAGTCTGTGACGCGACCTCGCAATCCGGACCATCCGATCGGGTCAGGTTGTGAGAGGATGATGGTCGGTTCGAACCAGGGGTGTGTCTCTCTCAGATCGCTCAGCATGCTGGTATAAAAGAGGTCGGAGACATTCCGCAATCCGAAGAACAATCGGATACGGCGCGTGCCCGTTTGCCCAAGGAGAGACAACAGCATCGATTTGATGGGCGCGATACCGGTACCCGTTGCAATCATCAGAATGTCTCGCTGTGATCCGTCGTCCAATCGAAAGTCACCGTAGGGGCCTTCCACCTGAATACAGTCCCCGGGGCGGAGCCGATGAATGAAATTCGAGCAGAAGCCACCGGAAACGGCACGTACACAAATCTCAAAATGTGTCCTGTCGGAAGGATGCGACGAAATCGAGTAGGACCGCCGAATCACGTTGTCGACTCCTGGGACATGAAAGATCATATATTGGCCGGGAGAAAAGGTGATTTCCCCCGATTCAACTGCGAATCTCTGCTCACAGACCGTCAAGGTCAGGGGGCGATACGCTTCGACGCGTACCGTGCTCACACCGAGTGAGGCTGTCGCATGTTGCGGTTTTGCGCTCGCTCCCAGAGTGAGTGTGCCGTGAACGTCCGCCATGCACAAGAGTCGATACTGCGTGGGGTCCAGACCATTGCTTTCCAGCGTGCGAATCTCTCGGGCTCTCTGGGACCCCAAGCTCTCTTCGCCTTGTACAACCCGCGTCGCACAGGTACCACACGCGCCGGCTTTACACGCGAACGGGACAGAGGCTCCAGCGGCCTCGCACACGTCATACAGCCATTGCCCCTCTTCCGCATCGTAGGTAATCTTGTCCTGTTGGAAGGTGACGCGGTGCATTGTGCTCATCATCTGTTGCGGAAATGGTGGCAATCAGTTCACGGACTGTGCCGGCTTGAAAGGGCTGATCTGCAAGCGTCCCCAGTACACGCTTGCGAGCGACCGGTGAGCCTCAAGCGGTTACGTGCGAACCATGCATAGGCTCTCAAGACGAGTGGCTCGACTAACGAAAGACGGCTCAACCTCGCGAGGACTCCCAGGCCGACGGCCTCCCACATGGCTCGAAACACCTCGACGCCGGTTATCACGCTCCCATCAGCCCAGCGGGCGTGAATCACTGCGCCCAGATCCTCAGTGGCAAAGCCGCTGGATGCCGCATCATATTCTTGGGCTGAGAAGTCGCAGAATTCCAATTGTCGCCGCCGGTCTAACCGTCTCATGAGCGCAATCTCTCGATCGCAAATAGGGCAGGCTCCGTCGAAGAATACAGTGAGGGGATATTGTGTCATCTGACCGACCTCTCCTTGCTACCCTCGGGATACGGTCTGCCTCATCAATCGATCCAGCCTGTGATCCAACTCGGCGAAGTCCTCCAGGACCGTAATATTATATTTCAAGAAAAAGTCTCGCATGGCGAGCGCGCCATGTCCGCCGACTGCCAGATGGGAGACGGGAATGACTTCGTGCGCCAGGGCGTGGACCAGTTCCGTGGCCTTGTCATCGGATAGTGCGAGAGGAAATGAAATGATCGTCAGGTCTGGTTCAACTTTGCCGCAGAGGTTGGCCAGCGAGGTAATGGGCACGTTGGCTCCCAAATAGTAGACTCGGCAGCCGCGAACACGGCATCGATACGCAACTGTCAACGCGGCAATGTCGTGTTCCTCACCGGGCGGGCAGGCCACGACTACTTTGGCGCCGAACTCGGCCACTGGCAGCTGATTCATGGCCGAGAAAATCTTTTGTTGAATTTGCTTCGTGACGTAATGCTCGATGGCCACATCTATATGATTCTCGTGCCACAGCTGCCCTACCTGTTCCTGGAGCGGGAGCAAGATCCCGTGAAGTGCCTCCTCAAATGGAACAACCGCAACGGCGCCGTTCAAACGCTTTTCAAAGATCACACGATTGAAGGGGTTCAGGGTGGACAGAAGTTCCCGCAGGAGCCTGCTGAATGTATTATCGACGAACGATACTCGCGGCGCACTGGCTCGTGCTCGCCCCAATAACTCCTCGCGCCCCAATTTCGCCAGCTCTCCGATAGAACCGCCGGCATCCAGCTGCTCCTTCAGGAATCTCAGCAACGCGACATCCTCATCGGAATAATTACGATAACGATTGGCGCCTCTGATTGGTTTCAAGAGTGCAAACCGGCGCTCCCATACCCGGATTACATCTTTTGAGAGCCCGGTGAGTTTTGCAACTCTATGAATTCTATGTGTATTCATATTTTACTCTGTTATTATACTGCAATGTATAATGTTTGTCAAATGTATTTTACTTAAACGCTTGACACAATGGACAACATGGTTTATACATTAGACATACTTGCTACAAACAGTCAACGGGGAAAACTAGGGAGGCCACCATGGCAAGAGCATTGGCGAAGGAAACGAGAGCTGAGCAGTTCGGGAGCCATACGGTCTCTTCTGTAGCCCCGCATGAATCCATGTGCGCCAGATGCGGCGGACTCATGGTGGACGACTTCTGCATGGATGTATTAGGCAACATCGGCGAGGCGGAACTTGCCGCGAAACGCTGTGTGCAATGTGACGAGATTGTCGATCCGGTCATTCTGCGCAACCGAGGAACTAAACAAGAGCCGGTGACAGCTCAGCTTGCAGGGAAGATGGTGCCAAACAATCGCGTGACGAACGGGCGCGGCGGATTCGCGCTGCAGACTCTTGGTACAGGCTTTCGCTGTGCACGGGGTCTCGAGGGCCAGACCCAACAGAAGCAGACGAAGTGGTAGTACGATGAAGCCGGATGACCACAACAAAGATACGGAGGCCGGTTTCTTCTCCCTCGTCGAGGTGACGCCGCGAATCCGCACGGTGTCTCCCGCTGAGGTGGATAGGCCCCTTCTTACACCCCGGAGGGGCCTATCTGCTCGGTGAGCAACAGAGGCTGGTGACAAGATGGATGAGTGGGATTGTCCACAGTGATGGGGGGAGGGGTGGGTCTCAATATGCAGTGGGTCTCAATTCCTTAACAAGGAGGTCAGGGTATGGCGAGTACAACATTCGGAGGGAGCGACCGCGGGTATGACATGTCGCTCTGGTACAACTCAATGCCCCTCAAGATCGGCTGGTTCGCCATGTTGGCGGTGGTGGGAGCCGAGGTCTGTTTTCAGCGCGTCTTCGGGTACTCCCATGGGTTGGACTCGATGACGCCGGAGTTCGAGAATGTCTGGATGGGCCTGTGGCGCTTTAACGTGATTTCCAACATCATCAACGCGGCCGCGATCCTGGGGTGGCTTTGGAGTACGCGCGATCGCAACGTGGCCAACGTGGACCCCAAGACGGAGCTCAAGCGGTATTTCTATTGGATGATGTGGCTCGCGATGTACGTCTTCGGCGTGTACTGGGCGGGGTCCTACACCCTTGAACAGGACGCGTCGTGGCATCAGGTGATCATCCGCGATACCAGCTTCACCGCCAGCCATATTATCGCCTTCTACTTCACCTTCCCGCTCTACATCACCATGGGGGTGGCGAGCTACCTGTATGCCATGACCCGGCTGCCGCAGTTCAGCAAGGCGGTCTCGTTCCCCTTGGTGGGGGCGATCGTGGGGCCGATGATGATTCTGCCCAATGTGGGGCTCAACGAGTGGGGCCATGCCTTCTGGTTCGTCGATGAACTCTTTGCCGCGCCGTTGCACTGGGGGTTCGTGACGCTGGGCTGGTGCGGGCTGTTCGGGGGGACGGGGGGCGTGGCGGCGCAGATCGTGGCCCGCATGTCCAACCTGTGCGATGTGGTCTGGAACAACGAGAGCAAAGACTGTTTGCATGTGATCCCATACTAAACTAAGGCGTGCAGTCGGCTTCGGTGGGCTGGCCCTGCACTCCGGATCCCGAAGAGCAGGGCCGGCCAAACGATCAGCTAGAGTAAGGGGGTGGACAACATGGACCAGATGATCTTGGTGATAATGGCAATAGTTGCGCTATGCTGGTGGGCAAGTGTCGCGCCAAGGAGAACGGCTGTGGCGGTGCGGCGGCAGGCCGAATTGGGTCGGCCTCGTGTCAAGTAAGGAGCACTCTGTTGACCGTTGTGATCGCCATCGAGGGTTCCAGTGGAATCGAACGAGAGACCAGACAATCATCCACCCTCCCCTTCGCAAGCCGGCGAAGCCATCTGCATGCGTTGCGGGGGAGGGTGATGGTCACGGAGTATTACCTGGACCTCCGGGACGGCACTGGTCAAATCGGCATCACGGGTTTGCGTTGCACCAGTTGTGGCGAGGTCATCGACCCGGTCATTCTTCGGAACCGATTGAACCCGACGCCGACTCTCTTGCACGTCGTGAAGCAGAGAAAATATGCTCAACGGATAGATCAAGGTAAGTCAGATGGCCAAGATCGGAACGGCCATGGGAATGACAGGCAGCCCGGCGACTCACCACTTGTCGGTCCCGCGCGGTAGTCCTGGTAGGGGAAATGAGACCATGCACATTGTTGTGACCGGTGGAACGGGGTTCATCGGTCGGCCCTTATGTGCCGCTCTCTATCAGAAGGGGCATCAGGTCACTCTCCTCACGAGAAGGAAGGAGGAGGCGCAACGATCGTGTGGCTCAACCGTCACGGCCGTCGAGTGGAATGGCCGAGAGGCGGGTGCCTGGGAGCACTGTCTCGAAGGTGCCGATGCCGTCATCAATCTCGCCGGTGCGCCGATTGCCGATGCCCGCTGGACCGATGCCTACAAGCAACTCCTCACTGAAAGCCGGGTCCTCACCACTCGGCTGCTGGTAGAAGCCATGTCACGCTGCTCATCGAAACCCGGGACGCTGGTCAGTGCTTCCGGTATCGGCTACTACGGGGCCAGCGACGATCGTGTGCTGGATGAGGGCGCCGCGCGCGGCCAAGGCTTTCTGGCCGATCTTTGTCTCGCGTGGGAAGCGGAGGCGCTTCGGGCGGCAGAGTTCGGTGTGCGAGTCGTCATGTTGCGGACCGGAATGGTGCTCGAACAAGACGGCGGTGCCTTGCCGAAGATGCTGTTACCATTTAGGCTTTTTGCTGGTGGCCCGATCATGCCAGGGACTCAGTGGATGTCGTGGGTCCATCGGCGTGACCATATCGGTCTGATCCAGTGGGTACTCACGGCGCCAAACGTCTCTGGTCCCGTCAACGCGGTGGCGCCCGAGGCTGTGACGATGAACCGGTTCTGTGAGGTGCTCGGGCGAGTCCTCCACCGGCCGTCCTGGCTTCCCGTGCCGGGATTCGCGTTGCAAGTGGCAATGGGTGAACTGGGGACGCTCATGACCACAGGCCAACGGGTCAATCCGGCGAAGGCGCTCGCCGGGGGATACGTCTTTCACTATCCAATGCTGGAACCGGCCTTGCGAGCGATCATGACGAAGGGATGAAGGGGGATGTGTCTATCTGAATTCACTCGTGCTCCTGAGACTCTTCGTACCTGGACTTGCACATCGATTGTAATTCACAAGGAGGCATTCACATGATGACCAAGAAGATCAACGTCACCACTGCCTTACTGCTGAGCGTGCTGACCGTCGTGCTGTTTCAGATCTCAGGGAAGACGAGTGAGGTCAGGGCTGCTGAGGAGCAGGACAAGTCCATGAGTCAGGCCCAGCGACCGTACGGAGACGATGCCAACCTGCCGAATGGTGTGATTGGCGTGTCGCTGCATGTCTGGGCGGAACGTATCGGCGATCCGGCTTCGTTGTTCGTGGCCCATGTGCATCCGGAGGGTCCTGCACAACAAGCAGGCCTCAAGCACGGAGATGAAGTGGTGACGGTGAACGGTGCCGCAGTCACCGGTAAGACCTATGAGCAGGTGATCAAGATGGTGCGCGGGGAAGCGGGCGCAGCGGTGAAACTGGGCGTAAAGGGAGACGGGGGCGTGCGCGAGATTGCGATCACGCGTATCGCCAGCGAAAAACTCTATAAGGGTGAGATGGGATCACATGGTGGGCCGGCGCGATAGCTGTGTATCATGATCAACGTCATGCGTTCACGTTGAGTCTCTTTCGGTCAAGGTAGAAGTGCGTTTGGCGATACACCTCAACCTTACAAGGTCAAAAACAGGAGGGTTCGGCCATGATAAGCCACGTGATAGGGGCAGGCGCTACGGTGCTTCTTCTCGTTGCTGCGCTCTACCACCCCGGCGTAGCAACGGCACATGGAACAGCGAGCGGGGACGAAGACCCCTGCATGCGCCGGGTCGGTGAAAGATTGGTGCATTTCAGCGCCTACCAGCCGCAATACGAGCTGAAAGATCAATACTGCACGGACATTCCCAAGAAAGGCGGCACCTTCCTGGTCGTCGACCTCGTGGACCCGGAGCTGCGCAGCGAGCCGGTCGGTATGCGGATCGTGAAGGGTACCAATGAGGCAGAAGGTGAGATTGTGGCAGACGTGCGTCCGAGCTACCACCCGGACGGAGTACTCAGGGGCGAAGTCAGGCTGGACGAGGGTCTGTATACGGTCATCATTGCGTCGGAGAAGCAGAATCTTATGCGGCGCCCGCAGTATCTACTGCGGGTACAAATGACCGACTATCAGAAGCTTGTGCGTTCCGCAGTGGGACCGCTGATAGGACTGCTGCTGTTTGCCTGGCTCGCGTATAAGCTCGTACGATCGAAGTGGCTGCAGAGTTGGCGCGCGGGAAGTACTCAGTGAAGTTCCAGGTGCTCTCGTTGGACGGTCACATGATTCAGTCGTTCTTCGATTTTACAGTACAGGGTAACGTGCAAGAGCAATGATCGAGGTCATCGCGCCGCGTATCCGCCGGCAGACGCTTTGATCCTGTCCGATCGGGATTCATGGCCACGACGATGCTGTTTGTCGCGTATGTGAGGTGAAACGGGCCATTTTTACGGTAAGGACCCGGCAGCAAGACACCACAGTCCTGTATCGGGGGAGTCACCATGATGAGAGGGGTTGTCTGGCTCAGACGGGATCTGCGGCTACAAGATCAGCCGGCACTCACTGCTGCCTGCGCAGATTGCGACGATGTCATTCCCCTCTTCGTATTCGATGATCCTCTCTTGCGCGCTCGGCAGTTCGGCTCGCCCTGTGTCACGTTCATGATCTCCTGTCTCGATGAGCTCGCCGGTGCCCTGGCCGCTCGAGGACTTGCCCTGCAGTGGCGCCGGGGGAATCAAATCGACGAGGTGCTCCGTTTCGTCACGGACGTTAAGGCCGATGCTGTCTACTGGAATCGCGATTACGAGCCGGCAGCGATCCAGCGAGATCGGAAAGTCCAGCAGGCACTCATGACCCGTGGAGTGGTAGTCCACACGTTCAAGGACCATGTAGTATTCGAGGCCGAAGAGATCAGAGGCTCGACGGGAGATCCGTTGCAGCGATGCAGCGCTTATCGCGCCCGGTGGTGGAAC
>Ga0334722_10003193_pt1 | contig 17858 bp, 10 predicted proteins | sample C3_bottom_MG_FD_207210 | JGI IMG/M metagenome (GOLD analysis project Ga0334722, IMG submission 207210) | Sediment microbial communities from Yellowstone Lake, YNP, Wyoming, USA - C3_bottom | ecosystem: Environmental > Aquatic > Freshwater > Lake > Sediment | place: USA: Wyoming | collected...
GTTCGAGGAATACCGCCGGATTCCTTCCGGTCAGTGAATTCCCTTCGCAAGTCCCCCATCGACCAGCAGGTTTGCCCCGTTGATGTAGCTGGCCTTTTCTGACGCCAGAAATGCCACCACGTCGCCGCCAGCTCGCCCTGACCGCGCGCAACCAGATAGGGATAGTAGGCCACTTCAGGGCATTCCCTCAGCCGCCAGGTCGTCCAGGTCGTTCCGCGATCGGTCGAGCGCGCCAGCCAGATTCCCTTTAAATTCGTCCAGAACGAATAGAGGGCACCTCGGGCGTCCCAGGCCAGCGGCTCCACCCAGCGGGGGACGGGGAACCCGAGCGGATTCCATTCACGAGTGCCGGGTGCCGCCTGCTTCTGCCAGATCATGCCTCCGTCGGTGCTCACGGCGATGATGTCGACGCCTTCGTCGCACTTCATGCCTGCCGCCGAGGTGGGAGTCACGCGCACGGCGATTTCGCCGTTCGGACCCACGGCCAGGTGGCTCGAACCGCCCTTGGGATGGATCCTGGCCCGTTCCGTCCAGGTGCGCCCGGCATCCCGGCTTACGGCGTAACACACTCCTGCGCCGTCGTTCCAGATCAGATGGGCCGTGCCGTCCGGAGTCACCTTGACCCAGGGGCGGTCGTCGAACCGGGTTTTCGAAAGCAGCGACCATTTCCAGGTCGCGCCGCCGTCCTGGCTGGCGCCGACGCTGATCTGCTTTCCCTCGTTCGCCTTGTTGTCATAGACCAAGGTCGCGAAATAAAGCGTGCCGTCGGGATGCTCCACGATCATCGGCTCACGGGCGACCACGTCGAGATGCTCGATGGGAGTCCCCAGGGTCAACGTCCATGGAGGTACCGATCCAGGCGCCGTACGGCGAACGTCACCGGAGCGCTGGCATTGGGTCACGGCGACGAGACACAGCGCCATCGTGCCCATCAAAAACGGCATGCCGATCTTCCTTGAGTCCATGTCGAACCTCCTTCCGGGCGCCCATTTCAGAAGGGGACCCCCAGAGTGCCTTCGGCACTTCGGCCCGTGGAAATCCGTGCGAATCAGCAGGAGAAAGGAGATATTCATACCGAAGCCACCCCGATCTCTAATGCGTCGATAATTATGGGCCTGGCTTCAGGAAAGTGCAAGCAAGAAATCCCCCCGCCTTAGGCTGTGCCCAAAATATGTCAGAGATATCAAAACATATCTAACAATATCGAGCTCTATCGAATTCCAGAAGGCCTCAAAAACAGCTTCTTCTCAGCGGATTTCATTTATTTTCTATGCGTTACGTTTTTCCGCCGCTTCCTACACACGGGTGAAGTCAGAAGTTCAAGTCCTCTATCGCCCACCACTTCCAAATCCTTTATAGCCCATTCTGTTCAATGCCCTTATTCATGAGCTATCTCCGAACTATGTGCTGCTACGCACTGCCAGCGTCCGGCAAGCTTAATCCAGGTATGCGTCCATCGATGCTGGCCACTGACATCTTTGCCTTTATACGTTTCTTTAATCGTGTCGCGGCCAATGACGACCGCCGCATCTCCATAAACGCGAACCTTCATGTCAGCAAGCGCCCAGGATTTAACCACGTCGTCCCCTGACCTTAAAAGAACAAGGTCGGAGGCCTTCGTCGCGACCCAGCCCCAGGGGGATGTCCACGTATAGTCGTCCGCTGTTATCCGGTCATAGAATGCGACGTCGCTCTTAACCCAGGCGTCCGCCCACTCGTTCTCCTGCTTGATCAACTCCTGTTCCACGCTCTCTGTCTGTATGTTATCTCTCCACTCCTTCGCCAGAAACAGAAACAATCTGGCGCCTTCGGCCGAATAGCCAGCCTCATTCATCCTCTGATAGTCCTCTGGATGCGCTCGTTTGGCCCACACGGCGAAGGGTTCGAACTTGTCCTCGAACGTCTTCCAGCTATCTGGCGAGAATACGAGTTTTACTGTCCGTATATGACGCCCCCTAAATTCATAAGTCGCCGTGAAGGGAATATCTATTCCCAGGAGCCTCCAACCTTCGTTTTTCTCTGTGAGCTCGGCAATGACGGTGTTGCCTTTGACTTTCAGATCTTTAATGGAGAGCCTGGCATTATTGACAACATCCCATTCCATCAGGTTCCGAACTTGGGCTTTTCCGGACAGCTTCGTGGCGGCGTCCGGTTCGAAAACACTATCGTCTGTAAAGAGAGTCGAGTTTTTCTCGATGTCGTCACTGTTGACAGCCGCGACGTGCTCCCTGACGATGTCAGCGAGATTAGGTTTGGAACAGCAAGATATGGGGACTATCAATAGCAACGCGAGCAGAAAAGATATAGGATTTTTCATTTATCCCTCCCTATTCAACGGGATCACTAAACTTCGCTTGACAGCGCTGGTCAAGCCAAGTTCAGGTCAGGCGGCATAAAGTTGCCCTATCCTTCCCAGACCCAGCGGAAATGGCAGCAATCATCGCCTTTCATCAGCGTTTTTGTTCGCGTCAATTTGAGTCGCGGGTCAAAGGCGGCGGCCATCGCTTCGTCCCCATAGCAGATGCCGGCAAACCCGATATCCCCTGCGTTCGCTTCCCGGAACGTCTGAGCCCAGAGACATTCGGTCACCTTCAGTTCGTATGCTTTTGACGTATGCTCGATACGCTGAGCCGTGTATGCGAGTGACCCGAAGCGTTTTCTGTGTTCCGCGTTATCGATGGTTGGTTCAAGTGTGTCCATGGTCAAGAAGGCATCCAGATCCTTTTTTTGTAGCCGCTCAGTGAAGCTTTTTGTATATCGACTCCAGTAAATACCGGTGGCCTCTTTTAACATCTCGACGAGCTTGTCTCGTCCGATTCGACGGGCGAGTTCCTGCATCATGGGGATATAACTCCACTGGAATGCGAACCTGAAGGCTTCGCGCATCGTCAGGCCCGAGTCCTCGAGAAACTTATGTGGGCCAGGCGTGTTCTTGGGACTGTCCCGAAGCACGCTTGAGGCTGAGAGCAGGCCGCAGCCGGAGCACAGCAAGGCCCCAGCAGGAAACAGCCCCTGCAGGAATTCCCTGCGGCCTGAAGCTGATTCGGACGGTTTAATTAACATGATTTTTCTCCTGCTATTGTTGGAAAAATTCTATCCATATCCCGTGAGTCAAGTCCGGGGGGATCCTAATGCTCCGACCATAGAAGCCATCATATGGTTCCAGTTTGTGCCGGGAGTGGCTTTCGACCCAGGAGCGCGCCTTATCCACATCGGAGACTTCGATACTGACACCGATGATCTCTCCGTCGTGGCGATCTGAGAGAAAATTGGCCAATAGGCCGTTCTTATCGATAGACTGCAGCAAAAGCAGGCATCCATTCCCAGCCTTCACCTCTCGGCCCTTGGCCCCCAGGAATTTCGCCTCGCGCGGTTGGCCGGATTCGAACCCCGCATCCTGAAGCCTCCGAATGCCGGCCTCAAGGTCGTGCACAGCGAACCATACCGAGTGAAGGCGCCGGGCGGTATTGGGATGAGTCATCATGCCTTGCTCAATTCTTGCGGCGAGCCGTGCGGGTCTCCCGGGGTCGAAGAAATACTCGATGAGGAAGATCGCCAGTGGGAAGGCTTGTTCTTTCCCTGATGGCTCATGGGAAATATGCACGTAGTTGAACGCCGGATCTTCTTCGACCAGGTAAACCTGAAAGTTGCAGGCCTTCAGATGATCGGCTGCGTCCTTAGCCGATGAAGTTGCCAGGCCCAGGAACACTGCCCCTTCGTATTTTTCCGCAAAATCCGCATAGCCATCGGAATAATCAAACATTTTCGATAACCAGGGCAGCGCGGCTATGGGCTGAAACTCTAGATAGGTGGCGTTCTCAAAAGGAATGCTTGCCATGGGCCATCCGTTGGGTTGCGGCGGTAGTTCCCTGAACTTGAAACCCAACACCCGTTCGTAGTCGTCCTTGGTTTTTTTGAAGTCGCGAATTGCTATCCCGACATGATCGACGCCCTGTCCTGTGCCCTGACCGGGGCCGAGCAGCGGATGAGCCGGTTCCCGAGTTTGAGCAGCCTCGACAAGCCGGATCCACAATCCTTCAATCGCTCCAGGAGCGATCGCGATGTGACCAACGTCCTTAACCAGCAACCGGCGTTCCTTCAGAAACCTTGCGGCCTCGTCAAGCGAACGGACGCTCAGGACAATTCCTTGAATGCCGGGCGATTCCGACCGGACAAGCCTGATTCGCGGGCCGGACTCGAAGACAAAAGTATCTTCTGAAATCCGCGGCGACGGCGCGAGAAGGGCGCTCCATTTGCTCCTTGCCTCCTCAGGATCCCGCACGCCGACCGTGATCTCGGCGGCACCGACGATCCCCAATGGTCCTCCCATTCTTTTGGCTAGTTCGTCGCCGGCTGCCTTTCGTCCTTGCGCAACGCCCTGCCTGTCTTTATAATCGCAAAAGAAGATGTTAGCGTTGGTTGGCGGAAAGTCTGACAAATTGATGCTCGACCACTTGACCAGAACTTTTCTGCCGGGAATCTCAAATTTATACACTTTGATACCCGTATGGGCGATTTTTCTCCTGGCTAACTCCACTACGGTTTGGGCAGCATCGGCTGTCGGCTCGAAGGCGATTCCCTGAAATTCCGTCTTCTGAAGCTGGTTACTTTCTTTATGGAATGACACGAATTCCAATACGACATTTCCGAGCGAGAGGCCCCCGCTGGCAAACGTGCCGCGCTCAAAGAACGGCCACACTTCGGGCAGTTGGAACGTTTCCTTAAAATAGGTGAAGAGCAATTGCGCCTTTTCGGAAGCCACAAAGAAGTGCTCGACCTTCTTCGCCAGAGGTTGTTCCTCTGGTTTTAAGTCAAAGGCCATGAAACAGAGTGATAGCGCCACACAAAACACTAAAACGCGTTTCATAATTCCCTCCTTTCCACAAATATTGCGCATAACCGGCAAACAGCGCGAGTTCGGTATCTTTTGCGGATGGCCTCTATTGGGCGGCATTGCCGGTTGTCGCCGGCGCGCCGAGCTTATCCGGATCGAAGAGCCAGCCGCCCTTGATGACGCGCCAGATGGCCTCGGTGTTGTGGATGTCCTGCAGCGGGTCGGCGCTGAGCAAAACGACATCCGCGATCTTGCCCGGCGCCAGCGTTCCCAGGTCGCCGGCGCCAACGGCTGCCGCGGCCTCTTCGGTCGCCATCCGTAAAACTTCCAGCGGCATGAGGCCCGCCTGCACGAAGCGCGCCAGTTCCCAGTGAAGAGATTGGCCGGCGAAACAATCCGGTTCCGGGGAGCCTGTGCCCGTATGGAGTTTCACGCCCCGGCGGTGAGCCTCGCCGACACGAGCCAGCAAGTCGGTCACGTACCCACGTAGCGAAATATCATCCACTTTTTTAAAGGCGCTCCCATAGAGCGTCTCTCCAAAAGCCTGCTCCGTGATGAGCGACCGGAGCTTCGGGTCCAGAAGCTTTTCCGGTTCATCGCGCAACAGCAAGGCATCGGACCCGGAAAGCGCCATCACAGGATCCCAGTGCGTGCCGGATAGCGAAAGCATCTGGATGACATCATCGTACATCTTTTCGGCATCGCCGTACTCCAGAGTCGAATAGCCCAAAAGGACGCCTTTGGTGATATCCTCAACATCCATGACATTGGCCACGATGGGAAGGCCGAGCCGGTGCGCCTCGTCTGAGACAGCATGCTGCAACGGCCAAGACAATGAGACAGCCGCCACGCCGTAGAGCTTGATGAAATCGACACCCCCTTCCTTATACCGACGCACATAATCCCGGGCGCTGGCCTCATCGTAGATCTGCAGGAAGTTGTCTCCCCATTGGGGATGCTCTCCCTCGAATATCCCTGCCGAAAAGAAATAGCGCGGAATCGGGCCAGTGGAAAACTCCCCACGGTCCCTCAGGGCGTTCATCCAGAAGATGCTACCCTCCATATCGCGGAGCGAGGTGACTCCGTAGGCAATAAAGGGAACGGGATCGTAGCCGTTGGTATAGGCATGAAAATCAAAAAGGCCGGGGATGGCAAAACGGCCGGAGCAGTCGATGACGTCAGTGTTAGGAGGCAGTTGATGCCCGCTCTCGGCGCCGATCCAGGCGATATTCCCTCGCTCGACGAGCGTACTTGTGGGCGGGCCGAAGCCGCCCGACTCGAAATCCAGCACGCGCACTCCGCGGAGCAGCAGAGGCTTTGGCGTGAGCTGCGGCAACTCAAGTCGTACGGGGATTTGCTTGTTCTCTCCGCCCGCGAGCGGCTGGAGCCAGACCTTGTTTCCTACGGAATAGATCAAGGCCGAGCTATCGGAAGTGAAGGCAAAGGAATCTCCTCCTTCCGCGCTGAACCGACGCGCTTGATCATCCGTGACCGGCAGGTTACCGAAGGGCGCGATCCAGAGCTCCTTATTGCGACGGAAGGCCAGCCACCTTCCGTCCGGCGAGACAAGCCCGTCGCTGACGTGGCGCGAAAGGCGCGTGAGCATATCCTCTTTGCCTTTTTTCTCGAGCGACAAACGATATAATTCACCCGTCCCGGACTTATCGGACGTGTAATACAGCCACCGGCCGTCGGCTGAAAGATGCGGGAACGGCGACCACTTGCCAAATTCCGCAAGCTCTTCCTTCTTACCGTCGGCGAGGGATACGGACACGACGTGGAGTCCCGACCACGTGTACTCGGCCAAGATCAACTTCCGCCCGTCGCTGCTCCAACTGGGCTCCCAGTAGTACATTCCCGAAACGATAGTGCGCATCTGCCGTGTCTTGAGATCGTAAGCTACGACCGATGCCAGGTCTCCTTCGAACCGAAGAAAGGCCAGCCGGCTGCCGTCCGGGGAAAGCGAAGGGCAGTCTTCGTATCCGTCACCGGATGAGACGCGTTCCGCCTTGCCGCCGGCAAGCGGCTGCCGCCAGAGAAAGCCGGCGGCGCCGAAGATGAGCGTCTTGCCGTCGGGCGTGAGGCGTGGCGTCATGATCGAGCGGGGCGCCGCCGAGCGGCGGATTAGAGCAGCCGGAGACGGCGGCGAGGGTGTTCCAACTTCAAGCTTGACATGGGCCTGCAGGGGTACGGCCAGACGCGCGCCTTCAGGGAGCTTAACTTTCCACAGGCGCCCGGCTTGCCCGAAGTAGAGTGTCTTATTGTCGGGCGTCACGGTGAAGCGAGAACGGCCGCCGGTGGCAGGCAGGACGGATCTTTCGACGCCGTCAGGCAGGGACAGGAAGACGATCTCGTCTATCTGCACAAAAAAAGACTCGTTCACCTGGCGGCGGAAGTAAAGGCCGTCTCCGGCAGGACTGGCAAGGACGCGACGAGCAAGACCGTCAATTGTGGCGAGGATGGTTACTTCACTTTGCTGACCGACTGCTTCCACCCGGGTTTTCCACCGTGAGGTCTTCTCATTACGTTCGGCCACGCTCCAGGCCAGACGGCCGTCCGGCAGATAGAAGAGTGAGCCGAAGTCACGCGCCGGAGAGCTGATCGTTTCTGCTTCACCGCCCTTCAAGGAAATACGCCGAACAACTGCGCTTTCCGACCTTGGATTTCTGGGTTCGAAGCATAGATACACAATAGCCTGTCCGACGGGCGACCACGCCGGGCGGCCAGCCCGAGCCTCTGTCGTCAATGGTGATATTTGTTTCGAACCGAGATCCAAAACGAAGACATTGCCTTCGCTGCCGTCGCGGTCCGACACGAACGCGACCTTGCTTCCGTCGGGCGAAAGGGCAAGGTCTGTGTCGTAGAAAGGCCCGAAGGTGAGCTGCTCGGCGTTGCCTCCGGCGGTCGGCAGGCGGAACAGATGACCCAGCATAGTGAAGATCAGGGTCTGCCCGTCAGGCGCGATCGCTACGTCGGGCTGGGTGACTTGCTGGGTGTCGAATTCGATGGTTCGCATCTCGGGCACGCTGCCCAACGCACCTGCGCTAAAGAGCAATGCACACACCGCACATAAAAACTGTTTTTTCATCTTAACCTCCCTCCATTCCCATTCCCGGCGCCTGCGTTCATTGATTGCCGGGCTGCTTACATCTTGGTCCACCTGTCCTCGCTGAACAATGTCCAGGGTCCACCGTCTTCCGAAAACTCCCATTTTGACGTGGTTAGAATGGGCGATTCCTCGACAATATTCCCGCGTAGTTTGAATGACTTGCCCCCTTCCTTCCTTGAATCGCTCACGAAAGTCCAGGTATTTCCCGCCACCGTTCCGGTGAAGAGGATACGGTGACCTGTACTCGTAAAGCTGGTCCAGGAGTAGGTCTTGGTTTCCGTATCGTAGCCGACAATCACCAGTTCAGTGAAAGGACCTGTCGGCAGAGTCTCTTTGAAGCGGCACAGTACCCAGAAATTGCCGTCAAACCACTCGCCAGTTTGGGTGGCCATGCGCTTCTCTTCTACCGGTTGATATTGGTTTTTCTTCATCGTCCTATCAATTTTCCAGGTTCCCACCAGGAATCCGAGCTTCTGGTGCTCCGGGCCTGGCATCTGAGTCTTGGTGCTGTCTTGAGCAACAGCGGCTTGTGTGATAGCCAGGGCAACCAGGCTGATGACCCCGGCGCATAGTAGATGACGAAAAACGCCCGATCTTGAATTTTTCATGATCCTCTCCTTTCCGATGTTATTGATTCCAAGTGCTAACTATCTATTGCGCTTTATAGCCCAGCGCCGAGAGGAATTTGCGGATTCCGGAAAAGAACGCCTCCGGCTGTTCCATCCAGATAAAGTGCCCGGCATCTTCAATCAATAACAACTTGGAAAACGGGATGCCCAGATGAAGGCGCTGCGCCTGCGCCGGCGAGCAGACAAAATCGTCCGACCCGACGACGATCAGCGTCGGCGCCTTGATCTCATGCAGCCGTGGAGCCAGCGAGCCGGAGAAGAACCCGGACTCACCGCATCCGCGATGGGCATTAGCGGAAAAGGCGGCGCCCTCAAAAGCCGGAGCGTTTCTCTTAAGAATTTCCTGGTCGTGAAAATAGAACGGCAACGCACGAAGAAATAAGGAGCGCATTTCCTCATCTTTGGTCTGCAACACGTGGAAGAGGATGGACAAGGCTTGGTTGGCATCCGGGAACCAGGGTTCTTTGGCCCGCCGCCCTACTTGAGCCCCAAAGTCCAGGTTCCATTCGCCATCATAACCAGGTAGGCTGCTCAGCAGGATTAAGCCCTTGACTCGTTTTGGATACTTCAGGGCATATCCCATAATTTGCATGCCGGCTTGGGAATGGCCCATCAGCCAGATTTGTCCTTGTTTGAGATGGCGGCGCAGCGCCTCCGTGCGACTGTGCGGTCACGATCTGGGGAGCGTTTTCTCGTATTCGTCCAGCCGCTGGCGGACCAATTGGACGATTTCGTCCTCGGCGACTGTGCTCCGCACGCCGGCGTGCCGGATCGCCTGCTCCAGGGTACCCTGCCGGTCCTTCAACCAGATCCAGAGGCAGTACCCAAGCCGGTTCCGGTCGTTGGGTTCCCGTGTTGGAATGTCGGCGATGACGCCGTAGGCGATTTTCTCGAGCGCGTCAGCAGGAGACTCTTTGACTGATGAAGGCGCTTTTGTTGACATAGGACAGTTCAATCGAAAATTGAAACAACGATGTAGTCTGAGATCGAATATATCACGTTTTGCCGAGAGAACCAAGGCCGGCTATTTCGGCCGCCCCTTGACCACCACCAGTGTGATGTCGTCGTTTGGCTCCGCGGGTCCCCGAAAAGAATCGACGGCGGCCAGCACCGCACGCTGTATCATCAGCGAATCCCGCTTGCGGTTCGTGCGGACGAGGTTGAGCACCGCATCCTCCCCGAGCTGCGCTCTGCTGCTGTCCATCACTTCCGTCACGCCATCCGTGTAGAACACCAGCAGACTGTCGGCCTTGAGCGGCACCCGGACTTCTTCAATTTGTTGTTCAAACACCGGTCCGCGTTCCAGGCCGAGCGCGATTCCGCTTCCTTCCAGTTGCTTCAACGCATTGCCAAAGCCGACAATCGCTTTCGTGTGACCGGCCCGGCAAATGCGGACATGCTTTTTCTTCGTATCGAACAGCGCCAGGATCATCGTGATAAATGACTTCCGGTCGATCCCCTCGAAAATCCGCCGGTTGATATGGACGAGCATGTCTTTCGGAGAACGGTACATGTGGGCCGCCAGCTGCACCATGCCCTGGATCTTTGACATGTAGAGAGCCGCCGACATTCCTTTTCCGGAGACATCCGCAACGACGACGAGCAGACGCTGCGGTCCCAGCGGAATGAAGTCGTAGTAGTCTCCGCCGACCGACGATGCCGGAATTGAGATGCCGGAAACGTCGAGGCCGGGGACGGATGGATTCCCTTTCGGCAGCAGTCCCTTCTGGATTTCGCGCGCCAGGTCGAGTTCCTCGCGAATCCGCTCCTTTTCCCGTTCCGACTTGAGCAGCCGGGCGTTCTCGATCGCAATGGCTGCCTGCGCTGCGACCGTCGACAGGAGGTTGATGTCTTCCTGGGAATACAGGCTGCCCGACAGCTTCGGCCCGACGTTGATGAACCCGATAAGCCGGTCTTTGAGAGACATCGGAACCGCCAGGATCATGCCGGCGCGCATCAGTTTCTGGCGCTCCCCCTCGTCCAGTTCCAGCAATTCCCATCCCTCCCGGACCGCGTGCAGGTCAAGCGGTTTCCGGGCCCGGCGAAGGAGAGCCTGCAGCGAGTGTTCCCCGTCCCCAAACTGGCAGTCCCCGGGATCAATGTTCTGCGCGACCCAGTCGCATCCCTCCTGCTCGGCACAGATAATGACCGCAAGCTTTTCAATGTGCATCGTTGAAGAAATCGTCTCCACCAGCGCATTCAGAATCTGCCTGAGGTCAATCAGACGCGGGAGTTGTTCGGAGAGACCCAGAAGAGCTTTCTGGTAGTCATAGTGTTCCCGGAAAAAAGCGCGATCAATGCTGACCTTGAGCCGTTCCTTGATGGGCTCAAAAGCGACTGCAATGACCATCAGCGCCGCTACGTTAAACAGACGGTCGTCCCGGATGCCGACGAGGGATCCGATGAGGCTGCCGACGCCGGAAACGACGAGCAGATAGATAGCCGCCAGAGACGCCGTGAGCGCTCCGTAGGTCAGCGTGCGACGGACGAGGAGGTCCACATCCATAAGCCCGTATCGGAACACCGCATATCCGAAGGTCATCGGGACCACGACGAGGAGCATGACCGGCAGAATGAGTGTCGGGTTCAGGAAGACGGCGAACGGATTGACGGCCGCCGTTACAAGTGCGAACACGAATGTCACGATGCCGATCGCCACACCAATCAGCACAGGCCGCAGTGCCTGCCGGCGGCTTCGTTCCACGTGGACGATATAACTGCGGATGAAAATGACAAGCCCGGAGAGGTAGAACCCGTATCGCACATAGTACATGATGGTGGCCAGCCGTCGGCTGAAATCGACCCAGAGAGAAGTCATGAACACCGAAGCAATCAGAACGCTGGCAACATATAAGCCGGCTGTCAGCCACTTATTGTCAAACGCGCGCAGACGGACCGGGAACAGGAGGTAGAACCGGACGAAGGCCGGGAGCGATCCGATCGACGCGACGATGAACAGAGACGCAAGCAGCTGGATCCGCCAGGCCGGGTCCGCATTGAAGTCGATGTTGAGCTGGGCCATGCCGAAGAAGAACATTGACCAGACGCTGTACTCCGCAAACATCCGCTGGAGCTGACCCTGAGGCTTCACCAGAATAACGACCAGGCCGACAATCAGGAACCCCAGACCGTAGAGCAGCTGAGCGATGTAAAGAAGGGGCAGGGACCGCAAGATAAGAATCCGCGTCAGTTGCCGTTCGCCGTGACGCTCGAACTCGTACTGGACTTCCGACCCGGCGCGGTGATTAATCATCAGTTGCGCCTCACGTGACGATCGGAACTCTTCCCCATCAATGCGTGTCAGAATATCGCCGTTTCGCAGCCCGGCGCGGTCCGCGACACCACCGGGGACGATGTCGGAAATCACCATCCGGGAATAGCCTTTGTCGGTCCAACGACACTGATCGTTGCCGACGACGCGTTCCACGATATTGACGTATGCATTTATGCCGCAGATCACGAGGATGACGACCGCCGCCAGAACGTATCTGGTGCGAATCCATCTTGCGGAGAGCCAGCGATTGCGAAGTGAGGCGATACGGGTGTTCGTCATAGGATCACCGATTCCATGCTCCCTTGTCTCTCTCGTACTACTGAAGAACCGGTCACCGGGTTGCAGGTTGCTGCCACCCGCTTACTTGCCTTCCTGCAAACCGGCCAGCGTATATCCGATGCTGAAATACGCAACGAAGGGTCCAAGGCTCACCGGACTGTCCAAAACGTCTTTCCGGAGGAAGAAACTCCGGCCGATCGAGAATTCCGCCGGTCCGACCGGAGTATCAAATCCGAGAGTCAGCCCGACCCCATGCTGGAGGTCCACCAGCCGGATTTCTTCCGGTTTCAGCCAGATCGACCCGATATCGTACCGTGCCTTGAGGTATGTGTCGAAAAAAAGTTTGAACGGCAACTGGTACTGGTACTCGAGACTCCCCAGCAGCATCTGGCGTCCGCGCGAGTTGTCCTCTCTGAGGCCGAAGAAGGTGTTCTGTCCTCCGAGCGAGAATTGCTCTGTCAGCGGGAGTGCCTCGTCGGCGACACCCACGGCGATCCGGGAGTGGATGGTGTGTCTGGGAGCGATGGACTGGTACCGGTCATAAGAGAAGTACATTTTGGTGAAGCCGACTGCTTCGATGAATTTGACCAGGGCCGACTCATAGAAAAACTGGATTGACACTCCGTCCGTCGGATAGGGGTACTTGTCTTCCGTGTCCACGTTCGTTCCGAACCGGAGGGAGGACACGCTGTATTTCTGGTTGGTGATCGGTGTGCTGAAGATATTGAATGCGTGATGGTTTTCCAACCGTCCGGCCACCGTCACGCTTCCGAGACGTTCCAGTTGCGTCCCAAAGCTGAAGGTACCCCCTTGCACTGTTTCCCGGTACTCGCCCGAACGCACGCGATCGAAGTGGTAGGGATCGTTCGAGAGAACGTCGCTGTAGGCGTTGACGTCACGGATGAGTGAGTATCCTTTCAGGTCGAAGGTGAGGTACGAATTGAAAATGCGTGTCGCTTTGGCTCCCGCGATGTAGCTTTGATTCCGCGATCCGCCCCCGACAAAGAGCCCGATCTCCGCTCCAACTCCAAGGAAGTTTTCGTCGCGGATATCGATCGACGGCTGGATGTTTCTCTCGCTGTCGGTGCGCAGACCGAACCTGATGAGTTCAGTGCTCCGTTCCCGGGCCTTGATCACGGTAACGCTGGACTGCCGGTTCCGGCCGTCATGGCGGACAGAAACCAGGACTTGCTCGAACAGGTTCGTACCGTTCAGGTTCGCGATGCCCCGGGCGATCTGCGCGACGTTAAAGACATCTCCGTCGTGCCAGGGCAACTCGCGCCAGATGATCCAGTCCCGAGTTTTCACTGTGCCCTGAATTTCGGATTTTGTAATGATCCCCTCATCGATCGTCAGAAAGGCCTTCCCGCTGGTCGAATCGAATTCTGCATGCCGGATGCGCGCCAGGGAGTACCCGTGGCCGCGGTACAACCCGAGCACCCGCTCCATTGTGTGCTCGAAGGCACGGACGTTGATCGGCCTCCCCAACTCCGGAAGTAACATCGCGAGAATGGTGTCGCGGGAAATGAACTGCGCACCCGTCACATCGACGGCATTCAGGACGGGGAACCGCCGCCCCGTAATGGTCACGTCGCAACTGTCTCCGCGAAGGACGACAACGGCCCTGGCATCCTGGACGTTTCCTTCCTCGTACAGGTCGGCCACGGTTGCGGCAAGGAGTGCCCCCGGCACGGCCCCACTGTCCGCAAGCGCAGCGCACCGTCTGACCAGCTCGCTGTCGGCGGGCAGGACCGACCAATGAACTTGCGGATGACGGTAGACACCGGGCGCATGCGGCGCGTACAGAGAAAGGGTCTTCGCCCGGAGAATTTCTGCCAACTGCGGCATCCGGGCATCCGAGGCCTCTTGCCCCCGAATGACGAGACTGTCCAGGTTTGCGAAGTCAGAAGAAAGGTGATCTCCGAGAGCGGGCGTAATCACCAGATCCGCCATCGAGCGTGAGATCCGATTCGCCTCCTGCATCATGATGGTGGTAATCTGGTCGGCGATTTCCCACGGTGCAGTCAGCATTTCTTTCGGACGAAGCGGGCTCGTGACGTCGACGGCGATGACGATATCCGCTCCGTTCTGCCGCGCCACGTCGACAGGGAGGTTGGCTACCAACCCGCCGTCGAGGAGCTGCAGAGTGTCTTTCCGGACGGTGCTGAACAGAAGCGGAATCGCCATGCTGGCCCGTAGAGCTTCCGCCAGGTCGCCATGATCGATCACGATGCGTTTTCCGCTGACGAGGTCCGTCGATACGGCGCGGAACGGAATTCGCAGGTCGTCAAAGCTGGGGTCGGGATGATAGATGCCTTGAAGCGTCAGAATGTTCAGATAATTCGTGAACCGCTGTCCGGTCGAAAAGGCCTGCGGGATCACCGGCTGCAATCCTTCAAACCGGAGGACCAGGATACTCTTGTCCCGCGCGATCTTCTGGTCGAGGAACATATCCCGTCGTCGGGCCTCGTCGTCCAGACTCAGGATCTCCGGCCAGTTCGTCGTATCGACAAGCTGCTTGAGTTCCGCCGTCGTGTACCCCGCCGCATAGAGCCCTCCGATGATGCTTCCCATGCTCGTCCCGACAATCAAGTCAATGGGAATGTCGTGCCGCTCGAGAGATTGAAGCACCCCGATGGCCGCAATCCCGCGCGCGCCCCCGCCGCTGAGCACGAGAGCAACCTTCGGCCGCGCGATCGGTCTGTAAGGAATAATGGATGGAATATGGCGGTGCGCCAGACCAGCGGGCGGCTCGATGATGATCTCCGCAGCACGGTCAACCGTACTCGACTGCGGAAACACCCAACCTGGAGCGAATCCGAAGAGTACGACGAACAATGAAGTCCGCAATATGAATGAAGGGCGGTACATCGAACCGGGAACATTCGGCACTTCAGAGTACCCAAAAATGACCCGAATATCAACGTTCCACCCGGTGCATCTCCGCGCTCCGTTCTATTGATTTTCCGCCTCCTTCGGAGTATGTTGTTCTGCAGGTGTGTTGTTCCACCGAGGCCCTTCGACTGATCCGATGACGTTCCTTAATCCGCTTGCGCTCTTCGGCCTTTTGGCCGCCGCGATCCCCATCCTTTTGCATATCCTCAACCTCCGCAAGCTCCGGACAATCGAGTTCAGCACGCTTTCGTTCCTGAAAGAACTTCAGAGAACTCGGATCCGGCGGTTCAGGATCCGCCAGCTGCTACTGTTGATTCTGCGCACCCTGCTGATCGTGTTCGCAGTCCTCGCGCTCACGAGGCCGACCCTTCGTGGACCGCTCACGGGATTCACCGGTACTCAGGCCCGAACCAGCGCCGTGATCCTCATTGACGATACCCCGAGCATGAACGCATCCAACGAACGGGGAGAATTGTTTCAGCAGGCAAAAGCCGCCGGGCGAACGGTCCTCGCCAACCTGGCAGAGGGAGACGAGGCCTCCGTGATCCGCCTGTCGTCGGTCGGCCGGGATGAACCTCCACCGCTTCTGAAGGATCTCCCGATGGTCCGGCGCGCGTTTTCCGAACTGCGAACGACCTTCATTCACCGGACGCTCGAAGACGGGCTCCGCGCGGCAGGAAAAGTGATCGCCGGATCAAGGAATGTCAACAAGGAGATCTACATTCTTTCCGACGTGCAGGCATCGAGCCTGGAGCCGGCACCAGCGAACCGGCGCGAACCGCTGTTCGACCCGCAGACAAGAGTGTTTCTGATTCCGATGACGGCCGCCTCCACAGCTAACGCCGGGATCCAGGAGGTCATTCTGCCGAATGCGATTCACGAAGTGGGACGTCCCGTGGCGGTCGTGGCGCGCGTGACGAACTTCAGCCCGCAGCCGATGAAAAATCATGTGGTCAGCGTGTTCGTGGATGGAACCCGCGTGGCCCAGCGAGGCGTAGACATCCCGGAAGGGCGATCTGCTGTGGCGGAGTTCACCATCGTTCCGCAACGCTCGGGCTGGCTGAACGGCGTCATTGAGCTGGAGCCCGACGACATCGATTTCGACAATCGCGCCTTCTTCTCCGTGCACATCCCGAGCACACTCCGCGTCCTTCTCGCCGGCTCACCACAGGACGTTCGCTATGTCCGGCTCGCCCTCCTGACGCGCCAGGCGGACAGCACACAGAGCATCCGGATCTCCGAATTGACCCTGGATCGCCTGTCCGGGCCGCCGGTCCATGCCGCGGATGCAATGATCATCGTGAATCCGGGGATGCTGCGGGACGATCAGGTCCAGGCAATCGGCCAGCTCCTGGCACGCGGAGGTGGAGTAATTCTCTTTCCGGGTCCCGCCACCACTCCCGCGACGTACCAGAAGACGTTCGGCCCTCTGCGCTTTCCCGTGCTGACAGGAATCAACTCCGCGTCTTCGAAAACCGACGCAGAAGCATCATTCCTTGAGTTCACGCGAGTGGATCTCCAGCATCCGATCTTCCTGAATATGTTCGAACGAAGCGCGCAGAATTCCCGACGCAGTTCCACGCCTCGAGCATCACAGGGTGAATCGCCGGTTGAATCCCCCCGCGTCCGCATGAGCGCACGATTCGTCCCTTCTTCATCTGCCGCCGTGATCGCAACCCTGTCCGACGGGAGTCCGTTTCTGTTCGAACAGCCGATCGCCGCCGGACGGCTGCTCGTATTCTCCGTAACTCCGCAGACCGACTGGTCTGATTTTCCCGTGCGGGGGATGTTCGCCCCCCTCGTTCACCGGGCGGTGATGTTTGCCGCGCGTCAGGAAGAGACAACACCGTCCATCTGCCCCGGCGATGAAGCGGTCATCGACCTTCAGAATCCTCCCGCCGGGACAATTTCCGTCACCGGCCCTTCCGGACATGAAGAAATTTTGAGTATCTTTGATCACGGATTGAGCAAGGCGGTCCGCCTGCGCACCGCGGAGTCCCCGGGCGCATACCGGCTTGCGCGAGGAGACGAGACGCTGAGAGAGGTAGACGTCAATGTCGACCCGCGCGAATCCGACCTCACCCCTGCGGCGGACGACGCGTTGACGAAACTGCTCGAGCACCTTGGGATTGGCCGCGTGAAGCGGGTGGACCGACCGGACGACATCCCCCGTGCGGTTCAGGAGGCTCGGTATGGGACGGAACTCTGGAAGTACTGCCTGGTCGCGGCGCTCCTTCTTGGGCTGGCTGAGCTTGCGGTGGCTCGGGAACGGCAGCAGGACGCAGTATCGTGACGACTGATATTCGGAGCAATGGATGATCGAATTGGCATCACAAGGACGTGAACGGTGCTTGCTCATCGGCGTCTCCACCCGGTTCAACACCAGAACTGACGTGGAGGAGTCGATGGAGGAGCTCGCCCTGCTTGCCGATACCGCAGGCGCAGACGTCGTGGGAAGAGTCGTCCAGGATCGGGACCGGATTGACGCGGCGACCTTCATTGGCAAAGGAAAGGTGGAGGAAATCCGCCAGCGCATTGTACAGGACCGCATTCCCCTGGTCATATTCGACGACGATCTGTCGCCTGTGCAGGTGCGCAACCTTGAGCGGGAATGGGAGTGCAAAGTGCTCGACCGCAGCGGCCTGATCCTCGACATCTTCGCTGCGCGGGCAAAGACGAGCGAGGCGAAGTGCCAGGTGGAACTTGCGCAACTCGAGTACATGCTTCCCCGGCTCACCCGTCAATGGACCCACCTGTCGAAGCAATTCGGCGGAATCGGGACAAAGGGCCCTGGCGAGACGCAGATCGAGACCGACCGGCGAATGATCCGGACCCGCA